>Ga0272446_1001158_pt1 | contig 39177 bp, 42 predicted proteins | sample YNPCB0061_FD_194587 | JGI IMG/M metagenome (GOLD analysis project Ga0272446, IMG submission 194587) | Hot spring microbial mat communities from Yellowstone National Park, WY, United States - YNP-CB-006-1 | ecosystem: Environmental > Aquatic > Thermal springs > Hot (42-90C) > Sediment | place...
CAATATTATTTCATTTTATGATTGCACAGATATTACATCGTGATGATATCCCTTTATTGAAATATCTTTCTGATAAATATTCTCACGATTTCACAGGAGTTTACTCACATTATTTTCTGGAAATTCGTGATGTTCCAATCAAACTTTTTAATGATTCAAATTTATTATTACAGGAATTTTTCCATACCAAAAGTCTATTGAAAAGTGAAAAGAAAAATCAGTCAGTTGATTTAATTTTCTTCATTGACTCATTAGAAAAACAATTAAATAAATTTCAGGAGTTAAGTTTAATCAAATCAAATTCATTAATTGATGAAATTTTAATTTGCATCAATAACTATTTTCTGGTCACTGAATTTAGGATTGGAGAAAAATTATTCTCGTTCGACAAACCATATCTGATGGGAATACTTAATGTAACACCTGATTCTTTTTCCGATGGCGGAAAATATTTAACTGAAGATTTAGCTGTCAATCACGCTCTGGAAATGATAAAAGATGGAGCAGATATAATTGATATTGGAGGCGAATCATCTCGTCCTGGTTCTGAACCAATATCTGAAGATGAAGAAATTAGCAGGGTGATTCCGGTAATTCAAAAAATATTGGATAAAAAACCTGATGCAATTATCTCTGTTGATACTTACAAGTCTAAAGTTGCAGATAAGGCACTTCAATCCGGAGCAAAAATTATAAATGACATTAGCGGTTTTACATTTGATACTGAAATTGCAGACATCTGTGCTCATTATAATGCTGCCGTAGTCTTGATGCATATTAAAGGAACTCCCAAAACTATGCAGTTAAATCCAGAGTATAAAGAAGTCGTTTCTGAAATTTATGATTTTCTGTATTCACGAGTAACTTTCGCAAAGAATAAGGGAATAAAAAATATTATTATTGATCCGGGAATTGGTTTTGGTAAAACAGTAAAGGATAATTTTTCTATACTTAAAAGATTAAAAGACTTTAAGTCAATAGGTTGTCCGATCTTAGTTGGAGTATCACGGAAATCATTTATAGGAAAAACTTTAAATCTGGAAATAGAACAAAGGGATTTGCCTACTGCAGCAATGGAAGCAGTTTCGATATTTAACTCGGCGCGAATAATAAGAACTCACAATGTTAAAAATGGAAAACAAATTATTAAATTACTTAGTGAAATAATTTGAGTTACTGTGATTGATTTATTCAAAATAGGATTTTTAACAATTACTCTTTCGGATGTAATTGATATTGCGATTGTATCATTTATCTTTTACAAACTTTATACAATTCTTCGTGGAACTGTAGCTGCTCAAATCTTTGTCGGATTGATTATAATTTTATTTTTCTCTTTTATAGCTCAGTTAATTCATCTCAGAGCTGTAAGTTGGTTGTTAAAACTTATAACCGATGTTTGGGTAATTGCTTTTGTTATTTTATTTCAACCTGAAATAAGAAGATTACTTGTTATACTTGCAAGGAATCCGTTCATTAAAAGGTTCTTTAAGTCAGAGATTAACGAATCAGCTCAGATTATTGCTGAAGCTGCTTATGAACTTTCTCAACATCAACACGGTGCTTTAATAGTTGTTGTTAAATCTTCGGGGATAAGAGGTTTTGCTGAAACAGGTGAAATAATTAATTCCAAGCTAACAAAATCTTTGTTAACAACTATCTTTTTCCCCAGATCACCTTTGCACGATGGAGCTGTAATTGTAAAAGGAGATATTATTGAAGCAGTAAGATGTACATTGCCGCTTTCAACAACTACTTCCTGGCAAGGTAATTCTTTAGGTATGAGACATCGTGCAGGATTGGGAATATCTGAGCAGGCAGATGTAATCAGCGTTATAGTTTCTGAAGAAACCGGAAGTATTTCTGTTGCTGAGAATGGAGAACTGATAATGGGTTTATCTAAAGAAGCTCTTATTAAAAGATTAATCAATGCAACAAGAGCTCCACAACAAACAGGATGGAAAAATTTTATTGAACAGCTCAGAAAGAAAAATTAATATTGCTGCTGTTATACCTTTTTATAATGAATGTAATTTTATTCGTGATGTCATTTCCGAAACTTTGAATTATACAGATATAGTTATCGCAGTTGACGATGGTTCAACCGATAATTCAGCTGAACAGATTAAAGATTTCGAAAAGGTGATTTTAATTTCAAATGAAAAAAATTTTGGCAAAGGTTATTCTTTAAGAAAAGGTTTTGAAAAAGCAATTAAACTTAATGCTCAGTTTATCGTTACACTTGATGCTGATGGTCAACATAAACCAGAAATAATTCCTGAACTGCTGGATAAAATTTCTGGGTGTGACATTGTAATCGGAAATAGAATGAATGATGTAAAGAGTATGCCATTGCAAAGAATTTTCAGCAACAGGATTACATCATTTCTTCTTTCAAAAAAGCTGGGCGTTCAAATCAAAGATAGTCAATGTGGATTCAGAGTTTACAGAAGAATAGTTTTAGAAAGTGTAAAAACTTCTTTCAATGGATTTGAAGCTGAAAGTGAAATATTAGTCTATGCTGCAAGGAAAAATTTCAAAATAAAATTTGTGGATATTCCGACTGTGTATGAAAATCAAAATAGCAAAATGAAAGCCTGGCAGGCAATTAAAGGATTTATAAAAGTTCTGATGTTGTAATATGTCAAAGAAAAAATGGAAAATTGAAAAGCTCCGTTATTCAAAACATCTGCTCAAGATAGCGAACATCATCCTGTTGAATAGATTTGATAACTTACTTTATTATGTTGATGAGTACTTTAAAACAAAAGATATTGAACCATTGCACGATGTTCGGATTGCACTCAGAAGAGTCAGATACAACATGGAATTATTTTTAGTCTGTTATGAAAAGAAATTATTTATGAGATTGTATAATAAAATTGAAAAGCTTCAGGATTTATCAGGTTCAGTTCGTGACCTTGATGTGTTTTTAGAAAATATTAACTCACTTAAAAATGATAATGTGGCAGTAAGCGAAGAACTGGAATATAAGATAAAAGAAAAAAGGAATATCTTGCAGGAAGAATTTGAAAAAGAACTTAAGAGATTTATAAAAAGCAGAACACTAAAATCATTTTATAAAATCATCTCATAAATAGAGAGGTTAATATGAAACTAAAATATTTTGGTCACTCGGCTTTCCAGATAAAATCAGGAAAACATTCAATACTTATCGATCCTTTCCTTGATGATAATCCTGTTAGCAAAACCAAATCAAATCAGGTTGATGCTGACTTCATTGTTCTGACTCACGCACACGGTGATCATTTAGGTGATGCATTAAAAATTGCCAAAAGGTGTAATTCTCTCTTTATCACCGTAAACGAACTTGCTGAATGGTTAAAATCAAAAGGAATGAAAGCTCATAACATGCATATTGGTGGTTCACATCAATTCGATTTTGGAAGAGTTAAATTTACAATTGCTCATCACGGCTCAGTAACTCCTGATGGTCAATATGCAGGAGAACCTGCCGGAGTTGTATTAACGATTGAAGGAAAAAATATTTATCATACTGGTGACACAGGTCTGTTTTACGATATGAAGCTTATTGGAGAAATGAATAATCCTATTGAGTATATGTTATGTCCGATTGGTGATAACTTTACGATGGGTATTAATGATGCTGTTAAAGCCGTTGAATTAGTTCAACCTAGAAATGTTGTTCCGATGCACTACAATACATTCGGAATAATACAGGCAGATCCTCTGGAATTCCAAAAGAAAGTTTCAGAGAAAGGCTTTAATTGCAGAATTATGAACTTCGGTGAAGAAATTGAAATCTGAATTACTTTTTAGTCAGGCGCAGAAAATTTATTTTAGCACACAAAATTTTAAATTATTTTAATGGCAAAAATTATTTCGATAGCAAATCAGAAAGGCGGAGTAGGGAAGACAACTACAGCAATTAATTTGTCTTCCTTACTTGCCGCTGCTGAAAAAAGAACTTTACTTGTTGATATTGACCCACAGGCAAATTCTTCAAGTGGATTAAGTGTAACTAATCAACAAATTTCTGTTTACGATGTTTTAGCTGACAGAGTTCGCATTAATGATGCAATCATCAGCACATTTATGCCTTTTCTGGATTTACTGCCTTCTAATATTAATCTTGTGGGAGCAGAAATTGAACTTGTTGATGTTGAAGGTCGGGAAGCAAAACTGAAAAATGCTTTGAAAGAAATCGGAAATAATTATGATTTTATTTTGATTGATTGTCCGCCTTCATTAGGTTTGCTTACACTTAATGCATTAACTGCTTCAGATTCAGTTCTCATTCCTGTTCAATGTGAATACTTTGCTTTGGAAGGATTAGGACAACTTCTCAACACAATAAATATAGTTAAGAAGCATTTCAATCCTGAGCTTGCAATTGAAGGTGTGCTGCTTACAATGTTTGATTCAAGACTGAGATTATCACATCAGGTTGCAGAAGAAGTGAGAAAATATTTTGGTGATAAAGTATATAACACTGTAATTCATAGGAATGTAAGAATTTCAGAAGCACCAAGCTATGGAAAACCAATCATTCTTTATGATGCTATTTCTTCCGGTGCAAAGAATTATATGTCGTTAGCAGCAGAATTATTAGAAAGAAATTCAATAACAGTAAATAATAAACAAGGTAATGAGTAAGATGAAATCCAGTTTAGGACGGGGATTAGATGCCCTTATCAATCCGAACCTGATTGAAGATAAGAGTGGTGAGAAAGCTGCAGATCTTTCAAACATAAAACTTGATGATGGAAAACAGGTTGATATTCTTGCCAAGATTGCTGTTGATTTGATTTCACCAAATCCATTTCAGCCAAGAACAAATTTTGATGTTGCTGCATTAGAAGAATTAAAGAAATCAATTTTAATTAACGGTTTGATTCAACCAATTACTGTCAGAAGAATTCAGGGTAACCGATATCAATTAATTTCAGGTGAAAGAAGATTAAGAGCATTTAAAGATATCGGTTACAAAGAAATTCCTGCTTACATCATTAAAGTTGATTCTGATGAAATTTTGCTTGCACTTGCTTTGATTGAGAATATTCAGAGAGAACATTTAAATCCGATTGAAGTTGCAAAAGCATACAAAAGGTTAATGGAAGAGTGTCATTTAACGCAGGAAGAAATTGCCGAGAAAGTTGGAAAAGACAGAACTACAATTGCTAATACAATCCGTTTATTAAAATTACCTGAGCGAATTCAGGATGCACTTGTTAAAGAAGAAATATCAATGGGACACGCAAGGGCTTTAATTAGTTTACCAACTGAACAACTTCAGCTTTTTGCTCTTGAGAAAATTTTGAAAGATGGATTATCGGTAAGAAAAGTTGAACAACTTGCAAAACAAATTTCTGTTAAAAAAGGTAGTTCAAAAATTGTAAACACTATTTCTGTTAATACCTCTTCTCATATTCATACAAATGATCTTGAAGATAGATTAAGAAGAATTTTCGGAACAAAAGTAATTTGTAATCAAAGAAAAGATGGAACAGGCGAAATCAAAATAGAATTCTACTCAAATGATGAATTGGAAAGATTGCTTGAATTATTTGAAATCATCAACAAATCTTACAGTTAAAATTATTTTTTTACTTTTAACTTTTTATACAACTTCATATTCGCAGAATACTGAAAATAATATATCCAACGAAACAACTTCCGATACTGTTTTTGTTATGAGTAAATCCCCTTGGGGTGCTGTTGCCCGAAGTGCTGTAATTCCTGGATGGGGACAATTTTATAATGAATCTTATTGGAAAATTCCGGTTATTTGGGGAACAGCAGCTTGGTTTGTTTATAATTGGGTTGATAACAATAATCTTTATAACGATTACAAGTCTCTTTATCAATCTTCTGAATCAGAGTATTATAGGCGCTTGCGAAATTTTTATCGCGACCAGCGTGATAAGTTTACAATTTATTTGGGATTGCTTTACTTACTCAATCTTGTAGATGCCTATGTTGATGCACATTTATTCGATTTTAATGTTAATGAAAATATGGGCAGAAATGATTTTCAGATAAATCTCAGGATAAAATTAAATTGAGTTATAAGAACGAAATTATTTGCAATAACTGTGGAAGCCGAAATCCCGAATTCGAATATAAATGCAGTAACTGCAAAGCATTTCTCCGCGACAGAATAGTTAATATTGATTTAGGCGAAACACTAGTCAGAATAATAGATAGTCCTTCCGAAACTTTAAGGAAAATAAAATTTTCAGAACACAAGAATTATATCTTTTTTCTTTTATTCTTTCTATCGATTCGTTTTTTGATATTATCAAGATTTATCTCAGTGCCGTTCGTTTATGAAACAATCAAATTAAATACTTTCTTGCTCATACTTATTTCCTTTGGAATCACGATTATACTTTTTTTGTTTTTATCATTCTTGCTGCAAAAAATAATTTCACTCTTAAATATTAAAGTTAGGTTCAAAGACATACTGGCTGTGATAATTTACTCTTCATTGCCCAATCTTTTTGCGCTCTTCATTTTATTTCCGATTGAACTTGTTTTCTATGGTGAATATCTTTTTTCAAATAATCCTTATCCTTTTCAGATTAAAGAAAGTGTTTTTTATTTTCTATTAGTTATTGAAACTCTAACTATTTTCTGGTCAATATTTTTAGCTTACACTGGAATAAAAGAATTTGTAAAAGCAAAATTATTCTCCTTTATAATTTCGGTGCTAACGTGGTTCATAATTTCATTAGTATTATTCTTGCAGTCAAAATTATTTCTCATTTAAATTTTTCTAAATATGAAAACAGATGTTCTGATTATTGGCAGTGGTATCGCAGGTTTATTTGCTGCGCTTAAAATCTCTGAATTTGCAGATGTTATAATCGTCACTAAAAAAGAAAAAGCTGAATCAAATACTAATTACGCTCAAGGTGGTATTGCATCAGTAATTAGTCAGCATGATTCTTTCGAGAAGCACATTGAAGACACTTTAATTGCAGGAGCAGGTTTGTGCAGAAGAGAATCCGTTGAAATAATGGTTAAAGAAGGTCCGGATAGAATTAAAGATTTAATATCAATAGGAACTCAATTTACAAAAAGGGATGGTGACTTTGATTTGGCAAGAGAAGGCGGCCATTCAATGCCAAGAATTCTGCACGCAAAGGATTTCACAGGCAAAGAAATTGAAAGAGCATTGATTGAAGCAGTTGCACAAAAAAAGAATATTCAGGTATTAGAAAACTATGTTGCTATTGATTTGCTTACTGAACATAACCTTAATGATAAAAAAGGGTTAAAACTTGAGAATCAAAATTGTTGGGGAGCTTATCTTTTAAATTGTATTAACAATCAGGTTACAAAAATTACAGCTAAGGCTACTCTGCTGGCTACAGGTGGATTAGGACAGGTTTATCTTCATACAACTAATCCAAAGATTGCAACAGGTGATGGATTTGCAATGGCTTATCGTGCAGGAGTTAAATTGGGAAATATGGAATTTATTCAGTTCCATCCAACTGCACTTTATGGTTCTGCAAATCTTCCGGAATTTGATTCCCGCTCTTTTCTTATTTCAGAAGCAGTCAGAGGTTTTGGTGGAATTCTTAGGACTAAAGATGGAAATGAGTTTATGCATAAATATGATAGTAGAAAAGAATTAGCACCAAGAGATATAGTTGCAAGAGCAATAGATAGTGAACTGAAAAAGTCTGGCGATGAATTTGTTTATCTTGATATAACCCATAAAAAAGCAGAAGACATAATTGATCACTTTCCGAATATTTATAACACTTGCTTAAAAATGGGTATTGATATAACCAAATCTATGATACCTGTTGTACCGGCTGCACACTATGCTTGTGGTGGAATTGTAGTCGATTCAGATAGCAGAACTTCGCTTCGAGGACTTTATGCCTGCGGTGAAGTTTCAATGACTGGAGTACATGGCGCTAACAGACTTGCAAGTAATTCTTTGCTTGAAGCTGTTGTATTTGCTTACAGAGCTTCAAAAAATTTAAAAGAATTCTTATCAGAATATAAAACTACTATGCCTGAGTTTCCTGAATGGGATGATAGTGGTACTTTAACTCAGGATGAAAAAGTATTGATTACTCATACAATTAAAGAAGTTAAACATACAATGTGGGATTATGTGGGTATTGTTCGTTCAAATGAAAGACTACGCCGCGCACAAAAAAGAATCTCAATGTTGTATGAAGAAAATGAAAAGCTTTATAAAAAGACTAAAATTTTTCAAAGTATTTTGGAGGCAAGAAATTTAATTGCCTGTGCTCACGTAATTATTAAGTCAGCTCAGATGAGAAAGGAAAGCAGAGGATTACATTTCAATATTGATTATCCTGAACCTGATGCTGAATTCCTGAGAGACACTATAATTGAAAATAAAAATTTTTAATAAGTGAATTTTGTTTGCAAATTAATTCTGGATTTTATGTCAAATTTTTATTCTTATTATCTTTGAAATAAAAATTGTCAATTTTATGAAAAACTTAACTCTAATTTCTAAAATCTTTCTAACCATTGCATTAGCTTCAGGCGCTTTGTGGCTTGGTTCATATTCAACAAAACTGTTTGCATTATACCATCTTTTTGAATTGGATCAATCCAATATATTAGTTCTGAAATCCAATCTTACAAATGTGGATTTGAAACCTGTGTTGTTTGAGCTTCTACCGGTTTTAAGTCTTTCATTAGTAAGCTATTTAGTGTTTTTGGCATTTTCTATTATCTTTCTGTTACTTTCTAAAATCAGTTTGAAAAATAACGGTTGGTTATTTATTTCATTAATGATTGTAATTATTTGCTTACCTTTTGAAATTATTCTCTCAATAAAAGATTTTAAAATCATAAATATGATATTAAGTAACTCAGATAATGTTAATGAAATGATTGAGATAATAAAATCACGAATAACAATCTTCAGTTCTTTTCCGATTGTATCACTTATCTTGCATTATTCAATATTCTTCTTATTTGTGTTTAAACCTTTAACCAGGAAAAGTTAAATGATGAAGCTAAAAGAAAAAGAATTCGAACAGATAATTGATGAACTAAAGCAAGTTGCTGCTCAGTTGGGTGTGTCAGTCAGATTTGAAAAAGGCGATTTCAAAGGCGGATTTTGTATTGTCAAAGAAAATAAAATTATCGTAATAAATAAATTTGCCAACACACAACGCAAAGCAGCAATTCTTGCAACTGCATTGAAGGAATTAGGAATTGATGACATTTACATAAATCCAAGATTAAGAGAAATAATTGATGAAATGACGGAGACTTTATGAAAATATTAATTTTGAATGGTCCAAACTTAAATCTTCTTTCTAAAAGAGATAATCAACTTTACGGAAATAAAGACTTTAACCAGATTTTAGATGAATTAAAAAATAACTTTCCGGATTTAACATTCACTTATTTCCAATCAAATATTGAAGGAGAGCTAATTGATAAAATTCAGAAGGCAGCAGAGACATTCGATGGTTTAATCATTAATCCGGGAGGATTTGCTCATACTTCAGTAGCAATTAAAGATGCTCTTGAATTGTGTAACATCCCAAAAGTTGAAGTTCATCTTTCAAATCTTGCTAAGCGCGAAGGCTTCAGACAAACTTTGTTAACAGCTTCAAGTTGTGATGGTTATATATCCGGATTCAAAGACATTGGTTATCATCTTGCAGTAACAGCAATTATTATGATGAAATCTGGTTTATAATTTTACTTGTTGATTAGTTTAGAAATTTTTCTTTTCAGATATCAGATATATTGTGCTTTTATAAGAGATTACTTATTTTCACTTCAGAAATAAACTTAAACTTCCAATGAAAGATTTATCAATTAAAAAATTATATTATTCGATTAGTGAGGTAAGTAAACTTACAGGAATCGAACAGTATATTCTGAGGTATTGGGAAACTGAGTTCGAACAATTAAAGCCCCAAAAAAACAGAGCAGGCAACAGAATTTACACTAATAAAGACATTCAGTTAATTCTGTATATAAAAAATTTATTACGTGAGAGAAAGTACACAATAGAAGGGGCAAAGAAAATTTTGGAAAATTATTCTTCAGAAAAATTAGTTGAAGAACAGCAACCTGAAACTCAGAAGGAAATAGAAAAACCAAAAGTTGAGGAAGTTAATCCAGGCTCGAAAGAAAAATTATTACTTAAAAAAGATCTTGAAGAAATAAAAAATTTACTCGAATTTTTGTTAGCTAAATTATAACACTTCGGAACGTGGCGCAGCCCGGTAGCGTACCTGAATGGGGTTCAGGTGGTCGCGGGTTCAAATCCCGCCGTTCCGACAAATGAACCGACCCTCGTATCTGAGGGTCTTTTAATTTTATGGAGTCGGTATGAAAAATTTATTATTAACTTTTCTGTTAATCATCTGTTTCTTTACTAATAGTCAACCACAATCATTTCTTAATGATGAAGAACAGAGATATGTTCTTATTGGTAACTTCGTCACCCAGAACAATGATACTATTGAGAACTGTAAAATTGGCTATAGAATTTTTGGAAAAGTAAATGATGATTCTTCCAATGTAATCCTTTATTGTACCTGGTTTGGAGGTACTTCAGAAGCAATTGGAAGATTAATCCGTAAATATCATTTCATTGATACAACAAAATTCTTAATCATAGCTGTTGATGCACTAGGTAACGGAGTTTCTTCATCGCCATCAAATTATTCTAAACAATTTCCTTCATTAACGATAAAAGATATGGTAAACTCTCAACACACTCTATTGACCAGGCATCTTAAACTAAGGAAAATTTTTGCAGTTATTGGTGGTTCGATGGGAAGTATGCAGGCAATTCAGTGGGCTGTCAGTTATCCAAAGTTTATGAAAAAAGTAATTGCGTATGTTCCTTCACCCAAACTTTCATCTTATGATTTACTTTGGATAAACACGCAAATTAAACTAATTGAATCTATGCAAAAGTATAAATCCAATGAGAGAGATATTAAAACTTTAAGTGATATGATGACTGCTTTAATTGCGCGCACACCAGATTATGTTAATGAGAATGTGCCTGCTGAAAAATTTTCCGAATATTTAGAATCTTTTAATAAAGAGCCGGACAAAATATTTACTTTAGAAAATTATCTTTCTCAAATAAAAGCTATTAGTCAATTTGATTTCAGTTCTGATTTTGATTTTAATTTTGAAAAAGCTGCAGAGCAAATTACAAGCAAATTATTTCTGATTATTTCAAAAAGAGATATGATGGTAAATCCAAACTCAGCGATAAAACTTGCTGAACTGAAAGGCTGCAGAAAACTAATTCTTGAAAATAATTGTGGGCATTTAGCAGTTACCTGTGAAATTGAAAAAGTGAGAAAGGAAATATCTGATTTCCTGAATGATTAATTAGCTGGATATTTTCCTAAGAACTTACTTATCCATCTGTGAAATGAATGAATTGACTTAACTGGTTCAGCAAACATCATTATGCATTCACAGGCAATTACATTCATTCCCTTTGAAACACAAAATTCTATTGCTGATTTTGATTCTGATCCTTGCTGCATCCATACCTGATTGATTCCAAGCGAATCAATTTCTCTGACAATTTTTTCAGTCTCCCTTGGCGGAACAACAGTAATCACTGATTCAATCTTATGTGGAATTTCTGAAAGTGATTTATACAATTTTTCATCTTCAATCTTTCCACCATTTTTATTCACACCAAACACATTGTATCCATTATTCTTTAGATGAGAATATACTGCCACTCCGAAACCTTTTCCTTTAGATGAAACTCCGATGACTGCGATATTTTTCTGATCAAGGAAATTATCTATTGCTTTCTTAGAATTCATAAATACTCCTGAAAATTACAGCTTAAATCTAATTAAATATTTTTGAATTGTGTCATTGGAATAATTTTATTTCATAAAATTTTCTCTTATCGTTAACTTTGTCCGCAAATATTTTCAAACTTTAATTCAGAGTTAATAATGCTATACGAATACGATAAACCAATTTCTTATTGCGGTATTTTTGGAATTTATGGTCATCCTAATTCTTCATTGCAAACTTATTACGGATTGCATGCTTTGCAGCATCGCGGGCAGGAAGCTTGCGGAATCGTAACCCGCTCATTTAATGGAGATGGACGCGCACATTTTAATATCATAAAAGGTGAAGGACTTGTTTCAGAAGTTTTTGATGATTCTGAATCATTGACCACATTACTAATCGGTGATTCTGCCATTGGGCACAACAGATATTCAACAACCGGTGCATCTAAATCAAGGAAAAACATTCAACCATTTATGGTTAATTACCGACTTGGTAATCTTGCAATTGCACACAACGGCAATCTTACAAACGCTAAAGAATTGAGAGAAGAGCTTGTAAATGAAGGAGCGATATTTCAAACTACAAGTGATACAGAAGTAATCCTCCATCTAATTGCAAGGAGTAAACTTGATAATCAGATTGATCAGATAGTTGAAGCTTTAAATAGAATTCAAGGCGCTTATTGTTTAGTTATTCTTACTGACGATAAGCTTATTGCTGCCCGTGATCCACTTGGTTTCAGACCACTTTCAATTGGTAAGCTCGATAACTCATTCCTTGTTGCTTCTGAAACTTGTGCATTCGATATTCAATCAGCTGAATTTGTGCGTGAAGTTGAACCTGGCGAACTGATCGTAATTGATGAAGAAGTGATTAAAACCGGAAGGATTAAATCCCAAAGAATTAATGGTAATCCTGAACCAAAAAAGCATTGCGTTTTCGAATACATTTATTTTTCAAGACCAGATAGCTTCATCTTTGGACATAATGTTGATAAAATGAGAAGAAGGTTAGGAAAAGAATTAGCCCGAAAACATCCTGTTGTTGATCCTGATGGTGAACGTGTTTATGTAATCAGTGTTCCGGATAGCTCAAATACAACAGCACTCGGTTATGCAAGAGAACTTGAAAAACAGGGAATTGATGCTCGTCTTGAAATCGGATTAATAAGAAGTCACTACATTGGAAGAACTTTTATTCAACCAGGACAAAGTAATCGTGAGATTGGTGTTAAAATAAAATTCAACATTGTTAAAGGAGTTTTAGAAGGAAGAACAATTGTAGTAGTGGATGATTCTATAGTTCGCGGAACAACTTCAAAACAGCTTGTACATTTATTAAGAGAAGCCAACCCAAAATCTATTCACTTAAGAATTTCATCTCCACCAATAATGCATCCTTGTTTTTATGGAATGGATTTCCCAAGTAAAGAAGAACTCATCGCTCATCGTTTGAAAGGTAATATTGAAGCGATAAAAGATTACCTTGAAGTTGATAGTCTTGAATATTTAACTATCGAGGAAATGTTGGAAGCAGTTTCCGAAGCTGGTAAAGAAAATTTTTGCACTGCCTGCTTTTCCGGAAATTATCCAACCGATGTAGACTTAAACTTCAAGAAGGAGATGTATGAAATTTAATCTTGTTCTCTCAATTCTTCTTTTCTTAAATCTTTCTTTATACTCACAAACAACCTTTTTCATCAAGTATAAAAGCAATGTTCCACTAAATGTTGTTGAACAAAAAATAGCAGAAAAGAAAATCAGTAACACACTTGAGAACAGACCAATTTCTCTTCCCGACTTTGATATTAATTATCTCGCAAAGGGATTAGCAAAAGGTGATGAAATTCTTGGACGAATTGTGACAATACATTTTGCTGAAAAAGTTGAGGAAAATTACCTGACCAATTTGATAAATCAAGATCCTGATGTAGAATACACTCAGGTTTCTCACACTTATCAGGTTGAAGCAATACCAAATGATTCATTAGTTTCACAACAATGGGCGCTTCAAAAAATTAAAGCTTTTGATGCCTGGGATATTACTCAAGGCGCTGATACAGTTTTGCTTGCTATTATTGATACGGGAATTGATTATAATCATCCTGATTTAAGAAATAAAATTTATCTGAACAAAGGCGAAACAGGAACTGATATTAATGGAAACGATAAACGATTTAATGGAATAGATGATGATGGCAACGGATTTATTGATGACTATATGGGATGGGATTTTACTGACAGAGTTGGTTTTCCTTTTGATTCTTCCGGTGGTGATTATTTGAACTGGGATAATGATCCTGCCGATGATCAGGGACACGGTACATTCATTGCAGGAATCGCAGCAGCTGAAACAAATAACTTTACAGGTATTGCCGGAACTGCACCAAATATAAAATTGCTCAATCTTCGTGCGTTTGATCCCGGTGGATATGGTGAAGAAGATGATGTTGCTGCTGCAATTTTATATGCTATTCAGATGAAAGCAAAAGTAATAAACATGAGTTTTGGTGATAATTCATTCTCACTTGTACTTCGGGATATAATTCAATATGCTTACTCTCAAAATTTGGTGTTGGTTGCGAGTGCAGGTAATTCAGGTTCTAATCTACCGCATTATCCTTCCGGTTATTCAGAAGTAATATGTGTTGGTAATTCGACAATAGATGATTTTGTGGCATCTTCATCTAACTGGGGTTCAACAATTGATCTTGTAGCTCCTGGAACTAATATACTTACAACTTCAAGGAATTCTGGTTACTCATCAATTAATGGAACATCAGCATCTGCTCCTTTCGTGTCGGCAGCTGCGGCATTAATTTTATCCAAACAGAATTTTTCAAATGAAGAAGTAAAACAAATTCTTAAATCTACTTCAGATGATATTGGTGAATCTGGTTGGGATTTAAGAAGTGGTGCAGGAAGATTGAATTTGGAAAGAGCATTAAGAGTTCTCGCTCCTTCAATTGTAAAATTTAATCATCCTACCATGGATTTTGCTACTTCGGGAAATAATCTTCTTATTGATGCTACTATTCTTTCAGCATATTTTAAATCTTTTAACCTTCAGTTGGGAACCGGTTACAATCCAACAAACTGGCAATCATTGATTGAAGAAGGGAAGACCCAGTTTAATCAGCAGAATGTTTATAACCTCGATATTTCAAACTTCAGAGACAGTGTGTACACATTACGATTGCTTGTATTCCAGAGCAATGGTAGAACTTTAGAAGAAAGAGTAAATTTCTTTGTTGATAGAACAGCCCCTCAAACAGAATTAATTTCAATTGGTCCAATGTATTATGGTGATAAACTTACAATTACTGCTGCAGTATACACAGATGAACCAAGTTTGGTAAGACTCTATTATAAAAAAGTCGGTGAGCCAACTTATAAATTTGTAACACTTGATGGATTTACAACAAACAATCAGTTTGTTAAACAACTTCATTATGGTTTTATTCCAAAGGAATTGGTTGACCAAAATTCAGATTATAACGCTTACATTGAAGCTGAAAATCTTGTTGGACTTAAAAAAGTTATTAAGGACAACGGAAATGATTTTCTTATTTCAACGCAGAATAATGTTAGTCTTGTGGAAGCTAAGAAAATGCCTTTCACACTTCCGGCAGGAAGTCCATATCAGAATGTTTTAAGTTTAACTAATAGTTCAGACAAAGAAGTAATTGTAAGAACAAATTCCAATTCAAGAAACTCTACAATATTTTCTTTTTATAATGGTGGATTTATTGTGAAAGATTCTCTAACTGATCGTTTTGTGAAAGATCATGGTGATTTTAATAGAAACGGATTAGTTGACCTTCTTACATTTTTTGTTCGCGATGGTTTTATAATGGAACAGAACTCACAGAATAGCACAAGTTTTAGTACAAAATTTTCAAAAACCGGAGGTGATTTCTGGCCGATACTTGCAAAGGATATTGATAATGATGGAAAGTCAGAAGTGCTGGTTATAAAGAATGACAGCACAATTGGTGTTTGGGAAGTTGAGCAAAATTTATCTCTTACTGAAAGGTCAACAATTAAAAACTTTACACAAAAAAAATATGGTAATAATGTAATTGATTTCCCCAACACTATTATTTGCGATTCTAACGGTGATGGAGTTATGGAATTATGGTTTGTTGATAATGACGGGGATATTTTTAGTTTTAAGATTATTGGGGATAATAACTTCGTTCCTGATTTAGTTATTCCAACTGAATTTATAGGATCAAATGCATACATTACAGCCGGTGATTTTAACTTTGATGGAATTGATGATATCGCTGTTCTTCTTCATTCAATAGAGCCAATTGATATTGCTCCATTTTACAGATTGATAATTTTTAATCTTGTAGGAAACAACTTAAATATTATTTATGATTTTCCTTTTTTAGATGCTGCAACTGAATTCAACACATCATTTCGTAAAGCAGAAAATTCTTTGAGATTTGTTGATGTTGATAATGATGGTATTAAAGAACTTGTACTTTTTATTTTTCCATATGCTTATATTTTCAAATACACGATGGAGGGAACTAAACTTATAGCTTATTTTGAGAACATCAATTCCAATTCAATCTTAGTGAGTGATTTTAATAGTAATTATGTTCCGGAAATTGCTTTTCCAACTTCAACCGGAATTGATTTTTATGAATTCGGAAACAGCCTTAAAACACCAACTCCTTTTAATCTTGATGCATATAGTATCAACAACCATTCAGTGAAGCTAAGCTGGATATCTGATGCGGTAAGAAATCTCATTTATCGTGGCGAAAATATTAATAACTTAGTTTTAATTGATTCCGTAAACAGTAATCAATTCATTGATAATAATGTAACTAATGGAACAAATTATTATTATGCAGTTCAAGCTTATGACAATTCGAAACCAGAACCATACTCAGCTTTATCAAATACTGTAGCTGTTTTTGCTCACGATCCGGCTCGGATGATTGAAATCAATGTTAAAAGTCCAAGAAACCTGCTAGTGAAATTCAGTGACAAAATAAAAACAACAATCGAGAATCTTCAATCTTTTGAGGTGCTAAATTTTGGCTATCCAAATTCAATTTCACCTGCGGATCAATATTCTTACATCCTTTCTTTTGTTGAGAATTTACCGGAAGGGAGTAATAATCTTGTAGTCAAAAATCTCAGAGACTTCTATAATTCACCAGTTAGTACAGATACACTAAATTTTTTAGTTCATTACAATACCAGTCAGGAAGAATTTTATATTACAAATTCTCAAATAGTAAATCCTTATCGTATCAGCTTAACATTTAACTTGCCGGTAGATGAAACTTCTGCAAGTAATAAAGATAATTATTTGTTCTCTCCGGCTAATCAAATTAATTCTATAAGTGTTAAGGATAATAATGTTATTCTTGATTTGACCGGGAATAAACCAATCGGCTCAGTAGGGAAGGAATATGTTCTGAGATTGAGCAATATCCGCTCATCAAATTCAACGGGGAATATTCCGATTAAATCTGGTGCAGGAAGTTATGTTGTTCTAACTGGTAATGCCTCTGATTTATCTGATGTTTACATTTATCCCAATCCTATTAGAATTGGAGAAGGCACAAATATTTTAACATTTGCTAATTTAACTAAGAAAGTCAAAATCAATATTCTTTCATTAACCGGAAAGCCAATTAAAGAAATTATTGCAAACACAGATAACGGTGGAGTTGCGTATAATTTAACTGACGAAAACGGAGACATAATTCCATCAGGTGTTTATATTTATAGAATAATTAGTCTTGATGATACACAAAATGAAACTCAGGAAATTTTCGGTAAATTTGCAGTAATAAGATGAAAATAAATAGTAGAGAATTTTTAACTGTATCAAACCTGCTTTCACTGTTGCGATTGCTTTTAGCAATCCCGCTTTGGTTATTATTTGATGAATTCAAATCAGATTCTGCAGTCAAATATTGGCTATTTGCTCTTTGCCTTTTTGCCGCAATAACTGATATACTTGACGGTTATCTGGCTAGAAAACTTAATCAGGTTACTGAAGCAGGAAAAATTATTGATCCCTTGGCAGATAAAATTGCTATGGCTGTAGTTGTAATAAGATTGGCAATGTTCGGCGAGTTGCCAACATATTATCTGGGATTAATTATTGGAAGAGATTTACTCATTTTCTTAGGTGGAATTTATGTGACAAGTAAAATTGGTAAAGTATTGCCATCAAATATTTTAGGGAAAGCAGCTGTATTTATTATTGGCATCGTTGTCTTGCTTACACTTTTACAGATTGAGAAATCATCAATGATATATTCCTTATTTTATTATTTCAGTATTGCAATGATTATACTTTCTTTTATTGCTTATGTTGTAAGAGCAATAGAATATCTTAACAGGAAAAAATCAGTATGAGTTTCTTTAAGAACTTTAGCTTAGATAAAATTAAAAATGGGCTGACTAAAACACGGAATAAGATTGTCCAATCAATCTCTGAGACATTAACCGGCAAAGCACAGATTGACGATAATACTTTGGATACAATTGAAGAAATCTTGATTACTTCTGATATGGGAGTTGAAACTGCTGAACTTATTATTGAGAATGTCAGAAAATCATTAAAGAATGAAAAAGATCGTTCTGTTCAGAATGTAATTAATCTGATTAAAAAAGAATTAGCAGATATACTTCCAAACAATAATCTTAATGATATTGATAAGCTTCAGAGACCTTATATAATTTTAGTTGTGGGAGTTAATGGAGTTGGAAAAACCACAACCATTGGAAAATTAGCTTATAATTATAAGAATTTGGGCTATAAAGTAATTGTTGGTGCTGCTGATACTTTTAGAGCTGCAGCAAATGAGCAACTTGAGATTTGGGCAAAGAGAGCCGGAGTTGAAATTATAAGCAGTCAAAAAGGAAATGACCCATCTTCAATAGCTTTTGATACTGTAAAAAAAGCAGTTCAGGAAAATTATGATGTTGTTTTAATCGATACAGCTGGCCGGCTTCACAATAAAACTAATTTGATGAATGAATTGTCTAAAATAAAAAAAGTTATTCAGAAATTTTCTGAATCTGCTCCGCATGAAACTTTATTGGTCTTGGATGGTACAACAGGACAAAATGCAGTCGTACAGGCTACAGAATTTTCAAAAGTTATTGACCTATCAGGATTAGTAATTACTAAACTTGATGGAACTGCAAAAGGTGGAGTTGTTTTCCAGATAAGTAAGAAGTTAAACATCCCGATTAGATTCATTGGCGTGGGTGAGGGAATTGAAGACCTCCAGGAGTTTGATAAAGATTCATTCATCTCAGCCCTGTTTGATATAAAAGAAGGATAATTAAAATGTTTATGAAAAGACCTCAATATCGCAGATTTGATTACACTCCGCGTTTCTACAAACCTGAACTTGATGAAGAAGAACGCAGAAAAAGAAGGCTTGGATTCAGAAATTCAAGAAATTATATAAGACGAAAAGCTACTAACCCAATAGTTTGGTTAGTTCTTATAATTCTGATAATTCTAATTTTAATGAAGTTTGGGAAATTTTGAATAAGATTTATCGGTTTACATAATATATATTATCGGACAATTAATTGACTGCTAAATTAACTTCTCAAACTTTTTAATATTTTCATCTTTTCCAAATAAAACCAATTTATCATCAACCTCAAAAACATAATTTGGCTCTGCTGTAACAATATTTTGTCCATTGAATTCTGAAGAATCAATTTTGTCTTTCTTAATCATCAAAACTTCTACATTGAACATATTTCTTATTTTAGTTTCAGCTAATGATTTACCTACCAAGTCTTTAGGAACGGGAATTTCTTTTATTGAATATTCATCTGATACCTTTATAGTTTGTGATGGCTGAAGCGTTTTCAACTCTGCTGCCAGACTTGATGTGAATTGTTTCTTAAAATTTTCCTTTGATAATATGGATTGAATTTCATTTAATGTTAACACTCCTAGAATCTTTTCATTTGAAAAAGATTTATCGACAACCGGAATCTCTGTTAAATTATTTGTCATCATTATTCTCAATGCATTGTCTAAGGTGCTTTCATTAGTAATTGAAACAACTTTAGTATTTGAAATGTCTTTTGCGACCAATACATCCTTCACCAATTCATAATCATTAAGTATTGGACGAATTTCTTTTTCCTGAATAAACCCAACAAGTTGATTCTGATCATTTACCACATATAGAATATTTTCGGGCGTTTCTAAAAAATTTGATATAATATGGCTAATCGGAGTATTCTCATTTATCTTAATAAAATCTTTTAATTGTACTGAGCTAGTTTTAATTTCACTTAGAATTGAATATGAATCACTTTTATCAAATGTAAATCCTTCTGCTTCAAGATGTCTTTTATGAACTGTTCCTTTAAAGGAAATCTGGACAACTAAAGTGCTTGCAATTACTGCTAACATTAGTGGTAAAATGAATGAATAATCCTGTGTCATTTCGAAGATTATCATAATTGCTGTAATTGGTATGGTATGAATTCCACCAAGCATTGCTCCCATACTAATTAGAATTACGGTGGAATAATCAAGATGAACTCCGAAATAATTTTTTAAAACAAATTGGAATAAAAAACCAAAAGTAGCGCCTAAAAATAAAGAAGGTGCAAAAAGTCCTCCGAAAGCTCCGGCATTAGTAGCAAGTGGAACAAGGATAAATTTTAATAGAAAAATTATTAAGACCACATTGAAACTAAGCTGATTAGCTAAAACTTCGTTTATTGCCCTGTAACCAATTCCAAATATTTCTTTGTAAAAATATCCGGCAATTCCAATAACAAGTCCAACTATTATCATAATAATTATTTGTTGTAAGCTGGTCTTATAAAGTTTTTTGAAAAGTTTTGTCAAAAAATCATTTGTTTTGATGAACAAAACTGAGACTATGCCAGCTAAAATTCCAAGAATAGCATAGAAGTATAATTGAGAATATTTAATTGGTTCAAGAATCTGAAATGAAAAGACAGATTCATTGCCAAGAAATATTCTTGATATAGCACTTGCTGAAACCGAAGCAATGATTAAGGCCGAAAAAGTTGGTGTATGGAAATCATTTAATAAAATAATCTCCAATGTAAAGAAAACACCTGCTAAAGGTGTGTTAAAAATTGCAGCTATAGCAGCACCTGCTCCTGCAGCAGTAAAAATTCTTACTCTTTCATCATCAAGTGAAAAAAGATTTGAAATTTTATTTGCTAAACCACCTCCTAGTTGGGCAGCTGGTCCTTCTGGTCCTAATGTTATTCCTGACCCTAAGCTGATTACCGGAGCAAAAAAATGAAAAATTGTTGTCCTGAACTTTATTTTTCTCTCTTTAGTAGCTACTGTCTTTACAATTTCATAAACACCTTTTCTTTTTGCTTCCTCCGGAGAAAATTTTATCATCAACCCTTGAATTAACATTCCAATTGCAGGAAGTAAAATTACTGCAGCGCTACCTAAGAAAAATAATCCTTCTTTTGTTTGCTCGAAAAAAACTGAATTGAAGAACTCAATCGCATTATGAAATATCACCGCCGCAAAACCTGCTACAACGCCTATCAAAACAGAAAAGAAACTGAATACTGCATAATCGGTAAATTCAGTAGTCCTGAAAAGTTTAGGATAAGTTAGAAGACTCGACTGAGCTTTATGAATTATCTTTCGAATTATATTTTTCAAAATTTTCTGATCAATATTTATAAAATCCTTCCCCTGTTTTTCTTCCCAATTTGTTCGCTGCTACCATTTTCTTCAATAATGGACAAGGTCTGTATTTGGGATCATTATAGCCATTATATAATACTTCCATTATTGCAAGGCAGACATCCAGCCCAATAAAATCAGCTAATGTCAATGGTCCCATTGGATGATTCATACCCAATTTCATCACAGTATCTATTGCTTCTTTAGATGCAACACCTTCCATCAAAGCAAAAATTGCTTCATTGATCATCGGCATTAGTATTCTGTTCGAAATGAATCCAGGGTAATCAAAAACTTCAACCGGAGTTTTATCCAACTTGAGTGTTAATTCTTTTATAATGTTATAAGTTTCGTCTGATGTAGAGTAACCTCTTATTATTTCAACTAATTTCATCACAGGAACAGGATTCATAAAATGCATACCGATAAATTTATCAGACCTGCAAACAGAAGAAAGTTCCGTAATTGATATTGAAGATGTATTTGAAGCGAATATAGAATCTTTTTTTATTTTATTCTCTAATTCTTTGAATATATTTAGTTTAGCTTCTTTATTCTCGTATATTGCTTCGATAACTAAGTCAACATCATTTGGTACTGAATTAACACCGATTACCTTGTGAATATTTTTAATTGTCTCTTCTTTTTGAGATGCAGAAATAACCTGCTTATTGACTTGTCTATCTAAATTAGATGAAATAGTTGAAATTGCTTTTTCGAACCTTGCTTCATCCATTTCTGTAAGATAAACCTGAAAGTTTTTAAGGGCGAAAACGTGAGCAATGCCATTGCCCATTGTTCCACCGCCAATTACTGCTACCTTTTTAATACCCATAATTTTCTCCAATCAGTTATAGTTTTTTACAATTAATGCTGAAGCTTCTCCTCCACCGATGCATAGTGACGCTAATCCATATTCAACATTTCTTTTCTTCATTTCATAAATTAAAGTCGTTAGAATTCTTGCACCACTTGCCCCAATAGGATGTCCTAATGCAACCGCGCCGCCATTTACATTTACTTTATCAATACTAAGATTTAGTAATTTGTTAACAGCTAACGAAACAACAGCGAAAGCCTCGTTAATTTCGTATAGACCTATATCATTAACAGTCATATTAACTTTTTTTAGTACTTTATTTATAGCATCGGCGGGAGCAGTAGTAAAATCTATGGGAGCTTTAGCTGCTGAAGCTTGAGCGACAATTTCAACTAATGGTTTAAACCCAAGCTGTTTGGCTTTTTCTTCACTCATAACCAGTAATGCAGCAGCGCCATCGTTGATGGATGAAGCATTTGCTGCTGTTACAACTCCATCTTTTTCAAATACAGGTTTTAGTGAAGGAATTTTTTCAAAGATTACTCTTTCCGGTTCCTCATCTTTATCTACAATCGTTTCGCCTTTTTTGCTGGCAATCTTGATTGGAATAATTTCATCTTTGAATCTTCCGGATTGAGTTGCATTGATTGCTCTTTTATAAGAGTTGATTGCAAATTCATCTAATTCTTCCCTGCTGAACTTAAATTCTTTGGCACAAACTTCTGCACAACTTCCCATATGTATTTGATTATAGACATCCCAAAGACCATCAAGAACTATTAAGTCCTGAACTTCGCCATGACCAAGACGATAACCACTTCGGGCTTTAGGAAGAATGTAAGGAGTATTAGTCATACTTTCCTGGCCACCTGCAATAATTATCTCTGCATCACCTGTAAGAATAGCTTGCTGTGCAAGCATTACAGCTTTAAGCCCGCTTCCGCACATTTTGTTAATTGTCATACACTCTACTTTGTTTGGCAGACCAGCGAATAAAGCTGCCTGACGAGCAGGTGCTTGTCCTTGTCCACCCATTAAAACATTACCCATAATAACTTCGTCAATCAAATTTGTGTCGATGCCGGAATCTTCAACAACAGCTTTTATTGCAATAGAGCCAAGTTGTCCGGCAGTGAAAGATGAAAGTGTTCCGTTGAATGATCCGATTGGTGTTCTTTTGGCTGAAACAATTACTACTTTTTTCATGGTGAGATATCCTTTTAGTTAAAAATTTCTATACTAAAATTAAAAATAAAATTTCTAAAAGACAGATTTATTTTGTGTTAATAACTGCTGCAATTTCAGCAATGACATTACTGATGGCAAGATTAAGATTTATGTTATTTTTTAATCGAGAAGAAATTTCATCTAGTCGGTTTGCAAGAGGTAAAAGATTAATTTCGGGATATCTGGAATGGAATTTTTCAAAAGTTTCAATGTAATCATTGAAGAGAATTTTTCCTGAATCAGATCTGAATTTAATAAAGTCATTTAGCCATTGAATAAGCAGAGAAATTATCAGAGAAAAATATTCATTATCAGATTCTTTGCTAATATCCTCAAATTCAGAATAGGCGGAATGGAATTTTTTGCCAAAAGAATATCGCAATATCCTGATTGCTTTTTCTTTCATTTCATCTAAACCATAATTAATTAGCTTCAAAGCATTACTAACTGAACCGTTAGAAAAAGCAGATACTTTTTTAGCAAGTACAGCATCAATATTAAAATTGTTAATTAAAATTTCTTCCACATCTGAATTATTCAAAGGATGAAAATTCATAATCCAGCATCTTGATCTGATTGTTTCTCTTAAACGTTCTGGATAATGCGTTACTAATATAAAGATAATGTTGGCGGGAGGTTCTTCAAGATTTTTTAACAGAGCATTCTGTGCTGCATCATTCATTAAATGTGCATCTGAAATTATAACAACCCTCTTAACTGATTCATCATAAGAGAGAGAAAGAAAATGATTGATATCTCTGATTGAATTAATTTTAATATTATTTGCTTTTGGGATTTGAATTTTGTAAAAATGATTTGCGGACTTTTTAGATAATTCCTCCTGAATCAGTTCTATTTCATCTTCTTTAAGCTTTTCATAAGGATTATCATCTTCGGTTTCATTTTTACCGCGAGGAAGTGGAAAAATATATTTAATAAAAGGCTCAGACAGATTCCCAATCTGAGTGATGTAATTTTTTTTCTTTTCTTGAGGTAATTCTGAATTGAAAACTAATGCCTGAGCAAATCGTATTGCAGCATCATCTTTTCCTACGCCCTCAAGTCCTTTGAAGAGAAAAGCGTGAGATACTTTTCCAGATGAAATGATACGATCGAGCGTCAGTTTGATTTTATCCTGACCAACTATTTCGTTTAATGGATTATTCATAAAAAAAGGCGCCTGAGAGCGCCCTTAGGTTAATTTTCATCTTCGTTGTAAAAGAAGTCCTCGTCGGATGGATAATCCGGCCAAATATCCTCAATTGACTCATAAGGTTCATCTGAATCTTCGAGCTCTTTGAGGTTTTCAATTAATTCGTAAGGTGCACCAATTCTTTCAGCATATTCAATCAGCTCTTCTTTAGTTGCCGGCCAAGGTGCATCATCCAAATAAGATGCTAATTCAACCGTCCAAATCATATTTATTTTTCTCCCACTCTTTTAGATAATTTTTTTGATTCAAAATAATTAAAGTCTTCAAAGAAATAATTTATAGGATCTTGTGGAACACCATTATAATGAACCTCGTAATGTAAATGAGGTCCCGTAGAAAGTCCTGAATTTCCTGTTAATGCTATGCGATCTCCCCTTTTAACATTCTGACCTTCTTTAACTAAACTCTTTGACAGATGAGCATAAACAGTTTTATAACCAAAACCGTGATCAACTTCAACTGTTAAACCATATCCTCCTCTCGGTCCGACATATGTTATTTTACCATTTCCAGGTGCAAAAACCGGAGAACCAACATCAGTTAAAATATCCAAACCCTCGTGCATCTTCATCACTTTTAATATCGGATGCAATCGCATCCCGAATCCTTCAATCGAGTAACCTCCAGTTGTCGGAATAATTGCTGGTAAAGATTCGTAAAAAGCTGAATTCTCTTTAAGTCTTTCAGTTAATCTTTCGTATTCTTTTTTCTCTAACTCAAATTTGCTTGTTAAAGTTTCAATTGTTTTTAATGAATTAGAAATATCTTTATCCTTGGAAACAAGCATTGATATCTCATCACCAAAAATATTTCCTCCAGTACCTGGAATGTTTTCAGATGTCAGTGGAGTTAAATTAGTAAGCTTCCTCAAATTGGAACTCACTTCAGTAAGATATTCTAATTCATCTTTAATAGACGCATATTTAGCACTTAAGTTCTTAATCTGCTCTTTTAAGAGACTATTTTCCTGCTCCAGCTGAGCTTTGTCCTTAGAGTTAAATAAAGTGAAAAGAAGATAGTAACTGCCGAAAAGTAAAGAACTTAGAACTATTGATGAAACTATTACGAAAGTAACAGTTTTCGCTTTGAAGTTCTTTATTTCGACGAATTTTAAGTTCTTATTTGAGTAGTAAAAAAATTTTTTCATAAGGTGTTGCAACATATACAAATGGGAGTGATTTGTCAATATTGAGAGTAAGAAAAATAACTACTCAAAATCGTGCTCAAAATAGTTAACTCCACGGTTATCTGCCTCGGATTTTGATTTTAATCTTTCAGCTAACCTTTCCTGAAAGATATGGGCAGAATCATAACCATAATGTTTTAATAGGTAATTTAGTGCAATTACCTCCGAGATAACTGTGATATTCTTTCCAGGAAGAATTGGCAATTTTACATAAGGGATTTCAACATCCATTATTGGCAGTGTTCTACCATCCAATCCGGTTCGAGTGTATTCTGATTTATCATCCCAAATTTCCAGTTCAACCAAAATTTCAAGTCTCTTTTGATAACGAATAGCGCGAATTCCGAACATCCTTTCAACATCAATTATTCCGAGACCTCTGATTTCCATAAAATGCTTACCAAGGTCAGTTCCTGTTCCCATCAATATTCCTTCACCTTTTTTAGTTAGTACTATTACGTCATCTGCAACCAAACGATGGCCTCTTTCAATCAGATCTAAAGTAACTTCACTCTTCCCTATTCCAGATTTTCCCATAAACATAATACCAACGCCATAAACATCGACAAAAGAACCGTGAACTGTAATTCTTGGGGCGAATTGATCATCAAGAAAATCACTTAATAAATAGACTAATTTAGTAGTTGAATATTCAGTTGTAAAAATCGGTACTTTATACTTTGCTGCTTCTTCCAGAAGGATTTTATCCGGTTTATTTCCATCAGTTATTACTATGCATGGAATATTAAATTCAAATACTCTTCGAAGCGCCTGTCTTCTCTGCTCTTCATTTAGTTTATCAAGATATCGCAATTCAGTATTACCATAAACCTGAACCCTTGTGTACGAAAACAAATCCACAAACCCGGCAAGTGCAAGGCCGGGTCTGTGAAGGTTTTGATCAATAATTTTATTATCAAGATTATGTTCTTGTGTTACGAGATTCAGTTTACAAATTTTTCTTGCATTCTCGTAAAGAAATTGAACTGTAATGAATTCTTTACGAATGATATTTTTTTCGTCAATTTTTATCATCTTGGTTTAGCGGTTCTTTTTGATTTAATTGTTGATAATTGATTTCGTAATTTTTCTACTGCTCCGGCTACGGATTTTTTAAATTCATCTGATTCTTCTTTTGCAGTTAACTTTTGTCCAGGAATGCTTAAAATTATTTCAGCTATTTTGATACTGTTCTGAGTATTCTGAAAACTTAATTTCACATCCGCATTAATTATATCATCATTAAATCGTTGTAACGAAGTAAGCTCATCCTTAATAAATTCTTTTAAGGTATCATGAGCTTTGAACTTTCGGGCGGTAATTTGGATGTTCATACTATCCTCCGTTTGTTTTTATGATTTTGGATGCGACTTTTTATATGTCGCTTTTAATCTTTCTATACTAACATGAGTATAAATTTGAGTAGTTGATAAATTTTCGTGACCCAAAATTTCTTTAACAACTCTTAAATCCGCACCATTATCAAGCATATGCGTTGCAGCACTGTGCCGCAGTGTGTGTGGACTTTTATTTTTGACATCTGTTACTTTTGATAAGTTCCGATTGACAATGCGATAAACTAATCTCGGATAAATCTTTTCATCCTTTTCTGTTCTTATCAAATAATCGTTTTGTGATTTAACAGGAAATTCATTCAAATAAGAATTTAATAGCTCAAGTGATTTTGAGCCAAGCGGTACAATTCTCAGCTTATTTCCTTTACCAAATATTCTTATCGTGCTGCCTTCAAAATCAACATCTTTATATCTAAGACTACATAACTCGCTTACACGAAGCGCACATCCGTATAACAATTCTAAAATTATTTTTTCGAATATGTTTGTTGAGATTGTGCTGTTATTTGAATCGATCAATTGCTCTAAAGAATTTACATCCACTACGGATGGAAGTTTTCTCATTGTTTTCGGATTCGAAATTGCAGATGCAGGATTTGTCTCGATAAACTCATTTATAAAAGCAAATTTGAATAGACTTCTGATTGCTGATAGTTTTCTTGATATGCTTGTTTTATCTAAATCTTTTTGAACCAAATTGAATAAATACTTTTTGAGGAATTTTTCTGATACATCCTGAATATTTTCTTTACCGTTTTCTTCACAGAAAATTTTAAATTCAGATAAATCGTTTCTATACGCTTTGACTGTATTATCTGAGTATCTTCTGATGTTTGAAATTTGAGATAGGAATTGCTCAATCACCTGGCTAATTTTAACAGCCATTAAAACCTCATTAAAACTTATAGAAAGGAAAAATTTTTTCTTTCCTCTACCTTAATAAAATAAATTTATACTTTTTAAGCAATTGGTTTTCCTGATTTTTCATTTTTTTTCTTTGATCAGGAGTAGTGTCGTCAAAACCAATTAAATGCAATATTCCGTGCGCAACTAATCTGCCAATTTCTTCCTGGAACTTCACTTTAAACTTTTTTGCATTTTCTTTTGCGTCGTCAACTGAAATAAATATCTCTCCATCTATAATATTTTGTGCTTCCGAATAGTTAAATGTTATAATATCAGTTGAATAATCGTGAGAAAGAAATTTTTTGTTTATCTCTTTAATTGCTTTGGAATTTATAAAGTTAATTTCAAGTGATCTCAAAGAGAGATTCAAATCCTGAGTAATAAATTTTACATATTGATGTAATTTTTTCTTTTCAATGATTTTGTAGTTTGAATAAATTCTTAAATTTTTCACTCATTAATCCCAGGATAATTTTCCAGTGATTTAATTGTTATCTGAGTATATTTTTTATATCTCAACGCAGATTTTTCAAATTCATCAAGTTCTTGTTGAGTTAATTCTCTAACAACTTTCGCAGGAACTCCAGCAACCAGTTTTCCTGAAGGGACAATAAAATTTGGTTTAACTACCGAACCAGCTGCAACCATTGATTTTTCTTCAACAACTGCTCCATCTAAAACTATCGCACCAATTCCTATCAAACATAAATTTTGTAAAGTACATCCGTGCAATTTAACAGAGTGACCAATTGTAACTTTATCTCCAATGTTCAACGGATATTTTCCATTGGTAACGTGTAGCATTGAACAATCCTGAATATTGGTCATCTTTCCAATTTTTACATAGTGAACATCGCCTCGGATAACAGTGTTGTACCACACACTTGAATCTTCGCCAATCTCAACATCGCCAATAATTTTTACTCCTTCAGCGAGAAAAACAGATGAATGAATGCGTGGAAATAGATCAAGATAAGGAAAAAGTTTTCCTTTAAAGTTTAGTTTTGAAATTTCGGTGGTGACCAGTTTTTCTTTTTCCATTCTTTCAGCTCAACTGTTATGTTTCCAATTATTACGGACATTTTCGCATAGATAGGTACTGCGTGATCATCATTCGAGAACCATCCTTCAAAGTAACCAGTTAATCCAAAGATACCTTTAAATTCTGTTTCACCATCAAGATAAACACAATTTATTTTGTAGTCAACTGCATCAATCTCAACTGCTTCAGGTTTATCGTAACATCGTATTGTAGTTCTCTCGCCTTTTTCGTTTATAAAAACAGGTGTGTTATACGTAGCTTTTTTGCCTGTTCTCATTCTCGCATAATAGAACAAAGATAATCCATCAAGATATTCTCTGTCTAAATGAGCAGTAGAATCAGTCCATATTTCATTTTTTGTTCTGCTGCCTTTTAAGATGTGAATATTTTTACTCTTATAATTAAAAGTGTATTCAGTAAATGTTGTATCTTTATCAATTATAGTTCCTCTGAAGAAAACAGGAAACTGACGAGAGTTAAATCTGGTTTCATATATCTGATGAAGATTTACAAATGGTAAACCTTCGTATGAATCAATGTAAGCGATTGCCGAGTAAATTGTGTCGGTATTTGTTATTTCACGTTTTGTAACTTTTAATTTGATTTCACCGATTGAAATGAAAAGATATTTTACTACATAAGTAATTTCTTCACCAACATCAATTTTCCGGTAAGGTAAATCACCATAATGTGGAATATCTTTTAACGGATTAACATTGTTAGCAATAGTTATTGAAACAATTGCGAAGATTACAAATAGTTTTTTCACTTTAGATTTGCCAAATCTTTTGCTTCGTTAAAAAGTTCTAAAGCTTTTCTGAATTGTGAATCTCCTTCAAGCAGAACTGAGTACCAGCCGTCATTTTTCCAGAAATTTCTTGCTATCTGAGCTTTTAATCGTGCAGCGATGTAATCTTTATCTTTTTCAAAATCTGATTGATTGAATTCAACTTTTTTAGTCTTAGCGAAATTCACAAATGAATTCAGTAAATCAGAATTGATGAAAAATTCTTTTCGGAACTTACTGAGATTATTCCCATACTTGTTTTTGATTTCATTTGAATGTGTATCAAGATAGGTAAGTACAAATGAATAGAATAAATTTTCTTTCAAAAGGTTTTGAGTGTATTCGGTTAAAGTTTCGGATTTAACTATATAATCAGGAGTAATTCCACCACCTCCAAACACAGCTCGTTTTTTTACTAAAGTTTTATAAGTTGGTTTGGTCGAATCTTTTTCTGCTGTGTGTTCAATATTTTCTCCTTCTGATTCTTCCCTATCAGAAATTTCGGAGTAATAATCTTTTTTATCTTTCTTGTTTTTATAATCTCTCTGAATCAATCTTCCAGAAGGAGTAAAATATTCTGATATGGTTAATCGAATTGCCGAATTATCAAACAATTGAAATTGTCTCTGAACCAATCCTTTGCCGAATGAAGTTTCGCCAACTACCAATCCTCTATCCCAATCCTGAATCGCACCTGAGACAATTTCACTTGCGGAAGCACTGCCGCGATTGATTAAAACAACCAACGGAATTTTTTCATAAGGGTAAGTTTCTGATGCAAAGTATTCTTCATTGAATTCACTTCTTCTTCCGACTGTATAAACGATTTTCTTTTTCCCATCAATAAATAAATCAGCAATCTGAACTGCCTGATTTAAATAACCGCCAGGATTTCCTCTCAAATCAAGTAACAATTGCTTCATTCCTTTTTCATTAAGATCTTTCAGTGCATTCGTCAATTCATCAAATGTGGTTTCAGAGAAGCGAGATACGCTTACATAGCCGGTTTTATCATCAATCATAAAATGAGCATCAACTGAATAAATAGGAATTTTATCTCTGACGATTGTGTATTCAAGTTGTTTTGATAAACCAGGTCTGACAATTGTAACATTAACTTTAGTTCCGGCTTTACCTCTTAACTTCTGACGAACTTCATCATTAGTAATTCCGATAACAGATGTGCCGTCAATTTTTATAATTCGATCACCTGGTAAAATTCCAAGCTGTTCACTAGGTCCGCCTGTAATTGGTGAAACGACTGTAAGTGTATCATTCACAATCTGAAATTCAATCCCAATTCCTTCAAAATCACCACGGAAAGATTCTTCAACTGCAGTGAATTCTTTAGCAGGAATGTAAACCGAATGTGGATCAAGTTGATTGAACATTCCATTTAGTGCAGCTTCAACAAGTTTCTGCGTATCAACTTCTTCGATATAATATTTCTCGGTGTAAGTAAGTACATCATTAAATTTTCTGATGCTATCTCTTAGGTTATCACCGGAAAAAACTTTTTCTAGTTGAATTCCGATTAAAGCTCCGATTGTAAGAACTAAAAAAAGAAATGGAAACTTTGTCCAGTTAGAAAACATATTAGCTCCGTAAAAAACTTTTCAGTTAAAAATTATAAAATAACTTTACGATAAAAACAGATATTTTATTCCCTATTTAATTTCAGGTTTCATTTGCGGGAAGAAAATAACATCTCTGATTGATGGTTGATTAGTAAGAATCATAACTAATCTGTCAATACCGATTCCAAGTCCGGCAGTTGGCGGCATTCCATACTCAAGAGCTCTTAGAAAATCTTCATCAATCTGATGAGCTTCGTCATCTCCGGCTTCGCGCATTTTAACTTGTTCTTCAAATCTTGCTCTCTGATCAAGTGGATCATTTAATTCAGAAAATGCATTACAGATTTCTTTGCCTGCAACATAAGCTTCAAATCGTTCTACCACACCTTCTTTAGTGCGATGTTTTTTTGCTAAAGGTGAAAGCTCGACAGGATAATCCATTACAAATGTTGGTTGAATTAATTCACCTTCAACAGTCGCGCTGAATATTTCGTCAATCAGTTTGGCTTTGCTGTTTAATCCGGCAAGATCAATGTTTAATTTTTTCGCAACTGATTTTAATGTTTCAAAATCAGCTTGAATAACATTAACACCTGTTTTTTCTTCGATTGCTTCAATCATTGAAATTCTTTTCCAGGGACGAGTAAAATCAATTTCGTGATTTTCATAGGTAAATTTCATTGTACCGAAAACTTTATTGCAGAGATATTCAAAAAGTTCTTCAACAAAATTCATCATCCAATTATAATCTTTATAAGGAACATATAATTCAAGCATAGTAAATTCCGGATTATGCGAGCGATCCATTCCTTCATTTCTAAAGTCCTTTGATATTTCATAAACACCATTAAAGCCGCCTACAATTAATCTTTTAAGATAAAGTTCATCTGCAATACGAAGATAAAGATCAATATCAAGAGCGTTATGATGAGTAATAAATGGTCTTGCAGCTGCGCCGCCATATAATGGCTGCAGTACAGGAGTTTCAACCTCAAGCAAACCTTTCGAATCAAGGAACTCTCTTATTGTAGAAATTATTTTACTTCGCTTAATAAAAACATCTTTTACTTCGGGATTTACAACAAGGTCAACATATCTTTGTCTGTAACGAAGTTCTTTATCAGCAAATTGATCATAAATAATCTTATTACCATTTTCATCTACAACTTCTTTAGCAATAGGAATTGGTCTTAGTCCTTTTGCAAGCAGAACTAATTTTTGAGTATGAACAGAAATTTCACCGGTTTTGGTTTTAAAAACAAATCCTTCGACTCCAACAATATCACCGATATCCATAAGTTTAAATGCATCGTACATTTCACCTAATTCATCTTTTTTCAGATAAATCTGAATGCGACCTTTATGATCCTGAATGTGAGCAAATGAAGCTTTTCCCATTCTTCTTATTGCCATTATCCGACCAGCAATTTTAACTGAACGATGCTCATCTTCTTTAAAGTTGTTTTTAATGTCTTCTGAATCTGAATTAACATCAAATTCATAAGCATAGGGTTCAATTCCCATTTTCTTTAATTCATCGAGTTCTTCGAATCTTCTTTTTATTAAATCGTTATATTCTTGTTGAATAAGGTTATCCATTTTTACTCCATATGTTTTCGTTTAAAGTTCGATAATAAAACGCAAAGTGAATCCTGTATGTTCTCAGCTAATTTTACAGGAACATTAAAATTATTTACGATAATACTGAATGCAAGTGGTTCTCCATCTGCTGTAAAAGCATAACCAGAAAGACTTCTTGCAAATCCGATAAAACCAGTTTTAGCACGAACTGAGTTTTCTGCTTTTGTATTTTTCATTCTTCGAGATAGTGTTCCATCAACTCCAGCAATTGGTAATGAGTTAAAAAATGCACCGAAATTTTTTGTCGAATACATATATCTCAGAAGCAAAATTATTTGCTGTGGTGTTACACGATTCAAGTGAGAAAGTCCGCTGCCATCAGCCATAATAATATGATCTGGATTTAAACCTATTTCTGCAAACCATTCTTTGCAGGCAAGAATTCCATTTTCAGCGGAGCCAAACCCTTTCTTTTCCAATCCAATAGTTTTGATTAATTGCTCAGCAAAAAAATTCTGTGAACCTTTATTTATTACTTTCACGATTTCAAAAAGATAAGGCGAATAATATGAAAAAAGATATTGTACTTTTGCGTAATCAATATTTCTTTCATAGTCGTCTATATCCATTGCATAACCAGTTACTTTAATTCCTTTTCTTTCCAATCTATCTTTTAAGACCATCATCGCAAATAAAGTTGGATTAAGAACAGTCGCATAAGTTTTAAGTGTATCACTTCCCTTACTGAAAGTTCCTGAAACAGTAATGATGTTTGTTCCTCTTTCACGATAGACATCAATCTCAGTAGTTCCAGAACCCGGAGAAACCGGAACAACATCATTGATTACAATTACACCTTTTACAACAGGAGAATATTTAACAATCAGGCTATCAAGTTTTTTATCGTAATAAATTGTAATGTCAATACAGTTATCATTAAAAGAAATTGCACTTGACTGAGCTGCATACCAATATGTTTCATAATCCCAAGACCAGCCTTCACCAAGACCCTGATCATCAAATAAATCATCATCACCAATTATATTGCCCTGAATTTTTGTTATGCCCAAATCAATTAAGGAATCTGCCCAATCATCAAAAACTTTAAAGATATTTCCGTTATAAAATCTTCCTGAAAAAGTTGGATCTCCTGTTCCCTGAATTATTAAATCACCTTCAAGAGTTGAATAATTAATTTCGCCAAATGCATAAATATTAGTTGTATATCTGTAACCGCTGCCAAGCAATGATAATCCGGCAGCGGTTGTAAACAATTTTAGATTTGATGCCGGGACAAATAATTTGTTCTCATCTTTCTTATATAAATATTCGCCTGTTTGAAGTGAGCGTACTACAACTCCCCAATTAGCAGTAATAAAATTACTATCACTTAATAGAAAATCTATTTTTTGTTGTAATTCAGGAATTGTAAGATATTCATATTCTGATGTTGTATCTTTTACGGAATATTTTAAAGTATCCTGAGAATAGATTTCAGCAATTGAAAGTAAAACTGCCAACGAAAAATATTTAATCATTTATTTTGAATAAGATTTTTTAGTTCAGAAAATTTTAATTCTCTATATGAACCAATCGGAATATCTGCTTCTAATCCAGCAAAACTTTTACGATGTAACTTTTTTACCTCATATCCCAAAGTAGCAAACATTCGTTTGACAAAGTGATTTCTGCCTTCAATACATTCAACCGTAACTTTAGTGCGGTCTTTTGGTTTATCGAAATAAATTTTTTCAAACCGGCTTTTTCGTTTATCTAAAAGAATTCCTTTTGTAAGTCGTTCAACATCTTTTTCATCAAGTTCTTTATCTAGCTTTGCTTCATAAACTCTGATAATTTTATTTCGTGGATGAAGTAATTGATTCGCAAAGTCACCATCATTCGTAAGCAGAAGAACACCTGTTGTATCTGCATCAAGTCTTCCAACCGGAAAAAGCTTTTCACGAAAAGGAATTAAATCAATTACAGTTTTTCTTTTTCGTTCATCATCAGTGGTAGATATGTAACCTGAAGGTTTATTTAAAAGGAAATAATATTTCTTTTTTGGTTTAATTCTTTCACCATCCAGAGCCACAATATCAGTTTCGGGATTAACATCAAACGCTAACTTAGTAACCGTTTTGCTATTAACAGTTACTCTGCCTTGCAGAATAAGTTCTTCGGCTTTTCGTCTGGATGTAATTCCACTTTCAGAAATAAATTTATTCAGTCTCATCAGTGTTCTCTTCGTTCTCCATTTCTTTTTCAAGCGATTCTTCTACAGCATTCATCATAATTTTATTCTTCTGCTCGATAAAATCTTCATCCTGCATAATTTCTTCAATCTCTCTTGGTTTGGGTAAATCACTCAGACTATTCAAACCAAAATATTTAAGGAATTCATCGGTAGTTGTGTAAAGTAAAGGTCTACCGATTGTTTCCGCACGACCTGAAATGGTAATCAATTTTTTATCAAGTAATGTAGCTAAAATATAATCGGAGTTTACTCCACGAATTGATTCGAGTTCGGGTTTAGTGATTGGCTGTTTATATGCAATTATAGCAAGTGTTTCAAGCGCCGCCTGACTTAATCTTCTCTTAGTCTTTTCTGACGAGAGATAACCAATGTACTTTGCGTATTCTTCTCTTGTAGCAAATAAATAACCACCAGCAATTTTCACTATCTTTACTGCACGACCGGAAGTTTCGTATTCCTGATTCAGTAAATCAACTGCTGAGTTAATATCATCAGAAGAAATTTCTGAGTCTTCACCGTCAATACCTTTAATCGCTTTAATTATTTCAGCGTTTGTTAAAGGTTCATCGGATGAGAAGATTAAAGCTTCAATTATGTTCTTATATATGTTTTCCATTGTCTATCTTATAAATTACAAAATCATTAAAGTTTGTTGATTCCTTTAGGCCAATTCTTTGCATTTTAACCAATTCAAGTATAGCAACAAAGGTTATTACAACTCTGATTTTTTCTTTCATTCCATGAACAAGTGTAAGGAAATGGAGATTTGTATATTCTTCAATCTTGCTCATAATGAAATTAATTTGCTCTTCAATTGTGATATTTATTTTTCTTATCTGATGAACTGGTTCAGGTTTTATTCCTTCAATAACTTTTTTGAAAGCACGGGCAATATCATAAACTGTAATATTCTTTAAGAGTATTCCATATTCGTTTGGGGTTTCAATAGGATCAGCAGAAAAGTTTCCTCTGAAACTGATCTTACGCTGATTGGATTCCAGAAAAGCTAACTCTTCTGAAACTTCCTTATATCGTTTATATTCAAGCAAAGCTTTTACTAAATCTGCACGAGGATCAATCTCCTCTCCCTTTTCGTCAACTTCCCGTGGCAGCAGCATTCTTACTTTAATATGCATTAAAGTTGAAGCCATCAAAATAAATTCACCAGCAGTTTCAAGATCGAGCATACGGATGTAATTCACATATTCAAGAAATTCTTTGGTAATCTTTGAAATAGGAATATCATAAATATTCAGTTCATCTCTTTTAATAAAAAAGAGAAGCAAGTCAAGTGGACCTTCGAAATGTTCTAATCTAATCTTATACATTATCCTAATTTCATTTTTTCGTGAACTTCATTCATTGTTTTTTCAGCAACAGCTCTAGCTCGCTTTTCACCGTCGTGCAGTATATCAAGAACTTCATTCATTCGGTTTTCATAATAACTTCTTTTTTCACGAACAGGTTCAAAAAAAGAAGCTATCTTTGATGCACAATTCATTTTACAATCAACACAACCTAACGCTCCGCTCCGGCAGTTTTTATCTATTTCTGGAACTTCATCAGGATTAAATTTTTTGTGATAAGAAAATACAAGACAAATTTCAGGATTTCCCGGATCACCTTTTCTTATTTTGTTTGGATCAGTTACTGCTTTTCTTAATTTATTTTTAATCGTCTCCGGATCATCAGAAAGCAAAATTGTGTTGCCAAGAGATTTACTCATTTTGGCGTTTCCATCAAGACCCTGAAGTCGTGCAAATTTAGTTAACAATGGCTCAGGTTCAGGGAAAACTTCGCCATATTGATTATTAAATCTTCTTGCAATTTCTCTTGAGATTTCAATATGCGGAACCTGATCTTCACCAACAGGAACAGCATTTCCTTTGTACAATAAAATATCTGCCGTTTGAAGAACCGGATAACCGAGATGTCCATAGATTACATTTTCAATATTTAAATCTCTTATCTGATCTTTTAAAGTTGGATTTCTCTCAAGTCTGTTTACAGTAATCAACATGCTGAAAATTAAATGAAGCTCAGTATGCTGTTTGATTTGCGATTGACGAAACATTGGACATTTAACCGGATCAAGTCCTGCTGCAAGCCAATCAATCAACATCTGAATTGAATTATCATAAATATCAGAAGTATCAAGATTAGTTGTGAGAACATGATAATCAGCAATCAGATAATAACTTTCAAATTCATTCTGAAGTTTAACCCAATTTTCAAGTGCGCCAACATAGTGCCCAATATGAAGTTTACCAGTCGGACGCATTCCGCTTAATATTCTTTTAGTTGTCATATCAAGAAAAGTTTTTTTTATGGGTGGAAAATAATAATAATGAGCTTAATAATTATGATTTATGACAGATAAAGATAAGGTTTCCATCGCTCATCTAATCTGCCAACAACATTCTTAATAAACATGATATGACTTGGCTTAAAGGGTTTGAACAACATTTTCATATTAGCTTCTTCCGGAGTTCTGTCACCTTTTACATTATTGCAACGAGTGCAGGCACAAATTAGGTTTTCCCAGGAATCATCACCACCGCGAGCTTTAGGAATAATATGATCAACTGTCAGAGGAATATCAGAACGACCGCAATATGCACATTTATAACCATCTCTTCTTAAAATATTTTTTCTTGTAAGAATAACTTTTTTGTAAGGAACTTTGATGAATCTGCTGATGCGGATAATACTTGGCCAAGGATAAGTTTTGCTTACTGAATGAAGAGCTTTCTTATCATCAACAATAACGGGCTCTGCTTTGCCCAGATAAATAAGCATAATAGCTTTTTTGATATTGCAGATTGTCAGCGGTTCGTAACTCTGATTTAATACAAGAACCTTTGAGTTGAGTTTGCCGTTTGTTGGAACCGAGCGTTCGAAGACTTACTCCCTTTCCCTGATTTTTTTAATTATGATTACTCTGAAAATTATTCTTAGAATGAAAATAATAATTGCAACTACTAGTAACGGAATATAATATTCTTTTGAAACTGAGTTAGTTAATATCACAAGTAGAAGCACAGCTACAAAAGCAATTGAGCCATAATTAAAATAAGTATACCATTTAGGTTCCATAGTTCTTTCCGATTTTGCTGAACAAAACTAATAAGATTGTAATAGTTTTCCAATGAAATGTTTAATCAAGATTTTTTATAAACTATTGCAACACAGGAAACATAATTATCAGAATGACTGATAGAAATTTTTATTTCTTTATCGTTTGATAAAAACTCTCTCAGCTTTCCGAATGTAACAAGTTTGGGAATGCCGCTTTGCTCGTTGACTATTTCCATACTTTTCCAGGATGCAATTGGCTGCCAGCTTGATGCCAGCGCTTTATATACAGCTTCCTTAGCGGCAAATCTCGCAGCGTAATGCTGATATTTATTGAATTTGGATGAACAGTATTTAATCTCATTTTCAGTGAAAATTTTGTTTATAAAATGTTCACCAAAACGGTCAATACTTTGTTTGATTCTCTCTATTTCTATTATGTCTATACCGATTCCAATTACCATTTTTTAATATCCTATTGCTGCTCCAAATCCTCTTGGATCGGTTGCACCTAAATAAATATTATTTTCAATTGCGATTGCCTCTACTCTGCCTAAAATTCTTTCAGTTCCGATTATTTGTCCTTTCGATTGAAGGTTATCCATTACATCTTTAGTCAAACCGAACGCTTCATAATCGATTTGATCAGG
>Ga0272446_1001159_pt1 | contig 39166 bp, 40 predicted proteins | sample YNPCB0061_FD_194587 | JGI IMG/M metagenome (GOLD analysis project Ga0272446, IMG submission 194587) | Hot spring microbial mat communities from Yellowstone National Park, WY, United States - YNP-CB-006-1 | ecosystem: Environmental > Aquatic > Thermal springs > Hot (42-90C) > Sediment | place...
ACAGCGACAACGGCTCGGAGTACATCAACGCACGGGTCGCCGCCCTGTTGGAAAAGCTCCACGCCGAGCTCTACCCAAGTCGCGCGCGCCGCACCAACGACAACGCCCTGGCCGAGAGCAAGAACGGTTCGGTCATCCGCTTGGCCCCTCGGCTACAGCCACATCCCTGGCTGCTTTGCCCAGCAGATCAACGACTTCGCCCAAGGGGTCCTGTCTCCCTACCTCAACTTCCACCGACCCTGCTTCTTCCCCACCGAGGCGATCGATGCCAAGGGACGGCTACGCAAGCGTTACCGCTGCCAGGCCATGACCACGCCACACGAGACGCTCAAGACCCTCCCCGAGGCCGCTCAGTACCTCAAGCCCGGCGTCACCTTCGAGAACCTCGATGCGCTGGCCGATGCCATCAGCGACAATGAGGCCGCCCGTCGCCTCAACGAGGCCCGGGCCACACTGTTCCGTTCCATCAACCAAGCCCAACAATCCGCTGCCTGACCCTGACCCTGACCTTGGCCCTCACCCCCACCTCCTGCAGGCTCATTTCTGGATTGGAAAGGACTGTACTCTCTCTCCCGGCCCAGGGTGTGGGAGCTGTGCCAAGCTGCGGGTTCGACCCAAACCTTGGCTAAATAGACGCGGCAGGCGCAGCCTGAGGGACGTCGAGCAAGCCTCTTGCTGAGCGCATGGCGCGAGGGCTTGGCTCCGCCGATGGGCATCAAACAAAAGGGGCCGAGCCACGGTTTAGGCCCGGCCCCCTCGGAGCCCTTCGCGAACGGATCGCCAGGCTAGTGGATGTCCCTCCAGTATTCCTTCTTGAGCAGATAGGCCAGCACGAAAAGCACTGCCAGGAAGCCGAGGACGTACCACCCTAGACGCTGCCGCTCCAGTTTAACGGGCTCTCCAGCATAGGTCAGGAAGTTGGTCAGGTCACGCACCATGGCGTCATACTGCTCGCTCGTCAGAGCGCCCGGCTGGGCAAGCTTGAGGCCTGTCACCGCGGGCGGTGCGCCCTCGCCTCCATGGTGCTCGGTCATCACAGGCTCTTGCACCCCTTGGAGGCCTTGCAGCACGTGAGGCATGCCAACGGCAGGGAAGATCAGATTGTTGACACCCCACGGACGGGTCGGGTCGACATAGAAGCTCTTTAGATAGGTGTAGACCCAGTCCGGGCTGCGCCAACGGGTCACCAGGGTCAGGTCGGGGATGGCGGTGCCGAACCACTTCTCCCCGTCCTCGGGGCGCAGGGCGTTGGTCATCAGGTCGCCGGGCTTGGCGTCACCCAGGATGTAGTTCTTACGCAGGTCAGCCTCGCCGATCCCAAGGTCCGCCGCCATGCGGTTGTAGCGCAGGTATTTCAGGGAGTGGCAGCCCATGCAGTTGTCGATGAAGGACTTGGCACCCCGCTGGAGCGAGGCCTGGTCCCTGAGATCGATGTTCGCGCTCTGCAGATGCCCTTCGCTGCTGGCCATGCCGAGGGCCGGGAGCAGGCCGAGCAGGGTTGCAATGATCAGCTTATTCATTCGGTCACCCTCTCTGGAACCGGCTTGGTCGTGTCGATCTTGGAATAGATCGGCATGAGCAGGAAAAACGCGAAGTAGAGCGCGGTAAAGATCTGCGCCATTAGAGTGGCGACAGGGGTAGCCGGCTGCAGGCCCAGGTAGGCAAGGACCACAAAGGTCACGGCGAAGATGCCCAGCGCGATCTTCGATAGCGGCCCCTTATAGCGAATGGACTTGACCGGCGAGCGATCCAGCCAGGGTAGGAAAAACATGATCAGGATGGCGGCGAACATCACCACGACGCCCGGGAACTGTGACCCGAACATCGGTGGCACGGCGCGCAACATGGCGTAGAAGGGCGTGAAGTACCACACGGGGGCAATATGCGCTGGGGTCTGCAGAGGGTTGGCCGGCTGGAAGTTCGGTGCCTCCAGGAAGAGCCCGAAGAAGTCCGGTGCGAAAAGGACGATGGCGAGGAAGATGGCCAGGAAGAAGACCACCCCGGCGATGTCCTTGACCGTGTAGTAGGGGTGGAAAGGGATGCCGTCCCGCGGGATGCCATGCTCGTCCTTATTCTCCTTAATCTCGATGCCATCCGGATTGTTCGACCCCACCTTGTGCAGGGCAACGATGTGCAGAAAGACCAGGGCGAACAGCACGAACGGCAACAGGAAGTGGAAGGCGAAGAAGCGGTTCAGGGTCACGTCAGAGATGACGTAGTCGCCGCGCACCCACACCGAGAGGTCTTCGCCGATGCCGGGGACCGCGGAGAACAGGTTCACGATGACCTGGGCACCCCAGTAGGACATCTGGCCCCACGGCAGCAGATAGCCGAAGAAGGCGGTCGCCATCATCGCGAGGTAAATGATGACGCCGATGATCCACAAGAGCTCCCGGGGTTTGCGATAGGAGCCGTACATCAGGGCCCGGAACATATGCAGGTAGATGACGATGAAGAAGGCCGAGGCACCCGTGGAATGCAGGTAGCGCAGGAGCCAGCCCCAGTTCACGTCGCGCATGATGTACTCCACGGACCCGAAGGCATCGGCCGCGGAGGGCTTGTAGCTCATCGCCAGCCAGATCCCCGTCACGATTTGCATGACCAGGACCAGGATGGCCAGCGAGCCGAAGAAGTACCAGAAGTTGAAGTTCTTGGGCGCGTAGTACTCGGCCAGGTGCTCGTTCCACACCTTGGTCAGCGGGAACCGCTTGTCAATCCAGCCGAGGAACCCCTTGGTTTCTACCGTATCTGCACTCATCAGGCGGCTCCTTTGTCTGCACCCACTAGGATGGTGGTATCGGAAAGGTAGGTGTGGATGGGGATGACCAGGTTGGTCGGGGCCGGCACACCCTTGTAGACCCGCGCGGCGAGGTCGAAGCGCGAGCCGTGGCAGGGGCAGAAAAAGCCGCCCTTCCAGGCTGGGCCGAGGTCCTCGGGGGCGACATCCGGGCGAAAGGTAGGTGAGCAGCCGAGGTGGGTGCAAATCCCGATGGCCACCAGGTACTCAGGCTTGATGGAACGGGTCGGGTTCTTGCAGTACTCAGGCTGCTGCGGGACCTCGGAGCTCGGGTCTGCCAGCAGGGGGTCGAGGGTCGGCAGGGCGGCGAGCATCTCCGGCGTGCGATGGACCACCCACACCGGCTTACCCCGCCACTTGACGCGGAGTAGGCCGCCCGGCTCGAGCTTGGAGATGTCTGCCTCGACCGGGGCCCCGGCGGCGCGGGCCTTGGCACTCGGGTTCATGGAGGCGATGAACGGAACCAAGGCGAAGCCGACCCCGACGGCGCCGACGGCGCTTGTCGCGGCGATCAGCACGCGCCGCCTGCTCTTGTCTACAGCCTGTGCGCTCATATGGTTGGAGGACCCCCGCTAGCGATGGCCATGGTCCCGGCACGAGGCCACAGCATTTCTGGTTGGAAGGATTTTAAGAATATGCGGATTCGCTACAATGCCGATCCGCAATTCTCCCCGATCCGGCTTCAAAAGGTCAAGGCAGGCGGGGGGATAGCCGTCAGGTCGTCCTGGGCCAAAAGCTTCGGCGCGTAGCCGTTCCTGGCCTCAGGCAGGGTTGTCGATGTCGATGAAGCGGTGCTCCAGCGCGAAGCGCTCGGCAAGGTGCTCGCCGAGGGCCCTGACACCGTAACGCTCGCTGGCATGGTGACCCAGGGCGAAATAGTCAATTCCAAGCTCTCGGGCCTGGTGAGTGGTCTGCTCGGAGATCTCCCCGCTGAGATACGCATCCACGCCCAGGCCCGCCGCCTCCTCGATGTAGCCCTGGGCCGCCCCAGTGCACCAGGCGACCTGCTCGATCGCTGCAGGGCGCAGGGTGCGGCCGGGGATGTGCTGCGGGGTGCGGCCGAGTGCGGCTGCGATCTGGACGGTGAGCTCGGCCGCTGCAAGCGGTCGGGCCAGGCGGCCTCGCCAGAGGAGGCCGCCGCAGCGATCGGTCGGGCGAGCCTCGCACAGCCCCAGCACGCCGGCGAGCTGGCGGTTGTTGCCAAGCTCCGGGTGGGCGTCCAGGGGCAGGTGATAGGCCACGAGCGCTGTGCCGGATCGCAGCAGGGCGCGCGCCCGCCGGCCCTTCATACCGGTCAGACGCGGGTCCTCACCGCGCCAGAACCAGCCGTGATGCACCAGGATCGCATCCGCGCCCCAGGGCAGGGCCTGGTCTAATAGGGCCGCGCTGGCTGTCACACCGCTGGCGAGGCGGCGCACCGGGCGCTCGCCCTCGACCTGGAGCCCGTTCGGGCAGTAGTCCTCGAACGCTGCGACGCCAAGGAGCTCGTCGCAGTAGGCGGTCAATGCGGTCAGCTCGATCATGCATCACCCCTGCGGTCGGCCCCTTCCGTCGGGGCAGATGGGCACGCTCGCCAGGTACCTCGTCGGCGCCAGGCCATGATAACGTACCGACCATGAGGTTCGGTCACCCCCTTGCCTGGATGCTTGCCACCTTCCTCGCTGGGATGGCTGGCGTGCTTGCCGGCCTTAGACTGGCGCCCCATCTTGTGCCCGGGTCAGTCCAGGGCGGCGCGGGCGTGACCGCACCGGACGCGGCGTCCGGCAACGCCACCTCGTTCGCCCAGGCCGTCGCCAGGGCTGCTCCGGCGGTCGTCAACGTCTTCGGCGCCGTGACGGCCACAGAGCGGCGGACGCAATCCTTTCGCGACCCCAGGTGGCTGGCTCCCTATGCCCAGCTCGCCCCCGAGGCCGAGGTCAAGCATCGCGGTACGAGCCTGGGCTCCGGCGTCATTTTGTCAGCGACGGGGCTCATGCTGACCAACCGCCACGTGGTCAAGGACGCGCACCGGGTCCAGGTCGAGCTGGCGGACGGGCGACGGCTCCCGGTGCGGGTGGTGGGCTTCGACCCGGAGACGGACCTGGCCGTTTTGAAGGCGGACATCCAGGGCCTTCCCACCCTGCGCATCGGTCGGCCGCGCGACCTGCGGGTCGGTGACGTCGTGCTGGCCATTGGCAATGCGTTTGGCGTTGGGCAGAGCGTCAGTCTCGGTATCGTCAGCGCGACCGGGAGAAGCAATCTGGGCATCACCGGCATCGAGAATTTCATCCAGACCGATGCGGCCATCAACCCAGGCAACTCGGGCGGCGCTCTGATCGACAGCCGCGGGGACCTGGTCGGGATCAACACGGCCATCTATTCGGAGAGTGGGGTCTCGGAGGGGGTCGGCTTTGCGATTCCCGCCGACCTCGCCCAGACCGTGGCCCGCAGCCTGGAGGCGCACGGCAAGGTGAGCCGGGGTTGGCTGGGGCTCACCGGGCGCAGCGTGACGGCGTCCCTGGCGGAGGACTTCGGTCTGCGCGTCGAGGCCGGGGTCCTGGTGTCCTCCACCGTCGAGGGCGGTCCCGCCGAGCGGGCTGGGCTTCGCCCGGGGGACGTGATCACCCGTGTCGGCGGCCGCGCCGTGGCGGATACCCAGGAGCTGCTCGACCTGGTGGCCGAGAGCGGGCCGGACGCTGCGGTCAGCCTGGAGGTCTGGAGGGGCGGTGAGCGGTTGGAGGCCAAACCCACCACTCGGGCTCGCCCCCTCGTGGCAAAGGAATAGCGCCCAGGCCGCGGTATCCCCGAGCGGCCGCCTGGCGGCCTTCGGCCGCGTCACATCCATTCAACTGTTCTCCGTGCAGCCATGAAAGCCAGTGACATCAAGAAGGGCCTGGTCATCGAGGTCGATGGCGCCAGCGTCGTCGTCAACGAGGTCCAGGTACAGACCGCCTCCTCGCGCAGCGGCAATACCCTGTACAAGGTGCGGGGCCGCAATGTGGTCACCCGGCAGAAGATCCAGGCCGTCTTCAAAGGCGACGAGGTGGTGCAGATCGTAGCGTTCGAGCGGCGCCCGGTTCAGTTCCTCTACCAGGACGCCGAAGGGTACACCTTCATGGACCGTGAGACCTTCGAACAGCACAGCTTCGAGCCGGATGCCCTGGAGGCTGAGCGGTCCTATCTGACGGACGGGCTGGAGGGCGTCTACGCCCTGGTGGTGGATGGCAGTGCGGTGGGGATCGAGCTCCCGGCCACCGTGGTTCTGGAGGTGCTCGACTGCTCGCCAGCCATGAAGGGGGCGTCGGCGTCGGCCCGCAACAAGCCGGCGACGACCAATACCGGGCTCGTCGTTCAGGTCCCCGAGTACCTGGCCGCAGGCGACCGGATCAAGGTGAACACCGCCACCGGCGAGTTCATGTCCCGGGTTTGACCCGCGCGCCTTGGCGCCTCTCTCCTTGCCTCAGTCCTTGCGCTTGACGAAGCGGCGCAGGCGCTCCCTGCTGCGCTCCTGGCGCGGGGTGAGGCGGTTGCGGCGGCCCTCGAAGGGGTTGGTCCCCGAGCGTAGCTCCAGGCGCAGCGGTGTCCCCTGCAGACGCAGCGCCTCGCGGAAGCGCCCGATGAGATAGCGGCGGTAGGACTCCGGCAGGGCCTCGGTCTGATTGCCGTGGATGACGATGATGGGCGGATTGCGACCGCCCTGGTGGGCGTAACGCAGCTTGATACGTCGCCCATGGACCATGGGCGGGCTGTGCTCGCGCACGGCCGCCTCCAGGATTCGCGTGACCTGGGGCGTGGCCAGGTCGCGCGTCGCGTTGGCGTAGGCCCTGTCCACCTCGCCGAGGAGGAGCCCGACCCCGCTGCCGTGAAGCGCCGAGATGAAGCGGGTGGTGGCGAAGTCGAGGAAGGCCAGGCGGCGCTGCAAGCCGGTCTTGACCTGGTCGCGCTGGCGCTCGTCCAAGCCGTCCCACTTGTTCACGGCCACCACCAAGGCGCGCCCGCTCTCGAGGATGTGGGCGGCCAGGTTGGCGTCGTGGTCACCGATGCCTTGGTGGGCGTCGAGCACCAGGACCACCACGTGGCAGGCATCGATGGCCTGAAGGGTCTTGACGACGCTGAACTTCTCGATGGCGTCCTCGATGCGGGCGCGGCGCCTCATGCCGGCCGTGTCGATCAGGGTGTAGTCGCGGCCATCGCGCTGGAAGGGGATGTAGATGCTGTCCCGGGTCGTGCCAGGAGCATCGAAGACCAGCACCCGCTCCTCGCCCAGAAGACGATTGACCAGGGTGGACTTGCCTGCATTGGGGCGACCCACAATAGCGATCTTGATGCCCTGATCCGGGGTGGGCTCCGCCTCGGGGGTGGCGCTGGCGGCCAGGCCGGCGAGGACCTGGCGCATGAGCCCGTCCACCCCCCGGCCATGCACTGCGGCGATGGCCACCGGGTCGCCGATCCCCAGGGAGTGGAATTCGGCGCTGACCAGGACGGGATCGCGATGGTCCGTCTTATTGACGACCAGGGTCAGCGGCTTGCCCGTGCGCCGCAGCCGCTCCGCGACCTCCTGGTCGTCCGGGGTCACGCCGGCCGTGGCGTCTACCAGGAACAGGATGTGATCCCCGTCCTCGATGGCGCGCCGGACCTGATCCTGCATGAGCGCCTCGACCCCTTCGGCCTCTGGGCTGATGCCACCCGTGTCGACGACGATGTAGCTGGCGGGGCCGACCCGCCCGAGGCCGTACTGCCGGTCCCGGGTCAGGCCGGGGAAGTCTGCGACCAGCGCGTCCCGGGTGCGGGTGAGACGGTTGAACAGGGTCGACTTGCCGACATTCGGCCGTCCGACCAGGGTGATGACGGGGAGCACAGCAAGTCAGAGGGCGCCGGCCCCGGCGGGCGACCCAGGCGTGGGCAGCTCCGGGGTCGTGACCACGCCCGTGCCGGCACCCGCCGCGGCGTCGCCGGCGCGGCCCGCCGCCCGGTCTTCCGCGGTCAGCCCACCTGGGCTAAAGGCCGCCAGGGTCCCGTCGTCCGCGTAGACGTAGAGCCGGCCGTCGGCAGCCAAGGGGCGGGCGGTGATGGCCCCGCCTGCGGCCTTGACCCGTCCGGCCAGGGAGCCGTCCCTGCGGTTGATCCAGTGCAGCCAGCCCTCGAGGTCGCCCACCACGACAGAGTCCCCAATGACCGCCGGCGCCGTCAGCAGACGGTGGCGCAGTTGCTCCTGTTTCCAGCGCCCGGCCCCGTCTTGCGGCGCTGCGGCCCACACATTGTCGTCGGAGTCGGTGATGAACAGGTCTTGGGTATCCGCGGCCAATCCGGCGTGGGATGACAGGGTCCGCCGCCACAGGACGTCGCCCGTGACCAAGTCCACGGCCGCGAGGTCGCCGTTGTAGGTGCCGACATAGGCCGTCGAGCCGACCACGGCCGGATCGGCGTCGATGTCCGCGATGCGGTCGAGCTCGGTGCGCCCGCTCGGCAGGGTCACCGTGACCTCCCAGACGGGCACCCCGCCCGCCAGATCGAGCTTGATCAGCTTACCGCCCGAGAGCCCCACCAAGACCGCGGAATCCGTCGCGATCGGCGAGCTGCTGCCGCGTAGCGTCAGGACCGGTGCGGGGTAGACGTAGCGCCAGCGCTGCTGGCCGGTTGCGGCCTCCAGCCCGAAGACGCTGTCGTCGAGGGTGTGGACCACGACCAGATCACCGAGGATGAGCGGTACCGAGAGCACCTCGCTGTCCACCTTGGCACTCCAGGTCTGACTGCCGTCGGTGGCCGACAGCGCGACCACCTGACCCTGGCTGGTGCCAAGCACGAGCTGGCGTCCGTCGGTGCCGGGTCCGCCGCTGAAGGGCAGCTTGGTCTGGCGTTGCCACTGCAGCCGGCCGTCGGCGGCGGAGACCGCGGCAACACCCCCGTCCGTATCCGCGACGAACAGTTTACCCCCGCTCAGGGCCGGGACCAGGGCGAGCTGGCGCTTGCGCGTCCCAGTGCCGACCTTGGTCGTCCACAGGGTGCGGATCCCGATTTGGGGGGCGAACGGGACCAGCTTGGCTGGAGGCGTGGGGTCCTTTTCTCCGCCTAGCCATGGGAAGTAGCTGCACGCCTGTAAGCCGAGCGCACTGGCGAGGACAACCGGCAGGAGGCGGGCGCGACGGCCCAGGGTGGGGAGGGCAGGGTAGCTCATGTGGTCCGCCTGGTGTGAAGGTGCGGTGTCCTTGTCGGGCGCCGGCGCCTAGCTCGCGGCCGGCAGGTTGTCCAGCTTGAGCTGGATCAACTGCGACAGACTGGCGCCTGAGGTGATCGCCCGCTGGTAGGCTTGACGAGCCTCGTCATAGCGGCCCTGGCTCGCGGCAATATCCCCCTGGACGGCGGCGAAGTCGCCGGCGAAGGCGCCGCCATCCACATGCTTCGCGGCAATGGCGCCAGCGCGGTCGAGCTCGCCCTGATCCAACAGGATACGGGCGAGGCGCAGCGCGGCGAGCTCTGAGAGCGCCGGATCCGGGGCCTTGGCCATGACCCGCTCCAAGGCCGCCATGGCCCCCGCCGCGTCGCCCGCCTTGAGCTTGACCTTGGCCTCCATCAGGTCGGCCAAGCTTGCATAGGCCGTCGAGCCATAGCCATCCCGGATCGCTTGGGCCTGGGCCAGGGCCACCTTGGTGTCATCACCCTCGGCGGTCGCCATCAGCTCCTCAAAGGCCGCTGACGCCTGTTGGCTGACGGATTCCCGGTATTCCACCCAGTAGCGCCAGCCGAACACGGCTGCCAGGCCGATCGCCAGGCCGGCCGCGACGGAGATCCCGTTCTCCTTCCACCACTTCTTGATGGCTTCGACCTTTTCGTCGTCGGTTTCGTAATCTGCCATGTCTGCTCCCGGGCGACCCCGTTGCGTGAATTCCGGCGGCCTGGTGGGCCGGGTGGTGCGTGGCCCGGCCGGCCGCGCCGATGGGCCTAGGTGGGCTTCGGGCCCCTCGCCGTTGCGGTGACCGCTTCGGCTTCGATGCGCTGCGCCAGGTACTTGGCCGCCTCGGTCAATGGCACCTCGGCCTGCTCGCCCTCGCCACGCAGCGGCTTGACCTGCAGCGTGCCCCGTTCGACCTCACCGTCGCCAAGGACCAGGGCGAACACAGCGCCGCTGCGGTCGGCCTTCTTGAACTGATTCTTGAAATTGCCGCCGCCGCAGTTGCACATCAGCCGCAGCCTCGGCAGGGCGTCGCGCAGCCCCTCGGCGACCTGCAGGGCACGGGCCTCGGCGGCGCTGCCGACCGCCACCAGATAGGCATGCACCCGCGGCTCGAGGCGCGGTGGCGATTGTTCCAGCAGGGCGACCAGCCGCTCCAGGCCCAAGGCAAAGCCGACGGCAGGCGTTGGGCGCCCCCCGAGCTGCTCGACCAGGCCGTCGTATCTCCCACCCGCACAGACCGTGCCTTGAGCACCCAAGTCTTCGGTGATCCACTCGAAGACGGTGCGGTTGTAGTAATCGAGGCCGCGCACCAGGCGGGGGTTCACCCGATAGTCTTGGCCGGCGGCGTCGAGCCCCGCGCACAGGGCGTCGAAATGGTCGCGCGAGTCTGGGCCGAGGTGATCGAAGATGCTTGGCGCCTCGGCGATCACCTCCGCCATGTCCGGATGCTTCGCGTCGAGGACCCGCAGCGGATTGGTGTACAACCGGGCCCGGCTGTCATGGTCCAGGCGGTCCGAGCGGCGCTCCAGATAGCCGATCAGCTCCGCGCGGTAGGCTGAGCGTTCCTCACCGCTGCCAAGGGTGTTGATCTCCAGACGCAGGCCGCCCAGGCCGAGGGCCCGCCACAGACGCCGCGTCATCAGCACGACCTCGAGATCGATGTCCGGTCCTGCCAGTCCGAAGACCTCCACACCGATCTGATGGAACTGGCGGTAGCGCCCGCGCTGCGGCCGCTCGTGACGAAACATGGGGCCACGGTACCACAGACGCTGAGCCTGGCCCAGGAGCCCGCCTTCGATGACGGCCCGCACACAGGAGGCCGTCCCCTCCGGACGCAGGCTGAGCTCGTCGCCGTTGCGGTCGGTGAAGCTGTACATCTCCTTTTCGACGATGTCCGTGACTTCGCCGATGGAACGCTTGAACAGCTCCGTCATTTCGACCAAGGGGGTGCGGATCTCGCTATAGCCGTAGCTCTCCAGCACGCCGCGGGCCCTGTCCTCGAGGGTCTGCCAAAGCGGGCTGGCGTCCGGGAGCAGGTCGTGCATCCCGCGGATTGCCTGAATATTCTTGGCCATTCCGTGATGGTGGGAGTCCGGTAGGGGTCAGGGCCGTGCCGCTGGGTCGAGCTTGAAACGGGCCACGTTGCCCTTGGTCACACTGGTGAGGTCAAACACCGTGCCCTTGACCACGACGGTCACCGCAGCCGCGTTGCCGAGGATCAGTGAGTAGGGTGGAGTTCCTCCCAGGACGCGCCGGTCGCCCTTGGTCATCTCACCGGTCAGGCTGAAGGACTTGGCCGAGTCGCGCACGTCCACCCAGCAGGGGCCGCGGAACTCCAGGACCACGCTGCCCTCGTCAAGCGCCGATGGCTCGCCGCCGTCCGGCGAAAGACCCGGCCGGGCGTCTTGCGCCTGCGGCTCAAGTGGCTCGGCGCGGCCCGGGCTGGCCGGCGATGTCGCGGGCGTCGCCGCGCTTTGAGCCGTCGCGGGGGCGGCGGGTGCCTCCGCGAGCGGTGCGGGAGAGGGCGGCGACGGTGGAGCGCTTGCGACCCTCTCCGGTTGCGGCGCTGGGCTTGCGCCCTCGGATCCGGGCTCGCTCCCGTCGCGCGCCACGGTGACCTCCCGGGATCGCGCCGGGGAGCCCTCCCGGCGGACCGCGGCGTCCGCGGACCCGCTCGGAGGCGAGGGTGCCTGGCGCGCGGCCAGCTCCTGGGCCGGCCCCTGAGCCGGCTCCTGAGCCGGTTCTGGGAGTGTCGGGAGCCGGTTTTGCCACCACTGCACAAAGAGGTACGCGATGCCCGCGACCAGCAGCACGGTGACCAGCCGGATCCAAAAGCCGCTGCTGCCCCGGTCGCTGGGCGTCACGCGCGGACGGCTCCAGATCCGCGCCGACGCTGGATTTCGTTTGGCCGACAGGTACGCGGCGACCAGCGGCTCAGGGTCCAGGCCGACCTGGCGCGCGTAGTTGCGGATATACCCTGCGACGAAGACCGGTCCAGGCAGGTCCTCGTAGCGTCCTGCCTCCAGCGCCTCGATCAGGTCCCTGTTGAGGTGAAGCTGGGCCGCCAGGCGTCCCGGGTCGAGGCCGCGCTCGACCCGGGCCGCACGCAGCACGCGGCCAAGGTCGTCGCCGGGCTCGACGCGGCTGCTGTCCAGGCTCTCGTCCATCGACGGTGGTCAGACCTTAGGGCGTCACAGCGATGCGGCTTCCGGGGTATTCGGAAAACGCTGTTTAAGGACGCTCGCATAGCCTGCGGCGGCCTTCTTGTTGCCGAGCTGGCGCTCGACCCGCACGCCAAGGGCGAGGGACTGGGCGGTGGGCGGTGAGGCCTTGAAATACCGCGTCAGGAGCTCGCTGGCTGAGCGTGCGTCGCCCTGGGCCAGGTCAAGCTCGGCCAGGGCGAGGAGGGCTGGACCGAAGTTGGGGTTGCTCTCCAAGGCCTGGCGGAAGTACGTCTGGGCCTTGGTCCGGTCGCCGGCGGCCTTGGCGCAGATCCCCGCGTTGGTGCGCGCCGTCCAGGGGGTTGGATAGAGGGGGTTGGCCAGCGCCTGCTTGAACTCCTCCTCCGCCGCCGCGTAGTTCTTCTGTGCGCAGTAGTAGGTGCCCAGGGCATTGCGAATCGACGGGTCCTTTGGATCCAGCTCTACGGCGCGCCGAAAGTGCTGCTGCGCCTTGGCGGACTCGCCCAGCCGCTGATAGATCAGGGCGTTGATGAGGTGCGCCTTGGCGCTCCCGGAGTCCTCGTCCAAGGCCTGATTGGCGCGTTGGAGGGCCACGTCGAGCTGTCCGCGCGCATAGTATTCGCCGGCCAGGGCCACGTAGACGTCCGCCGGGCTTGCAGCGGCCGCCGTGCCCAGGGCACCGGTTGCGTCGTCGCTCCGGGTGGTGAGCCGCCCACAGCCCGTCAGCAGCAGCACCGCCGACAGGACCAGGAGCAGCCGCCGGGCGCCCGGTGCGAAGCCGCTGCCGGGGCCGGGGCCGGGGGAAGTGCCTGTGCTCGGGCCGGTGCTCATGAGGTGCGCGGTCTCATGGCGCTGGCGAAGGTGACCAGCCTCTGGGTGCGGTCGGCGACCCTTCCCACAAGCTGTCCGCAGGCCGCGGCGATCTCATCCCCTCGGGTCTTGCGGGTCATGGCGAAGAGTCCGGAGCGCACCAGGCGTTGCCGGAAGGCCTCGATCCGCTCCGGCGGCGTGGTCTTCAGCTCGCTCCCGGGGAAGGGGTTGAAAGGGATCAGATTGATCTTTGACGGTACGCCTTCGAGCAACCGGATCAGGGCCTTGGCATGGGCCAAGCTGTCGTTCACGCCGTCGAGCATGACGTACTCCCAGGTGACGCGCCGCCGCTTGTCGTCGGCGACGAAGGCCCTGCAGGCGGGCAGGAGCTGTTCCAGCGGGTACTTGCGGTTGATCGGGACGAGTCGGTCGCGCAGGGCATTGTCCGGCGCGTGGAGCGAAACGGCCAGCGAGATGTCGCTGACCTCGCGCAGGCGATAGATGTTGGGGACGATACCCGAGGTGCTCAGCGTGATCCGGTACTTGGAGACCATGTAGGCGAGGTCGTCTTGCATGATGGTGGTCGCCTTGACCACGGCCTCGAAGTTGGCTAGCGGCTCGCCCATGCCCATCAGGACGATGTTGGTCGGCGGCCTGCCCAGATACCGGGCGGCGTGCCAGACCTGGCCGATGATCTCCCCAACGGTGAGATTGCGGTTGAACCCCTGGCGGGCGGTGGAGCAGAAGGTACAGCTCAGGGCGCAGCCGACCTGGGAGGAGATACAGATGGTGTCGCGCCGATCCTCCGGGATGTACACGGTCTCGATGCGTTGACCATCCTGCAGCTCCATGACCCACTTGATGGTGCCATCGGAGGACGGCTGCTGGAAGGCGAGGCGTGGCGGCGTCACGCTGTAGCCGATGGCCAACGCGCAGCGCAGGGCCCTCGGCAGGTCCGTCATCCCCTCGAAGTCGGTGACGCCGTGCTTGTGCAGCCACTTGAACAGATTACGGCCATGGAAGGGCCTGTGACCGAGCGCCACGACGAGCCCCTCGAGCCCGGCGAGGTCGTAATCGAGGAGGTTGCCCTTCGCCAGGCTCCCGGCCGGCGCCGCGCGCGCGACGGACTCAGCGGATGCGCTCACAGATTCCCTCAGGGAAGAAGAAGGCGATCTCATCGGCGGCCGTCTCAGGGCCGTCCGAGCCGTGCACGGCGTTGTGCGTGACCGAGGTGGCAAAGTCCGCCCTGAGGGTCCCGGGAGCCGCCTGCGCCGGATCCGTCGCACCCATGACCTGACGGTTGCGAGCGATGGCGTCCTCGCCCTCTAACACCTGGGCCATGATGGGTCCTGAGGCCATGAAATCGACCAGCGCCTCGAAGTAGGGTCTGCCGCGGTGGGCGGCGTAGAAGGATGCCGCCTGCTCGCGGCTGAGGCGCAGCATCCGCGCGGCGACGATGCGCAGCCCCGCCGTCTCCAGACGCGCACAGATGGCCCCAATGGCATCGCGCGCAACGGCGTCGGGCTTGATGATGGACAGGGTGCGTTCGATGGTCATCGCCGGTCTGATGGGGTCTCGCTGACGCACGCTCGCCTCGCAACGCAGCAGCAGGACAAACGGCCCCTGATCCCACGTGGCTCCGCCCCCTCTCGCAGGGCGCGGAGGCGTCTCGCGCTCACCGCCCGGCCCTGCTCGGGGGCGCCGAGGGCCTCTGGCCATCGGGGTGGGCGGAAGCTCCGTTTCCCCCTGGCTGCCGACCTTGCGGCCCACCTGGGCCGATCAGGCCAATCGCCAGTGTCCACCCCCCGGCGGGCAGATCCTTTGGTCGCCAGGGCTCGGGGCGGCCGAACGCGGGTCTGAGCGAATCCCGAATACTACCGGTCCACCTGGCTTTCGGCAAATGCCGCCGTTTCAGGGCAGGCGCCGAGGATTGCTCCGAGCCCTTGGTTAGGCGCCCAGCCTGAGGGTGGAGCAGGCGGTGTTGCGGGGGCGACAGTCGTCGCGGTGGCATCGCCATTGGTCAGCGCCTCGGCGATGGGCATAATGCCCGGGCCCAATTGTCACCGGAGGCATTCCGCGATGGCCCTTTTCGATGTGTTCAACGGTGATGCTGACGGGCTCTGCGCCTTGCAGCAGCTTCATCTGTGCGAGCCTGGGGAGACGACACTGGTCACCGGCGTCAAGCGCGACATCGCACTGCTCGGGCGCGTCGCCGCGGCCCCCGGCGACGAGGTCAGGGTCCTTGACGTCTCCCTGGACAAGAACCGCCAGGCCCTGCTGGGCCTTCTGGGGCAAGGGGTGCGGGTTCGTTACTTCGACCATCACCATGCCGGGGACATCCCCGTGCATCCGCTGCTCGATGCGCACATTGGGGACCTGCCCGACCAGGGGACCAGCCTGCTGGTGGACGACTTCCTGGGGGGGCGGTACCGCGCCTGGGCGGTGGTGGGGACCTTTGGTGACAACTTCGATCAGGCGGCGCGGCGCGCCGCCGCCCCCCTGCAACTGACCGAGGACGCCCTCGCCGATCTGCGGGAGCTAGGCATCTATCTGAATTACAACGGCTATGGCGAAAGGGTCGAGGATCTGCACTTTGCCCCCGACGTCCTCTTCCGCCGCCTCGCACCCTATGCCGATCCGCGCGACTTCATGCGTGAGGACGATGCCTTCGCGACCCTGCGTGCGGGCTTCGCCGACGACATGGCGCGCGGCTCCCAGGTCGCACCGGAGCTCGCCACCGACCGTCATGCCCTCTACATCCTTCCTGCCGAGCCCTGGGCGCGCCGGGTCAGCGGTGTGCTGGCCAACGACCTGACCCAGGGGGTGCCGGACCGTGCCCACGCCCTGCTGACCCGCTTGCCAGAGGGCGGCTTCGTGGTCAGCGTGCGCGCACCCCTGGTCGCCCCGGATGGCGCCGATGTCCTGTGCCGGCAGTTCCCGACCGGCGGCGGACGCAGGGCCGCCGCCGGCATCAACCGCCTCCCGGAGGCGGACTACGATGCCTTCGTGCGCTCCTTCCTGGCCGCCTTCTGAGGCACGCCCGGGTGGCCCCGCGTGTCTGACCCCATGGCCCCACGATCAATGGTCCCTCTGATCGAGGCCCGGGGCCTGGTTCGGGACTACCCCAGTGTGCGGGCCGTAGACGGCGTCTCCTTTTCCGTGCGGCGCGGCCAGTGCTTTGGTCTCCTGGGTCCGAACGGGGCCGGCAAGACCACGACCCTGGAGATGCTCGAGGGCATCCAACAGCCGACCTCTGGGGCTGTGCTATTCCAGGGACAACCCTTGGATGCGGCCTACCGCGAGGCCGTCGGCATCCAGTTCCAGACCACGGCGCTCCAGGACTTCCAGACCGTGGGCGAGTCGCTTGCCATGTTCGCGAGTCTCTACCGCAAGACGGCGAATCGGGCCGAGCTGATCGCGCTGTGCAACCTGGGGGAGATCCTCGACCGGGATACCCGTCAGCTCTCCGGGGGGCAGCGGCAGCGCTTGCTCCTGGCCATCGCCCTGATCAATGATCCGGACCTACTGTTCCTCGATGAGCCCACCACCGGGCTCGATCCCCAGTCCAGGCGCAACTTCTGGGAGCTGATCGAGACGGTGCGCCGCAGGGGCAAGACGGTCCTCCTGACCACCCACTACATGGAGGAGGCAGAGCGGCTGTGCGACGAGGTCGCCATCGTCGATCACGGCCGCATCATCGCCCAGGGGCCGCCCCAGGGCCTGGTGCGCGAGGCCTTTCCAGCCACGGCGGTGCGACTCCCCCAGGACGCCTGGCCCCCCGCGGAGCCTCTGCCCGCTGGGGCCCTGATCCGCGGCGGTAACGTCGAGATCTACAGCGACGATGTGAAGCCCATTTTGGAGCGGCTCGAACACGTCGGGGCGAACCTGAATGAGCTGCGGGTCGAGACGCCGAACCTGGAGGACCTGTTCCTCAAGCTGACGGGGCACACCCTGAGGGGCTGACATGTGGCGCCGCATCCTGGCCATCCTGGTGGCACGCAACCGGGAGTTCTATCGCGACCGTGCCGGGCTCGGGTGGAACATCCTCATGCCCATCCTGATGGTCCTTGCCTTCGCCTTCATTTTCAGGGGCGAGCCGCAGGATGTCTTCAAGGTCGGCGTCCTCGGCGGACCCCTCGACGCCGGCGCGACGGCCTCCCCGTTCCTCGCGACCCGCCATGTCACCTTCATCCCGATGAGCGAGCGCGGCGCGGCCCTCGCCAAGGTCCAGCGCCACCAGATCGACCTGCTGCTGGAGCTCGGCCCGGAGCCCGGCTACTGGGTGAACCTCAACTCGGCGCGCGGCTACCTGGCCGAGCGGCTGCTGCTGGGGGCCTATGCGGCGGCACCCGAGGCGCGCACCCCGGCGCGGCGGACCGTCACCGGCGAGGCCCTGACCTATGCGGACTGGGTCCTGCCCGGGGTGCTGGCGATGAATGTGATGTTCAGCAGCCTCTGGGGGGTCGGCTTCGTTGTGGTGCGTTACCGCAAGAACGGAGTCCTGCGGCGGCTCAAGGCGACGCCGCTCACGCCGTTCGAGTTCCTCTCGGCGCAAGTCCTGTCCCGCCTGCTGGTGGTGTTGGGGGCCAGCGTGGTGGTCTACCTCGGCGCCGCGACGGTCATCGACTTTCCCATGCGCGGCTCCTACCTGGCGCTTGCCCTGATCTTCGTCACCGGGGCACTGTGCCTGATCAGCCTGGGCCTCATCGTCTCGGCTCGACTGCGCACCGAGGAGCTGGCCGACGGCATCCTCAACCTCATCTCCTGGCCCATGCTGCTGCTGTCAGGGGTCTGGTTCTCCATGGAGGGGACCAGTCCGACGGCCCAGGCCTTGTCCCAGCTCTTTCCGATCACCCACATGGTGAGCGCCGCCCGGCGCATCATGATCGATGGGGCTGGGGTCGGCGACATCCTGCCGGAGGCTGGCCTGCTGGCCGGCCTTGCGCTGTTACTGCTCGGCATGGCGGCCCGCCTGTTCCGCTGGGAGTGAGGTCCGCCAGGCCGCCTTAGCCTGGCCTGGACGGCAATTGGGCCCCTGGATGGGAATCCTTAGAAGGTAGATCCGTCCGTTGACCGCCGCTGAACGCGAATTTTGGCAAATGACTCAGCCACTTCCGTCGTTCCTGCAGGTCACCTGCAAGGAGCGTCGAGTCTGGACGTAAGCATCGGATGATGCGCGTTCATTTGCGGCTGAGCTGCTTTTTCTAACCTGATGGGCCGCCCAGCCTGACTCCGCTTGCTGGCGCCTGGGGCTGAGCAACCCTCCCCTCTGCCGATGGCGGTCCCGGACCTCGCGCTCTCCAGGTCTGGGGTCGACCCCGGGCTGCCGCGCCGAGCCCATGAGCATTCCGCCCGATGCCGGGCACCCCAGACCGATACCGCGTTCCTCCCGGCGCCGGGCCGTGGCAGGCGGGGCCAGATGCCGGCCATTTCATAGATCATAGGCAATCGCATGGATCGGAAAACGGTATTTCCGTTGATGATTGTAAGCCGCTAAATTGCTTTCCAACCCAGGTCACCCGCCGATCGTGCGCTGAGCACCGATGACCACCGACTTGGAGGACCCGGGCGTCAAGGTGCCGACGTGGCGGCCCGGGCCTTCGGATGCACCCGAGATCCAAAGGCTTCGGACTGCGTAGCAGACCCCGACCCAGACCACAGGAGCTGAGCATGAGCGTAAAGACCTATGACGCTGGCGTGAAAGAGTACCGCCAGATGTATTGGACCCCGGACTATGTCCCTTTGGACACAGACCTCCTGGCCTGTTTCAAGGTGACGGGGCAGCCGGGTGTCCCTCGGGAGGAGGTGGCCGCAGCGGTGGCGGCCGAGTCCTCAACGGGCACCTGGTCCACGGTCTGGTCGGAGCTTCTGACCGACCTGGAGTATTACAAAGGCCGTGCCTACCGCATCGAGGACGTACCTGGGGACAAGGAGTCCTTCTACGCCTTTGTCGCCTATCCCATCGACCTCTTCGAGGAGGGCTCGGTGGTCAATGTGCTGACCTCCCTCGTCGGTAACGTCTTCGGCTTCAAGGCCCTGCGCCACCTGCGCCTGGAGGACATCCGCTTCCCCATCGCCTATGTGAAGACCTGCATGGGGCCGCCCAACGGCATCCAGGTCGAGCGCGACAAGATGAACAAGTACGGCCGTCCCCTGCTCGGCTGCACCATCAAGCCCAAGCTCGGCCTGTCGGCGAAGAACTACGGCCGGGCCGTCTACGAGTGTCTGAGGGGCGGTCTCGACTTCACCAAGGATGACGAGAACGTCAACTCGCAGCCTTTCATGCGCTGGCAGAACCGCTTCGAGTTCGTCGCCGAGGCCGTCACGGCGGCCCAGCAGGAGACCGGCGAGCGCAAGGGTCACTATCTCAACGTCACCGCCCCGGACCCGGAGCAGATGTACGAGCGCGCCCAGTTCGCGAAGGAGCTCGGCATGCCCATCATCATGCACGACTTTCTGACCGGTGGCTTCACCGCCAACACGGGGCTCGCCAAATGGTGCCGCAAGAACGGCATCCTGCTGCACATCCATCGCGCCATGCACGCGGTGATCGACCGGCACCCCAAGCACGGCATCCACTTCCGGGTGCTCGCCAAGTGCCTGCGTCTCTCCGGCGGCGACCATCTGCACACCGGCACCGTCGTGGGCAAGCTGGAGGGCGACCGCGCCTCGACCCTGGGCTTCGTCGACCTGCTGCGCGAGTCCTTCATCCCCGAGGATCGGGCCCGCGGCATCTTCTTCGACCAGGACTGGGGCTCCATGCCAGGCGTCTTCGCCGTGGCCTCGGGCGGCATCCACGTGTGGCACATGCCGGCCCTGGTCACGATCTTCGGCGATGACTCGGTGCTGCAATTCGGCGGCGGCACCCAGGGCCATCCCTGGGGCAACGCGGCCGGCGCGGCGGCCAACCGGGTCGCCCTGGAGGCCTGCGTCAAGGCGCGCAACCAGGGCCGGGAGCTGGAGCGGGAGGCGCGCGACATCCTCTCCGAGGCCGCGCGGCACAGCCCGGAGCTTGGCGTCGCCATGGAGACCTGGAAGGAGATCAAGTTCGAATTCGAGACCGTCGACAAGCTCGATGCGGCCTAGGCCTTCAGTGGTGCGGCCGGGGCCGCCCGATCCGGTGTGCCCCGGCGCCGCCCCGCGACGGCCAGCCGCGGACCTCTAGGGCCGCTTAACCCCAGCGACAGGATTACAGACATGCCGATTCAAAACACTACGGGTGACTACCAGACCAAGGCCTCCCTGGAGACCTTCAGCTTTCTTCCGCCGATGACCCAGGAGGAGATCTACGACCAGATCGCCTACGTGCTGGCGCAGGGGTGGACGCCGGGCATCGAGCACGTCCACCCGAGCCAGGCGATGAAGGACTACTGGACCATGTGGAAGCTGCCGTTCTTCGGCGAGCAGGACCTGGGCGCGGTCGCGGCCGAGTTGGAGGCGTGCCATCGGACCTATCCGGGCCACCATGTGCGCCTCACAGGCTACGACAACTACACACAGAGCCAGGGCGCCTGCTTCGTGGTCTTCGAGGGCCGCGGCTGAGCCCGGCCGCCGAGTCCCACCGGTACGGATGACGAGCCCACAGCCGAGGCCAAGGCCCAAAGCCAGTAACCAAGGCCAACGCCCTAGAAAGAGAAACGCCCGAGAAGCGACGATGAACAGCACCGCCAGTCAACAGTCGAGTGGACGCGAGGCCGCCCTTGCGCGCCGCAGGGCCCTTTCGAGCAGGGGTAAGCAGGGAGGCGTGAACTCGGACAGGGCACCAGAGCCGAGGCGCGGGCAGGGCTTCGGGGCCGCAGCCCAGGGTGCCGAGCCACTCCCCGCCGCGGGGCTCGGTGTAGGGTACAGTCGGCAGCGGCCGGCCACCCCGCCCGAGGCGGACCGCCGGCAGTCCAATTCGCCCCAGTCCAGACCCTCGCAGGTCCGCCCCCGGCAGGCCGGATCGTCACAGCAGGGTCGAGCCCTGGCCATGGCGCGTCGCGAGGCCCTCGCCCGCGATGGCCGGCGGGCCGCTCGCGAGGGCGACCGGGTGCGCGGTCAAACAACCGACGACAAACCGTCCAATCGGTCCAGTCAAGACGCGCGCGAGCGGGTCGGGTGCTCCTGCGGCTGTAAAGGGCAGCAGGGTGCGCCGCAGGGCGCAGGCAAAGGGATCGAGCCACCCGCCGCGGCCCCTGGGCCGAGCAGTTCGGTAGCGTCTCGGCACGAACGGGCTTACCGGACGGGTTCCAATGGCGCAGCCAACGCGGAGCGCAGCGCCCGGGCACGGCGGGTCGCAGCGGCCAACGGCAGGCCGTCGGGGCGCCTCCTGGTCCTGGCCCGACGCGCCGCCATGTCGAGCCGCGGCAAGGCCGCTGCCGACGTCCCGACCTCGGTTGCAGGCCTGGCGCGTCAGGCCAACCCGAAGCTCTCCAGCCGTGAACTGGCCCAGCGGGTGCGCGAGCAGCGCAGCCGCAACGGCGGGGCAGGGCAGCGCCGGGTGTCCTCAAGCGGGCGGGTGCGCGCCGAGCGGCGGCAAGGCGCCGCCGGCGACCAGCCTTGGAAGGTCGGCGCCAGTGAGACCTCGGGCGGGCAGACGGTCACCGGTACCCGGGTCGGGCCGAGCCGCAAGACCACTGGAGACGAGCAGAGCACCTGCCGGGCGGTAACGGGGACCGAGTACCTGGGTGCGGACATCTTTCAGGAGCTCTGCCAGACCGAGCCCGTTCGCCCGGCCGAGAAGGTCCGTGTGAGCCTGACCGGCCATGGCAACCGGGTCACCGGCAACGAGCTGGGCCGTTCGGCCAAGGTCACCGGAGACGAGCCTGGCACCTGCAAGGCGGTCACGGGCACCGACTACCTGTCCCCGGTGCAGCAAGAGGCCTTCTGCGGCTTCCATACCCCGCCAGCCCCGCCCAAAGTGGGTCAGGCGCAGACCCGCGCCGGACAGGCTATCTCGGGGACTCAGGTGGGCCGGTCGGTGAAGGTGACGGGCGACGAGCAGGGTGCGGGGGTCCGGCCGACAGGCACACAGTACACGGATGCCCAGAGCATCCGGAACGGTCCGGTGGAGAGCAGCAGCGGGCGGCGTCTGGACCAGGACCCGAACAAGAACCCCGTGCCGCCGAAGGTGGGGGTATCGGTGACCCTGTCCGGCCGGACGGTCACGGGTACCCGGGTGGCTCGCTCGACCAAGGTCACCGGGGACGAGCCCGGGAGCTGCCGCCTCGTCACGGGCGACGAGTACGTCGACCGTGGTCAGTACGAGGCCTTTTGCGGCCTGACCCCAAAGCCGGAGGCGCCGAAGGTCGGCCGGTCGATGACGACCAAGCGGCTCGTGGTGTCGGGCACCCAGACCGGTCGCTCTGGCAAGGTCACGGGCGATGAGCCCGGCACCTGCAAGGCCGTGACCGGGACGCCCTATGCGGGGCTCGAGCAGGCGGCCAGCTACTGCACGCCGGAGGATCAGGAGACCATCGTGTCGCGCAGCCGGTCGTTCGCCTCGACCCCTGGGCCGCGCCTGAGCGGCATCCAGCCGGGCATCGGCGGGGTCGTGACAGGGGCATCCAAGGGGCTCTGCGAGGTGGTCACCGGTACGCCCTATGTGGGTGAGGATCAATACGCCCCGACCTGCGGCGGCCAGGGCGCACAACCCGGCGACGGAGACTTCCCCCGCCCGTTGGAGGGTCAGACCGACCCCTTCGGGCACTTCAGCGTGATGTCCCCGGCCGGCCAGGCCTTTCAGGCCGCCAAGTCCCAGCGAGGCGTCACCGGCACACGCTATGAGGCCAGTGGGAACATGGGCAGACACATCACCGGCCCCTTCGACATGGGGGTGGGAAAGATCACGGGCACCGAGCAGTTCCGGTTCGACTTCAATCCGCTCGGCCAGGGCGCGAGCCTCTTGGCGTCTGGGACGCCGACGACGGAGGAGCCGGTTGCCGGCAGCCCGAGCCGTCCGCGCGTCACGGGCGAGGGCCAGTCCGTGGGCCTGCGGATCACCGGCGACGACTGGGACCGGGGCGAGCGCGTGACCGGCACCGAAGGTGCGTCGGCGAAACGCCGTAATCCCACCCGGCCCGGCCCGATGAGTGCCATGCCCGTACTGGAGCGCAAGCGCAACGAGGAGGTGCCGGCGCCGGTCAGCCGGGTGACAGGCAGCAGCGGGAACACCGAGCGGGGCGCTCTGGTGACCTACTCCGGCGGTGCCAGGGGCTGACCCCGGCGCGGCCCCCAAGCACGCAGCACGACAACCCCTTCGAGACCTTTTGACGACCATGCCCTTGCGTAGCCGACAAGCCATGACGGGCCGGACCCTGGCGCCAAGCCGGCGGGCGGTGCCTCTACCGGCCCTGCTGCAACGCCCAATTGGCCCCGTTGAGGGGCTCGACCAGGGGCCGGACAAGGGGCCGGACAAGGGGTCGGTCCAGCTGTCCGTTCGGGAAGGGCGTACGGCGGCCGGGGCGCGCCCCGCGGCGGGGCGCGCCGATCGGCCCGATCAAGCCGGCCACAGGGCCTCAGCGGCCCGCTTGGTCCCCCGGGCGGCTGCTCCGGGCAGTCATCCCCTGACCGATCTGACGGCCAATGCCCGGCTGTTCGCCTACGAGTCTGGCGTCAAGCAGGCATTCGACCGGATCGTGCCGGCCCTGAAGGAGATTGCCAGCCAACGCTGCGAGCCGGATTTCGCCAAGCGGGCCAGGGCCATCGCGCGGGGGACGCTGGGCCTCGATCTCCCAGACGGCCTCCTCGACGACACCTGGGTAACCGGGCTGGATGTGCGCCGCCTCTTCGGTTGGGTGCTGTTTGAGACCTACCGGCGCATCAGCGACACCTTCTTTGCCGAGGATCCACTGGACGGGCGGGATGGCGCGGACTTCCAGCAGTTCCTGCTCGATTGCGGCTTCCACCTGATGGATGTCACGCCCTGCGCGGACGGTCGGCTCGCCCACGCCATTAGCTATGTGCTTCGGCTCCCCTATGGTGCGGTGCGGCGCAAGTCCTATGCCGGGGCGATGTTCGACATCGAGGGCACGGTGGAGAAGTGGGTCGAGACGGAGCTGCGCCGCTTCCGCGAAGGGATTCCCTCGACCGCCGATGCCCCCACCCGCTACCTCAAGGTGGTGCTTTATCACTTTAGCTCCGGGGACCCCGCCCACCAGGGTTGCGCGGCCCACGGCTCGGATGACGCCGCCGCGGCGCGCGCCGGCTTGGAGCGCCTGCAGGCGTTTCGACAGGCGGTCGAGAACGGTTTCTGCTGCGGTGCGTCGGTAGACCTGCTGCTGATTGGCATGGACACCGACACCGATGCCATCCGGGTGCACGTGCCCGACGCTCATGGCCATTGTGAGCTCGACCGCTGGCTCGATGCCGGCGCGGTCTACGATCGGACCCAGACCATGACCCCAGACCAGGCCCGGGAGGAGATCGACGAGCTGGTCCGAGCCCAGGCCCCAGGCGGTTCGGCGCCAGGGTTGGGCGGGCCCCCGGCCGGTATGGTGGCACTCATCGCGCGGCTCCTGGAGCACAACCTCTCCCAGATCGACTACGTGCGCGCCCACCACGGCGGGCGTTACCCGGACGTCGGCCATGCGGAACGCTTCATTGGGGTTGGGATCGGCTTCGAGGAGATCCAGCTGCGCAACCTGACCTACTTTGCCTATCTGCAGACGGTGGAGGAGGGCGCCGCGGACCTGGACGTGGGCATCCGGATCTTCAGTGGGCTCAATGTGGCCCACGGTCTGCCGGTGCCGGTTGTCGTGCGTTACGACTACCACGGCGGCGTGCCCGGGGCGCGCGAGCGGGCGGTGGCGCGCTGTGAGCGCACGGCCCTCGCCCTGGCCGCGCGCTACCCAAGGCTCCAGGCCGAGGGGCTGCTGCAGTGCCTGCGGGTGGTGCGCGACTGCGATGCCGCCGCCCCGATCGAGATCATCGGCTCGTCGGTCGATGCGGCTGCGGCCGCCACCCATTGACGGTGGCTTGAGGAGGGGCGCTCGGGATGAAGATCTGCCAAGTCGTCAAGCCGCTGGTCGCCACCAACCGGATACCGGGATTCGAGCACAAGCATCTGCAGGTGGTGAAGGACGGGAGCAGCCTGCTCGTTGCGGTGGATGCCGTGGGCGCCATACCCGGCGACTGGGTCATCTGCGTGGGCAGCTCGGCGGCGCGCGAGGCGGCCGGCAGCAAGGAGTATCCGAGCGATTTCACCATCGTCGGCATCATCGACGACTGGCAGCCGAGCACCTGAGGGCTGGGCGATGGACATCAATGAAGTCGTGGGCACCCTGGTCTGCACCCAGCGCATCCCGGAGCTGGGGCACTGCAGCCTTCGCGTGCTGCGGGACGAGCGGGGCAGGCTTCTGGTGGCGTCGGATCCGGTTGGGGCACGCACGGGCAACTGGGTGTTCACCGTGAGCGGGTCGGCGGCCCGCTACGCCATGGGGGACTACGGCATCCTGACCGACCTCACCATCGGCGGAATCATCGATGACTGGGACGGCGCTGAGTCGCGGGCCGTCCCGCAAGGGGCGACACCGCCGGTCGAGGCGGCCTCGGTGTCCGCGGCACAGAGGAGCATGGCGACAGAGACTCGGGCATTTGTGCCCGGCGGGCGAATCCACAGCAGGAGATAGGCAAAGATGGCAGGCGAAGCGACGGGCATTGCCCTCGGCATGATCGAAACCCGCGGGCTGGTTCCCGCGATTGAGGCGGCGGACGCTATGACCAAGGCCGCGGAGGTGCGTCTGATCGGGCGCGAGTTCGTCGGTGGCGGCTATGTCACCGTCCTGGTGCGCGGTGAGACGGGCGCCGTAAACGCAGCGGTGCGCGCTGGTGCGGACGCCTGCGAGCGGGTCGGTGACGGCCTGGTGGCGGCGCACATCATCGCCCGCCCGCACAAGGAGGTGGAGCCGGTGCTGGAATCCTCGGGTGGCTTTCCGGCCGGCCGCCAGGGACGTTGACACGGGCGCCGCCTTTCAGTCGGCCGGATAGGCCGGCCACAGATCTATTGAATCCTCAACCAACGCAGACAGCAGGAGAAGGCAAATGGCAAGCGAGACCATGGGCATTGCCCTCGGCATGATCGAAACCCGCGGGCTGGTTCCCGCGATTGAGGCGGCGGACGCCATGACCAAGGCCGCGGAGGTGCGTCTGATCGGGCGCGAGTTCGTCGGTGGCGGCTATGTCACCGTCCTGGTGCGCGGTGAGACGGGCGCCGTAAACGCAGCGGTGCGCGCCGGTGCGGATGCCTGCGAGCGGGTCGGTGACGGCCTGGTGGCCGCGCACATCATCGCCCGCCCTCACAAGGAGGTGGAGCCGGTGCTGCCCACCGGGTCCGCCGGCGCGGCTTGAGGCCGCGGATCGGGGGGCCAGCCCTTGCGGCCGATGCGCGGGGCTGGTCCCACTGGCTCGGGAAGGGTCCGGCGTCTTTGATGACGCCCGGGCAGGTCGCGGCCAGTCGCGCGACCCAGCAGAAGGGCGGGACGTTCTGGACGGTCGGGGGTGGGCGCCATCGCCCGCTCCCAGATGGTCACCACAGACACTGACGCTGAGCGATGAGACACGCAAGGATCCATCCGCGCACACTGGGCTACCTGGGCCGGGTCCTGAGCCTGGAGTACTCGGCCGTGCAGCAGTACATGACCCAGGCGGCGCTGTGCGGCGCCTGGGGACTGGAGGAGGCAGCCATGCGCTTCCAGGGAGAGACACGCGAAGAGCTGGAGCATGCCCACCGCATCGTGCGGCGCATGCTGGAGCTTGGGGTCACACCAAACGCATCCCAGCTAAGGCCGGCAGCCGTGGCGAGGAGCTTGGCCGATCTACTTCGCCAGGACGCCGCGCTGGAGGCGGAGATCATCGCCGTCTACGACGAGGCGGCGCGGTTTTGCGCCCGTATCCGCGACGGCGGTAACGCCGAGTTTTTCGCCGAGCTGTTGCGCGAGGAGCAGCAGCACGCCGCCGAGATTGCGGCCTGGCTCGCCAGTCTGGGGCCGCATCAACCAAGAGGAGGCGACGACCGTGTCTACTTCTAAGGGCTCGCCGAGAGATGCCTGGCAACGGCGCGAGCGCCCGCTGCGCCTGGAGCGGCGTTTGGAGTTTGCAGATTACGAGGCGACTCAGGGCTTCTTGGAGGGTACGGCGGGCCTGTCCGAGCAGACCGGGATCTACCCGAACCTGAGCTTTGGCCGGACCTATGTCAACCTGACCCTGTTTGCCGACGAGGCAAGCGGGGTCATCACCCCGGAGATCGAGGCCTTCGCGCAGCGCGCGGATGCCCTGGCCGGGTCGCGTGAGGACGAGCAGGCATGAGTGACACAGAGCGCCCAGGTGGCGAGGCTCCGGGGATCGTCCCGACCTCGCTCGCCGAGCCAGACCAGACCCGCCCCAAGGCCCCGGTGGGCCGGCGCCCGGCCAGTCGTGGCCCCTCTCCGGCCAGTGCGCGGGAGCGCCCCGGCGGGGGGGCTAGCCCCAAGGCCGGCGGCGGCGCGCCTGGCATCTACCAGGTCGGGCGGCGGGTCTGGCCGGACTGATGCAGTGCGGACCCGCGGTCTCGGCTGGGGTCGGGGGTCCAGGAGGTCTTGATGTCTTCCCTGTCCAATCTGCTCTTGCCGCCGGTGCTGTTCTTCGCGCTCGGCTTCCTTGCGCGCCTTATCAAGTCGGATCTGCGGTTTCCCCCGGACCTTGCCAGCCTCCTGTCGATCTATCTGCTTGTTGCTATCGGCTTGCATGGGGGCTTCGAGCTAGGCACGGCCGAGCTAGGCACGGCACTTGCGTCGGTCCTGTGGGCCCTTGGGCTGGGCATCGTCCTTCCTCTGCTAGGCTTCGGCCTGCTCATGGCCACCCGCCGTGTGGACGGACTCAACGCCGCCGCCATCGCGGCGCATTATGGCTCGGTGAGCGCGGGCACTTTCCTGACCGCCATCGCCTACCTGGGCAATCTCGGGCTGGACTATGAGCGCTACCCGCTCATCATGTTGGCGGTGATGGAATCGCCAGCCATCGTGATCGGGCTGGTGCTTGCGACCTGGATGCGCCGACGCGCGACCGGTGGACGGCCGGCACCAGGGAGTGAGCCAGACGTGCGGTTTAGTGAGCTGGTCCATGAGGCATTCACCAACGGCAGCGTGGTCCTCTTGATTGGGGCCATGGCCATCGGCGCCGTGGCGAGTCCGAAGGCCGTCACGTCCTTGGACCCCTTCGTCTCCGGGATCTTCATGGGGATGCTCTGCCTGTTCCTCCTCGATATGGGCATGGAGGCCGGTCGCCGCTTTGGCGACTTTCGCCGGGTTGGGGTGGTGCTCGGGGCATTCGGACTCCTGATGCCGCTGATTGGCGGGACGATCGGGGTTGCCGTCGGCCACTACGGCTTGGGATTTGGCGTCGGCGGTACCACCCTGGTGGCGGTGCTAGGGGCGAGCGCATCCTATATCGCCGTGCCGCCCGCGATGCGCCTGGCCGTCCCGGAGGCCAATCCCTCCTTTTACTTGACCCTAGCGCTCGGGGTGACCTTTCCATTCAACGTCGTCGTTGGCATCCCCCTGTACCACCATCTGGCTGAGCTGGTCGTCGCGGCGGCTTGATCGGCATAGGGTTGCCGCGGCTGGAGGCTCGGCCATGCATCGTCTCTACCCGGAAAAGCTCGTCACGGTCATCACCTCGGAAGTCCTGGAGGACCGGCTGGTCAAGGCCGTGCGCAAGCGCGGTGCCAGCGGCTACACTCTCCTGCGCGCCTGCGGTGCGGGCTCCGAAGGACTGCAATCCGGGATGCTGTGGGTGGATACCAATCTGCTGCTCAAGGTCATCCTGCCGCCGGAGCGACTGCCCGGTCTGCTCGATGACCTTGAAGCCCTAAGTGCCAAGGGGCACCACTTGACCGTGTTCGTCTCCGATGTCGGGGTGCTGGGTCACGAGAAGTTCGAGCAGCCTCTGGATGGCTGATGCGACGACGCAGCGCTCCAACCTCCTTTCCGAGCCCCGGAGGGCAGGCCATGCCGGAAAAGACCCGAGATCAGCCAGGTTCCTTGTCCAACGCGGGTACGGATTACCTCATCCGTCACATCACCCTGCGCCAGCTCCAACTCCTCGAGGCGATCGTCCGTCTGGGCAGCTTTACCCGCGCCGCCGAGGAGCTGTTCTTGACCCAGCCGACGGTCTCGATGCAGATCAAAAAGCTCGCCGATTCTCTCGATGCGCCCCTCTTTCAGCAGATCGGCCGGCGCGTGGAGCCCACCGATGCGGGTCGCGAGGTCTACGCGGCGTGCCGCGACATCCTGGGCGCCCTGTCGAATCTCGACGCCGCCCTGGCCGACCTCAAGGGGCTGAGGCGCGGCCGCTTGCGGCTAGGCGTGGTCACGACCGCGAAGTATGTCGCCCCCGAGATCCTCGGTGCCTTCAGCGAGCGCTATCCGGGGATCGACGTGTCCCTCACGGTGACCAATCGGGACCGGATCATGGAGCGGCTCGCCGCCAACGAAGACGACCTCTATGTCTTGGGCTTCGTGGGCGAGCTGGAGGATGAACTCGACATCACGCCGTTCGCGCCCAACCCCCTGGTCCTGGTGGCCCGCGCCGACCATCCCCTCGCCGCCGAGCGCGACATCCCGGTGGAACGGCTAGCCGACGAGCGTTTCATCCTGCGCGAGCCGGGCTCAGGCATCCGCGACGCCGCCCTCAAACACTTGGCGACCGCGGGGGTGAAGCCCAGGGTGCGCATGCAGCTCGGCAGCAACGAGGCGATCAAGCACGCCATCGTCGGCGGGCTTGGGATCTCGGTCCTGTCGATGCACTCCGTGATGCTGGACAGCGGCGGCGGAAAGCTGGCCCTGCTCGACGTAAGGGGTTTTCCCATCGAGCGGCGCTGGAACCTCGTCACCGCCCGAACCCGGGAGTTGTCTCTGGTGGCGAGGACATTTCTTCAGTTCGCCCTGGACAGCGAGCCGCACATCCGCTCCCAGCTCGAGGCCGCTCGGGCCTCGTTCCAGCACCTTCGTCCGCACTGAGCGGCCGCGTCTGGCGCTGCATCCGCTACGATCGACCTCCGCGCCAAACGCCGAGCCAACCGCCGCAACCGGCCGCACCCGCCCGGCGGAGGGCCTCCTCTCGCCTTTGCCCGTTCACTCGACCCGGCTCGCAGGGACCCAAGCCCGGTTCCCTGTCTGATGTCGCACCGCGCCGGGTAGAAAACCGAATGAAGCACTCTGGATTTCCGAAGGATGAAGCCTTGCCCGGCGCCTGGCCGGGCTGCAGATTGGCCCTGCGCCCCAACCTTGGCGCTCCATCCAGCCGCGGCCAATAAGGAGAGTACCTGATGATCGAGTTTCCCCTGCACACTCTGGACACCGCACCCGCCTTGTCGCGGGCACTGCTAACGGAGAGCGGCGCCCATCAGGCTCATGTGCCCAACCTGGTTCGCACCATGGCGGAGTCGCCGGCAGCCTTGCAGGGATTCGAGCAGTTGCGTCGGGCCTTTGCGCACTCCGGCTTGAGCACCCTGGAGCAGCAAGTGGTCTACCTCACGGCAGCGAAGGCCAACGCCTGCCACTACTGCCTGACCCAGGGGGGCCTCTGTGACAACAGCACCGAGGCCCGGGCCGCCGCGGACGCGATTCGCACCGACCGGCCGATCGAGGACGCTAAGCTGCAGGCCCTGCGCCGCTTCGCCGCTGCCATGACGACCCAACGCGGCTGGGTCTCGGATCAGGCGGTCGCTGAGTTCTTGGCGGCCGGCTACGAGCGGGCGCATGTCCTGGACCTGATCACGGGCGTGGCCCTGGCCACCTTGTCGAGCTACACGAATCATGTGGCCGCGACTCCGATCGACGTGCGGGGCTCCACTCACTCGCTTGACAGCTGACCGATGCAGGGCCGCTGCCCACCTCCGGTCTTGGGCCCTGCTTAGTCCTCGCCGGGCCCGAGCACGGGCGGCCCTCCGGAACGCCAGCCCCTTGCCAACGGCCGCAGTGCCCGTCGAGCCCGCCGAGCGGTGCTGGCGGGCACTGCCGTCTTTGCGCGCCTTGTTGCGGGGGCCTGGGCGCCCCTGGGAGCGGCCATGGGTGCGCCCCGGCTCGATGCGCGTGCCGGATCCAGTAGACAAAAGGCTATGAGTCCCTTGCCAAGGATCGATTGGTAAGCGACTGACTGGACACGCATACTCGGCCCCGAGTCGAGCCATCGTCAGGACGTGATGTCACAGGGGCCCCGCGCATGCATGCGGTCGCGAAGAAGCTTTTTCCGTTCCTGAGCTGGTTTCCCCTGTCAAGGGAGCAGTTGCGGGGAGACATCACCGCTGGTATCACCGTTGCCCTGGTGCTGGTGCCACAAAGCATGGCCTATGCCCAATTGGCCGGTTTGCCGGTGGTCTATGGGCTTTACGCCTCCTTCGTGCCGGTGATCGTCGCCTCGCTCTGGGGCTCCCTGAGTCAGCTTCACACGGGGCCGGTGGCCATGCTGTCCCTGATGTCGGCGGCCGCCCTGATCCCCTTCGCCACCCCGGGCAGTCCGGACTTCATCGGGCTGTCGATCATGCTGGCCCTGATGGTGGGCGTGCTGCGCCTCGCCTTGGGCCTGTTCCGCCTCGGTGTCGTGGTGAACTTCCTGTCGAGTCCGGTCATCGTGGGTTTCACCAACGCCGCCGCCTTGATCATCGGGCTGTCGCTCCTCAGCATGGTCATCGGGGTACCCTTTCCGCGATCTGACTTCTACCTGAGGGACCTGTGGCGTGTGGTCGTACAGTTGCCCGAGACCCACTGGCCGACCCTGTTGTTCGCCTTGGGGACCTGGCTGATCATCTGGGGAGCGGCCCGGGTGTCGGCACGACTGCCAGGCGTGCTGATCGCCGTCGCTGTCGCGACCTTGCTGAGCTGGGCCATCGGCTTCGAGCAGCGCCTGAGCCTGCCCCTCGAGCATGTCAAAGACCCGGTGGCCCGGGCCTGGATCGAGGAGTACCGTCAGGCCAAAGCGCGCGAGGCGGAGCTCACCGGACAGCTGACCAAGCTCAACGCACGGATAAGGTCAGCCGCCGAGCTCGCGGGGGATGCCCGGGCGGCCGTGCTGGCGGCCACGGAAGCGGAGATCCGGTTGCTGACCCACGAGCTGCAGGGGCTCAAGGCGCGCCGGGACACCCTGCAGATCGGGCTCCACGCGCGCCCGCTGCAGCGCCTCAACGAGGCAGGCGGCGACCGACTTGTGTCGCCCGATGAGGTCGCGGTGCCGTCGACCCAGGAGCCGGCTGTCTGGCGATTCGCGAGCGTCTCCGGCGACCAGGCGACCTTCTCCGCCGGAGGCAGCGTGGTGGGCGATATCCCCCGCGGTCTGCCGCGGCTCGCTGCGCCGGAGCTGCGCCCCGACCTGATCCTTGCCCTGTTCCCAGCGGCCCTGGTGATGGCGCTCATCGGCTTCATGGAGGCGACCTCCATTTCGAAGGCCATCGCCGCCTCCACGCGACAGAAGGTCGACACCAACCAAGAGCTGATCGGCCAAGGCCTGGCCAACATCGCCGGTAGCTTCTTCGGGTCCTATACCGTGAGCGGCTCCTTCTCGCGCTCCGCGGTCGCCGCGCGCTCCGGCGCCCGAACCGGCCTGTTCGCCATTATCAGCGTGGCTGGGGTGGTCGCGGTACTGCTGTTCCTCACCCCCTATCTGTACCACCTGCCTCAGGCGACCCTCGCGGTGATCGTCATGATGGCCGTGTTCGGTCTGATCCGGGTCAAGCCCCTGATCCAGGCCTGGAAGGTCGACTCGCAAGCGGCCCTGATCGGCATCATCACCTTCGTCGCGACGCTCCTGATGGCGCCCAGCCTGGCCGATGGCATCCTGCTCGGCGTGGTGCTGACGATTCTGTCCTACCTGATCCGCACCATGCGGCCGCGGGCGGACATTGTGGCGCGCAAGCCAGACGGGACACTCGGCGGGCTGCGCGCCCATGGGCTCAGCCCCATGAGCCGCCGCTTCGTCCCGGTGCGCTTCGACGGGTCCCTCACCTTTATCAACGTCGCCTACTTCGAGGACATCATCCTCGAGGCACAGGCGGAGTATCCCGACGCCCGCGCGATCCTGGTCATTGGCAGCGGCATCAACGAGGTCGACGCCTCCGGCGAGGAGAGGGTGCGCGAGCTGGCCCTGCGGCTGCGCGAGGCGGGCGTCGAGCTGGTCTTTAGCGGACTGAAGCAACAGGTGCGGAGAGTCTTCGAGCGTGCCGGCCTGATCGAGCTCCTGGGTGCGGGGAGCTTCTTCGCTGACAAGGAGCGGGCACTGCAGGTGCTGTCCGAGCGCTTCGGAGACCCAAGGGGTCAGAGCGGATCCGCCGAGCGGCCCCTCACCAGCCTGGGCCCGGTGGCTGCCGCGCAGCGGTCCTGAGCGCGCTTGGAAGAGGCATGCGGCGAGGCGGTTGGGTTGGCAGGGGATTCCTCGACGCTTCTCACAAGGCGCCCATCACGGTCTGACGGCCGACCCTTATCCCAAAAGTCGCTCAGGTCCGTACAGCACGGCTTGCCAGATCAGCGCTGACCCAATGACCCGTCCATCGCAGTGGCGCCCGCAGACGCTCGCATCGCGGCGGGGGTCCATGGCACCGTCCCGTCCCAATGGACGAGGAGGGCCAGGGATACCCGCTGCGCATGATTATGGTGAGCAGATTGGGGAGCATGTCGCTCCGCAGGGCTCCCACGGAGCCGGACCCGCGGGGACCCGTATGATCAAACTGCGCACTTACGTCTTCATCGATTCCCTGCAGCCGCAGCTCGCCGCATACATGGGGACCGTGTCCCAAGGCTTTCTGCCGGTGCCGGCGGATGCCTGTCTGTGGCTGGAGGTGGCGCCGGGTATGGCCATCCACCGCCTCACCGACGTCGCCTTGAAGGGGACGCGCGTTCATCTCGGCCAGCAGGTGGTCGAGCGTGCCTTTGGCTCCATGGTGTTTCACCACCGGGACCAGAGCGATGTGATCCAGGCTGGGCGGTTGGTGCTGGGTGCCCTGGGAACCACGGAGGACGCCCGGCAGAAGTGCCGCATCGCCTGGAGCGAGACGGTGCGCTCCATCACCCCCGATCACGCGGTCTTGATCAACCGTCAGGACCGCCGCGGGTCCATGATCCTGCCCGGCCAAAGCCTGTTCATCCTGGAGACCGAGCCCGCAGGCTACATCGTCTACGCGGCCAACGAGGCTGAGAAGGCGGCCAATATCACCCTGGTCGACGCGCGGGCCGTCGGTGCCTTTGGGCGGCTGACCCTGGCGGGACGCGAGGCCGATATCGACGCGGCGGCCCATGCGGCCATGGCGGCGGTCCGCCAGCTCTCGGGCGTTTAGGCGAGCCGTCGCCGGCAGCAGTGGGTTTCAGCCTAGCATCCGGCGGGTCTTCTGCACCATCCGGTAGAACGAACGGGCGTGATTGAAGCGGGGGACCTCATCCAGCGGCACCCAGCCGATCTGGTGGGACTCGTCGTTACCCGGCAGCGGGATCTGGTCATCGACCTCGACTAGGAATCGGATGTCGAAATGCTCGTGCCGCGGATCGTGCTCGCTCTCGTAGACGACGTGCACATCGACGTCGAAGATCTCCTCGCTTAGCAAGCGGACCTCGGATAGAGGCACCCCGGACTCTTCGGCGACCTCCTTCAGCACGACCCGGGTGATGTCGGGGTCGCCATCGGCGTGGCCGCCGGGCTGCAGCCAGAGGTCCAGCTTGCGGTGGTGCATCATCAGGACATGGTCGCGAGCAGGGTTGAGCACCCAGGCGGAGCCGGTGACATGGCCGGGGGCCAAGCCGCGGTCGAAGCAGTTGCTGTGCTCGGCGATGAAACGCCGTGTGCGCTCCACCATGGCCGCCTCTTCGAGGTAGGGGGTCCGGTAGTCGTCGAGCATTTGGAAGAGCTTCTGTCGGTGCATGATGGGGGGTTTCCTCGGACTTAGGGCTCGCCGACCTGGCGCAGCACCTCATCCAGCAGGGCGTCGAGCTCGTCCTCCCGCGCCGTGCACAGGGTGACGTGGCCCAGCTTGCGCCCCGGGCGCGGCTCCTTGCCATAGACATGGACATGGGCACCGGGCACGGCCAGGACCCGGCCCAGGTCCGGGAGCTGCCCAACCAGGTTGACCATGGCGGCCGGACCATGTGCGGCCGTGCTCCCCAGCGGGTAGCCCAGGATGGCGCGCAGATGGTTCTCGAACTGGCTGGTGACGGCGCCCTCGATGGTCCAGTGCCCGGTGTTGTGGACCCGGGGCGCGATCTCATTGGCGAGGAGGCGGCCGCCCACCTGGAAGATCTCCAAGGCCAGGACCCCGACGTAACCGAAGGCGTCCAGCAGGCGGCGCACCGCGTCCTCGGCCTCGGCCTGCATGGGGTCCTGGGGGCGGCAGCGCGAGAGGTGCAGGATGCCGTGGCGGTGCAGGTTCTCCGCGATGGGGTAGAACGCCGTCTCGCCGTTGCGGCCGCGCACCGCGATGATGGACAGTTCCCGGTCGAAGGCCACCAGCTCCTCGAGGGTGCAGGGCACGCCGCCCAGACGGGCCCAGGCCGGCTGCGCGTCGCTGGGCGCACGCAGCGTCACCTGTCCCTTGCCGTCATAGCCTAGGGTGCGGGTCTTCAGGATGGCAGGCAGGCCCACCCGGTCTAGGGCCGATGCCAGATCATTGGGGTTGTCCACGGCGGCAAAGCGCGCCGTCGCAATACCCAGATCCCGGAACAGGGCCTTTTCGCGCAGGCGGTCCTGGGCCACTGCCAGGGCCTCGGCGGGCGGGTAGGTCGGGACCCGCTCGGGCAGGAAGGCCAGGGTCTGGGCCGGCACGTTCTCGAACTCGAAGGTCACCACATGGGCCGCATCGGCCAAGCGGAGCACTGCCGCGTGATCGGCGAAACCGGCGATGACCTGCCCGCCCAGATGCCCGGCGCAGGCCTCCGGACTGGGATCGAGGAAGCGGAACTTGAGCCCCAGCGGATAACCCGCCAGGGCCAGCATGCGCGCCAGCTGCCCGCCGCCCAGGATGCCGACGATCATGGGGTGCCTCGCGGATCCGGACGGGCCAGGACTTGCTCCGTCTGGCGCTGGCGAAACGCCTGTAGCGCTGCGCGGTGGGCCGGATACTTGTTGGCCAGGATAGCGGTGGCCAGGAGGGCGGCGTTGATGGCGCCGGCCTTGCCGATGGCCAAGGTCCCCACCGGCACCCCGGCGGGCATCTGCACCATGGACAGGAGCGAATCCACGCCATTCAGCACCTGGGACTGGACCGGGACACCCAGGACCGGCAGCGCCGTTTTGGCCGCCGTCATGCCGGGCAGGTGGGCGGCCCCTCCGGCCCCGGCGATGATCACCTCGAGCCCCCGGTCCTCGGCCGCCGCTGCGTAGGCAAACAACTGGTCGGGCGTGCGGTGGGCCGAGATCACCTGGACCTCGTGCGGCACGCCGAGCTCGGCGAGGGTGTTGGCGGCGTGCTCCAGGGTGCCCCAGTCGGAAGTGGAGCCCATGATGATCCCGACCAACGGCGTCATTGCAGGTTCTCCCATGCTGACTGGGCCCCCATCAGGTTTCCGGCGACGTCAGGCCGTCCGGTCCAACTCAGAAGTGTCTGACCCATCGATCCCGCAAGGCTCCCCGGAGCCCAGCCAGAACCCCAGGCGCTTGTCCAGGAACTCGTCCCAGCGCATGTAGTGGGAGCCATCGCACGAAAAGGTGAGTGAGATGATACCGTTCATGATGTTGAGCGACCCGGAGCGCAGGTAGATGTTCTCGTCCATGAAGCGCAGGTCGCGGAAGGTGTGCAGCACGGCGCCGACCTTGTCCGCCGGGATCAGTGCCTCCTGCGCGTAGGAGCGGCGGGGATAGGCGAGGCAGATGCTGGGATCGCTCAGGTCCTCGTAGTCCAGGACCCTGTACCGGTAGGGATCGTCGAACAGCCAGAGCGTGGCCCTGGAGCTGGAGAAGTGCAATTTGCCGTGGAACACGCCATGGGCCAGCACCAGCTCCTGGAAGAGGTCCAGCACCGCATCGATGCGGGTGTCCATCAGGCTCTCGACGCGTTGCTGGTAGAACAGCCCGCCGCGGATGGCGGGGTCTCCCTTGAGCTGCAGCCAGTGGTCCGACTGGCGATAAAGCTCGCGGGTCAGCGGCAGGTCGCGCAGGTCGAAGTCGGCGCCGAGGAAGCCGAGCAGGCTGCCGTCGGCGGCGGCCAGCCGCTGCACCGCAGTGAGCGAGGGCCGGCGCCGGTTGCGGCTCAGATAGGCCGAGGACAGCGAGAAGGGCGCCCCAGCCAGGGCATCGGCCAGGTAGGGGCGGTCACTGCGGTCCCGCCCATAGTGGTCGGCCAGGAGCCCCTGGTGGGAGACGTTGGAGGTCACCTGGCGGGCCTGGCGGTCGAGCAGGTAGAGGTACTTGCAGGACGGCAGGGACGGCAGGGCCTCGACCAGCAGGGCCTCCAGGGTCGCTCGGTCGCCCCAGGCGCTGCTGCAGGGGGCCGCCAGCCGTCCCAGGGTCGCGGCGAGCCGGTCGTGGAGCAACAGGCGTTGCCGCGCAACGGCGGCCTGAAGGGCTTGGCTCATGGCGGCAGATCCTGGATTCAGTGAAGTGGGTGGCGGTGTCAACAGCCCGACAGCCGGTTGGACACCGGGACGCTACCGAAGGGTCCGGTCCTGCACCCACCCAACGCCAGCGGCGCGGGTGCCGGAGACAGTCCTCGCCGCCGCTCGAAAGGAACCCATGATAACGTCGATTGCCTTCTGGGGTGCCGCCAAAATCAGCGCTCGCGGGGGACACCGCAACCCGGGATGCCGCGCCCCGCGCCCCGGGGCTGCGCTCGAGTCAAAGAGGCAACAGCTATGGTCCCAGTGCCCGACCCGAAAAGGTCTGCCCCGTGGGCTTAGTCCTTGTACTCGGTGTAGACGCGGGCGAATGCTTTGACAGGGGAGAAGACGAGCCCTTTTGTGGCGCCGTGCACGCGCCGGACGGCGTGTCCGCGCCGGTCGTCCCCGCGGCGCTCCTTCAGCCGTATGTTGGGCTGCTCTCGGCGGCGCTCATTGGCTGGGTTTCGCTCGACATACTTGCGCACGCTGACCGGCCTGCCCTTGAGGGGTTCGCCCTTGAGATTGGCGATGGCCTTGTAACCCAGGGCCTCGGGATGAATGTGTACCACGGCAAAGTAGATGGTCGCACGTCCGTCGCGTCCAGGAACTTCCATCAGGGTGCAGGCCACCCGTGCCGCATTCCGCTTGAGGAACGCGAATGGACCGGTTGGGCGGATGCCGCTCTCGATGAACTCGCGGACGTCCTGCTGACTGACAGCCTCGGCAAGGGGACCAACGAAGAGTCTCATGGCAATGACCCATCACGTGGTGTCCAACAACGGGGCCTCCGGCGCCCGGCACGTCCCTGGCTCGCCACGCTTTTGCGCTGGCGAAACCCAAGTCGAAGGACCGCCAACCCCAGTAGCCGCAGGACTTCTGGCGGCGAGGCCCCATCCTACTGACGCGCTGCCTGTTACGGTGCCACCCAGCCCGACGGCAAGTTTAGACGTCACAGGGGCACAGGTCACCAAGGCGCCCAGCCGTCAGAAGTCCTGGCGTTACATGCGGCTACGCGGCCGGGCGGTCGGAGGCCGGGGCCAGGTGGGTGAGGGCCTTCTCGTTGTGTGTGGGCCGCCGTCCGTTCCCTGGGGTCCCTGCCGGCCGACATCAGACCAACAGCCGGTAGGATCCGTAGATGGTTCCTGATGACGCGTCTTGCCAAGAATACGGGATGCTCTTGGACGGGGATCGCAGCATCGGGGCTGATGTGTTCCAGTCCACGGTCTCGATGCGATTCGAACCATCATTTGGCAGCCAACTGACGGATCTAGGGCCCCAGGATCGCCAAGCGGCTCGTGATCGGCCTCCTTTCGTGCATCTGCAAGGGTGTCTTGCCGCGCATGCCCGGCACGGCGCTCTTCACCCGCGGCGAGACCCCTTTTCTGGTGGTCGCCACCTTCAGCGGTGGCGCCCCGGGCGCCGCTGCTGATCAGGGTGGCGTAGAAGGACGCATGGGGCGCCGCTGCCCCCATCCCGGCGGGTCGCCGAGCAGAAGGCGAGGACCTCGGGGCGCAGGCGCAGCCAGTAGCGGACCTTGCGCTTCGGGATGGGTTGACGCTCGGCGGCGCGAGCATCAGTGCACGCGGTTGGCCCTGGAGGGGCGCGGCCCTGCGGCGATGCCAAACCAAGGACAGGGGGCAACCGGGTCCCATTCCTCGCTGGTCCTTCGCGGTCCAGGGTGGCGAGCCCCTCGGAGTCGGCCTCA
>Ga0272446_1001160_pt1 | contig 39142 bp, 29 predicted proteins | sample YNPCB0061_FD_194587 | JGI IMG/M metagenome (GOLD analysis project Ga0272446, IMG submission 194587) | Hot spring microbial mat communities from Yellowstone National Park, WY, United States - YNP-CB-006-1 | ecosystem: Environmental > Aquatic > Thermal springs > Hot (42-90C) > Sediment | place...
GTGGACGCTGAAATAGAACGGCTCAAACCCCTGGTAGACCTGGGTGGGTACATACCCTGTCCGGATCATCGAATACCCCCCGATGCTTTGTGGGACAACGTGCGCTACTACTGCGACACTTTTCGTAAAACCTTTGGCTAAGGATGAATGGGGGGATGATTATCTAGTGTTAACCTCATACGACTGAAAATTGCTTTAGCATCTTCTATATTCCTAGATCGCAATGTAAAAATAAACATTGAATCCTCTGGAGCCTCGTCGAGCCATAAAAGAGATTCTGCTTCTGTTATGGGATTTGATATAATTGGTAAATGTCCCGCAAAATCTTGCAAAGCAGGCCCCATACCCATAGCAGAATATTCTGTAAGTCGATTTATTCCTCGGAAACCAGACACAGAAAGTAAGTTCTGATGTTGATGGTCTGCAGCAGCACAACAATGCATAAATAGACCTCCAAACTCCGCAGAAAGTCTTTCCAAAGACGGGAGAACCCATTTTTTAAACATTTCCGGAGAGATAATGCCTATGTCATCCTCTGATAACCAAAGGCCTTGGGTTGGATCGGTCCAGATATAGGGCCAATGACAAAAAGCAGGTGAAGGAATATAGGATTTAAATTCCCTGAGATAATTCACTAGTAACTTTTCAGCGCTATGGATAAGAATTTTCACTTCGGGATATTCATCATAAAGGGCCATCATGAAGTCCCCTTTTTCCCATATCTGGGCAGCGATACCAAAGGGGCTCTGAATATCTACAGGACCGATGGGAACATCCGGTCCGAATTCCCGGATCACTAAATCTACTAACCCAAAGTATCGATCGAATTCCTTTGTATTTAAACTAAGCTTAAGTCTTCCCGATTCCAGTTCTTCCACTAAAGCATCCGCCTCTTTAACCGAATGGATTCGGGGAATCGCTGAAGCTGGAGTGTATGGTTTTACATCACTGTACACATGGATTGCACAACCGAAGGCGGCAGCAAAAACACCAGTATGGGTGGCTAAAGAAATATAGGGGACTGCATCATCTTCCACAGCGGCATGGAGAGCTGATCGACTCTCGAACTGAAGGCGTATCCAGGGCATCCATTTTTCAAGAGGTTCATCAGAACATAAAAAGTCCCCGAGTCCTTCCAGACTAGGCTCCTGTGGAAACATGATAATACCATGGCGATAAAAAGAACGTCCAAAGGGCTGAGAAAAAGTCTCCCTCAAATAGCTCTTCTCTTTTTCGCAGTAATCCACGTTACACCTCCGAACCTTCGGTTATTCGTTGCGGGATGGTGCCATCAATGGTCCACCAGGGGCCTCCATCTTCCCGATAATACCAATTTATAAAATGGGCTTCCGCTGTTATTCCAGCGGCGGGAACTGATTCATCCTCCTGTGCAAAAAGACCAATAACCGTACCGGTCCACTGCTCCGCCAATTCAGGCCACAGTAATTTTGTTCTACCTATTCCAAGTTCTTTCCAGGGCTCTGAATCTGTAAGACGATAAAAAAAGCAAAATTCTTTATCCGTTCCTTCTATTGATAATTGAACATATTCTGAAAAAGTCGAAAGTCTTTGGTAATTAGTCAGTTCTTGCATATCCTCAATGTGTTTCGTTAAACAAACCATATAGGGTTTTTCAGCCTCTTCTGTTTTAATTATAATTTCATAGTGATGCTCCTGATCCAGGTACAAACAAAGCCCAGCCTTAGCAACAGTTTTTTTGTTAATTATATAATTCTGTATTTTTACTTTCACCTCCGCATGGAAGGAAAATGCACTTAATCGCCGAGCTAATAACACAGGGGAAAAGCTGTTAGAAAGACTTTCTTCACCACAGTCAAGTTCTAAACCTGCCGAATGATGTTGAAGAGCCTTTCCCCAGCGGATAGAGCCCTTACGAGGTTGCCGGACAGTAAGCCATTGCCCCTGTAAAGTTTCCGAAGTCCAATTATCCCTTTCAACTAGGGGCTCACCATTAATCAAGGTCAAACCTAATAGGCCCTTTCCTTTGCCACCAACCAAGGGAAATGCTTGTCCATTATTAGCTAAAACAGGCCAAAGATTACTATCCCATTCAACTGGCAGGAGATGGGTTTCTCGCCCCAGGTGAGCGAAAGATGAGTAGGTCCAATTACGAGTACCAAGAAAGAAAAGCCACCATTGTCCATAAGCATCCTCAAGAAGTTCTGCATGGCCCGTGTCTCGGATGGGACTAAAGGTGATGTGCCGCTGGGTTAAAATGGGATTATGCGGGCAGGGCTCAAAGGGCCCCCAAGGTGTTTTTGATTTGCCTATGGCTGCCATGTGGCCATATCGGGATCCCCCTTCACCGGTAAGAAGATAATACATACCATGGATTTTATAAAGATGCGGGCCCTCTGTATCTGAGGATTCAAACCCCCGGCTTATCTCCCTAAGGGGTTCTATTAATCTTCCTTTTGTAATATCTAATGTTGCCTGAACAATCCCCGTCTTCCCTCGACGGGTATAATAAACCGTACCATCATCATCGAAAAACAAAGAAGGATCGAAAAGCCCTTTTTCTACAACAATAGGATCTGACCAGGGGCCTGCAGGATCCTTAGCAGTAACGTAAAAGTTTCCTATACCTCCTACATCGGTAGTTATCAGATAAAATGTCCCTTTATAGTAACGCAGGGTGGATGCAAAAAGTTCATTGTTCACGGTTCCATAGGAGAAACGTAACTGACTTTCCCTATTCAGAGCATGGCTAATCAATTTCCAATGGACAAGATCTTGGGAATGGTAAATCGGACAAGCAGGCCAATACATAAAGCTACTCGTGGTAAGATAATAGTCAGAACCTACCCTGCAAACTGAAGGATCGGGATTCCAACCAGCCAACACCGGATTGATGTAAGACATGGGATACTCCTTATTTAATAGCGCTCTGTATCGAACCTTTGATAAAATATTTTTGAAGCATCACATATAGGATTGCTATAGGAATTACTGCCACCACAGCAGAAGCTGCAGCAGAATTCAAATCCTGCGATCGTTCCGAAAAGAAAATACGAAAAGCGGTAGATAAAAATCTTAATGTGGGTCTTTGTAACAAAATAGAAGAATACGGAAATTAATGATGTTATCAACATTTAAAATAAAATCCATAGGCAAGATTATCTACTAAACCATTGAACCCTTCCATTCTTTCTGCATTCACCCTAGTCAATAGTATATCACCAGATCCTATAGAATGCAAGAAAAAAATAAACGCGCGTTTATAAATTTACATCATATTAATATTAGGAGGGAAATATTCATTAGTCCCATCTAAAATTGATGTTTTTAGAATTGTCTCATCTGTTCTATAGAAAGCAACTTTCACTCCCTAGAATTCCCCGCAGTAAATTTATCCATCCCGTTCGTTTAAATAAGAACACAACCTTAGATACGGGATACAGAAGGCTTTGCCCGATTATTTTTTTGGGAATATAAAGTTTTTTTTGTTTAATATTTTCGGTTAGTCTGGTAAACGGTCACAAGACCGGCCTTAGACCCAAAATCTTCGACGCGTTAACCCGTCATTAGTCTTGTGTCTCAGGCAGGCTCGCGTCGGCGCTGATCGTAATGCCGCCCCGGGGTTTTTGGGTTACGTTGACTTTTACCCAACGGGGTTTGCAGGCCTCGTATACGTCGGCGGCGATCCGGGCCGCCAGGGCCTCGCAAAAAGCCCCCTCTTCCCGGAAAGACCAGAGGTATAGTTTAAGGCTCTTGCTTTCTATGCAATAGGGGCCGGGTTCAAACTCGATCCGAACGGTTTCCCAATCCGGTTGGCCGGTTACGGGACAAAGGCTGGTAACTTCGTCGCTTTCCAAAACCACTTTTTTTACGTGGGTCGGGGTCGGGAACACCTCTAAGGATCGGCTGGGTTGGGAACCCTTCTGCCCCAGGGCTTTAAAGCGCAATTCTTCCATCATTCTCCTCCCAACGCGAAGGGGTTGTAAGCCACATCGGTGTCGAACGTATCGATACCCTCTTTCCGTTTAACCGCCCCAACCACCACGTACGTAAGGGGCGTAAAAATCACTTCGTAACTTACCTTGAATACGTACTGGGCCACGATCATTCCCCAAAGGACCGGAAGGGGCACTAATCCATAAAACGCGATACCGATAAAAAGAATCGTATCGAAGGCTTGACCCACCACGGTGGAAGATATGGTCCTGGTCCAGAGGAACCTTCCCCCGGTCGTTTTTTTCAGGATCGATAGGGTAATCGAGTTGGCGAACTCGCCCATCAAATAAGCGATCAGCGATGCCAGTACTACCCGGGGGGTCATACCGAGAACGGTGGAGTAAGCCCCTTGGGCCTTAAAAAAATCGGGAACGGGAAGCGCGACGGCGATCATAAAGATCAACGACATGAGGAGATTCGCGGCAAAACCGCCCCAGATGATAATCCTCGTTTTTTTAAAACCGTACACTTCGGTAAAAACATCCCCCAAAATATACGTTATGGGAAAGAGAATTACCGCGGAGGGAAGTACAACGCCGTACACCGAAATCAACTTGCCGGCGATAACGTTCGAAACGAGCAGGGTGGTTAAAAAGAGGGCAAATAACAGCAAAAATAAGGGAGAAAAGGATACATCATCCTTTTTCATAGACAGGGCCTCCTGTTTTGTTTAGGCGGGGGGACTACGACCGCCGTAAAAGCTACTATAACCGAAAGCCCCGGTCTAGTACAAGCGGGAACGTGACAGGATCGATCCACAGGACCGACAAACCGCTAGTTTCCTAGTGTCTAATCATGAGTATTTCAGTATATTATTATAGATTTAAAGTTTCTGTAACTTAGGAAGTTACGGGACAGCTTCTTTAATGTCGTATTTTCGTAGGATTTTAGCGGTTTTACCTGGTTTTAATACGTTGAAATGGTTAAAACGCTAAAATCCGAGAAAATACAAGGGCTGTCTTATAACTAACAAAGTTATCAGACAGCCTCAATTGGTCTTCTTGGAGGTATCTATGCGATACAGCATCATTGGTAACGGTGCGGCGGGGATTGCCGCGGCGGAATCGATTCGAAAAAATGATCCATTGGCTTCGATTACCATCTATAGCGGTGAAGATTATTTCCATTATTCCAGGCCCCGACTTATCGACTTGCTGGCAGGGAAAGTTTCCATCGAGGGAATCACCATCCGAAAGGAGGAATTCTATGCTAAAAACAACCTTCGCCTTGTCCAGCCAGTGCGCGTTACGTCTATCGATCCGATTCAGAAGATGATCCGTCTGGAGGGGGGCACCGAGGAGGGCTACGACAAATGTATTATCGCCACGGGGGCCAGCTCCTTTCTTCCACCGGTACCCGGCGCGGATACCCAGGGGGTTTTTACCCTTCGAACCATCCAAGACGCCCTACGGATTATCGATTATTCCCAAGGTAAAAAGGACGCGGTGATTATCGGTGGGGGGCTCTTGGGCATAGAAGCGGGAGTATCCCTGACCCTGCGGGGCTTTCGGGTAACCATTGTCGAAGTGTTCGATCGGCTCCTGCCGAAGCAGTTGGACGCCGAATCCGCCCGAATTCTACAACGGTCGTTGGAGACGAAAAATCTGTCCTTCCTTCTTCCCCGACAGGTACAATCCATCTCCAAACAATCCGACGGAAGACTCCAAATAAACTTTACCTCCGCAGAACCTATCGTAGCCGATCTAGCGCTTTTTTCTGTGGGAATCCGTCCAAATTTGAGCATCCTCGAAGGATCGGGAATAGAAACCGGCAGGGGTATACGGGTAAACGATTTCCTACAAACCAGCGCCGATTCGGTGTACGCCGCGGGGGATATCGCGGAACACCGGGGGGTGATATACGGCCTGTGGCCTGCGGCTCGGGAGCAGGGGCAAATCGCGGGATTGAACGCGTCGGGGACAAGGGTCGAGTATACGGGTTCCCTCCTGTCGGCTACCTTAAAAGTCGCGGGTATCAATGTGGTATCCCTGGGCTCCATAGAACCGGGAAAAAAGGTGGAAGAGCTGGTTAAGCCGGGGATAGAAACAATCCGTAAGTTTTTTATCCAGGAGGGAAAAATCGTGGGGGCGATCTTTGTGGGTGATATTTCCCGTTTCCAGGAAATTCAGGGGATGATAAAGGGAGGACAAAAAGTCAGTCCTTCGGACCTCGTACCCTAAGGGTATACCCTTTCACCGCCCATCGTCCTTTGGTATACTCTCCCCATGGCGTACCCTTCGGCGTTTTTAAACCGGTCTGTAAATCCCCTGAAAAGCATCGTTCGGGGCTTGGCCGGTACGTATGATTTTGTTTCCATCCTCGCAACCGACTGTTCGGGGGTCAATTTTGAATCCTTTAGTACCGAACGGCGGGTGGCCGAAAGCTCCTGGTCCGAGCGGGGTTTTGTGCTCCGGGGGGCGAAAAATGGCCGGGTAGTGGAACATTCCTTCGATACCATCCCTCCGGATTTGAATGCTTTTATCACCCAATTGGACCACGGGTTGGCAAGACTTCTTTCCCTACCCGCTGACGCCGGGACCCTCTCGGTGGACCTGGGTGAAACGGCCTGGAAGGATAGTTTTGTCGCCGAAACGGACCAGGACCCCTTAGCCCTAGGACCCGAAGAGGTCTTTGACCGGCTGGATGCTATTCGGGAAAGGACCGCCACGGCCCATCCTTTAATCGCCATGGCCCGGACCCGGGGTGAATGGGCCCGATTTTCCAAGCTCTACGTGTCCCAGGAGCGGGAATTATTTCAATCCTACCTTTGGGGGCAGGCTTATATTTTCGCCGCGGCGCGGCGGGAGGGTAAAACACGGCAGACCTTTAGCGCCGTATCGGGCCGTAAAGGGATGGCCCTACTGGAGGAGCTGGAAGGCCTTGCGGGAGCCACCGCGGACCAGGCGTTGGAACTGTTGGACGCCATACCCATGCCGGCGGGGGAATACACGGTGGTCCTTTCGCCCGATATGGCGGGCCTGTTGGCCCACGAAGCCTTTGGCCACGGGGTGGAGACCGATATGATCGTCCGGGGACGGGCTAAAGCCCGGGATTATATGGGCAAACGGGTAGCCTCGGACAGGGTTTCCCTGTACGACGGGGCCCGCTCGGCCGAACAGACCGGATCGTACCACTTTGACGACGAGGGAACCCCTGGTTCCTCCACCCTGATTTTGGACCGGGGAATTCTGGTTTCCGGCATTTCGGACCTCCTTTCCGCCCGGGAGCTGGGGATACCCGCCACGGGTAACGGCCGCCGCTGGTCCTTTGAACGAAAGGCCTACGCTCGGATGACGAATACGTTTTTCGCCCCCGGGGCTTCCACAAGGGAGGAACTTATTCAGGGTGTGGCCTACGGGTGGCTCTTAGATCGGCCCAATTCGGGGATGGAAGACCCCAAAAACTGGGGGATCCAGTTGGTGGCCCTTGTGGGCCGGGAAATTAAGGATGGAAAGCTTACGGGCCGAATAGCGTCGCCGGTGGTTTGCACGGGCTACGTTCCGGAGGTGCTCAACGCGGTGGACGGCGTTTCCGAAACGGTGGAGCTAAAGGGAAACGGCTACTGCGGCAAGGGCCATAAGGAGTTCGTTAAGGTAAGTTCCGGCGGTCCTTGGGTCCGAACGAAAATGAGGTTAGGATGAACGTTGAAACTATTATCGAATATTTAAAGGGTTTACGAAATATTTCCGAGTGGACCCTGGAAACATCCCACGAGGAGGCCCTGGAAACGTTCTTTTCGGGCCGACGTCTGGATATGGCTCGATCTAAGGCCATCACCCGAAACAGCCTTACGGTCCACGTGGATAGCCGGTCAAAGGAGGGAGCCCAACGAGGATCGGCTATCGTGTCCCTTCCCCCCAACGTAGAATTGGACGAATTGGCCGATAGGGTGAATGCCGCCATTCGGCGAGCCCAGGTCTCTCCGGGTCCAGTGTGGGGTCTTGCCAGCGAAAGAGGAATCCCTCAGCAAAAATCCAATCTTCAATCCATCGACTTGGCCGTCGTAGCGCGGACCGCAGAGGGGGTGGTCTTTTCTAATCCCTCCCCTGGCCCCTCCGAGGGGCCCCATTTCCAGGCGGTGGAACTTTTTGTTACCCGTCGAAATCAACATCTCGTCGCCTCGACGGGAAGTGAAACCTCGTGGACGGATATTCTTGTGGAAACCGAACTCGTCGCTTCGGCGGGCCGGGGGGCTTCGGAAGTGGAGTTGACGGATTTCTGGTCCATCGCCCTGTCGAGCCAGGAGGATTTAGAAACCCTTTCTCTGGAATTGGGAGAAAGGGCCCGCCGCTTACTCCACCACGTGGATCTTCGCTCCGCCGCCGGGCCCCTCGTACTGAACCGAACTGCGGCGGCGGAAATTCCCGTACTTCTTAGCGGAGAGGCGGTTCCCGAATTTTTTAACCCCCTCTTTTTTCGCTCCCAGGCGGCCCAAATACGCTCCGGGGCCTGTGACTCCGAAATAGGAAAACCGATACTCCACGGCAACCTGGGCGGCGACCCATTGACCCTTGGATTTGACCCCTTTCAGAAAGGCTGTCCCGCCAGCCGTCCCGTCGATCCGGACGCCTTCCCTTTACGGCGGACCGTTTTGGTAGAAAAGGGAACCCTTAGGGCCCTCGAAGGCCCGGTCCGACACGCGGCCGCCTTGTCGGTTCCTAAGCAGGGGACCTGTTCATCCCGCTGGGTACTTCCAGGGTCCATGGATCTATCAAACCTTTCTACCCAAACGTACCTGGAAGCCCTGACGTTCTCCGATTTTTATATGGACGTGGTTTCTGGGGAATTCGGCGGCGAACTCCGTCTGGCTATACTGCACCAGAAGGGAAAACAAACGCCCATGACCGGCGGATCCATCTCCGGCTCCCTCTCAATCGAACAGGAGGATCTACGCTTCTCGTCGACCCTTTCCCGGCGGGGTAATTTTGTCGGCCCCTCGGCAGTGCTTATCCGTAAACCCCGAATTACCGAAGCGCGATGATTTTTCTCCCGAAGGTAGAAAAAGCGATGATTTGCCTATCACGCGTCCTTTTTGGGGCGTCCACTCTGTTCCATCCTCTAATGTATCTATAAAATTATTCTGTTATGCATATAAAGAAATTAAACCCCTTTGAGGTGTACCGAGGATTACCCCGATCGGTGTACGTACTCTTCTTTGCCACCATCGTGAATGGGATGGTTATCTTCGTGTACCCGTTCTTGGCCCTCTTTTTAACCCAAAAGCTTAACTATTCTGTGGCCCAAGCGGGGCTTTTCATGTTCATCGCATCTTTGGCGTATATCCCCGGAACCTTTATCGGCGGAAAATTAACGGACCAGGTGGGACGAAGGATGGTGCTTTTTGTATCCCAAACCATAGCCAGCAACATGTTTTTAGATGCGGATTCCTGGGGACATCGAACCTCGTCCCGTTTTTTATACTCCTCAACTTATTTTTTGATGGATTCGCCGATCCGGCTCGACAGGCTATCCAGACGGATATCACCACCCCGGAAAACAGACAAAGCTCCTTTGCCCTGACGTACCTAGGCCACAACCTGGGTTATTCGGTGGGACCGGTGGTCGCGGGTTTCCTTTTTTACAGAGCCAGCCAGTGGCTCTTTTTCGGGAACGCCCTCATGGGTTTCCTGTCGGTCCTCCTAAATATTGCTCTTATTCCGGAAACCAAGCCTACGAAAGAACAGTTGGAAGAAAGCTTAAAAACCGACCGGACCGATAAGGCGGTGGAGGGGACCCTCTTGATGGCCCTGAAGGAACGGTCTGGGCTCATCGCTTTCGCGCTCCTCATTTCCCTCTACGGTCTAGCGTACGGGCAGACCCTCTTTAGTCTTCCCCTTTCGGCGGTAGCGGTATTCGGGGAAGAACGGGGTGCGGGGGTGTTTGGGAAACTTATGTCCCTCAACGCTCTTCTGGTCATTTTTCTCAACGCCCCCGTCGTCAGCCTTACCCGTCGATTTAGAACCCTGGCCAACGTAGCCTTCGCTGGCCTTTTGTATACCGCCGGGTTCGCGGGCTTTTTCATCGCCCGTACCCTCCCTTTTTTTTATCTTTGTACCCTCCTGTGGACCCTTGGCGAAATCGTGGACGCCGTGAATACCTGGTACTACATCGCCAACCATACGCCCATGAGCCATCGGGGCCGGTTTGGGGGCATTTTCCCCTTTATTACCGGAAGTGGACGGGCTATAGCCCCCTACTTTGGGGGTCAGATTATCCAACGTTTCGGCCTGGGGGTCCTTTGGCTGGTTACCAGCGCTATTACCACCGGAGGGGCTCTGGGTATTAGATTGCTCGATCGAGGAAGACAAGGGAACGACGGCGAGGACAATAGTGGAGCCTAGGAGCCTGTCAGACTAGTGGCTTTTCAATCCCCAAAGTGGTCTTTGGGGATTGAAAAGCCCGATAAACGAGGCTCCTTTGGCAGTTTACAAGGTAAAAAATCGCAGATTCCTGCGATTTTTTATGATTAGACGGACAAGTCCGACAAACTGCTAGGGCGAAGAATATCCTTCCCTTTCTTAGACAACCCCGTCCTGTTTTCCCGTGGTTGCCACGTACAGGGCAAATCTATCCGTTCCGTCCAGGCCCAGATAAGCGTCCAACCGATTTTGATCGTACGCCCCGATAGCGCAGGTTCCCGCCCCCAGGGCTTCGCAGGCGAGGTAAAGGTTTTGGCAAGCGTGGCCCGCGTCCAGGGCTATTATTTTATGGGATACGGGACCGTAGCGCCACTCGGTACGGTAGGGAACGGCGGCCCAGATAAAGACCGACGCGGCTTTCCAGTACTGGTCCCGCAGAGCCTCGTTCAGGGCCGCCGAATCGTCCCCGGAACGGACCAAAGCCAGGGCGTGTTCCACCGGCAGGTACCGATAGAGCCCTGGGGGGATCGATTCCACCCTATCCACATAGATAAAAAGATCAAAGGGGTGCCGGGCCCCTCCGGAAGGGGCGGTTCGGAAAGAAAATTTGGCCCGATGTTCCCGAATCCCTGCGGCGGCCCAGCAAAGGAAGGAAAATTCTTCCAGGGTAAAGGGCTCGGCCGCGTACTTCCGGCGGCTTTTTCGGTTCCGAAGCAGTTCCAACAGAGGCGCACCCTGGATAGAAAGTTTATCCGCCCCTATAAGGGGTATCATCGTCGTTCCCGGTAGGGGAACCTCTTCCTGTTCCGGCGCGCTTACCCCCTTGGCTTGATCGGACTGCCAGGTCCCGACTATGGATTCCCAGTTAGATTTTAGGAATTTCCTACCAGCTTCGTATTTTTCGGTCATGATGAACCCCTATTGCCCTTGAAAACCCCTCCCATTCATGGGGTCACTTCAGATCGTAACTATTTTTATAAATAAAAAAAACCCCCCGGGAAAAGGAGGTGAGAAAACCCGGGGGGCAACCTGAGCAAGCGGCGGGTGTGTTATCGAAAAGTTGCGGGACGTTCACTGACCGCCTGGGAACGGTACTGATGCTAAACGATGTGGTATTGCCGCATGTCCAGGAATACTTTGCAAGATATCTATTTTCTCTACGAAGGTCAAGGGGGTAATTTGATAAAAATTCCCTATTTATAGATGAGCCAATTCTAAAAACATCGGTTTTTAGAGGGGACTCATAGATCTATTCAGGATCGGTGGGTAAAAATCGGGGGCTCCGGCGAATATTTCGGGCCTTCTCAAAGGACCAGCCTATACGGAAAAGGGTCGCTTCTGAACGGGGCAGTCCAAAAATAGAGAGCCCCACGGGGAGTTCACCGATAAAGTCTGCGGGAACGCTCAGGTGGGGGTATCCGGAAATCGCCGGGAGCATGGCACTGCCACCTAAAAAATGGTCTCCCAAAAGATGATCGATTTTCCACGCGGGCCCCCCCGAGGGGCCGATGATCGCGTCTAAGCGGTGGGTGGCCATGGCGGGCCCTATGCCCTGGTCCCGCTCAAAGCGGGCGCAAAGATCCAGGGCTTCCCGGTACAGCTGTTCCGTTTTTGGACCCTGGGTCTGGGCTTCCAAAAAAATTTCCTGGCCAAAATAGGGAAGAACCCGGTCTTGGTGTTCCAGATTATAGCGGATTAGTTCCCCTAGGCTCGTAAAGGGAGCCCCCTGGGTCCGCAAATACTGTTCCAGGTCTTCCTTAAATTCGTACAGGAGGACCTGGGATTCCGCCTTGGCTACCGCTTCGCTGGCCTCCAGATCGATGGGTATAACCTGAGCCCCCAGCGCTTCCAGGGTGGTAACGGCCCTTTCCATCACCTGCTGTACCGAGGGCAGAATTCGGGCCCAATTATAGGCGTAACCGATACGGAGAGAAGCAAGACTATCGGTAATCCCGGGGGCAAAGAGGTCCGAGGCGTCCCACCCGGACAGTACCGCCAAGAGCCGGGCCGTATCCTCCACGGTCCTCGCCATGGGCCCCGCCGTATCCTGGGTGTGGGATATGGGGACGATGCCCTCCGCCGGAACCAAACCCCGGGTCGGTTTAAGGCCCACGATCCCATTGGCCGAAGCGGGGGAAACGATGGAACCGTCGGTTTCCGTGCCGATGGCCAGGGGACAAAGGTTGGCCGCCAGGGCCACCGCGGAGCCAGAACTGGAACCGCTGGGGCTCCGGTCCAGTACGTAGGGGTTTCGGGTCTGGCCCCCCGCACTGCTCCAGCCAGAACTGGAATGGGGGGACCGGAAATTGGCCCATTCGCTCAGGTTTGTCTTTCCCAGGATGATCGCCCCAGCGGTTCGGAGTCGCCTAACCAGGGGGGCCTCGGGGGGAAAAAAGTTTTCCAAGGCCAGGGACCCCGCGCTGGTGGGCATTTGGTCCCCGGTGTTGATATTGGCCTTGATTAACACCGGGATTCCGTGGAGGGGCCCCCGGATTCGGCCGTTCCGACGCTCCTCATCCAGAATGCGGGCCTCTTCCAGGGCCTTGGAATTGACGTATAAGACAGACCGGAGTGTAGGTCCGGAACGATCGACGGCCTCAATCCGATCCAGGTAGAATCTTACAAGCCGAACGCTCGTTAGGGCCTGGGATGCGAGGTGACCCGTAAGCTCCCTCAAAGTCCATTGGGGATCGACAAAATCAGAAGTCCTGCTCATGGTCGGCCAATACGACTTTCTTTAAAAAGATGACAGGCCACCCGGTGACCCGCACTTTGGGTCCCGGCGCCATAATCCTCGCCAGATCGCGGGGGCTCAACCTCCTCCAGCGCCGGTTCTTTGGTAAAGCAGATATCCTGGGCGTAGGGACAACGGCCCGCGAAACGGCACCCCGGTTTAGGATCGATGGGGGATGCCAGCTCCCCCTTAAGGATGATCCGTTCCCCCTTCTTATCCACCGTCGGCTCGGGGATAGCCGAAAGCAAGGCCTCGGTGTAGGGGTGGATGGGCCGGGCAAAAAGCTCCTGGGACGGGGCCTGTTCCACAATTTGCCCCAGGTACATCACGATAATCTCGTCGGAAAAATGGTGAACCACCGCCAGGTCGTGGGTTATAAACAGGTAGGTCAACCCCAGCTGTTCCTGCAGATCCCCCAGCAGGTTGAGGATCTGGGCTCGGATCGACACGTCCAGGGCCGAAACGGGTTCGTCGCAGACGATAAATTTTGTATCCATCGAAAGGGCCCGGGCTATGCCGACCCGTTGCAGGCGCCCTCCGTCTAGTTCGTGGGGGTAACTGGGGGCGTACCGCCGGGCCAGGCCTACCAGGTCCATCAAATGGTACACCCGTTCCAGCCGTTGGCCTTTTGTTCCCCCCAACCGGTTGATTTTAAGGGGTTCCTCAATAATTTCGGCGATGCTCATCCGGGGATCCAGGGAAGAAAAGGGGTCCTGGAAGATGATTTGAGCCCTGGTCCTCAGGGCCCTCAGTTCGTTGGGGTTTAGGGAAAAGACGTTTTGTCCTTCGAACCAGACCTGCCCGGCGGTGGGCTCCAAAAGCCGGAGCAAAAGCCGTCCGGTGGTGGATTTTCCGCACCCCGACTCGCCTACCAAACCGAGAGTTTTTCCCGCAGGGATATCAAAGCTCATATCGTCCACCGCGTGCAGGGTCCCCGCGGCGGTTTTAAAGTATTTCTTCAGGTTTTTTACCGAAACCAAACTTTCAGGCATCCTTTTGCTCCCTAAACAAATGACATTCGGCAAAGTGACTTTCGGAGAAGGTGTACGCGGGGGGCACAAGGGTAGCGCAAAGGTCCAGGGCCTGGTCACAGCGATCGTGGAAGGGGCACCCGGGGGGCAAATTGAAGGGATCGGGCATAAGACCCCGGATGGGGGTGAGTTTTCCCTTTTTGTCGTGGATCTTAGGCAGGGACCCAAAGAGCCCCCTGGTGTAGGGGTGCCGATAATCCTTGAATATTTCCTGTTTTGTACCGTATTCCACAATTCTTCCGGCGTACATAATGGCCACGTCGTCGCAGAGATCCGCCACGATACCCAGATCGTGGGTAATCAACAACAGGGACATGTCCAACTCTTGTTTAAGGTTCTCCATCAGCCGGAGCACCTGGGCTTGGATGGTTACGTCCAGAGCGGTGGTGGGTTCGTCGGCGATAAGGAGTTTTGGGTTGCAGGAGAGGGCCATGGCTATGCCGACCCGCTGTTTCATGCCCCCGGAAAATTGGTGGGGGTACTCATTCCCCCGGCCCCCATCGATCCCCACCAACTCCAGAAGACCCCGGGCTTTTTCCCAGGCCTCCCGCTTTCCCAATCCCTGGTGGATAGAAATTACTTCGGCGATCTGATCCCCCACGGTTAAAACGGGGTTCAACGCGGTCATGGGGTCCTGGAAGATCATGGAGACCGTTTGACCCCGGATCTTTCGCATTTGTTTATCGCTAAACTGGAGAATCGGTTGACCATCGAGCACAATGGTTCCCGAAACAATCCTTCCCTGGGGTTTCGGAACCAAATTCATAACCGAAAGGGCGGTGGTTGTTTTCCCCGCCCCGGTCTCCCCAACGAGCCCCACGGTTTTTCCCCGGGGTATCCGGAGATTAAGCCCGTTCACCGCCTTCGCGGTCCCATCGTCGGTTTTATAGTGGACCACCAGGTTTTCTACGCTCAACAGGTATTCCTGTGCTTGTTCCCTTTCAGCCATGTACGCCACCGTCCCTTTGCCCTATTTAAGCCGGGGATCCAGGGCGTCCCGGAGGCCATCGCCGATCATGTTCAAGGACAGGACCGACAGCATAATCATCATCCCGGGGAAAAAGACCTCGTGCATGTGGTCCCGGATAAAATCCCGGCCCGAAGCGAGCATACTCCCCCACTCGGGGGTCGGGGGTTTTACCCCCAGGCCGATAAAACTTAAACCCGCGGTGGCCATAATCGCCGTGGCTACCTTTAAGGTAGCGTACACCATGATGGGGGCAAAACAGTTCGGTAAAATATGGTTAAAGAGGATCTTATGGTTGGGCGAACCGATAGCCCGAGCCGCCTCGATGTACTCGTTGCTTTTGACGGTCAACACCGAAGCCCGGGTAACCCGGGCAAACCCGGGAATATTGGCGACCCCCACGGCGATCATCAAATTGATAATACTCGTCCCCAGGGAAGCCACAATCGTAATCGCCAGAAGAATCACCGGGATGGCCAAAAGGACGTCTAAAAAACGCATGATAATCGTATCCACCCGGCCCCCGTAGTACCCCGCCAGAGAGCCCAGGATACCCCCAAAAAAGAGGGCTATACTCACCGAAATAATACCCACAAAAAGGGATATTCGGGTCCCATGGACCACCCGGATAAAGATATCCCGCCCAAATTCGTCGGTACCGAAGTAGTGTTTTACACTCGGAGCCTGGTGACGCTCCTTAATATTCATTTTTATGGCCTTGGTTTGATAGTCCCCGATCACATCGGCAAAGGCCGCGAGGCCCACAAAAACACCGATGATAACCAGACCCGCCACGGCCATTTTATTCCGAATAAAACGCCGCCAAATAGCGGCTCCCCGACTTTTTCGTTTTACCCCGTTGCTCATGCGGCCTTTCCTTTTCTTTGATAATTCGCCTTTATTCTCGGATCGATGAGGGCGTAGAGAATATCCACAATGAGGTTAACCACGCTAAAGGCCACGCTAAAAACGATGATACACCCCAACACCATGGGGGTATCCTTCCTCTGTATCGATTCGACCATAAGCCGACCGATACCGGGCCATGAAAAAACCGTCTCCGTAAGAATTGCGCCCCCTAACAATTCCCCAAACTCTAGACCGATAACCGTCAACGTCGGTATCAGGGCGTTTTTCAAAGCGTGCTTCAGGATAACCTGGAGGTTACCCACCCCCTTGGCCTTGGCGGTCCGAATATAATCCTGCCGAATTACCTCCAGCATGGAAGACCGGGTGGTCCGGGCGATGGATGCGGTGGACGCTACCCCCAGGGTAATCGCCGGCAGAACGATGCTTTGCCATTGGTCCGCCCCGCCGGAGGGAAACCAACCAAGATTAAGGGCAAAGAGGATGATAAGAATTAAACCCAACCAGAAGGAGGGCATGGATATACCCACCAGCGCAAAGACCATCCCCAGGTTGTCAAAGAGGGAATACTGCTTTACCGCGGATATTACCCCAATAGGAATGGATAGGATCAACGAAACCAGGATGCTGTAAAACGCCAGGGTCAGGGTGTTGGGAAATCGGCCGACGATTTCGTCCACCACCGGCTTTTGGGTGGCGTAGGAAATCCCCATATCTCCCTGGAACAGATGGGCCAGGTACCGGCCATACTGGATCAGCAGAGGTTCGTCCAGCCCTAGCTGATGCCGAAGTTTAGCCACCGATTCGGCGGTGGCGCCTTGCCCCAGGATCATGGTAGCCACGTCCCCCGGGGTAAGGCTTATGATGGTAAAAACGAGAAACGTAACCCCAAGTAAAACCGGGAGAAGCATAACCGTCCGTTTAAAGATGTACTGTCTGAGCATGGTTCCCCCGGTTATACATTAATAGTGAAGTTTCTCTACATTCCAGAGTCCTTGGGGACTAAGTTCCACCCCCTGGAGTTTCGCGTTGGCCCCCACGATGTTGTTCCCCGTGTACAGGGGTACCCAGGTGGCGTCGGCCATCACGATATCGCTCAGATCGTTGTAAATCTTCTGCCGTTTTGCCTGGTCCATTTCTACCCGTCCGTCGGCGAGCAATTTTTCGACCTTTTCATTCACGTACCGGGTCCGATTTTGGGCGCCGATACTGCCCTTGCTAAACAGGGGTGTCAACATGGAATCCGGGTCGGGATTCGAACTCCAACCCAGGAGGAAGAACTGCTGGTTCCCCGAGTTGGTGGCCTGTAGGTAGGCACCCCATTCGAACATCTCGATATCCGCCTTGATTCCCAGGTCCTGGAGATTTGCCTGCACCACTTCGGCGATTTTTTTCCGCGTATCCCCGGAGGCCCAGAGTTTTAGGGTCTGGTTAAAGTTAAAGTTCGCTTCCTTCAGAAGGGCCTTCGCTTTTTTGGGATCGTAGGTGTAGGGACCATCCTTATGACCAAAAATGGTGCTGGGAATGATCGAAGAGGCTACTTCCCCGTAGCCATTCAGGGCCACCGTTAGGACCGCATCCTTATCGATGGCGTAATTAAAAGCCTGACGGACCTTTAGGTTATCAAAGGGCGCCTTATCGCCGTTCATACCCAGGTATTGGATATCCGTAGAGGGCTTCTGATACACCTTAAGATTTTTATTGGCCTGCACCTTATCCACATCCGTGGCGTTCAGGTTGAAGACCACGTCCACTTCCCCAGTTTCGAGGGCTATGGTCCGGCTTGTGGCTTCCGGGATAACCTTGAAAACGATGGTTTGGGCCTGTCCCAGGTTAGTTTTATCAAAATAATTGGGGTTCCGTTTTAGGACCACCTTATCACCACTGGCCCATTGTACAAAAGTATAGGGGCCCGAACCTATGGGATTCTTCCAGTTATCCGACGAACTGGCGTACTTTTGAGGCACAATGGAAGCCCCCGCGTGGGCCAAGGTGAACAGGAAGGGCGCGAAGGGGGTTTTGGTGGTTATCTTAACGGTGTATTTATCCACCACCGATACGCTTTCCACTTCCGCTAGAACGTGCTTTACCTTGGGCGATTCCTTTGACCGTTCCAAGCTGTACTTTACATCCGCCGAGGTCATTTCGGAACCATCGTGGAATTTCACCCCCGACTGGATAGTGATAAGCCATTCTTTTGGGGAGGGTTGTTTCCAGCTTTTAGCCACATCGGGAACCGGTTTAAAATTGGTGTCGAACTTGAATAGCCGGTTGAACAGCAAAAAAGAAACCTTTTCCGAGTAAATGTCGTTGTGTCCCATGGGATCCAGGGACGTGATGTCCGCCGGCAGGGCTACCGTGATGGTAGTAGGGTCGCTTCCCGCGAAAACGGGCCCCACGACGGCAAGGGCCCACAGCAGGGGCACCAGGACTAGCAATAGGGAACCTCTTTTCATCTTACGCCTCCTAAACATATCCTTTCCGTCAAGGCTTCGGTGGCCATAGGACCCCTTCCTCAACGTTTTCCTTGAACCAAATCTATAAAATACCGAAAGAGTTTCAACATTTCCGGGTGTTTTTCCACCATCATTTCCGGGTGCCACTGGACCGCCACAATCGGCGTCGTATCGAACCGCTCGATCCCCTCGATAACCCCGTCACCGGCTAAGGCGCTTACGGTAAAACCGGGAGCCACATCCTTGACCGCCAAATGGTGGAAACTGTTGGTCAGTACCGTGGGGGTCTGGAAAACACCCCGAAGTACCGTGTGATCAGCGATGGTTACGGGATGTCCAGGGGTATGCCGTCGGCTTTTCTGCATGTGCTGGATATAACTGTTGGGAATTAGGGACAGATCCTGGTACAGGGTCCCCCCAAAGGCGACGTTAAGGATCTGGAGCCCCCGACAAATTCCCAACATAGGCCTATGGAGTTCATCCGCCGCGTGAATCGCCGCGATTTGGTGATCATCCACCTCGGGAAAAATAAAATCGAGCCGACGGCTGGGATTTTCGCCAAACAACAGCGGGTTTGGATCGTACCCCCCGGTGAGTAGAATTCCATCCACCACCTGAATCTGTCGACGCGTCAGCTCCGGATCGGAGACCACGGGGATCATCAGGGGAACCCCCCCGGCGGCCTCCACAGCGGCAATATAATCGTGGTTTACGTAGGAACGCTCCATGCCGGGAAACAGACCGGTTTCGTTTACCAGAATACTGGAAAGGATACCGATGAGGGGTTTATCGTTTTCTTTTTTCAAGGGAGGATTCGACATATCCCACTATTTGCAAGTTGCGTGCCATTTGGCACAATATGCCCGCCATTTTTTAAAACGATTCTTCAAATAGATACGCCGTAAGAGCTTACGGTATGATTTTAATACCCCAGGGCTGTAGGGACGTTACAAAAGGGGGGAAAGAACATCCTTTAATTGGTTAATTTGGTTCTATTTCTTGCCTATTTTTTAACCAGTTCAGGCACCGAAGGCCCGCCTCCGTTAACCGAGTGCCCCCGCGTCCCGGTCCCGAAATCACTAAACCGTACCGCTGGGCCAGGGAAAGGATCCCCCGGATCCGCCCTTCCCGAAGGGGATGGGACGTATTTTGCAGATATTTTTCTATGGAAGCTCTCCCGGATACCCCCTGAAGAGAAGAAAGCTGGGATACCCCCTGCAGTACCGACAAAAGCTCATCCGCCGGGATCAAAACAATAAGGTCCTTCCACTCCCCCGGAGGCTCCGGAGCTTCCCTTAAATATTCGGGCAACTGATCAAGGCCCATAGGTTCGTCGGGGAAAAAGGCCATAAAAGAAGCCACGTTCCACAGTTCCCGTATATTCCCCGGCCAAGGATACCCCAACAAAAGGGCCTCCACTTCGGGCTTCAACGTCATCGTTTCCCGTCCATAGGACCGTAAAAAATACCTGAGCAGGTAGAGAATATCCTCTTTCCGTTCCCGTAGGGGCGGAAGGTTAAGGGGCAGAACGTTAAGACGATAATAGAGATCCGCCCGAAAGGAACCGGACGCTATGCGGTGTACAATAGGCTGGTTCGTGGCGGAAATTAGCCGGACATCGATGGTGATAATCCTTTGCGACCCAATTCGCATAATCTGGCCTTCCTGAAGGACCCGCAACAATTTTGATTGCAGATTGTAGGGCATATCCCCAATTTCGTCCAAAAATATGGTCCCGTGGTTAGCCTGTTCAAACAAACCCGCCTTCCCTTCCCGTAGGGCCCCCGTAAACGCTCCCCCCTCGTATCCGAACAACTCGCTTTCTATGAGATTTTCTGGGACCGCGGCGCAGTTAAAGGCCACAAAGGGCCGATTCCGCCGTTTCGATTCCCCATGGATGGAGTGGGCAAAGAGTTCCTTCCCGGTACCGCTCTCTCCCGTAATCAGAACCGGTAAATCCGATTGGGCAAATTGCCGAGCCCGTTGGACACTTTTTTCCAAAACCGGCGACCTGCTGAGGATATCCTTGAAGGAATACTGGGAAACAAACCCAGCGCCCTTAAGTTTTTTCGCTAAATTCTCTTCCAGTTGATTCAGGTAGGTTACATCCCTCAGGTTGTAGTAGGTCCCCGATTGCTGACCAAAAACTTCCATCATCCTACTGGAAAGGAGGAGGATTTTACCCCGATACGGTATCGGTTCATCCTCCACCCGGTCTTGGGCCAACAGGGAACGAAGGGGTTCCTCCACCAGATGGGAGAAAAGAGCGTTCCCCAGGGGCTCCTCTAGGCCCAAAAGATTTTTTACAGTCCGGTTATACAGCACGATCCGGCCCTCCGTATCCACCAAGAGGATCCCCTCGTGGGAAAGATTCAGAATCGCGTCCAATTCTCGGTTTTTCAGGTACAATTGCCGGTACTGTTTATCGATACCGCTATCCAGGGGCACCAACTCTTCAGAATATCGATAGAGACGCCGTTGAATTTCCCTGTCCGTCAGCTGGAGCATATCGATAATCTGGATAAAGGTGGACACATCGAAGACCCGATTTCCCGTATCAATGACCGTACCGATATGTTTGGGAACGTAAATTCCCTCTCCCGGAGTTACCGCGATCTTCACATCCGGATAATCATGGTGGGGGTCAAAGGGAATCAAGTTGAGATGATCTATACCTAACTTGTAGAGCAGAGCCATAAACTCCAGGGTAGTTTCGCCGTTATCGTTGACCACCAGAACCTTGGTGTTGGGGGGGATTGAGCAGATGGGGTAGATCTCCTGGGTCCGGATCGTTCGATTGGCCACTATTATTCGTTTCGCGTCCACCACCCGATTTTTTATCTGGATAGCCTTCTCTTTGGTCATCACGAGAACCACATCGTCGTCGATAAACGGCCCCTGGGGCCCCTCGTCCAAATACCGGTTGGTAATGTGGATAAAGCCCCCCAAAATAGTCTCCATATTTTTTTTTAAAAAATGCCCCAGAGGGTGGGCTGTGTGATCCGTAACGATGGCGATCCGCTTCATAGGTATGGGGACCAGTGTATCGTTTTAGAACCAACGCTTCAATATAAAAGTGATCAACGCCAGGGCGTCCCCCTCGGTCAACTCCGAGAGAGTCCTGAGGGGCGCGAATCTCTTATTGTAATAATGGGTAATGGAATACAATTACAAGCATGCCTCCCCTATCGTTTTCTTCCTGCCATTACCGACTGGACTTGGCGGTTGAACTCGGGGTATTTCGACCGGAGGCCGTCAAAATCCGATCGGGCAAGCCGGTAACCGGTACAATACGCTAGAGCTATGACCGTGGCGTTTCGGTGAATGTTCTCCATAAGGGCCGTTTCGCCGAAGAAAGTACCCGGGCCAAGCCGGGCTACTTCCTTGGCATCTACCAGAATTTTAACTTCACCGCTGGTAAGGAAATACATACAGTCGCCGTATTCCCCCTGCCGGATTATGTATTCCCCAGGGATAAACACTTCCGGTTTCAACAACTGCACCGCTTCCCGAATGAAGAGCTCATTGGCTCCCCGGAACAATTCTACCCGGTCTAGGACTTCCTTATTCAAGAAAAGGAGTATTTCTTGGCTTATACTACGGGGAAAATCGTTCAAAAGCTGAATTGAACTAACGCCCCGTTGCTGTTCCCAAAGGTAGGAATAATAATCCCGAACCCGTTCCTGAAGTTCGGAGGGTATCTTTTGGGCGTACAAAAAGGCGTTAATTTCGTCAAGCCTTCGACGGTAAGCGGTTTTTGCCACGTCCAGGTTAGACATAAGACTCGACACGTTGGCGATGATATACGAAAACATCCCCACACCGAAAAGTTGTATCAATATGGTGTACGCTATCTGATTATTACTATTATGGTCAGGAGTATAGTCCCCGTACCCGATCGTAGAAATCGTCGTGGTAGCCCAATAGAGGGCCCGCAAATATTGGTCCGCCGGCGGCCGATCCTGTTCCCCCGCCCCTATCAAGATCCATCCCAGGGCAATAAGATGGATCGTCGCTAAAAGCCAGTACCCGAATAAGAGGAGCCGCTGAACCGCAGGAATCAAGCCTAGGGCTTCCTGCAGTTCCGAAAATATCCGGCCCACTTTTAAAAGCTTTACGAGTGTTAGCAGTTGGAGGAGCAGGTACACGCCCCAAAAGGGAGAATCCGGGTGTAGGGGCCCAAAAAGAGCCACCAGAACCAATTCGGTAGGGAAAGCCGCGATAAAATCTAGAAAGAACCAGGTCCCCAGGTAATACCGCGCCACTTCCGGAGGGGTTTCGTAGCGTCGATGACCCTTTTTTACCCGGGTCATAAAATTCATCCCTATATCTAATGTAAAAAGTCCAATCAACCCGTAGTAAATGGCATCGGGAACAAAGGTCCCAAAAACTACACGATAGGTAATGACAAAAAGAAAAATGAGAATTCCAAGAAGGACGGTACTATTCCAAAGGGTTCTAAGGGGATGATTATGGGGTAATAGTTTCATCGCCCTCTATGTATCGGCGAATTGGGGGAACAACTAAAATCGCCGAATACTACGGTCATATCCCGTAAAAACCCTCCTCTTGACATCAAGCCGCCTATTCGTATATCGTAAAGAGCCTTTCTGGAGCGGTGTCCGAGCGGTTGAAGGAGGCGGTCTTGAAAACCGTTGAGCCTGCGAAGGCTCCGGGGGTTCGAATCCCCCCTGCTCCGACCGAAGCGGAATCCGGTCGTGCTTTTTTTACTTTTGGTGTAGGCTATAGCAAGCCTATCACGGTGGGGGATTCGAACCGAAGACTCCGCCGACCGAAGGGAGGAAGAGGCGACAGGGATGTCGCCGGAAGGAGTCTGAGGCGGGTCGGAGGAGCGAACACGATGTTCGCGACGGAGACCGAATCCCCCCTGCTCCGACCGAAGCGGAATCCGGTCTTATGTTCAGAAATGGCTCCTTGGAGCGGTGCGAGAGTGGCCGAATCGGGCTCCCTGCTAAGGAGTTGTACCCCAAAAGGGTACCGGGGGTTCGAATCCCCCCTGCTCCGAATAAAGCGACGGTACGTCGTTAGCGTTTTTACTGGAATTTGAGGTAAAAAAATACCTAGAAGTTGGGGGATTCGAACCGAAGACTCCGCCGACCGAAGGGAGGATTAGGCGACAGGGATGTCGCCGGAAGAGGGTGAGGGCGGGTCGAAGGAGCGAACACGATGTTCGCGACGGAGACCGAATCCCCCCTGCTCCGAATAAAGCGACGGTTTAGCGTCGGCTTCCTTATGGGCATTGAAGGTGTGGGCTACCCCTTTAATCGGGGGATTCGAACCCGAACCCTCGCCGACCAAAGGGAGGAAAAGGCGGCATGGATGCCGCCGAAAGAGGGTGAGGGCGGGTCGGAGGAGCGAACACGATGTTCGCGACGGAGACCGAATCCCCCCTGCTCCGAATAAAGCGACGGTACGTCGTTATTTTTTTGTGTTGATGAGGTTGTAGCTCAGCTGGATAGAGCATCAGATTGCGGATCTGAAGGTCGGAGGTTCGAATCCTCTCAGCCTCAAGTTTTTTTGGAGAGATGCGAGAGCGGTTGAATCGGACGGTCTCGAAAACCGTTGAACTCGTAAGGGTTCCGAGGGTTCGAATCCCTCTCTCTCCGCTTACGGCGACGAAATGTCGTTAAACTTACCTTCGTTAGAACGGGTTGAGGGATTCGAACCGAAGACTCCGCCGACCGAAGGGAGGAAGAGGCGACAGGGATGTCGCCGGAAGGAGTCTGAGGCGGGTCGGAAGAGCGAACATGGAGTTCGCGACGGAGACCGAATCCCTCTCTCTCCGCTTACGGCGACGAAATGTCGTTAAACTTACCTTCGTTAGAACGGGTTGAGGGATTCGAACCGAAGACTCCGCCGACCGAAGGGAGGATTAGGCGACAGGGATGTCGCCATGCGGGTTTCTTGACCAGCCCCGGGGAAGCGATTCTTCAGGGTATTGTTTCTTGCATTTGTTTTAGGTCTCTATTCTGGAGAGATGACCGAGCGGCCGAAGGTGCACGATTGGAAGTCGTGTGTACCCGTAAGGGTACCGAGGGTTCAAATCCCTCTCTCTCCGTAATTTCCCCGTCATCAGGAACCATGCGAACAAACACCGCCCAAATCCGCCAGGTCCGGAAGGAAGCAACGGTAAGCGGAGGTTTGTTGCGCCGTGACCATCCTGAGGGCGGGGTTTTTTTTCGGTATCGCTTCGGATATACTATCTACTATGGCTTATGAAGTAACCGCCACAAGAAGACGCCCTAAGACCTTTGACGAATTGGAAGGTCAGGAATTTGTCGTCGCAACTATTAAAAGTTCAATCCAGTCCGGCAGGATCGCCCATGCGTATTTATTTTCGGGACCCCGGGGTTGTGGAAAAACCAGTGCCGCGAGGATCCTCGCACGATCTCTGAATTGCGAGAAGGGCCCCACGGCTAATCCCTGCGGGGAGTGCGCCAACTGCCAGGAAATTGCCCGGGGCGCCAGTATGGACGTTATCGAAATTGACGGGGCCTCCAACACGGGGGTCAACGATGTACGGCAAATTAAGGATGAAGTTCTTTTCCCGCCTAACTCGGGGCGTTATAAGGTTTATATCATCGACGAAGTTCACATGCTTTCCAATAGCGCCTTCAACGCTCTTTTGAAAACCATCGAAGAACCGCCACCTTATATCATTTTTATCTTTGCTACCACGGAATTGCACAAGGTCCCTGCCACCATAAAAAGTCGATGCCAGCAGTTTTCATTTCGTCTTATTCCCCTCGATATCATCAAAAAAACCTTGGCTAAGGCGTGCGAAGAAATGGGGGTCCAGGCTGAAGATGAAGCCCTGTTTTGGATAGCCAAGGAATCCACCGGAAGTTTGCGGGACGCCTATACCCTACTGGATCAGGTGGTGGCTTTTTCTGACGGGCACTTACGGGCGGAGGTAATAAGACAAAAACTAGGGTTGATAGGTTTGGATACCATAAATGCCCTGGCGGAGTCCTGTGTCCGCGGGGCGGTCAATGAGGCCCTGGCCCAGGTGGATGGGATACTTGAACGGGGCATATCGATTGAGCAGTTTATCATAGACCTGGCGGGCTATTATCGGAGCCTGTTACTTTTAAAAAATGGGATAGAACGGGAAGCCCTATTGGGGTACGCTCCAGACCGATTTTCCCGGGAGGTCCTTGAAACCCTGACGGGTCCCCAAATTGAGAGGGCCGTATCCCTTCTTTTAGAGGTCTACCGCCAAATTCGTTACTCCGTTTCGCCCCGTTTCGAATTAGAAACCACGGTGGTCCAGCTTTGTCGGCTGACAGACTGGATCGCCCCGGAGGATATAAAGGCCGCGATCGATCAATTAAGGGGGCGTCTTCTAATAGATACCAACGGCGCCCGTTGGGGGCCCCAGGGGGCCGCAGACAGCCCCGTTCCATCAAAGCAGACCTCCGCGAAGAACATCCGAGGGGTCTTAAGTTCCCAGGCTCTAGGGGAAGAAAGCGCAAACCCATCGGTTCAGGAACCTCCGATAGATATGGAAAAGCCAGGAGCCTTAACGGAAGGGTTTAAACGGTTCATGGCCGCCAAGGGAAGTGGAAGCGCACAGGTAAGCGGGGCCTCCGAAGCGGTCTCCACCCCTACAGAAACCGTTATGGCGACAGAAACGGTTGTATCCCCGGAGCCCCAGGATACTTTGGCCGACCGTGATGACCGGGCAAGCCTAGATGACCAGGACGACCAGGAAGACACGCTGGAGGAGCCTTCCCTAGAAGAGCCTCTTGCTAAGGGTCCCGCCCCATTTCTGAATACGGAAGTTTTGAGAAAAGAGGTGATTAATTTTTTTAAAAAAGAACGAGGGATTTTAGCGTCGGGGCTAGAAAAATCTCTGCCCTGGGACCGGAGGGATTTTATCCTGATTATTCCGGTACAGGACCGCTTAACCGCCGAAATACTTCGTAAGGATCAGGCAACCCTTACCTCGGCTCTGCGAAAAATAGCGGGGACGGAAATAAATATAACGATAGAAGAGCGGGCCCCCCACCGAGGGGAGCCCTCGGGGGAAAGTCAAACAATTCCGGACCAGGTAGAAACGGTCCGCCGTATGTTCAGAGGAACCATCGTTCGAATATCTTAGGAGTAACCATGAATATCAATCCCTTCGATCTATTAAAAAACGCCCAGAAAATTCAAGAAGAGATGGGAGCCCTGCAGGAGCGCTTGGGAGCCCTATCGATTACCGGTTCCGCCGGCGCGGGAATGGTAGAGGTCGATATGAACGGTAAGATGGAGGTAACCGCGGTTCGCATTACCCCCGAGGTGGTCGATCCGAAGGATATCGATTTATTGCAGGATCTGGTTAAATCCGCATTTATCGACGCGTCGGAAAAGGTAAAAGAGGCGCTTAAACAAGAGATGGGTAGCCTAACTGGTGGGATGGGACTTCCGCCGGGATTTATGGGCATGTGATGAATGCAATCGATCATCTAGTTTCCCTGCTTACCAAATTACCAGGGGTGGGGAAAAAGAGCGCCAGCCGGATGGCCTACTATATCCTGGATACGGATCCCAGCTATGCCCGGACGTTAGCCGAACAGTTACAACAGCTCCACGGGGCCATAAAACGTTGTTCCATCTGCGGAAGTTTTACCGAAACCGATCCCTGTCCTATCTGTTCCGATCCCACCAGGGATGAGACCCTGCTTTGCGTGGTAGAACGGGCCCAAGATGTTCGGGTGATCGAAGAATCCCGGGAGTTTAGGGGAAAGTTTCACGTGTTAGGAGGTCTTATCGCACCGCTAGAGGGGGTTGGACCGGATAACCTTTCCATAGGGCCCCTGGTCCAACGGATCCATGGGGGGAAAATTCAAGAGCTCATCCTTGCCCTTAATCCCACCGTCGAAGGGGACACCACGGCCTTGTATGTACAAAAGATCCTCCGGGATCTTCCGGTGACGATCTCTCGACTCGCCTCGGGCTTACCGGTGGGTGGAGACCTGGAATACGCCGATCGGCTTACCCTATCACGAAGCTTCCGGGGCCGGATTAGAATGTAGAGTCCCGTCTTCTTACTTCATCATTTCCTTATAACATTCTTCAATAATTGGATCCACCGATTCTAAGGCGAACCCTAATTTGGCTAATTCGATTCGGGCATCGCTGGTTTCCCAGTTCATATAGGGATCCGAATAGTGGGTCTTTAAAAACGTAAATACCAAATCCTCCGCTTCCACCGGAAGGTTCGAAAAAATACCGTGTCCTGGGTTTAGGATCCTTCGGATAGCACCTCTGACCTTGGCTAAAAAAAGGTCCTGATACACATCGTAGGATCGGCCGGAGAGGCGCCGTAGCCGGTCAGCCACGGAACCGGCGGGTTTTGTACCCCTGGTAGAGGGAAGCGGGGGCGGGGGAACCAGGGAAGAAGCCCCCCCCTGAGCAGGAGAGGATTTAATCGTCGCGGGCGGCAGATTTGGGGCGATAGGATGGACCGGAGCCACAGCCGGAGGGGACCTGGTCGAGGGAGCTGTGACCGACGGGGACAAACCGGTTGGACGAAGAGAACCGGAAGATCGTCGGTGGTTTTTTACGACGGTTCCACCCAAATTGATCCCCCTGGGAGCGGTGGCTTTATCGTATTTTTTCTTTAAAATCGCCCAATTTCTCTGAAGATAGATATCCCCCCGGATGGAATAATAGTAACCCGTAATCAACTGGGCCATCACCGAGGCAAGAATCTCATCGTCCCGATGTCCGGCCCTTCTTCCCCGCTGAATAGTCGTAAAAATATCGTAGTGTTTGGTCCCGTACTTTCTGGAATAAAGGAACAGGACCCGCTCAAAGGATTGATCAAATACCAAATTCCAATATTTAAAACAGTAGGCCAGGGTTTTATCTTCCACCTTTGTTAAGGTAGGGGGAATTTGAATACGGGCCAGATCGGTGGCGGAAAATCGGATCGTGGAAAGATCAAACAGGGGTGCCGACGGCCGATGTACGTTTCTAACAGGGCCAGGTCGGCGTACGGCGGTCTGTTCCATCCGATGGCGGTACGCTTCCATCTGCTTCTCTAGGTCCCGTTTATCCTTTTCCACTAGGCTCCGGCGTTGTCGTTCCAGGGCTTCCCGCTGTACGGAACGACGACGTTGTAATTCCTCTTCCACCACGGTCAAGTTTTGATTTAGATACGCCCGAAGCAGGGCTTCGGCCTTGGCCATGGAGGGAACTCGATAATCTAATTTTTGAGCGTAGAGGTGGAGCCGTTCAATCGCCCCTATCGCTTCAAAGGGTTCCCGGGGCAAAAACTCCAAAATGGACTCCGCCGTTTTGATGGTCGCGTAAGCATCCGAGGCGTCGTAGGACTCCACTTTCAAGGCGATATACTTTATCGTACGCTTGGTTCGCTCCAAAAGTCGGTCCCCCAGATTATGGTACGCCGAAGCGAGGAGTATTCCGTACTGGGGGTCCCGTTGGCGATAAGAGCGGAGGATCCGGGTTCGAATTTCGTCGTCGGGATAACGGCGTTTTAATTTGGTTTGATAGAGGGTCAACGCCGCAACGGAACGTCCAAGGTTGCGCAATTCGTAATACCGTTCAATATCCGGATCGTGGTCGGGCCGTAAAAAGGGGTATTCGGTTTGTAATAGTTCGGCGCGCAACTCTTGGATGCTCATTAGGCCGATTATACGTCAAGGAATTATTCTTCCGCAATCGGTGAATCATGGTATACTATAGGAATTGGAGGAAATAGAATATGTCAAACACGGAGAAGTATATTCTAGCCCTGGACCAAGGGACCACCACGTCCAGAGCTATAGTGTTCAACCATTCTGGAACCGTTATCGGTATATCCCAAAAACCCTTTCGCCAAATTTATCCAAAACCCGGCTGGGTCGAACACGATCCCGAGGAAATTTGGGATACCCAACTGCGGTCTGCCCAAGAGGCCATAGCTCAAGCCCAGATAATTTCCGATCAAATCGCGACCATCGGCATCACCAACCAGCGAGAAACCGCAGTCCTTTGGGAAAAGGATACTGGCAAACCGGTTTACAACGCCATCGTGTGGCAATGCCGTAGATCGGCGGAACTGTGCCGGGAACTCCGGGCCCAGGGGCACAGCTCGACGATCAAAGATAAAACAGGTCTGGTATTGGATCCCTATTTTTCCGCCACCAAATTGATGTGGCTTTTCCAGGAAATCCCGGGGCTGAAGGCCCGTGCCGAAGGGGGAGAACTGCTCTTTGGAACCATCGATTCGTGGTTGCTGTATAAATTAACGGGCAAACACCTGACCGACGCGACCAACGCGTCCCGAACTCTGCTGTACAATATCCATACGGGAGAATGGGACGATGGGCTCCTTAAAATTTTCAACATCAATCGGGCTATCCTTCCAGAAGTCCGACCTTCTTCCGGACTTTTCGCGACCACAAGGGCAGAACTGTTTGGCCGCCCTATCCCCATAACCGGATGCGCGGGGGATCAACAGGCGGCCCTGTTCGGTCACGCGTGTTTTGACGGAGGATCGGTAAAAAACACCTACGGGACCGGTTGTTTTACCCTTATGAATACGGGTTCCACGGCTATTAGCTCCAAACAAAATTTGTTGACCACCGTGGCTTGGCAATTGGGCAAAACTACCACCTACGCGTTGGAAGGTTCCGTGTTTATCGCCGGGGCGGTGGTGCAATGGTTACGGGATGAACTGGGCCTCATTTCCAACTCCGCTGAAAGCGAAGCGCTAGCCCTTTCGGTACCCGATACGGGGGGCGTTCTGGTAGTCCCCGCCTTTGTAGGCCTAGGGGCGCCGTATTGGGATTCGGAGGTTCGCGGAACGATCGTGGGCCTAACGCGGGGATCCAACCGGGCCCACGTGGTTCGAGCCGCCTTGGAAAGCATAGCATTCCAATCCCGGGATCTAATCGACGCGATGGAAGCGGATTACGGCAAACCCATTACCGAGTTGAAAGCCGACGGAGGAGCGGCGGCTAATTCTTTCCTCATGCAGGAACAGGCAAATCTGTTGGATAAGCCGGTAATTTTGCCTGAAGTCATGGAAATTACCGCCCTGGGGGCGGCGTACCTGGCGGGTTTAGCCGTAGGGTACTGGGAAGGCCAGCGGGATATCGTGCTCAACTGGCGAACCCGACGCCGCTTTGAACCAAACCTGGGGGAACAGGATCGAATCCGGCGGATAGAACGGTGGCATCGGGCGATAAAAACCGCCAGATCCTTCGAAGACGCTTGATTTTAAGAGCCCTTTCCATTTAGTCTAGGATTATGGAATCGTCCCCCCTGCTTCGCGCATTGTTAGTTTTCTCGGATATATCCGAAATTTCCGTCCTCCGGGGGGCCTTAAAAAACGGTGAGCTGGGTCTGGATACCGGACAGGCCACCAGCGTAGCGGAAGCCTTGGCCGCCCTGGTTACCGCACCCTTTGATTTTGTGGTTTCATCGGTCCACCTGGTCGACGGCGGAGCCCGGGATATAGCCCTCCAGTACCCCATCGTTTCCTGCGTCGCTGTGGGAAGCTCCGCAGACCAAGAGGCCTTGGACGAAGCCCTTGAGGGGGGGGCGGTGGACTATATCCTTACCGATACTCCGGACTGGCGAAATACCGTGGCACCATACCTGTACCGGCTTTGGCGAATCCGACGGCGTCTGGCGGTCGAACTGAATCATGTTTCCAAACGGTACGAAGACCTGGTCGAAGCCCTTCCGGATGTGGTATACGAGCTGGACGTAAACGGGAACTTTACCTTTGTGAACCAAGCGGTAAAAATCCTCGGGTACACTCCGGCGGAACTTATGGGGAAGCACTTTGGAACCATCCTATTCGATGAGGACATTCCCCACGTCAGCCGGGACCAGGTTTTACCTCTCTATCTAAAAAACCGAACCGGAGCCCGAAACGCTCCAAAATTGTTCGATGAACGCCGGGGCGTGGATCGAAAAACCGAAAATTTGGAACTCCGCATCAAGAGAAAAACCACTAATGTATCCCAGGGAAAAGAAGTGATCGCCTCGGTTATTTCCTACGGGGAAATCGCCGCCGCGGGAACCTACCGGACCCTGGGGAACGTAAAAGAAAAGGTTTTTGTCGGTACCGTAGGCATAATTCGGGATATCACCCTTCGGCGAAAATCCGAGGACATGCTCCGAAAAATGTACCAGGCTGTGGACCAAAGTCCCGTGGCGGTGGCTATCTTAGACCGAGATTTGGTAATCGAATACGTAAATCCAACGTTTTTCAGTATGACCGGTTCGGGGCCCGACCGAGCCTTGGGCAAAAAAATTAAGGAATATTTGGGAGACGGACAGCCTATCTACGAGGATATGCTCACATCCCTAAAAACAGGGCTCGACTGGAAAGGGGAGTTTCTCTGTCCACGGGAAGGGGGCGATCCGTTCTGGTGTTCAATTATACTTTCGACGATCCGATCCCCTGGGGGTTCTATTACCCATTACCTCTGCCTTATGGAAGATGTAAGCCGAAAGCGGACCTTGGATGATCTTTTACTGAAGGCTAAGGAAGCGGCGGAAGACGCGAGCCGAGCAAAAAGCGAATTCCTAGCCAACATTAGCCACGAACTGAGAACCCCCTTGGGGGGCATCCTATCCTTATCGGAGATCCTTAAAAAAGAAAACCCCCGCTCGGACCAGCTTGAGCGGCTTGAGGGGATTCAGGCTTCCGCTAAGGGGCTTTTAACCATCCTCAACGATCTGTTGGATCTTTCAAAAATAGAAGCCCGCTCTATCGAACTCCACTACGAAGATTTCGATCTTCAGGGAAGCGTGGAAACAGCCTTAAGTCCCTTTAAAGCTATGGCGGAACAGAAGGGTTTATGTTTTGACTACGTCATCGAAGACGGCGGATTTCCACGTATACAAACCGACAGGGGTCGGTTTATCCAAATCGTAACCAATTTAGTGTCTAACGCTATCAAATTTACAGAACAAGGAAGTATTCATATCCATTGCGCGATTAGAGCGAAAGACGATATGCCCGCCCTCTTTGTGTCGGTCAAAGATACGGGGATTGGAATATCCGGCGCGGATCAGCAAAAATTATTTAAACATTTTAGCCAAATTGACGGGTCCTTCGGTAAAAAGTACCCAGGAACCGGGTTGGGGCTCGCTATTTCTAAGGAACTGGTACAAAAAATGGGGGGCGATATTACGGTGGAAAGCGCCCCCTCTGTGGGCAGTACCTTTTCCTTTTTTATTCCCATAACCAGCGGTGAACGTAACAGCCCTGAAGAGCCAGAAAGTCCTGCTTTTGCTCGACAAAAATTATCCATCCTGGTGGCGGAAGACAACCCCGTCAACAGGGACTATTTACGGTATTTCTTGGAAAAGGCTGGCCACCAGGTAAAACTCGTTCAGGACGGATACGAAGCCCTCCGTGCTTTAGAGGGGGGAGATTTTGACGCCATCCTCATGGACGTTCAGATGCCTGGAATGGACGGGATCGCTACGGTTTCCACAATTCGCTCTTATACGGGTATAGAATTCGATCCCAATATTCCCATTATCGCGTTAACCGCCTTTAGCCAAGATGAATTGATGGACCGATCCCGGTTCGCCGACTTCGACGGTCATATAGGGAAACCCGTCAATATTACAAAACTTATCACCCTCATCGATCAGGTCGTACAAAATAAAGAATATTTTCTTATAAACAAAATTCGAAAACAATATTCCGCCTCGGAGGAGGAATTCCGCCGCTTGCTGATGATTACCGCTCAAGATTTGCCAAAACGAATGGAAAATTTTGAACAGGCCCATGGGGCGGGAAACTGGGACGGGGCGGTAGAGGCGCTTCACGGTATGGTTAGTATTTTTTCTCCCCTGGGGGCCATTCGGGCTCAGCAGTTGGCAAAACGGTACAGGAAAATGGTCACCGAAGGAAATATCGAGGGCATACAAGCCACCGCTGAGGTGCTCCTTCGGGAAATACGGGGCATAAAACGGCAGGTTCAACATTCCCTGGGCGAGTTATAACAGTATGAACAAAAACTACCGTCTTCTTTTTTCTCTTATCACCGCCCTTTTCTTAATCCTTGCCCTAAACCCCTCCGTCTCGGCCGACGAGACCACAGCGGATTTAGGAGATGGCCTTTTTGCCCGAATCGTCACGACCCAGGGAACGATTATCCTTCAACTGGAGTATCAAAGGGCACCCATGACGGTTTGTAACTTTGTAGCCCTCGCCGAAGGGAAGCTCAGCGTTACGGGGGGAAAACCTTTTTACAACGGGCTAACGTTCCACAGAGTTATTCCGGACTTCATGATCCAGGGAGGCGATCCCCTGGGTAACGGGAAAGGGGGTCCGGGGTACCAATTCCCCGATGAAATTCGGGAAGATTTAAAACACGACGGCCCGGGTATACTATCCATGGCCAACGCGGGACCCAACACCAACGGTAGTCAATTTTTTATTACCCATAAGGCTACCCCATGGCTGGACGGCAAACACACGGTCTTTGGCCATGTGATGCGGGGACAAGACACGGTAAACCGGATAAAAGCCGGAGATATCATCGAAAGCATCAGTATTATCAGAAATGGAAAGGATGCTCAGGCTTTCAAAGCCGACCAGGGAACCTTTGATGCCCTGGTAAAAAACGCATGGCTGGTGGTGGAAGCCCAAAAAAAAGCCAAACGGGCCAACGATTTGGCGTTAATCGCCGAAAAATTCCCCAACGCCGAATCAAGCCCCTCGGGAATTCGGTACGTTATTACCAAAACAGGGACAGGGAATCCCCCCGCCCCGGGATCTACGGTGGTTATGAAGTACCAGGGGATGTTCCTTTCGGGCGAGGTATTCGACGGGTCGGATTATCACGGAGGGCCGATACAATTCCAGGTTGGAAAGGGGCTTTTGATACCCGGTTGGGAAGAGACAGCCCTGGCTATGCGGCAGGGTGAAAAACGGACCGTCATTATCCCTCCGGAACTGGCCTACGGGGACCGGGGGGCGGAAAACATTATCCCCCCCAACACGTTTCTCGTATTTAACATGGAACTGCTTAAGATCGTAGCTCCCTAAAGACCGGGGAGAAACTCGGTTGTGGATAACCCCAATTCTCCCACAGGGAATTCCCCTTCCCCTATTCCACCAAAGTATAGGCGGAATTTTCCAGTTTAAAATTTTTCTCTACCCCCGAAGTGGCCTTTATGGTTTTATCGTTAAATACAAAGATAGCCTCCACCGAAAGCAGGGACTCTACCAATTCTTTGCCCCGTTCGTAGCCCAACGCGAACACGGTGGTGGAAAGACCGTCCGCGTCGATGGACCGATCGCCGATTATGGTGACCGAATCCAGCCCGTTTTGCACCGGATAGCCATCCTTGGTGGAGAGGATATGGTGGTACCGTTTTCCATCCTTTATAAAAAAGCGCTCGTACACCCCCGAGGTAACCAGGGTTTTGTTGATCACTTGGACTATCCCGATATAAGAGCCCCGGTTCCCCAGGGGGTCTTGAATCCCGATCCGCCAGGGGGATCCGTCTTTTTTTGAACCGTACGCGAGGACATTACCCCCTAAATCGATAATGGCCCGAGGAATTCCATGGTCCCGAACGATCCGGGCCACCTCGTCGGCGGCGTACCCCTTGGCGATGGCCCCCAGGTCTAGGCGCATGCCGGGACGTTTAAGGTACACCGTTTCGGCCTTGGGGTCCACCACCACGTCCCGCCAATTGATCAACGGTAGGGTTTTCGCGATTTCCTGGCTTTCCGGAATATGGGCGCCATCGGTACCAATACCCCACAGGTTCACCAAGGGCCCCACCGAGGGGTCAAAGGCCCCATCGGAAATATCGGCAAAGTGGAGGGCCTCCGAAACCACACTGACCACATCGGGGTGGACCTTTACGGCGGCTATTCCCGCGTTTTTATTTATCCTATCCAAGTCCGTATCGGCCTTATTGGCGCTCATCCGATCGTCGATTTCCCTCAGGCGGGAGAATATTTCATGGTAAATTTCCGTTGTACCCCGATCGAACAGGTTTACCGTACAAATGGTACCAAGAACATACTCGGTTTGGGCGTCCATGGGCTTGGAACACCCTGAAAGGAGGGGTACAAAAACAAGGGGAAACACAAAACCCGACAGCACTATTTTCCAGGTATGATTTGTTTTCATCGTCCCAGAATATACAATCGGAGGCTGGAGATTCAATGGGAATGGATAACCATCTCGGCGGCCCGCATGCCATCCATGGCGGCGGACATGATGCCCCCCGCGTACCCCGCCCCTTCTCCCGCGGGGTACAACCCCCGAATGGAGGCTTGGTACGTATCATCCCGCTTTATCCTAACCGGCGAAGAGGTTCGGGTTTCCACACCCGTTAAAACCGCGTCCTCCCGATCAAAACCCTCCAAGGACCGCCCAAACCGGGAGAAACCCTGAAGGAGCCCCTGGAACACAAAGGGGGGAAGGCAGGCCCCGAGATCCGCGAAACACCACCCCCGTTGGGCCGTGGGAACAACGCCCCCCAGGGCAGTGCTCCGCCTTCGATCCGCGAAGTCCCCCAGCAACTGCACGGGCAAACTATAATCGGCCCCGGCGGCATGAAAGGCGGCCCGTTCCCAGTGGCGTTGAAATTCCACACCCGCCAGGGGACCCGCCGAGGCAAAGGACGGGCCAAAATCCTGGGGCGTAACCGCCACCACTACCGCCGAGTTCGCGTTTCTCCCATCCCTGGCGAAATCGCTCATCCCGTTGCAAACGACCCCACCCCGCTCCGAAGCCGCGTTTACCACCGTCCCCCCGGGGCACATGCAAAAGGTGTACACCCCCCGTTGATCCTCGGTCCTGGCGGCGAGTTTATATTCCGCCACGGGCAGAGCGGGATGTTCCCATCGCTCACCGTACTGACTTCGGGAAATAAGTTCCTGGGGGTGTTCGATCCGTAATCCTACGGCAAAGGCTTTTGTTTCCATGGTGACACCTAAACGATTCAACATTTCGAAGGTATCCCGGGCGCTGTGACCGGGGGCCAGGATTACCGTTTCCGTGGGCAGGGTTTCGTTTCCATGGATAATCACGCCACGGATCTGGCGGTCCCGGACTACTAGAGCATCCATCCGGGTGTTAAAACGAAATTCCCCTCCCAACGTTTCGATACGCCGCCTGAGGCCGGCCACCACTCGAATCAATTGGTCGGTTCCCACATGGGGCTTTGCCATAAGACCTATCTCTGGATCCGCCCCCGCGGCTATCAGTTCTTCGATTACCCTTCGATTCCGGCCCCTATCATCTTTTACCCCGGTGGTTAATTTTCCATCCGAATAGGTGCCCGCCCCTCCTTCTCCAAATTGGATGTTCGATTCTTCGTTCAGCTCGCCCCCCTGGACATACTGGGAAACCCGTTTTTCCCTCTCCTCCACCGCTTCGCCCCGTTCCAAAACCAGCGGCCGAGCCCCCGCCTCCGCTAACACCAGAGCGGCGAAAAGCCCCGCGGGGCCCGCGCCTACCACCACGGGCCGTTCGGAAAAGGGTCTCTGCGGGGTCGGGGCGCGATACGGCGGTTCTTCGATCACCGGAAGGGCCACCGACAAGGAGATTCGTTTGGCCTGACCTTCCTCCACTTGGAAACGAACACCGTACACCAATTTAATATCGCTTTTTTTTCGGCTGTCCACGGACTTCTTTTCAATCCAAAAATCGTTCAAAGCGGCGGCTTCCAAACGAATCAATTTTAACAATCGTTTCTTTAGGTCCCCCGCATCCGCGTCCAAGGGAAGGGCGATTTGGGACACCCGAAATTGTCTATAACCCATGGGCCATCCTACCCCGCCCCCTACGCTTGGTCAAGTTTACCCATCTTCTTTACCCGTCATAGACGATACGCGCGGTTTACCGGTACTATGGATACCAAGATTGAGTCCCCTCTAAAAACATCAGTTTTTAGAATTGTCTCATAACTTTTTTAATTTTTTTGGAGGTCCCCATGCCCTACACCGCCCACGAACAGCGATACGAAGTTTTACCCTACCGCCGCTGTGGAAAATCGGGCATAGAATTGTCCGCCCTTTCCCTGGGATTTTGGCACAATTTTGGCGAAACCGCCGTCTACGATAATGGACGCGCTATGGTTAGAACGGCCTTTGACCAGGGAATAACCCATTTTGATTTGGCGAACAACTACGGCCCACCTCCGGGGTCAGCGGAGGAAACCTTTGGGCGAATTCTTAAACAGGATTTCCTACCCTATCGAAATGAAATGGTCATTTCCACCAAGGCGGGCTATACCATGTGGAGTGGTCCCTACGGGGATCACGGTTCCCGGAAATACCTGCTCTCTAGTTTGGACGATAGCCTTAAACGGATGGGCCTCGATTATGTGGATATTTTTTATTCCCACCGAGTCGATCCAGCCACTCCGCTGGAGGAAACCATGGGCGCCCTAGCCCAGGCGGTACGTCAAGGCAAGGCCCTGTACGTGGGCCTGTCCAACTACCCCGCCGAAACGACCCGCCGGGCGGCGGCCATTCTTCGGGATATGGGGACCCCCTGCTTAATCCATCAGCCCAAATACCACCTGTTTGAACGGTGGATCGAGAAGGATCTACTGGGGGTTTGCGAAGAAGAGGGCATCGGGATCATCGCGTTTATGCCCCTAGCCCAGGGACTTTTAACGAACAAATACCTCCATGGGATTCCTTCCGATTCCCGGGCCGCTTCAAAGAGCCCCTTTTTAAAGGCCGATACTATCACCGAACCGGTCTTACAAAAGGTCAGGGCCCTTAACGAAGTGGCAGCCCAACGGGGGCAAAGCCTAGCCCAAATGGCCATCGCGTGGACCCTGCGGGATCCTCGGGTAACCAGCGCCCTCATCGGCGCCAGTCGGCCGGAACAAATTGTGGAAAACGTGGCCGCCGCGAAGCGGACCGATTTTAGCGCCCAGGAATTGGAAAGCATCGAGAAGATCCTATCGGCCTAAGGAGCGATTTCATGGATTCGGAAAGATTATTAGAAACGATGGTCCACGCGGCTAAGGACGCGGGGGCCTTCCAGATTTCGGAATTTAGGCGCCGGGCTCCCGGATGGGGGGACGCCAAAACCGCCTCGGATTTTGTTTCCTTTGTGGACGTGGAATCGGAAAAAATGATCCACCGGAGCCTTTTGGCGGCCCTCCCTTCGGCGGCCTTTTATGGGGAAGAAACCGACCAGAACCTGGGACCCGACGCGACCTGGGTGGTGGATCCCCTGGACGGAACAACCAACTATCTTTCCGGGTTTGATCACTGGTCCGTCTCCATCGCCCTGTGGGACCCCTTGGGGCCCCGGCTCGGCGTGGTTTTAAAGCCCACAACGGGGGAGCTGTTTACCGCCATCCGGGGTCGGGGAGCCTGGCGCGACGGCCAGCTCCTGCCCCAAGCGGAAAGCCTGGGAGCCAAGAGCGCCCTCATCGCCACCGGTACCCCCTACCGTTCACCCCAAACCATGGACGCTTTTACAAAAACCCTGCGGCGGGTCCTTTCCACGTGCCGGGACATCCGGCGAACCGGTTCAGCGGCCCTGGATCTTTGCTACCTCGCCGCGGGCTTTTTCCAAGGCTTTTGGGAGGTGGATCTTCAGCCCTACGACGTGGCTGCGGGGCTTTTGATGCTGAACGAGACGGGCCATCGGAGTTATTCCTTCATAGGGGCCGATTATAATCCCTTTTTGCACAACAGCCTTGTTACCGGACGGCCCGGGGTTCTGGAAAATCTTAGAACCATCGTTTTGGATACCTATCCCGCCCGGTGGGAC
>Ga0272446_1001161_pt1 | contig 39133 bp, 39 predicted proteins | sample YNPCB0061_FD_194587 | JGI IMG/M metagenome (GOLD analysis project Ga0272446, IMG submission 194587) | Hot spring microbial mat communities from Yellowstone National Park, WY, United States - YNP-CB-006-1 | ecosystem: Environmental > Aquatic > Thermal springs > Hot (42-90C) > Sediment | place...
ACAAAAAACTAAGCAAAGGGTTTCTGGTTTGGTTAGAGGTGATACAGAACTTGAATTGGAGAAGTTTAACGATCCTGAATATCAGGCTCTTGCTCAAAAACTGGAGTCAGAATGGACAAAGGTTGAACAAATACTCGCCCAGCCCAATCCCGATCGACAACAACTATTAACTATCAGTGAAGATTTTTTCAAGCTATCCGATGAAGTTGTTAGTGCGGCTGCGGCAATAGCCAATAAAGAAGAAAGGTCGCAAAATATACTAGAGATTGTTGGTATAGCTGTTGGTCTTGGGGCTATGATACTGTCCATTTTTATCGTGTTGCAGATGACTAAGTTCCTGTCCAAGACCTCAACGGAACTAGCCACCTCTTCCACAGAAATTGCCGCTTCGATCGCTGAACAGGAAAAAGTTGTCTCTCAGCAGGCAACCTCAGTTAATCAAGTGACAACAACTATGGAAGAATTGGGAGCTTCATCCCGCCAGTCCGCTGAGCAAGCTATTACATCTGCGTCTGCGGCACAGAAAGCTTTGGAGGTTTCTAACAGTGGTAGTGCCACCGTTCAGCGTACTTTAGAGGGGATTAATGTCCTCAAAGACAATGTGTCTGCCATTGCTCAAAAGATCATGGAACTTACAGAACGAACTGCTCAAGTTTCTACCATATCTGATTTGGTGGCGGATATTGCCAATCAGACTAACATCCTTGCTTTGAATGCGGCTGTAGAAGCGGCGCGTGCAGGAGAGCAGGGCAAGGGCTTTAGTGTGGTGGCACAGGAAGTGCGTAAACTGGCAGACCAAAGTAAAAAGTCCGCTGAAAAAATCAACAGTTTGATTCGTGATATTCAATCTTCTATCAACAGTACAGTCATGGTGACAGATGAGGGTACTAAGATGGCGGTGGAAAGCATCCGTCTTTCTAAAGCTACGGCTGAGGCTTTTCAAGAAATTCTCAATGTAATTCAATCTATTTCGGTCAATAGTCAACAAATTTCCCTCAGTGCAAAACAACAGGCAGTGGGAGTGCAACAAGGGGTATCTGCTATGAATGCTATTAATCTTGGTGCAAGGGAGGTGGCAAGCAGTGTCAGTCAGATTCGATCGGCGGTTCACCAGTTGACCCAATCCGCTCAATTGCTCAAGGATCAGGTCTAGTTATGATGATAGAAGATGAAGAGCTACGCTCTCTATATCAGGCATCTAGTTCAGACCATCTGGCTAAACTAGAGTCAGGACTGTTACATTTAGAAAAAAATCCCCAAGACAAGAACAAGCTACAGGAAATGTTGCGGATTGCTCACTCTCTGAAGGGTGATTCTCGAATGTTAGGGGTGAAGGATGCGGAAACTTTGACCCACAGCTTTGAAGAAATTCTCAGTAAAGTTCATAAAGGGCAGATTACTTTCTCCCCAGATATTTTAGAAACTCTTTTCCATGCGCTGGATGGCATCAAGCGAATTGCGACCGAGGCGGTTACTGGTAAGCCTGCTCAGGTGAGTGTCTTTCATCTAATCGCTGAAATGATGACAGCGATGGAAAGTCAAGCCCCAGAAAAAGAGCAAAATTTACCAGATTTAACAGATATATCGCTCTTTTTATCCCCCGAATCAGAGGAAAAGGCGATCGATACACCCTCTGAGGACTTGGATTTTGGGCTACAGAGTCTGGAAATTCCCGTTCCATCACTCTCCCCTGACCCCTCTCCTGCTCCTGTTGAATCAGAGCCATACTCGGACATTATTCGTATAAAGGCTTCTAAGCTAGATACCTTAATGCAGTATGCCACAGAATTAACCGTAATTCACCAGCGTTTACATAGACAAATAGGTTTGATCGCTAACACTAATGCTCTATGGGAAAATACCAATCAAATAGAGAAAAATTCGGTCAACTTTGACAAACTGGGGGAAGTAATAACCAAACTCCACAACAACTTAGAAAGTGAAATATCCCACCTAGAGACTGTTACTGATCTTTTAGAACAGGATGTTAAACAGTTACAATTACTACCCTTTTCTAGCGTATTTAATTTGTTTCCTCGCACAGTTAGGGATATTGCTAAACACCAAAATAAAGAAGTTGATTTTATTACTACTGGCGGGGATATATTGGTTGATCGTAAGATATTAGAAGAGATTAAAGACCCAATCATTCATTTACTGCGTAATGCCATTGATCATGGATTGGAAACCCCAGAAGAAAGAACTAGAGCGGGTAAATATCCTCAAGGTAAATTACACCTCAAGGGTGCAGTAACTGGTAATCAAATCACGATCGAGGTGTCAGATGACGGTAGGGGATTAAACTTAGAAGCGATCGGCAAATCAGCAGTGCGTAAAGGTTTGATTACCCCTGCAGAATTAGCTGTGATGACACCAGATGAAATTGAACAGTTGATCTTTAGGCACGGTTTCTCTACCAAGTCAGGTACAGAAGTTAGTGAAATTTCTGGCAGAGGGGTTGGTTTAGATGTAGTAAAAGAAACAGTTGATAGGTTACAAGGGCAAATAAAAATCCATTCGCAACCTACTTTAGGCTGTAGTTTTCAATTAGTTTTAAGAGCTAAGCGAAGCATTATTTCAGTTTTAATAGTTCAACAGGATAACTATCGTTATGCTCTGCCTACTGATGCAGTAATTACCACTATTACAGCAAGAAAAGAGGATGTTTCTATTGTTGAAGGTAAATCTACAATTTTGTGGCAAGGACAAATAGTAAAAGTTAGTTTTTTGGCTGAGTTACTGCAAAACAAAACTACAGCAGTACCCATAAGTTTGACCTGTGTTATTCTGCAAATCAATGAGCAGATGCAAGGTTTGATTGTAGAAAGTGTTGTTGACTACCAAGAGGTTTACATCAAACCTCATCCTTTTGTCATACCCCAACTATTGGGAGTCACGATGTTGGAAGATGGCGCAATTTGCCAAGTCTTAAATCCTATCCATCTTCTATCTTCTAAAATCACAGTTTCCATCCCTAACATTCTTGCGGAAGAAAAGAAACCAGCCAAGCTATTGCTAGTAGAAGATTCCATTCCCATTCGTACCCAACTGCGACGGATTCTGGAGGGTGAAGGTTATCAGGTGACAATCGCTGTTGATGGTCAAGATGGATTACAGAAACTGAAGCAGGACGATTTTGATGCTATCATTTCTGATGTAGAAATGCCCAACCTTTCTGGGATAGAAATGACCCAAAGTATCAGAGCTACTATGCCTGATATACCTATCATTTTAGTTACTACTTTAGCTAAACCATCCGATCGAGAAAGGGGCTTAAAAGCAGGGGCTAATGCTTACCTGACTAAGGGGGATTTTGATCAAAGTTTGTTACTCAACACATTAAGGAGGTTAATTCAATGAGTAAAATCCGTGTGGTTCTAATAGAAGACTCGATCGTGGCTTTAGAAATTCTGAAGCGATTGATAAATTCTTCTAATGAAGTAGAAGTTGTAGGAACTGCTACTGATGGGGTTCAAGGATTAGAAGTTATTGCCAAAACTCAACCAGATGTAATTTGTACAGACCTGCAAATGCCAAACATGGATGGTTTAGAGTTCACCAAAGCAGTGATGGAACGCTTCCCCCGCCCTGTTTTAGTAGTTAGTAACGCTGTACAACCTACGGATGTGGACAATATCTTTAATCTGATGCAGGCAGGGGCATTGGATTTCTTTCCCAAACCTACTACTGGTACAGCAACAGATTATGAGAAGTTAAGAGATACTCTGATCACCAAAATTAAAGTGCTTGCTACTAAGCGAGTATGATCGGTGTTTTTTTGGTAGAAGATTCCCCGATCGCTTTGCAGGTTTTAACCAAAATTATCTCCGATGCCCCAGATATGAAAATTGTGGGTACAGCAGACAATGGCAGAGATGCCCTGTTGGCGATACCCCAAGTCAATCCTGATATCATCTGCACCGACCTATACATGAAGGGGATGGACGGACTAGAACTGATTCAACAAATCATGACCCGTTTCCCCAAGCCGATTTTGGTTATCAGTGTGGCGGTGGGCGCAGACAATCCCGAAAATGTTTTTCAACTTCTGCAGGCGGGGGCGATCGATGTTTTGCCCAAGCCTACTACAGGACTGGCAAGCGATTACAACAAACGAGAACTGCTGGATAAAATTCGGGTTTTAGCAGGGGTTAAAGTTTTTACTCGTTCATCCCGTTCTTTTCGCCGTAATTCTCCCGTTCCTATCCAAACGCTTAGCAGGAATGAGTCCCTAATCAGTCCAGATGCCCAGATTAAACTAGTGGCGATCGGTACTTCTACGGGTGGTCCTCAGGCAGTTTTTAAGATTTTGCGAGTGCTACCCAAGGATTTCCCAGTGCCCATCCTCTGCACTCAACATATCAGCGCTGGTTTTTTAGATGGCTTAGTGAGTTGGATGAATCAAGAATGTCAACTGACAGTAAAAATTGCGGAACATGGAGAAATCTTACAAGGGGGAGTGGTTTACTATGCTCCTGATGGCTTTAATTTGGAAGTTAACCGCCAACAAAGGGTTAATCTCTCACCACCCTGTGCAGGAGAAATACACTGTCCATCAGTAAATGTCATGTTTCGATCGGTGGCATTACATAACGGCAGTGGTAGCTTAGGGGTTTTGTTGACTGGCATGGGGGAAGACGGCGCTCAGGGGATGCTTGCCATTGCCCAAGCTGGTGGGATTACGATCGTGCAAGATGAAGCTAGCTGTGCTGTATTTGGTATGCCCAAGGCGGCGATCGATTTGGGGGCAGTGCAGCATATTGTAGAGATTGACAAGATAGGACATTTCATCGCCCAATGCATGATGTTTGTTTAAATCACACTGTCTATTCTTACATTATTGCTGGAAGTACTAGAGTACTATTGGATACCAGAATAGGCGAACTATATCAGTATCACCACCCTCTAGTGCGTCAGAAACGATCGTGTTGTGTTAAAAACTCACAGGCTCTATTGGCTTCTTTCATGGCGTTGAAGAGAGCATTCTTGTCTTGATTTTAGTACCTTTAGCCAGGAATCAATGTAAGAGGCATGATTTTCGCTAGTTTACAGAGCTTTAGCTCATTGTGCTATTTATCTCGAACTGGGAACATAGGTAACTGGCTCCCAGTTCTGCGATTAACTCTTCAAAGGCATAGGCTTGAGTTGCGAAGCCATTCCCTAGTGGTCGGTTGAGTCTGCTAGGGTGTCCTGTCCAGTGGGTAAGCTCATGGAGCAAGGTGGCATAGTACCCCTCTCTTGTGTGGAAGTCCTCATAGTGGGGCATCTGGATTTTGTCTATGCTTGGGCAGTAGCATGCCCGATCGCCACCATAACTGATTGTGGGGTTGTGAGATTGGATGAATGCCTCGATCGGTTCAATTGATATTTCCCAGTTGCTGTTGGGGCTGTATCGCAGGTTGGAGCAACTGTCCCCTGTTACTTACAGGATTAGTCCCTATGCCAAGAAACTGTGGAACGGTTGGCATGAGTGGTGTGAGGAATACAAGCTCTCTGAACCCCATCCCTCCATTCGGTCTCTCTATCCCAAGGCAAGGGAGCGAGCGGCGAGGATTGCCCTTGTCCTCCATGTGGTGGAAGCTGTCCTCACTAACCGTATACCTGCACCAGTGGTAGAACTAGACACCATTGCCAATGCCATTGCCTTTGTCCAGTGGTCGATTAACCAAACCAGGATTCTCTATGCTGACCTAGGACTGACTGACGATCAGCAGTCATCATTGATTGCTCGTTTCGTGGAACGGTTCCAGGGGCAAGAAATTGATGCCTATCGTGTCCGCTACTGGCACTCATCCAAGGCAAAGCCTTCTATCCCTGAGTGTCGTACTTTTATGCACAAGTTGGTAGAGCTAGGCTATGCACAGAGTAATGGTAAGAGCGGCAAGGAATACAAAATTATTCTATGTAATCTGGGCAATTGGGCAAACCCGCTCCCAGCCTCCTTTTCCCTGGGTAAAACTGGGCAAAAATTGCCCAATCCGAATCTGACTCCAAGGCAGCAATTGCCTACCCTTGCCCACCCATTGCCCAAAATTTGCCCACTGAAACCCGCTCTGAGAGCCAATTTACCCATTTGCCCACTTTTTCGACAAATACAGATATTGCTGTAGGGGATAGGGTGCGCTATGTGGGGAAAGAATACTGGCAGATTTGTCGTAATCATGTCCTCACTGTTAAGGCAGTCCTGGAGGACAAATGTCACTTACCGCACCTGGGTATTCGACCACACTTTCCCCCTCCACGATTTACAAAAAGTCCCTTGATTCCTCTCTACTCCTATGACTACTGACCCCAAACAAACCTTTTTGCAATTACTGGAACAGGCTTTGCTCCTCTTCAAACCGCTCCACCCAGCTACCGACCGTATCTTTATAGACAGCCACATAGCGGTCACTGAGGTACTTTGACCAATCGAAAGCATGATTTTTGAGGGCGGCAACCACCAACCGAGCTTCCCGCTCAACGTAGACTAGACCCCGCACAGAGGCATTGATACCGAGGGCAATACTCTGCTGACAGGGGAGAGTTTTGCCACTGCCAAGTTTGGGGGGGGGAAAGTGCCCCGCAGGTATAACTTCTGTCCCCGACGGACAATGGCGGGACGGGGGATACCCTCTTCCCGCAGTTTTTGGTTCACCGCCTCAATTTGGGCATCTAGGTCAGTCATAGGAAGCGTACCTCTGGTCTAAGAAAATGTACTAAAATTTGTACTAATTTTCTAGGAAAACAGGCAAAAACAGACTATTTCAGTATGCCAGAGTAGGAGGGGGCAAAAAAGGGAAAAGCCCCTGAGATGTAGTCTAGGGGCTGGAATCAAGTAACTGTGGGTATGCCAAGACGGGGACTTGAACCCCGGACACGAGGATTTTCAGTCCTCTGCTCTACCAACTGAGCTATCTCGGCAGATTTAGCTGCGGTTTATAATTGTAGCACCAATAAGTTGCAAGTGATAATGATTTATCAAATTGGTTCACCCATTTTAAGGGCGATCGCCGAACCAGTCACCCATATCCCTGCTTCTGAAGTACAACAGTTTATTGATCTGATGGAGCAGGAACTGGTCGACAGCGGTGGTGTGGGCATTGCCGCTCCCCAGTTGGGGCAATCGTGGCGGATGCTGTTTATATTTTCCCGCCCCAATCGCCGTTATCCCCTCGCCCCAGTCATGTCTGCGCCACTATTGTTGATCAATCCGCAAATTGTGGCGGTTTCTGGGGAAACCCAGACAGACTGGGAAGGTTGCCTATCTGTGCCCGATCGCCGAGGGTTAGTGCCACGCCATCAGCGGGTAACGGTGCGCTACTATGACCGCCAAGGTGCTGAGCATTTGACAGAATTTACTGATTTTGTCAGTCGTATTTTTCAGCATGAGTACGACCACCTAGAGGGTAAGCTATTTGTGGATCATGTAGCTCCCGCCGATTTAATTAGCGAAGTTGCATATCGAGCCATTATGGAGCATCAATGCACACCATCACTATCCTAGACCGCCAGCGCCAGCGCGAATATACAGCTCAAGTACCCAGCGATCGCTACATTTTGGAAGCCCTAGAAGCACAGGGGATCGACCTGCCTTTTGCCTGTCGTCAGGGGGCTTGTACTACCTGTGCAGTGCGGATCAAAGCAGGACAGATGGAGCAATCAGAGGCGATCGGGATTGGCGCAGAGCTAAAGTCAGCGGGCTATGGTTTGATTTGCATTGGCAGGGCGCAGTCTTCCCTGATTCTGGAGACTCAAGACGAAGATGAGGTCTATGAACTGCAGTTCGGGCGATACTTCCGCAAGCCAAAGCGGCGGTGGTTTAGTTTGGGGTTGCCTCTGGCAGAAGATTAAGTCTAAAATTGAGCCATGCGTAACCAAATTCTGCTGGGTATTTTTGTAGTGCTTCTGCTCACGGCGGGCAACCTGACGCTGATGTGGTTAAATCGTCCCCAACCGCAAGGGGAAGTATGGCGAGTTACCGAAGTGCAGAGCGGGCAGTTAGTGGAGATCACTCAAGGCAATAAAACGGAAAAATTGCGACTAATTGGCGTTACTGCTCCCCTAGCCGAGCAAAAACCTTTTGGGGCGCAGGCAAGGTTGAGATTAAAAGAATTAGTCGCGGGACAAGATGTGCTAGTGGAATTAGACATCAATCCGCGCGATCGCGCCGAGCGGCTGTTGGGCTATGTCTGGAAAGATGGTCAGATGGTCAATCAGATGCTAGTCAGTGAAGGCTATGCTCTGACGGAATCGGTAGTTCCCAATGTCAAGTACAAAACCCTGCTGGATAATGCCCAATCCCGCGCCCGCCTGCTGGAGTTTGGCATTTGGAACCCTGAAAAGCCATTGCGTCAAGCCCCTGCTAGTGCCAGACGGCGCAGAGTGGAGTAAAATTCTGCTGAGGTGGATCGCTTCAGATTCGCATTTTATTAGAAAAAGAGGTTTGATATGCAGTTATTAAAGCTAAAAAGAGTGGTGGCAGTTTGCTGTCTGTGCTGTTGGATGGTGTTAGTTTTGCCTGCTTTCCCACAATCGGCAATGGCAGGACTGTTTGGCGATCGCAGTCAGAAAGTGATGACCACCAAGGAAGTCAGAGAGTTGGTTAATGCAGGACTGACAGGTAACTATGTAGAGGACACCAATGCCGTAATCAAAAGTTTGCGCTATGCCGTAACTCTCCCTGCTGATGCCCCCGATCGCGCCTCGGCTGAGTCGGATGCTCACTACAAAATCAATGCCTACGCCGCCCGCTATCGCATCAATTCCGACAAGTCCAGCCTCTATTCCTACACCACCATGCGCACGGTGCTAAATACCCTTGCTGGCTACTACAATGGCACTTCACGCAAGTCCGTTCCCGCCAAAACCAAAGATCGGGTGCTGTTGGAACTAGATCGGGTAGAGAGTGCCCTCAATCAAGGCAGATAAATGCTGTCCTCTAGCCTCTGGTCAGCCCTAAGTGGGAGTGCCGAGGTGGAAACTTTGGCAGGAGAACTATGGTTTTCTTTGATTACAGCGGTGGTGCAGTTGCTCTACACTGCGCAGTCCCTCAAGGGGGTAGTTTTTAGTCATAGTTTGTTGAAACACCCCCCCCCTGGCATAGAAGTATGGACTTTTACCCATCGAGCAAATCTGCTGTTACCACGCAGTGATCCCGCTTACCGCTGTGAAGTGGTTGCCCTGCCCTCTGCCTGTGATGATTTTTGGCTGGTTGTAACCCCAGAGTTCAGTTTGGTGGCAGTCCTTGCCCCTGATGAGGAGTTATGCCTATTGTCGTGGCATCCCCACTGTCTGACAATTGGCTTAGATGTGCTGGCTAGTTGGTTGGGTGCAGACCAAAGACAAAAGTTTCGACAAACAGTCCAACAGTATCCCCTAACTTTGCCCAATTACCAATGGTTGTCTCGCTTCAACCACATCATTCTGCAACAGGCGGGACAACCTCGCCTCTGGGAACCAGAGCTACACAGTTGGCAACCCATTCAAGCGATCGCCCACGAAGTGAAAACTACCCTAGCCACCATTCGCACCCTCAGCAAATCCCTGCTGAGACGCAGAGATGTCTCTCCCGAAATCAGCGATCGCCTGCAAGCGATCGAGCAAGAATGCAACAGCCAGATTGCCCGCTTCGAGTTGGTACTGCAGGCTGTCCACCTCCAAGGAAATTGCCACTCCCTACCCAGCCAAGCCGTAGGCATCGGTTCACTTTTATATCGCAATCTCAGCCAGTGGCAAGCTCAAGCAGTCCAGCGGCAGATCGCTTTTACCATCGATCCCCTGCCCGAACTGCCCCTCATCCAGACCAATCCGCAGTTATTGGAGCAGGTAATCAATGGACTGGTGGATCACCTACTGCGTACCTCCCCCTTCCAAGCGGAGATTTATTTGCAACTATCCTTGGCGGGCAACTATGTAAAACTGCAATTTCAGGTGGATGCTGTCCACAGCCCAGACACCTCCCAGCCCATCGGCGATTGGTTGATCTGCCAACCAGATACAGGAGTAGTCAGCCTCAGCATTCCCACCGTCAAATCCCTCCTGCAAATGCTGGGCGGACGGCTGACGGTGCGCTCATCGCTGTTGGAGGTACATCTTACCCTATTTCTACCCCTGAGCGAGGCTGTGTAATAACTGCCGCAGTTGATGCACCACTTCTTGCAGATCGCTGTTGCCACTTGCCCTAGCATTTTCCAGAGTGGGGCGCACAGCGTCGACAATGTCTTGGATAGGGCGGAGAATTGCTTCTTGAGTGGCTACCTTGCTAACCAGTGCGCCCAAGGTACGACTTTTGACAATCAGTTCATCTTGTTCGGACTGCAAAGCCTGTAAAACCTGCTGTTGTTGGAGTTGTTGTTGCCTAAGTTGTTCTTGTTGCCGTTGGTAATGACTGCGAATCGCACTAACCTGCCCTTCCAACCTCTGCACTTCCTCAGTGAGGCGTTGCTTCTGGTCTTCAATCTGTCCCAGCATAACAGTTAGTGCTTGCAGAGAGTCATCACCAGTGATGTTCCCCTGCTTGCGCTCCAAGATTGACTTCATCAAGTTAAGCATAGATAGCTGATTTTGTAAGCTGAGGCGTTGCCCTGAGAGACTTTCTTCTTGAGAGTCGTATTCTTCTTGCAGGGAGGACAATTCCGCCTCCATCTCAATTTTTTTGGCAAAGTCTTTCTCTACCTGAATTTGACTGCGTAAATCGGCAATTTGACCTTCTAAATCGGCGGCTTCTTCTTCTTGCATCGCCAAAAAAGAGGAATTACGGTCATAACTGGATTGCTCAGCGGCTACCTTAGTGGACAATTCTTCCACACTCATCGCCTCGATCCGCTTCACCTCTTCGGGATCGCAAAAGTCTGGCACTACCGTGCCGCCCATACTTTCGACTACTCCTGCCATCTGTTGATAGAGTTCTTCGCTGGCGGTGAGTTGCAGCTGGGTGAACCTCTGCTGTTGTTCATGCACTTGCAGAAGTCGCTCTTGCACTTTCACTTCGGTTTGCAGTTCTAAAACCATGCTCTGCGCTTGTTCCCACTGCTGGCGTTTTGCCTGAACCTGCCCGATCGCTGAATTTAGATGCTCCTCTTGGGCTTGAATCTGCCCCCTGAAGGTCTCTAACTCCTGCCAAAAACCAGTGAGTATGTTCTGTCGTTCGTAGATAAGATTGAGGGCATCGGCAATGGCAGAACCAGCTTGATTGGGGGTATTGATGCTACTCTCTAGGCGATCGCACAAAGACATCAATTCTTGCAACTGCTGGTCTCCCAGCGCTTTACCTTTCGCCTCAAACTCTTGAACCTGTTTGAGGAACTGCTCTTCCCTTGCTAAGAATTCTTCCTGTGCTTTCTCCAGTTCCTCACGAATAGCCTCTAAGTTCTCTAATTCAATCTCCCGTTGCTCCAAAGCCTGCTCGCGCTGGTGTAGTGCTTGCGCTTGGTATTGCAGATTTTGTTTCCACTGCTCAATTTCATCTTCAGCGACCCGAAACTTATCTTGGACTCGGGACAGGCTTTGCAGACTGGTAACAATCCTGCGGGTGGCATCTTGTAAACTCTGCACCTGGTTGTTGTTGGTAATATCTGCCAACACTAACTGACCATCCTTGTAATCACGAGTTGCATTGACATCTGTGGGAATAATTTGCTCATTGGGTACGGGTTGCCAGTTATCATTGGTATTCCTTGCCAACAGTTTTAGAGCCGACTTCGCACCACCAACAAATCCCTGTGTTTTTTGCACTTCCGCTAAATATTGCACGCTGGTTCTCCCTGTGAATTTGCCGAGCTAAGGATGACTAAGCATTATATTATCCTAGAAATTTTTGGTCACTATGTCCAGTGCCAAGTTTACTGTTTGTGATCGCGGGGGTCAAAGGCATCACGCAGGGAATCGCCAAGTATATTAAAGGATAAGACCGTAAGAATGATCAAAGTGGCGGGAGCCACAATTAGCCAAGGCTGAAGCACGATAATCGAGGCATTGGTCGCCATGGAGAGCATATTGCCCCAAGAGGGATCGGGGGGCTGGATACCCAATCCCACCAAACTCAAGGCGGATTCCGCCAAAATAAATCCTGGGATGGACAGGGTGGCGGCAATAATCATGTAGCTGGTGGTCTGGGGCAAAATGTGCCGCCAGATAATATGCCATGAACTGGCTCCCATAGCTTTGGCGGCGGTTACAAAATCTTGGGCTTTTATAGACAGCACTTGCCCCCGCACTACTCTGGCTAAGCCTGCCCAAGAAATTAGGGAGATAATCGCTACAATCAGCATAAATCTTTGAGCATTGCTGATCTCTGGCGGCAAAATCGCTGAGAGCGAAACCAGCAAATAAATGGTAGGTGTGGACATCAGCACTTCCACTAACCGCATCAAAACAGCATCCAACCAGCCGCCGACATAGCCAGAAATACCACCCACGATCGCCCCAATCACAAAAGAGATGGCTGTGCCGACAATGCCGATGGAGAGGCTATAGCGCGCCCCATAGACCAAGCGGGAAAACTGATCCCGACCCTGATCGTCAGTCCCCAGCAAATGCCATCGCCCTTCGCCCGTACTTCCCAACAAGTGCAGGCGACTGGGAAAGCCAGCAAATATCTCTACATCTTGCCATGTGGTATTGCCCTGGACATCAGTCTGGGGCAAAGGGAGGCGCAGTTGCAGAAAACGATACTCGAAGCCTTGCACCAAAAAGCCGATGGGACTGGGCTGGCTGTAGTCCACAATTAAGTTGCGATCGCCAGTTTGCAAGTCAATCGCTCCCTGCACAGTGGGATAGACATGCGCCCCGAGCCATTCTCCTGTCTGTTGGTTGCGCCAGTAAATCTGGGTCGGTGGTAGAAGCCCACCATTTTTCAGCCCGTCATAGGGAGAGTAGGGGGCAACAAAATCGGCAAAAAAGGCGATCAGGTAAAGGCTGACCAAAACTAGGGTGCTGATCCACGCCAAAGGGTTTGCCTTGAGCCTTGCCCACTCGTTCATGCCCGACTAACCCTTGAGAGCCTTAAAAAACTCAGTTCTATACCTGCCATTAAAAATCAATATGGGCCAGAACAGCGCTAGCAGAAACCCATTGCTCTCATAGAAAGTATTCTTGAAACCTGCCAAAAAACGCCAAATTCCCAGCACATAGATCACCGCCAGAACAATACCAATAATTTGTAAGGGCATAGTTAACTCCTACTTCTTGTTTGCTTGTTCACTTATTAGGTTATCAATATTTATGAAGGGTAAGGCACCACCGCCATAAACAAGGGGAAATTTGCCATCCCATGTCTCTAATGCCTTGTTTTGCAGGACAGCAGGGGTGAGAGATTCCTGTATCAGTCTTTGCGCCTCTGCCCTCCCTCTGGCGCGGTTTACCTCCGCCTCAGCTTCGCGGGCGGCTTTTTGGGCAATATACACCGCCCTTTGCGCTTCCTGTTCAGCAATCTGTTTTTGTTCAATCGCCTCGGCAAATTCGCGAGTGAACTGCACATCCAACAGCGACACACTGTCGAGGACAATGCCGTAATTCAACAGGCGGTCATCAAGGTTGGCATCAATCTCGGCTTTGAGTTCAGGGCGTTTGGTGAGGATTTCTTCTGCATTCTTTTTGGCGGCGGCGGCTTTGATTACTTCTCCCACCGCAGGGTTCAGGATGCGATTGACAATCTGGGCTTCATCTCCCACATTTTGATAGACCTTATTCACTTTAGTAGGATCGATGTGCCAGTTGATGGCAACATCTAACTTCACCTCTTGTAAATCTTTGGAACCCACTTGGGCGAGAATGTCCGTTTTTTGCACGCGCACGCTCAACTGCTTGATCTCCTGCATGATGGGTATGCGCCAGTGCAAACCTTCTCCCAAAATCTCGTCTTGCACCTGTCCAAAGTTCATCACTACCCCTCTAAACCCAGCCCCTACGACTACCAATGGACCAGCCGAGGCAAATAAGATAAGCAGTGCCGCCACAAAACCAATGGCTAAGACAATATTTTGGTTAATTTCTCTACTGATCATGTTTGCTAAGCTAGATACCTTGAATACAGTATAGTCGCTTTGCTATTCGGTTCAATCAGTAGCTTAAGTGTTTACAATAGATTCTAGTTGTCTGCAAGCGTTTGCTAAATTTGTGCCAACACTGATAAATCTCCTATCTCAAGCTCTTTTGTCATATTCCAGCCCAGTGTTACAACCCCTCCCCATAACTTCTCAGCCAAGTTTTGCGCAAGATCATAGGTTGGCAGACAGTTAAACTATGGCGCGATCGCACTTGGCAAAATTACACACTTACCTGCGACCCCACTACCCTGATTTGGTGCTGGGGACAGTGGCACTGTTGATAGTCAATGGCTTGGGGACTTACATTCCTTGGCTAGTAAAGGGTACGGTGGATGGGCTGGAAAGGGGCATCGAGTTACAACAGGTGATCAACTCAGCTGTGGCGATCGCTGGTTTGGCTTCGCTGATGTGGGTGATTCGCATGGCATCCCGTCTGTGGATTTTTGGCGTGGGGCGCAAGGTGGAATACACGCTGAAGCAAACAGTATTTGAGCATTTGTTGACTCTACCCACTGATTATTTTGCCGAAAATGCGGCGGGAGAAATTATCAGTATTGTTACTAATGATGTGGAAAATATCCGCCGCCTCTTGGGTTTTGCCATTCTCAGCCTGATCAATACCATTTTTGCCTATGCGCTCACTTTACCTGCGATGTTTTTGATCAATTGGCAGTTAAGTTTGTTGGCGATCGCTGTCTATCCTTTGATGTTTATTTTGGTGCAGGCTTTCAGTGGTCAACTGCGGGATGAACAACTAAAAGTGCAACAGGAATTATCAGAGGTCAGTTCCCTATTGCAAGAAGATTTGAACGGTATGGCACTGATCAAAACCTATGCCCAAGAGGACTATGAACGCAAGGTTTTTGCTAGGTTAAATCAGCGGTTGCTGACAGCCAACTTGGAGATGGCACGCACCAGAAATATGCTTTTTCCGCTGTTGGGTGGCATTGCCAGTATTAGCTTTTTGGTACTGCTCTACTTTGGTGGCGAGGCACTGGCAAAGCCTGAAACCAACTTCAAGGTGGGCGATCTGCTGTCCTTAATTATTTATGTAGAACGCCTGATCTTCCCTACCGCCCTGCTGGGTTTTGTGCTGACCACTTATCAGCGGGGACAAGTAAGTATTGATCGGGTGGAGCAAATTCTTGCCATTCCGCCTGCGATAATCGACACTCCCCAAACTATACAAATTCACCCTGCGGAAGTACGGGGATCAATTACCGCCAAAGGTCTAACTTTTAGCTATCCTAACTCAGATCAGATTGTGTTAGATCACCTAGATTTTCACATTCAGGGTGGTTCCATTACTGCCATTATTGGTGAGGTGGGTTCGGGAAAAACCACTCTAGTAAATGCATTGGTGCGCTTAATTGACATTGCACCAGGGCAACTATTTATTGACGATATAGACATTACGCAAATTGCCCTCAGTGATCTCAGGCAAATTATTAGTTATGTTCCCCAAGATAGCTTTTTATTTAGTGATAGCATTGCCAACAATCTGCGCTATGGTAAGCCTTTAGCTCCCCTCTCTACGGTAGAGTTTTATGCCCGCAAAGCGCACATTCAGCAAGAAATTCTCAATTTTCCTAAACAATATGACACGATTGTGGGAGAGCGGGGGATCACCTTGTCTGGGGGACAGAGGCAACGCACGGCATTGGGGCGATCGCTATTGGTGGAGTCGCCAATTTTAATATTAGATGATGCACTTGCCAGCGTGGACAATCAGACCGCCACAGCAATTTTGCAAAATCTACCCAAAGGCAAGACTGTTTTATTTATCTCGCACAATCTCTCGGTAGCTAGTCATGCCGATCATATTCTGTTGATGGATAAGGGCAAAGTAGTGGCTGAGGGTAGCCATCAAGAATTACTGCGTAGTTCTCCCAAGTATCAAAAACTATGGCAACAGCATCAGTTAGAAGAAGTGCTGAAGTAGGAATTGATTTTATTACCCCCCCCAAATTTGCTAGTATTTGCTGGTGATATAAGCATTTTGACTAACCCAAAAATCTGACCTAAAAACTCTAAAAAATTTTGCAGGTGAATATTTACCCGATCTTCTGCATAGTTGTGCTGGAGTATTTGTGAATTGCCCTGCAACTTGATTTTAGAACCGCAGTTGCATCACAGTTTCTGTTCTCCTACTTTCTGGATTTTGATCTCCTTGAAGCCTGCTGTAGCTAATCTAGGAAATGTCAGAACTTTGGGTGTGCTATTGCATGCCGTCTTGCTATATGTTAGGTAATGCTGTTTTGGAGCGATCGCTGGTGGACTATCGCAGTGCTGGGGTAGATGTAGAGGCAGGACAGAAGTTTGTGCAACAAATCAAAGGCTTAGTGCAATCCACCTATCGCTCTGAGGTGCTGGGTGGGCTGGGGGGGTTTAGCGGCTTATTTGCCCTGCCCAGTGGCTATCAGCAACCCGTGCTAGTGGCGGGCACTGATGGAGTGGGGACTAAGTTGAAAATTGCCCAAGCCTGCAACAAACACGACACCATTGGCATTGACCTCGTGGCGATGTGTGTCAATGATGTGCTGACCTGCGGAGCGGAGCCATTGTTTTTCTTAGATTATTTGGCTGTGGGGAAATTACACCCCGAACAGTTGGTACAGGTAGTGCAAGGCATAGCGATCGCTTGTCAGGAGGCTGGCTGTGCCTTAATTGGTGGCGAAACAGCCGAAATGCCTGGTTTTTATCAAGGGGACGAGTACGATGTGGCAGGTTTTTGTGTGGGCATTGTGGAAAAATCGCAGATTTTGGACGGCAGTAGGGTGCAGATCGGGGATGCTGTGGTGGGGATCGCCAGTTCAGGACTGCATAGCAACGGTTTCAGTCTGGTGCGAAAAATTATTGCCGAGCGGGGCTATGCGTGGAGCGATCGCTATCCGCCAGACCCAAACTACACCATTGGAGAGATTTGCCTAACGCCGACACGGATTTATGTCCGCCCCATTTTGCATCTCTTAAAAACAGAAACAGATAGTTTGGGCATACACAGCTTAGCCCACATCACTGGCGGCGGCTTACCCGAAAATTTACCGAGATGCCTCAGTCAGGGGCAATCCATTCAGCTTTATACCAACAGTTGGGAAATACCGCCAATTTTCCAGTGGTTAGCCCAAGCGGGCGATGTCTCCTTACCCAATATGTATCAAGCATTCAATATGGGAATCGGCATGGTAGCAGTAGTTGATCCCAGCCAAGCTGAAATTGTCCGCCAACAGCTACACCAGCACCACCTAACCAGTTGGATTATTGGTGAAGTAGTAGCGGGAGAAGGGACAGTGATTTTTTAGCACCATCAGCCCATGCCCAACACTTGCTTGCCCTCAGTCTGTAAATAGTCGAGAAAAGTTTGGGCAACCACCGATAGTTGTTTGTGCGCCAAGTGGCAAACATACCAGTGGCACTTGATCGGAAAGTGTTGCACATCCAAAACCACCAAGTCAGAGCCTTGACCATCAATGGCGATGGTGTGCGCTGACAATACCGATAATCCCATACCGCCAACAATGGCGTGTTTGATGCCTTCATTACTGGCAAGCTCTAACTTGACCTTGATTTGCAATTTGTGTTCATCAAACAACTTTTGCACAGCCCGCCGCGTGCCCGACCCCATCTCCCGCATAATAAAAGTCTCTTGGGCGAGGCGTTCTAAAGGGATATTGCGCTCTTTGGCAAGGGGGTGAGAACGGGGAGCCAAAACCACCAGGGGATTTTCGATGAATGGATATGCTTTGAAGTCAATATCAGTGGGCAGTTGACTGAGAATATACAAATCGTCTTGATTGTCGGAAGCCCGCTCCATAATCCCACGATGGTTGGTTACCTCCAGCGCCACATCCACGCCTGAATAACGCCGACAAAAAGGACCAAGCAGTCTGGGAATGACATACTTGGCGGTGGTAACTACGGCGATTTTCAAGTAGCCCTGCTTCATGCCCTTGAGATCGGCGACGGTCATCTCTACTTGAGCCAGCCGTTCGAAAATCTCCTGACAGGCTGAGGACAATTCCTTGCCCACTTGCGTAAGGTAAATTCTCTTGCCAACTTGCTCAAATAGGGGCATACCTACCACTTGAGCTAACTGCTTGATCTGCATGGACACGGTGGGTTGGGTGAGGCACAATTCTTCGGCGGCACGAGTATAACTGCCATGACGGGCGGCAACGGCAAAAACTCGGAGTTGGTGCAAGGTAACCCGATCCGCCAAAACTTGATTGAGGGGCTGTAGTGCGGGAGACATAACCATAAATTGCACCTTATCTATGTAAAGGCTGGATACGATAATTCAGCGTCTATAGTAACACAGAATTTAGGAAAACACACCGTGCTAAGAATGCCACTAAGGGTTACTATGTGGCACAGCTACCTAAAATTGCTTATGATATTATGAAGGGTTGCTACGCTATAGCTAGGTTTACCTTTCAATCACAGGCTTATCAGTCTGCTCAAGTGTGTTTGTCTTAATGTCCATTAAATGGCGGAAAACTATCTCAATCACCCTACTTTTGGTCTATTGACTCGGATTTGCGAAATTGACGAGCATAAAAGCCTATTTACCACCCTATATGCCCAGAGGTTGTTTTTTTTGATCACCAGCCAACCCTCTGGAGTGCAGTTTGAGCCAGTTTCTCGGGCGGATGCCAAGCTGATGGTGGAAAATCGTTTGCGGATGTTGCGCCGTCAAGGTTTAGATCAAGATGGTTTGCAAATGTTCTACAAGCGGACTTTTTCCTGATGGCGGTGGTCGTGCTGGCTCCTGCCAAAATTAACCTGTTTCTCCAGATTACGGGCGATCGCCCAGATGGCTATCACGACTTAAAAATGCTGATGCAATCGGTATCACTGGCGGATCGCCTGACCCTCAGTTTGCAGGACACCTCAGAGATTGTGATCGAGTGTGATCATCCCCAAGTACCCACCGACCAGGGCAATCTGGCTTACAAAGCCGTACTGCTACTCAGGCAGAGGTTTCCCGAACTGGCACAGCGGGGTGTACATATAGCTATTAGCAAGCAAATTCCCATCGGCGGCGGACTAGCGGGCGGTTCGGGCAATGGAGCGGCGGTACTGAGTGGGCTAAATGCCCTGTGCCAGCTTGGTTTGACTAATGCAGAATTGGCGGATTTGGCTTTGCAGTTGGGTTCTGATGTGCCGTTTTGCTTGTCGGGCGGGACAGCGATCGCCACTGGCAGAGGTGAACAGCTTACTCCTGTCCCTAATTTTCCTGCCCTGAATTTAGTAATTGCCAAGCCCAAAGATACGGCGGTATCCACTGCATGGGCATACCAAACTTTTCGCAGGCAACGGCTGATAGAATGCACTTCTCCTAAGGTGACCGAGTTATGGCACAGGTTGCTGGCTGGGGGCAATGTCGCGGCAATCAGTTCCAGTTTATACAACGATTTGGAACGGGTGGTATTGCCACAATATCCCGCGATCGCTGAGTTGAAGCGACGACTAGCCAGCCAAGGTTTGGGGGCATTGATGAGCGGCTCAGGAGCGTGTGTGTTTGCCATCTGCGCTGATGCGGATCATGCCCGAAACCTTGCCCAAAGCACTGTTTCCCCGCACACTGAAGCATGGGCTGTGCATACCCTAGAGCATGGCTGTCGGGTACTACAGCTCACCTAGAGATCACCTAAAGCCTCTAGGGCGATCGCGAGGTGTGTCCAGTGAGTTCCCCCCTGCAAAAACAACACATAGGGCGATCGCAGAGGGGCATCAGCCGATAATTCCGCCGTACTGCCATCAATAAAAGTACCGCCCGCCATAATCAACTCGCAGTCATAGCCCGGCATAGTGGCTGGCACAGGCTCGACAAAGCTATCCACTGGAGAATACTTTTGTAAATGGCGACAGAAAGCGATTAACTTCTCAGGACTGCCCAACTCGATCGCCTGAATCACATCATAGCGGGGCATAAAGGGCTGAGGATTGACCCGATAACCCAACCCTGCAAAAAAGCAAGCCGCTAGGTGAGCGTTTTTCAACGCCGCCCCCACCATCTGCGGTGCCAGAAATAACCCCTGAAACAACAGCCGATTTTGCTGAAAGGTAGCTCCCCCAGCACTGCCGATCCCCGGGGCGGTGAGCCGTTCTAATGCCATTTCTACTAAGTCGCGTCGCCCCGCCACATAGCCGCCAGCAGTTACTACTGTGCCCCCCGGATTTTTGATCAATGAGCCTGCCATCAGGTCAGCACCCACAGCGGTTGGCTCACTATCCTCCACAAATTCGCCGTAGCAATTATCCACAAAACAGATGATGTCAGACTTTTGCTGTTTCACCGTTGCCACCAAACGGGCAATATCGCGAATGGACAAGCTAGGTCGCCAACTGTAGCCGCAGGAGCGCTGAATGAACACCATTTTGGTCTCAGGTCTTAGGGCTGTGGGCAGTGCCTCCCAATCAATCTCCCCAGTTTCCGCTAATGCCAGTTCCCGATAGGCAATGCCAAACTCAGCAAGGCAACCCCGCTCCCGTGTGATGATGGCTTCTAGGGTATCATAGGGTTTGCCCGCCACCGCCAATAGCTCGTCGCCCGGGCGCAAAATGCCAAACAGACAACAGGCGATCGCATGGGTTCCCGACACAAACTGCACCCTCACCCCCGCTGATTCTGCTCCCACAATCTGAGCAAACACCCGATCCAAAGTGTCCCGCCCCAGATCATTGTGACCATAGCCCGAAACGCTGGCAAAATGATGCTGTCCTACCTTGTGCTGACGGAATGCCTGTAAGACCCGCTCTAGGTGTTTTTTGGTTTGGATATCGATTTGCGCAAAAATCGGACTTAAATTGGCGATCGCTTCAGTTACGGCAGTTTTCATTTATGGGCACAAAATATCAAACAAGATCAGTCAGTAGCCTATGATTGTACGATCCTATGGGGAGTTTACTAATGTCCAAACTGATCATACAAATTTTAATGTGTCTGTTGCTCATAATTGGCTGGCTAAATATGATTGATCCAGTATCCGCTAATTCCCAAAAGCTCGATCGCTCCTCTTGCGCCTACGCAGGCAAACCTCTGTTCGGCAGAGTGCAGATCGTAACTTCATTCCCTGACATCAAAGTCTCTACTGTTTCCAGCTTGGAAGACCTGAAAGTGCAGGTAGTTACTTCCTTACCCGATCGCTGTGGCAAATGGCAATTTGTCAATTCCTTCCCCGACTTGAAAGTGCAGTTTGTAGAATCTTTCCCCGACATCAAGATTAGGTTTGTGGAAGCATTCCCTGGACTGCGCTAAACCACTCGCAAAAACTCCCGCACCGCTAGTTCCAATTCCACAATCGCAAACTCACTGCTAGCGGCTTTGAAGTCAGAAATTTTATAGCTAACGGGCCACGCTCCCAAAAAGCGAAACCTAGCTTTGGGGTTCGCTCCTTGGTCATAAACAGTCAAATCGCCATCTCTCTGCTGAGTTGTCCAGTTGCCTGCTTCCACTTGCGCCAACCAGTTCCACATCGTAGTGGAAATACACATCCCCTGCTTGAGAATGATATTTTGATGCTTGGTATTACCGGGGATTTTGGTGCGCACCACCCGCCCTTTGGTGTTTCCATTCTTGCCCCACATCTGCGGCGTTACTTCTGTAATTTCAATAGCGTCCACCGTGCGCTTGAAGCCACTACATTCCATAAAATGCCCATCAATGGTTTGATTACTGCCGCTGAGCGTAATTTCCAGATAGTATTTAGAAGTGCTAAGAATTTCAATGTTTGACACGGCTGGATCACCCCTGTGTTTAGGTTTTAAGTTTGTTTGCTCTAATCCGCATATTTAGCATTTTTTATAGATTAGCTGTAAAGTGCCACTTTGCTTACATTGCTTTGCTAGGAAAACTAGGTGGTTCTAATTTCCCAGAAATTAACTGTCAACAGTGTATCTATATCAGTGCCGTATTGCCATTGCTCTGGAAACTGACATTGCGGATAATCTTCACCAACTGCCTCTCTGGCATATTGCCAAGCCTGAGCTACTGCTGTGTCCCAAAAAGCACGCAAACTTGGGGTTTTTTGCAGTCGTCTTTTGATGCGCCGCCGCTGTTCCCTAATCGTGCGCTCCCAGCCGTTAAAAGCATCAGGAAAAGGCACATAGAGTCGTTTTAGGTAGTGCTCAAATAGCACCTCTAGACGACTCTCTAGCTCATCACGATAGGCATTTCCCAAGTCAGCAATCTCTTGAATCAAATTTTCCCAATCCAAGTGATCGTAGTCTCGTTGGAGTAGCTTAGTGACTGTGTCCTTTGTCCATAGCAAAAAATCTGAGTAATAGAGAGAGTCAGTCATCTGCTGGCTGTGGGGCTACTGCATTCATTTTATATGTTTCTCAGTCTGGGCAGAATTAACTTAGCATCTCTGAATTGCTGGGTTATTGTTAAGTTTCTGGAAAAATTAAGCTATATTGTTAGCCGAGATCAATTATTACACTTAGTAAACTAACTGCCCGATGCCTAACTTACCCCACTACCGCCCCCACCAATTGTCCTTGGGAAAGCTAGAAGCAGAGATTTTGCAGATCATTTGGCGGCTGGGGACAACCACGGCTAAGGCGATCCATGATGTGATCTTGAACGATCCCGATCGCGAGCTTGCCTACGCTTCGGTGATGACAGTGCTGGGGCGTTTAGAAAAAAAAGGCTGGCTAAAGTCTTACAAAGAGAAACGCTTCATTTACTGGCAGGCATTAGTGTCAGAAGATGAGGCGCAGGCTCTGCTGGCTTATACACAACTCAATCGCTTTTTGGCAATTAGCAATGCGGACATGGTAGCGGCATTTGTGGATGATTTAGATGTTCCTGCTCAAGAAAAATTGCAGGCGATCGCTGATCGTTTGCAACAAATACGCCAGCAAAGACAAGGAGATCGCCCATGCACCTAGGCATACTATTGGCGGTATTGGCGATCGCTTGGTGGAGCCGCTATATTTTAGGCACTCAGCAAAGCTGGGATCAGTGCCTGACGCGCTTTCTGTTTGCGCCGTTGCTGATCTTATCCAATGCGATCGCTCTGGTGAGTATGGGAACCGATGGAGCGATGCTGGGCAGACCGCTGGGGACATGGAGCGTTGTCAGTTTTGCGATCGCTTGCGCCTATTTGCTCTATGCTCTGGGTGTCCTTCTCTATCGTGCCATCACTGCTTGGCAGAGTTTGCAGGCAATTCAGGGTTTACCCCAAGTGGATTGGCAAGGAGAATCAGCCTATCTGTTGGATACAGATCAGTTAATTGCCGCCCGTGTCGGCGGGTGGAATCCCAAGTTGGTGATTAGTCGGGGATTATTGCAATCACTGAGCGAAGCCCATCTGTTGGCAATCAGGCATCACGAATCTGCCCATTTGCACTTCCAGGACACCTTTTGGTTTTTCTGGCTGGGCTGGCTGAGGCAGATCACGCAGTGGCTACCCCTGACGCAGACGCTGTGGCAGGAGTTGTTATTACTGCGGGAATTGCGGGCGGACAGTTGGGCAAGTCGCCAGACCAATGCTTTGGATTTGGCAGAGGCACTCTATCTAATGGCGAGCGATCGCAGTAGATGGCAATGTAGTTGGCTGACCGATTATTCAGCTAGTGCCAGCGATCGCCTTGATCGTTTAGAAATTAGAATCAATCGCATATTGGAACCCACCACTGATAATCCTTCCTCTTCCATTCTCTGGCGTTGCTCTCTAGCGATTTTCCCCCTATTGATGATTTCTTTGCATTCTAGTTTGTAATTATGCGGATATTCACCCTGTCAGTCATTACCCTACTTTCAGCCAACCTCTTTACAGCGCTGGGGGAGGTATCTGCCAATACTCTCGATCCCCAAAGTCGTGCCAAGCTAATCCAAATTGTGGATCAAGCCAAACAGGAGCAACTATCGCCCAGCACTCTACAAGCTATTAGTTCAGCATTCTTGGGTGCAAAGTATCAAGCAGGCTTATTGGATCGTTCCTTGACTGAGCAGTTATTTGTGTCTCTTCAAGAGTTTGATTGCGTTCTATTTGTGGAAACAGTATTAGCGATCGCCCAATCTGTCAAACAAGCCCAAAACTCCAACCCTCCCAGCCTAGTTGATAACTTCTTTAGTCAAATTATCAGTCTGCGCTATCGCAATGGAGAAATGGATGGCTATTGCAGTCGCCTGCACTATTTCACTGATTGGATTGCAGACAACCAGAGTCGTGGCAAAGTTACCAATATAACCCAAGAATTAGGCGGTATTCCTGATGTAAATATCTTGAACTTTATGTCCGAAAATCGCAAGAGCTATCGCCAACTGGCACACGATCAAGCCCTTTATGAATGTATTAAAGATAGGGAGCGGGAATTAACCAAACTTCCCAGATTTTATATTCCCACTAATCAAATAACCGCCATCTATCCCAAATTGAAGTCAGGGGATATTATTGCGATCGCTACTAAAGTCAGAGGTTTAGATGTAACCCATACGGGTTTAGTTTTTATCCAGAACCATCGCATCGGTCTGATTCATGCTTCTCCTGATGGAGCTGTTAAAATTTCTCCCGATCTAGCGCACTATGTAGAGGCAGTTCCCGACAGCAAAGGAATCATAGTTGTCAGACCTACTCTCTAACTCAAGTTTGCGACATTTGCCTTTACCTGTAACCACTGCCTCACAGGGCGCACCCTAAATCCCTCTCCCGCTCTGGGGAGAGGGGCTGGAGGTGAGGGCAAACTCCGAGCATTGGTAATCGCCTGACAAGTGTTGCATTCCCAATCAAAATGACTGCAACTCAAGTTGCCCACCGCTGGCAGAAGTACATATCTCCCTAAGCTTTCCCTCATACGCGGCGGTTCTGAAGCTATCCACCTTAGCCGCGCAAATCTAGTTCAGCTTGCGATAGCCTCTAGCCACTAACTCGTTGTTGCGGAAAGTAGCATTGACTACCATGCCTTTATCCTGCCAACTGATAACTACAGGCTGTTCTTTCCAATTCACACTCTCCCCTCTAGCCAACTTTTCGCGAATTTCCTGAGATTGATTTAGACTACCGCCAAACTGATAGTCAATCCCGAGGGGTTTGCCCTCACTGCCCAGAATGCTGGACACCTGCTCATAGGACATTCCCTTTTGCAGGCAGATATAGTTCTCCAGCTTGATCCCCGGACTAGAACAGCGGTAGCGGGGCGAGGTCATACTGCTGTCATAGTGCTGAGCGGGCATAGCGGCGATGTCAAGTGTGGGTCCTGCGAAGTGATCGGCGATCCACAATGCCGCCAAAACTATTACCAGCAAAATCAGTGCATCTTCAAACAGAGCTTTCCAAATGTTCCTTTGGTGTCTGCGCTTTTGTGCTTGAACCGTGCTTTGGAATTTCGCTTCCCAAGGATAGGTATCCACCCAGTCGATCGCCTTGACAAAGTTGGTGCGCACCGTCGCCCCAGCACTAGCCAAGAAACCTTTGGGATCGCGTACTGCCAAGCGGCTGGAAGTTTGTAAGTTCTGGATATTTTCAGGACTGAGGAGCCAATTGCGGATGCGGCGCACCAAACCGCCAGATCGCCTAGGAGATTGGGTAACGGCTGAGGCACCCGCAGTTTGTAGAGCATGAGGCGCAATGTAGTGAATCTCTAAGCCCCGCTCTAGTACTGGGCGATCGCCATCTGCCAAGAAAAATTGCAGTTCAATACGGCGCACCCCTGCCAACTGTAACCGCAGTAACCACTGCTCAATTTGTTGCGTAAAGCGGTTGGCATAATCCTGATCTACCGCATCCGCCAAAAAGGTGAAGGCAATAGTCAGAGTCTGGGATTGGAGCTTTAGCTCAGTTTGTTCGGGAGCGACTAAATCAAAATAATCCGAGACAAAGCTAGTCAAAATGTGTTGAAACTTCAACCAACTCCGTCTATCTGTTAGATTTAAGTTAGTAGCTCTCATACTCATTAACTCTTAGAAGCGTCATCACTTTTTAGGCACAGCATAATATTACCCAAGCTGTAAATTTTGCGATCATGGTGCATAAATGGATTTTGCCGATAATTTGTCTCTGCTACTCAGGTCAAGATACCCTGTCATCTATATTTCCACCTATGAAGAAGAACGGCTAGAGCAAGCGATCGCCGATACAGCCAAACATCTAGGACGCAGTATCTACCTCTGGGACTTTGTAGAGGGTTACACCGCTAATCCCACCGATGCAGGTTTTGGCAAGCGCAACCCGTTACAGGCTTTGGAATTTGTCGACAAAATCAGCCAGCCTGCCCTATTTGTCCTGCGCGATTTTGATCGGTTTTTAGAAGATGTGGCGATCGCCCGCAAGCTAAAAAATCTGCACCGCCGCCTCAGGGAACTGCCGCAAAACATCATTCTCCTTGCCACCCAGATCAATATCCCCTCAGCCTTACAAGAAATCCTCACCGTCCTCGAATTTCCCCTGCCCCTCCCCCCCATCTTGCGTGCCGAAATCCAAAAATTTGCCCCCACCCTCAGCCCTACTGACATAGAAGAACTTGTATCAGCCAGTCAGGGCTTATCGCTGGAGCGACTGCGCCGTGTCCTGACAAGGGCGATCGCCCAACAGGGCACACCCGACCTCGACCTCATTCTTGAGGAAAAAAAGCAGACCATCAGACAAACCCAAATTCTCGACTTTTTCGCCACCAACACCACCATCGCCGACATCGGCGGGCTAGACAACCTCAAAGATTGGCTAAAGTTGAGAGGCGGGGCATTTTCTGCCAAAGCCAGACGCTACGGGCTACCCTATCCCAAAGGCTTAATGCTAGTAGGAATTCAAGGCACAGGCAAATCCCTCACCGCCAAAGCGATCGCCCATGAATGGCACTTGCCCCTACTGCGCCTCGATGTCGGGCGGTTATTTGCAGGACTGGTAGGCGAAAGCGAAGCCCGCACCCGACAGATGATCCAAATCACCGAAGCCCTTGCCCCCTGTGTACTCTGGATCGACGAGATCGACAAAGCCTTTCCCATCACTGACGGCAGAGGCGACGGCGGCACTACCAATCGGGTATTTGCCACCTTTTTGACATGGATGGCAGAAAAAACCTCCAGCGTATTTGTGGTTGCCACCGCCAACAATGTGCGATCGCTCCCCCCCGAACTGCTCCGCAAAGGGCGCTTTGACGAAATTTTCTTCGTCGGCTTACCCAACCAGACAGAGCGTGAAGAAATCCTCACCGTCCACCTCAACAAATACCGCCCCCACAACCTGCGTAACTACGACCTAGGTCGCCTCGCCTACGAAACCCCCGACTTTTCAGGAGCCGAACTAGAGCAAGCCATCATCGAAGCCATGCACATCGGCTTCAGCCAAAACCGCGACTTCACCACCGAAGACATCCTCGTCTCAGCCAGCCAGATCGTTCCCCTTGCCCGCACCGCCCAAACCGAAATCGAATTTCTGCAAAACTGGGTCAGTTCTGGCAAAATTCGTTCCGCTTCCCGCCCGTTTTGAGCCTCTGTCGCGCCGCAACTGATCCGCCAGCGGTTACAATTATTAAGCAAAACTTAACAATAACTCAACAAACCTATGGCAAACATCAAATTTGTCAACGAGCAAACAGAAATTATCGCTATGGATGGTGCCAACCTTCGCATCAAAGCGATGGAACACGGCATAGACCTCTACAAATTTATGGGCAAATTGACAAATTGTGGTGGCTATGGGCAATGCGGCACTTGCATTGTAGAAATTACCGCTGGCGCAGATCAGCTTTCCCCCCGCACCGCATCAGAAGAGCGCAAACTAAAACGCAAACCCGCCAGCTATCGCCTTGCCTGTCAAGTGCTTGTCAATGGCGATGTCAGCGTCAAAACCAAGCCTTGAATGAGCTTAGAAAGGGAGAATGCAGTTTTTCTGGATTTTTGTAAATTCCCTCCAGCTTTTAGCTAAATTTAGCTTATTATCAAATAACTGGTTTAGTTTAGGGAAAGCTTATGTCATCTGCGGCTCACACAACTACTTCTCAGAAATCCAGCTTTCCCCCTACAGTCAGTTCCACTAGCTTGCAGTGCCGCCCCTTTGCCCCACCCGTTCAAGCAAAGCTAACTGTGGGTGAGCCTAACGATCCGTACGAGCAGGAAGCAGATCGGGTAGCAGAAACCGTAGTAGTGCAACTGCAATCTATGGGTGATGCTGGCGGGAATGATGACAGCAACAATGGTGATGATCGGCTCAACCAGTTCCAACGAAAGCCTCTGATTGGCTCACTATTGCAAAAATTAGCAATTCAGCGTGAACCAGCAGAAGAAGAGGAAATCATGATGCAGTCTGAGCAGGGCGAAAATGCCACAGCCAGCGATGCCATTGAATCCACCATCAACCAAAAGAAAGGAGGTGGCTCAGCTCTACCTGATATTTTTCGCTCCAAAGTAGAACAGGCGATTGGCGCAGACTTTAGCAGAGTGAGAGTACACACCGACCAAGAATCTGACACCCTCAGCCGCTCACTGAGTGCTAGAGCCTTCACCACTGGGAATGACATCTTTTTCAAACAAGGAGAATACAATCCTAGCTCCACCGAAGGACAAAAGCTAATCACTCATGAACTCACACACACGATTCAGCAAAATGGATATGTTCAAGCAAAGCACTCAAATATCACAGTGCAACGAGTAATCTATCAAGATGACCAACCTGTAAATTTCCCTGGAGTTTACGCTGGTCAGTCAGAAGAAGAATCTATCTTCTACAATACCGACGATACTGACTACTCAGGCTATGGTGGAAATCCCACGCCTGTTGGAAAATACGGCGCAGAGCAAACCATACACAACCAAGAATACTTGTCGGATCAGCCAGAAGAAGAACCTATCTTCTACAATACCGATGATACCAACCACTCCATCTACGGAAATGCACCTCAAGGACAAACGGGAGTAGCACCCAACGATAATCGAGTACCTGCCTATAAGTACAAAAAAATAAACCAGCGAGCGGCGCACTATGAAGGAGAAGATAAAGATTCTAGGGATATAACCCATGTGAATGATATATTCAAAGCATTAGAAAAACAGGTGGCAGATGGAAAGATACCGAGTGTTGCTGAGGGTCTCAAAAAGAGTTTTGGCTGGAGTGATGAAGATGTGGAGAAGTATTACACCAATAAAGAAAAATCACAAGTTAAGTACCTAGACAAAGATGCGCGGAAAGAATACGAGCTAATTGGTGGTAGCCCTATCATGCAAGGTGAGCCACCAACTCCATTTGACACATCGCAAATGTTTAGCAAGCACAGTGGAAATGGTTTTGGTATCTATGTCATGAGTCCTAACGGTGAACTATATTCCCATGCCCACAAAGTGGGACTTTTCCACCACTCTAGTTTCTTAGAAGGCTTGCCAACAGCTGGAGCTGGAGAGATAAAAGTAGAAGGTGGTTCTATCAAACACATCACAAATAAGAGCGGGCATTATTTACCTGATAAGCAAAATATGGTTCAGGTATTAGAGGAGTTAGTTTCTCGAGGTGTCAATTTGTCTGGCATTAAAGTATCGTTGGTGGGTGGTGCAGAGTACGACAGCGCTCAAGAGTTTATGGATCAACACAAGACCTAAAAACTTTGCCGCCGTGTAAACAACTTGGTGATGAATAGTAGAAGTAGGGGTACACTTAAAGTATGTTAAATGTGATAGCTGACTTTTTTGCCTCAATCAAATGGGATTTTGTTAAAGACCAAGAGAATTCCATTATCCATACAGAATATCAAAGTAATAATAATAGTTGGCGCTGTTATGCTCAATGGCGGGATCAGCAACAACAGTTAGTCTTTTATTCCATTGCTCCCATTGCTGTCCCCCAAGACAGACGGACTGCTGTAGCTATTTACGAGACTCGCATCAACTATGGCTTAGTTTTGGGCAACTTTGAGCTCGACCTCTCTGATGGCGAAATCAGATATAAAACAAGCATAGACATCACTGGTAGTCAATTAACCCCCACCTTGATCAAGCAAATCGTCATGACAAATGTGACCATGATGGAAAAATATTTACCTAGTCTCCAAAAAGTTATTCAAGGTGTTGACCCAAATGATCCTCAGAGTAACCTCGAGATTTAGTAATACTTTAGTAATACTAGGTAAGAGATTGTAAGTTAAGAAGTAAAGCAGTCTTCACAATTACAATGTATGCCAAGGGGAGAAAGCTGATACATTTCCAATATAGCAAGCCTACTCGATTAACAAACAGAAATTGCTTTGAAATCAATTACAGAGCTAGTGCTTTTGCACCCCTTGTTCTCCATCCAATTAGTCATCTGCGGTTCTGGTTTCTAGGATATGCTAAGGAAAGAAGTTCAAGATAGAGACAAAGATGTCATGACTAATTTGATTGCTAGGAATAACTATATTGCAGATGCTAATTAACCCGCACAATTATCACAACAGCACCAGTAACGATTGGCAGTCGTCGCTACTGAACTTACATCACTTAACAAAACTTATTTATACCTTTTCGCACTGTAAATTTAGTTAATCAGTTATGATATTCTCAGTTGCACGCCCAAAATGAAATGTCTCGCATCTATGTCAGGCTCAAAAAAACTTCTAAAGCATCACCTACTTTAGAGTCAACTACCCTTCTTCCCCACCCTTTTGCCCCATCTATTCAAGCCAAGTTAACCGTAGGCAAGCCCAATGATCAGTATGAGCAAGAGGCTGACCAAGTAGCAGACTCAGTTGTTGACAAAATTCAGCGCATGGAGACTTCTCAAGAGGCGGAAGATGAACTGCAAATGAAGCCCCTCTCAGGCAGTCTGCTCCAGAAACAAGAAACTGGTGAGCAGGAAGATGAAGAAATCATGATGAAGCCAGACCTGCAAAAAACTCTTTCCTCTGAAGAAGAAGATGAACTGAACCTAAAGCCAGACCTACAGAGAGAGGCAATACCAGAAGAGGAAGAAGAAGTAATGATGAAATCGGAGCATGGAGAGAAAAGGACTCTTAATAAAGATGTTGAATCCACTATTAACCAGAAGAAAGGCAGTGGTGCGGCTCTGCCTGATATTTTTCGTGCCAAAGTCGAGCAAGCCTTAGGAGCAGATTTTGGTGGGGTTAGAGTTCACACAGATCAAGAAGCTGACACTCTGAGTCGGTCTCTGAGTGCCAGAGCTTTCACCACTGGCAATGACATTTTCTTCAAGCAGGGTGAATACAATCCTGACTCCACAGCAGGGCAAAAGCTGATAACTCATGAGTTAGCTCACACCATTCAACAGGGTGCAAGCTCTAGTTTTGGTCAAATGAAGCCCCTCAGTGACAATCTGGAGACTCAAAAGCAGTTCTCTACGGGGATACTTCAGAGAGATGGAGAGGACACATTAGATACTCAAGACCCATTACCCAGTACTAAAGAAGATTTACAGGACGATGTAGGTCTCTACTATGGGCTGGAACGCGGTTACAGGGGCGTAACTACAGGCAGACTGAAGAAACGCCGAGAAGCGGCTGGTGTGGACATGGATAATACCCCTTTGCCTACTATTGACCAATACAACAAGGCGGTAGGGATTAACGAGGTGATGGGTTCGCCTACAAAGCCTGCAAAGGGTATCTTCAAAGTGCGAGAAGCTCTCAATGACCCAGATAATTGGGATTCCATTATGAACCCTCCCGCTGATGCACAATTCCAAACTCCGAGAAACAAGACTTTGATTGCTAAGTGGAAAGATATGCTGGTTGCCCAAAAAGAACAGATTGGGCTGTATGACTATGGAGATCCGCGCGGCGGTGGTATTAAAAAACTCCTAAAAGGTTTGGGAACTAAAATCAAGCTGGGAACTGGCAATAGTTTCTCTAAAAACAAGTATGATGCTAAGGATACAGAACTAACTCCCAGCCATATCAGCAGTTTTCTGTCAACAGACAGCTATGAGAATGGCAAAGAAGCCTTGAAAAATGTGCCCAAAAAGGATAGAGAGGTGTTTGCTCTTAGTAAAATTGGGGGCTGGATATATTTGGCTTTCTTCCGCCGCACCAGTAAACTAGGTCTGGAATTTGCCACAAGTGCACAGGGATTGAATGCAAAGGTCAGGTTCAATACTGCTGGACAAAAGTCCTACGGTGACAGAGATACCTATAGCCCCACAGCATTGAAAGATATTGCCGAGAAAAGTCCTGGCAGTACCAAAAGACAAATCACTGTCAGCGAGTATCGTCATCTTAAGAGATTGATGAAGGCAGGGAAGATTAAACCTGAACAAATAATCGAGTATGCGGAAGCAGGAACTGCTGAGAAACCTGAAAAGAAGAAGTAAGCCATGAAGAGAATTTACTTCTCATCTGACAGCTAGACTCTTAACTATAGCATTAGACAGGCGGATTGAGACACTCTTACGCTCTAGAGTCCTGACCCTCACCCCCAGCCCCTCTCCCATTTTGGGAGAGGGGAGTTTGGAGCCGCCTAGTCCCTCTAGGGGAGAGGGATTTAGGGTGAGGGGAAACGCCGCAAGCTGGAAGCCAAAACTCCTCCTAACCGACCAAGCAACTGCTATATTTGCTAGGGAGAACAAGAAATTGCCAGATGGCAGGGGGCAACAGCATCAATGCAGTTTTAGAAACTTCTGGCTCAATTATTGAGCAGTAGGAAATGACCGACTAGATAGAGAGAGCCACACAGGATAGTGTTTCCCTCTAACAGTTCTAAAGCCGCTTCCAAGCTGGGACAAGCAAGGGGTGGAGCTATAATTAGCTTGCGGGAAATTTCTGCTAGTTCCATTGGTGGAATGGTTTGATGCTCAGGAACAGGGACAGTAATTATCCGATCCTGTGGTCTGAGGATGGTAGAGAGAATGCCTTGTGCGTCTTTGCTGGCAATAATCCCGACGATCCAAGTTACGCTCGCTTCGGCAAAATAACTATCCACAAACTTGCGTAGATATATTGCCGAACCGACATTGTGCGCTCCGTCAATGAGAATTTTATGATTACCCCAATTAGTCCACTGTAATCTGCCTAGCCACTGGGTTTGCGCCATGCCTTGCAGTATGGCTTCGTGACTAATTTTCCACCCCTGTTTTTGTAGTTCGGTGATGATGCCTAAAGCGATCGCTGAATTGAGTTGTTGATGTTCTCCTTGCAAACTACAGATATATTTGTAGTCGCGCCACACCAGGAAGTTTTCCTTGACCTCAGCTTTTTCTACTTGAATTACTGGAGCATTAAGCTGTTTAGCCCTCTCGGTGATTACCTGAAATGGGGCGATCGCCAGTTCGCTGATCACCACAGGGCATGACGATTTGATAATTCCCGCCTTTTCATAGGCGATCTTCTCCAAACTATCTCCCAATCTCTGCCAATGATCACGACTGATGGAAGTAATGGCTGTAACTAGAGGTTTCGCCTGCACATTGGTCGCATCTAATCTACCGCCCAAGCCAGTTTCTATTACAGCTATGTCCACTTTTTGTCTGGCAAAATACAGCCATGCAACTGCTGTCATTACTTCGAATTGCGTAGGGAAGTATTGCGGGTCAATGGCGGATTCTACTTCAATCAGTAAACTATTCAATACATCAGGGGCAATCCATTCCTGATTGATGGTGATTCTTTCCCGCCAATCCAACAAATGCGGCGATATGTAGCGACCTACTTTGTATCCCGCTTTGGTGAGGATGGTGGAGACAAAGGCACAAACAGAACCCTTGCCATTTGTACCCGCCACATGGACTGTCGGTACTTGTAGATGGGGATTGCCGAGATGATTCAGTAAGTTGAGAATGCGCTCTAAGCCCAGATGAATGCCAAAATGAGCATATCTATTGATTTTTTGGTGATAGGTCATTCATCTTCGGCAAATTGGAAGCGATAGATTTCATCGGGGCTAGGTTCGGGGGAGGACAGGGCAAATTGCACTGCATCTTCCACTTCGCTGTGAATGCGCCGCTCAATCTCTTTCATCTGTTCGGTGGTGGCTAGTCCATGTTCGGTCAGCTTGCTTGCTAGAATTTTAATGGGGTCGCGGCTGAACCATTCATCTTTTTCTGCTTTGGTACGCAGTTCATCGGGGTCGGCTAGGGAATGCCCGCGAAAACGATAGGTCAAGCACTCTAAGAGGGTGGGACCCTGCCCCGCTCTAGCGCGCTCAATGGCTTCCTTGGCATAGTGGCGCACGGCGAGGACATCCATGCCATCTACTTCATAACCGGGCATACCAAACACGCTGGCTTTTTTGTAGATTGCCGTATCGGCAGAGGCACGCACATGTTCCATACCGATCGCCCATCTATTGTTTTCGACTACAAAAATGAGCGGCAACTGCCACAAAGCCGCCATGTTCAGGGTTTCAAAAAACTGTCCATTGTTGGTGGCACCGTCGCCAAAAAAACAGACCGTTACTTGATCAGCATTGCTATCGCCCATGACCTCTCTGCGGTACTTGGTCTGAAAAGCGGCACCTGCGGCAACAGGAATACCCTCCGCCACAAAGGCAAATCCACCGAGGAAGTTATGTTCACTGGAAAATAGGTGCATGGAGCCGCCGCGTCCTTTGCTACAACCTGTGGCTTTGCCAAACAGTTCTGCCATGACCGCCCGAGCGGGAACTCCTTTGCTCAGGGCATGGACATGATCGCGATAGGTACTACAGGAATAATCGTCAGGGCGCAGGAGTTTGGAAACGCCTGTGGATACCGCTTCTTGACCATTGTAAAGGTGGACAAAGCCAAACATTTTGCCTTTGTAGTACATCTCGGCGCACTTGTCCTCAAAGGTACGCCCCAGTACCATATCTTCGTAAAGTGCTAAGCCCTGTTCGGCGGTGATTCCTAGTGAAGTGGTGGGAGATAGCGTTTCTGGAAACATTACAGCGAAAAATTTCAGTTGGTTACATTTATTCTTACTATTCTATCAGACTCTCAGCGATCGCGTTCCCTGTCGATCTATGCTCAGGGTCTGCCACTGCGAGTTAATTCCCTCTGCCAGCCATGCTTGGCGCATTGCCTGTGCCACAGATGTAGTCAGTTGGGCTGGGGCGATCGCCAGTAAGGTGGGACCCGCACCACTGATCACTAATCCATAGGCTCCTGCCTGCATAGCAGTTTGTCTCACGGTGGCTAGGGCGGGGATCAGTGGGGTGCGGTAGGGCTGATGTAATTTGTCTTGCAGTGCTTCTATAAGCCATTCTCTATTGCCAGTGGCTAGAGCTTGGGTGAGCAAACCCAAATGGGCGCAGTTGAATACGGCATCTGCCATGCTAATCTGGCTGGGCAATACTTGGCGCGCTTTGGCTGTAGATAGCTCAAACTCAGGGATGGCGATGGCTATGCCAATGCTGTCGTGCCACGGAATTTCGCAAATCTCCGACCCTGCGATCAGCCGACACCCACCCAGCAAGGCGGGAGCAACATTGTCGGGATGACCCTCGATTTCTGTGGCGATCGCCACTAATTCTTTGGCACTGAGCGGTTCACCTGCAAACACATTGGCGGCATAGACCCCTCCAGCGATCGCTGTAGCCGAGCTACCCAATCCCCGAGACGGCGGCACTTGCATGGTGATATGAATCGCCAGATTGATTTTGTCCCGTCCTAAATACTGCCAACAGCGCTGAAAACTCTGATAAACCAGATTTTGCTTATTTTGGGCAATGCGTTCCGCCCCCACCCCCTCAGCCGAGATCAGCAGTTCATCAGCTAGGGTAAAGCGAAAAGAATTGTAGAGCGTCAAGGCTACGCCCAAGCAATCGAACCCAGGACCCACATTGCCACTGGTGGCAGGTACGGTAATCTCGATGCTGTTGGCGGGAATTTGGTCAGGCATGGGAGCGGGCAAGTTATCTTGGAGTATTGATTGTGCCATGATATGGGAAGCTATGGCATCCCCCCATACCAACTAACGCTTAGGTTTCCAAAAACAATTAGCCCAGCCCCCGAAGGGACTGAGCTATGGCAAATTGCAATACATAGTGGACTAGTGAGTGTGAGGCTTCCAGTTATGCTCTGCCACTTCATTGGTATTCAACCCAACTTCATGGGCGGCACGACCCAGCATGGAATCTTCACGCAGTCTGTTAGCTTTACGGCTTTGTACCACAGCCTTACGAAATTGCTCTTGCATAGCCATATCTTTAACTCCTTTTCTCTCAACAACTATAATTTAGCATAAAGTTGTATCAAAAGCTACGAAAATTATATTTTACTCTTTTGTTTTGCTTATTGATAAATACTTATATGATTAGTTACACATATACACTTAGCAGTTGCCTACTTGATTAGGAGAAATTTGGGCTTTCACACCACATCAATTCTTCCTCTGCCATAGCAGAAATTTTTGAGTGTCAAAGTCTAAGGGCTGCTTAGTAGCAATTTCAAACAAGCCCGCAACATTTGCCTTTACCTGTAACCCCTATCCTAAATCCCTCTACCACTATGGGAAAGGGGCTGGAGGTGAGGGTAGAATTGCCAACAAGTTTGGACAATTTCTCGCCTAGAAGGAGATAGAAAAGCGTCGCATTCTAAATTGAGACACCTGTAACTACACAAGAAAAAAGGCTTAGGGGATATGCGCCCCAAAGCCCAATCATTGCCGAGACAAAAAGTAGTAGGCTTAAATAGCGGTGATACTGGCGATTTTGCCACCTGCCCGCTGGATTTGCTGGATTTTGGCGGACAGATCGGCATAAGGAACCAGATAGGTAGCACTGCTACGGCGGGTTTTGGGATAACCCAAACCATAGATGCCCGATGCTTCAATGCGAAATACCTTGCCCTTCTCATCTGCTCCAACCCCTAGACGCACCGCAGGCGCGCTATCGCGGGAACTGCGGAACGACCAACCCTCAGAGCCGCCAGAGGGAGCCACGATCGTATTGGCTAAATTGCCGCCCAATTCACGGGTGAGGCGGGGATTTTTGCCTTCAATCTGACTGCGAGAACTATTGGCATAACCGCGATAGAGGCGAAACATGCGATTGAAGCCCACCGTGCGCTGACCTACACCAGTGGTCACAAAATCACGATAGTAGGGAACGATATTTTCACCAAAATTAGCTAGATATTCTTCACTGTCAATGAAGGAATCAATGTCGGCATCGTAGCCCTGCTCGATGTAGAGGTCATTGTGGAAGGCAATCTCAGCCTCATCGTAGGGAGCGCGCCCCAAGAGATGTTTGTAGTTCAATTCAATGAAGCGCACCTGCGGATTGGGATAAAAGAACTTGCTCTTGTAGAGTTCCGACTTTGCCAGTTGGCGCACAAATTCCCGCACGGTGATATTGCCATCCTTGAGCAGAGATTCAGCCACCACAAGGCGTTCACTCTGCATGAGATAATCATTGCCCAACACCTGACGATAGATTGCCCGAATCACCAATTCCAAATCATCCAAACTATAGTCGGGGCGCAGTTCCACTTTGGCGGATTCTTGAAAGGGGGAGATTCCTAAACGGTTGGCGGCGGTAGTTACAGCCATAAAAATAACTCCTTATTTACTAATAGAGGATTAAGAAAATCCCTCCAGCACCACAGCCAGAGGGAAGGGAATGAATTAACTGGCGGGAGAGATATTGAGCACTTTAGCGCCAGCACGATTGAGCTGTTGCAGACGGGCTGATAACTGCTCGTAGGGCACGATGTAAGAGGTGCGATCGCGCCGTGTTTGGGGACGATTGCCCACAGCAGAACGATTAGACACTTCCACCAGATAGGTGCGGGGCTTGCCTGCCAATTTGGCGGAACTACTGCTCCGTTCTGGCACTCCCGTAGGCAGGCTAATGCGCAGAGAAGTATTTAATGCCACCTCTTGGGTGAGACGGGCATTGTTTCTGGGATATTGGGCGCGATCGCTATTGGCATAGCCACGATAGAGACGGAACAGGCGATTAAAGCCCACCGTGCGCTGACCTACACCAGTGGTAAGAAAATCACGGTAATAGGGCACGATATTTTCGCCAAAGGCAGAGAGATATTCCTCACTGTCAATGTAGGAATCAATATCGGCATCATAACCCCGATTTACATATAAATCATTGTGGAAGGCAATTTCCGATTCATCATAGGGGGCACGCCCCAAGAGATGTTTGTAATTCAATTCAATGAAGCGAATTTGCGAATTGTTGTAAAAGAACTTCTCCTTATACAATTCCGACTTGGCTAACTGACGCACAAACTCACGCACAGAGATATTGCCTTCTTGGAGTAGCGATTCAGCACTGACCAACCGTTCACTCTGCATCAAATAATCATTGCCCAACACTTGTCGATAGGCAGAACGGATTACCGCTTGCACATCATCACGGGTATAGTTGGGACGCAGTTCTACGGGTTGCGACTCCTGAAACGCCGTAATTCCCAAGCGATCGGCTACGGTAGTTACAGCCATAGGTAGCTCCTATTTGTAATAAAAGTTTATTAACCAAAAATCAAATCACCTGCACAGGTGTTCAATTTCCCTCTGATGAAAAGAATTGAAAAATAGATATAAAAATACCTAGGCAGAGTCAAACTCCACCTAGGCGCAAATCAAAAATTAGCTGAGAGCGTTGATAGCGTAATCAATGTAGGTGTTGGCTTCGTTGGCGGCTTGACCAGAGAGACCATGATTAGCTTTGATGTACTTCAGCGCTTCGATGTACCAGCTAGGAGAGAGTTCAAAGGTGCGGTTGATTTCTGCCAAACCAGCTACCAAGTACTCATCCATAGGACCAGTACCACCAGCTACCAAGCAATAGGTGATCATGCGCAGGTAGTAACCGATGTCACGGGCGCACTTTGCCTTGCCTTCGGGGGTAGAGGCATAGTTAGGACCAGCCATGGTGGTGGTGTAGGGGAACTTGTTGTACACAGCTTGAGCGGCACCGTTGATCAGGTTTTGGGCATTGGTGGTCAAGGAGCGAGCGGCTTCCATGCTGGCTTTGGCACGATCGAAACGACCATTAACGGCTTGCAATTCGCTGTTGCTCAAAAACCGACCTTGAGAATCGGCGGTAGCGATCGCTTCAGTGATAGGGGTCTTCATAGTAAAACTGTCTCCAATAGATATTAAGGTTTGTAATTAAAAAAGTAATACTAGGCTACAGCGGCGGCGGCGCGATCGAAGTAACCAGCCAACTCAGACATCAACTGAGAGCAGTCGCCACGGGTGATCCCGTTGGGATCGTTGGCGATGGCAATGGCGGCTTCCTTCATCTTTTG
>Ga0272446_1001162_pt1 | contig 39072 bp, 31 predicted proteins | sample YNPCB0061_FD_194587 | JGI IMG/M metagenome (GOLD analysis project Ga0272446, IMG submission 194587) | Hot spring microbial mat communities from Yellowstone National Park, WY, United States - YNP-CB-006-1 | ecosystem: Environmental > Aquatic > Thermal springs > Hot (42-90C) > Sediment | place...
GCAGCACTTTCATCAGTTTCACTACCCCATGGTCTTCCACCTCGTAGGTCTTGCCAAATTCTTGCACCTCCACAAGCTTTGACACCCAGTAGCGATTCTCCAGTTGTAAGGGCGAGCCGCAGCGGGGGCAAGCCTCCTGCGGGGGTTGGGGAATGTCAACGTGGGAACAAACCGGATTAATGCAGACAACCATAGGTAGTGAAAGGCACTGCTAGATAATCTCCTCTAGGAATCCCGCTGGGGATCAGGAGAGTCATCACCAGTTTCATTAGATTGACTAGATTGACTTTGGTCGGAATCACCGCTAGGAGCAGTTATCGTTTCAGCTGAGTCGGGTTCTCCTGATTCTAGGACTGGGTTACCGGTAATGTCGATCGTCTGGGTAGCTTCTTGGGTAACTTCCGGTGACTTACTAAAGTGCTTCTTCGCCTCTTCCCCCAGGGTTTGAGCCGCATCCTTGGCCTGTTCAATCAAAGGCTGAGCAATGCTTTGAGCTTGGTCCAGGGCTTGGCTAATCAGAGGCTGGGTTTTGTCTTTGGCCTGCTCAGCCAGCTCCTGTACTTTTGTTGCCACCTGCTCCAGCCTGGGGGGTGCCTCCTCACGGAATTGGGCCACCAGTTGAGTAAGCTGATTCTTTACCCCATCCAAGTGTTGGATGGTACGGTTACCGTCTTCGATGATAAATTCCTTGGCTTGCAGAATCAGGCGGTTTAGGCCATCGGTATAGGGTTCACTGGCATCTACAGCCTGGGCCCTAGCTTGAACTCGGCGACTGCCAATACTAATGATGGCTTCTGGATTCAGTAGGAAGCGGCGATTGAGGAAATTGCCCTTGTCGATCGCCTGATAAATATAACTGACCACCACCCCAGAGATAGGCTCTAAAAGATAGTCATCAATCTTACCGGCCCGGTTGCCCGTATCAGTGATCAACTCGTAATCGATAATCGATTCAATACCTTCAGGTTTCTCCCAGGGGGAGGCATCTGGCTTAATACCAACCAAAATCGTGTCCTTGCCGATGCTGTAGATTTGATCCCACGCTATGGAAGCTTTCTTCAAACCCATCAGCCCAGAGCTACAGGTAATACCCAAGACTCGATGGTTGTTGGTATTTAGCCATACGCGGTTAATTTTGCCTACTTCAGCCATAGTCTGGCGATCGAGGACTAGGCGACCAACCAATTGGCTATGCTTAATAAAATCTGGTTGTATGCTCATGGTTAACATTATTCCCAACGTAGATCAGCCATAATTTTCCTGATGATTTGCTCAACTGGGCAATCTACTAATCAGTAGATGTTTACACCTGCTAACTGCCAAGTACAATTACGGATTGTCTATGAATGAACATTTAGCTCAGTTAGGTGTTGCCCCCAATGCCTGGAGCGTGTCCCAAGACTTTGCCGATATCACACGCCCAGCTTTAGAACCCCACTATATCAATGTAACAACAGAAACCAAGCAATTGCGACTAGATTTGCATAAATCTGCTCTTCTAATCATTGATATGCAGAATGATTTCTGCCACCCAGATGGCTGGCTAGCGCACATCGGGGTAGATGTGACCCCCACCCAAGGAGCGATCGCCCCCCTCCAAAGGCTCCTCCCGGCCCTGCGCCACCAGCAAGTCCCGATCATTTGGCTCAACTGGGGCAACCGCCCAGACCTGCTCAATATCAGCGCCGCCACCCGCCACGTCTACAACCCCACTGGCAAGGGCATAGGCCTAGGCGATCCCCTCCCCAAAAACCAAGCACCGGTTTTAACCACTGGCAGTTGGGCTGCCGCCGTAGTTGCAGAACTAGAGCCAAAGCCAGAGGATATCAAAATAGACAAGTACCGCATGAGCGGCTTTTGGGATACCCCTCTAGATAGCATTCTGAGAAACCTAGGTCGCACCACCCTGTTTTTTGCCGGGGTCAACGCCGACCAGTGCGTTGCGGTTACCCTCCAAGATGCCAATTTCCTGGGCTACGATTGTATTTTCCTCAGTGATTGTAGTGCCACCACCTCGCCCAAATACTGCTGGGAAGCCACCATCTATAACATCAAACAATGCTTCGGCTTTGTAACTGATAGCAGCGCAATCTTACACGCCATCTCCCAACTATCCTAACTATGAGTGATACCCAGTGCGTTATCCCTATTATCCAGTCTCCCAAAGACTACCAGGTGTATCGAATTAGCCCCACCGATACCAACCGGCTGGCGATCGTCTTTGATCCAGACACTGCCAACATGTCCCTCACCCTCTGTATCGAAATCTTCGATGTAGGCGGCCGCACCCCCCCCAACCGCCACCAGATGGCCGTAGAAATGTTCTTTGTCCTCAAGGGCGAAGGCCTAGCCAGCTGTGACGGCAAAACAGTCCCCATCAGGGCTGGCGATAGCCTACTAGTGCCGCCCACAGGTACCCATGTCATTAAAAACACAGGCATAGACCGTCTGTATGCCCTGTGCATCATGGTACCCAACGAAGACTTTGCAGAACTAATCAGAAGCGGTACCCCAGAACAATTTGATGCGGAAGATTTGGCAGTTCTTAACCGTCTTGACCCCAAGTAACTGGAAATAGGGCGATCAAAAAATTCAAATACGAGCTGGCAGTAAGCCCCAACCTCCTAACTAACTGAAATTGACAATTAAATCCATACCCCAGGTCAAGGGTTGAGCTAGAATGGGGCTACAATTCACCCCCCACCGCATTTACTGTGATTGCCCTCTATCCTGGCAGTTTTGATCCAATTACCAACGGGCACCTCGACATTATCAAGCGGGGCAGCCGGCTATTTGAGCAAGTAATCGTGGCTGTACTGCGTAACCCCAGCAAATCTCCCCTATTCACCGTAGAGCAGCGAGTCCACCAAATTAAGATTTGTACGACTCACCTTGACAACATAAACGTTGATAGCTTTGATGGTTTAACGGTAGAATATGCCAAAATTCACAATGCTCAAGTAATATTGAGAGGGTTGCGCGTCCTGTCAGATTTTGAAAAAGAACTGCAAATGGCGCATACTAACAAAACTCTCTGGGGTGATTTAGAAACTGTATTCTTGGCAACATCCAATGAATATAGTTTTTTGAGCAGCAGTGTAGTTAAGGAAATCGCCAGGTTTGGCGGTGCCATTGAACACCTCGTTCCCCCTCCTATCGCCGTTGAGATTTACCAATGCTACGCCAAAATACATCCCGTCTAGAACCTGATCGCGAAGACTTAGAAGATGCTGAGGTATCCCCTAGCGGCTCCGGCTACAGGGATTCTGGTACTGGTATTGATATCCAAAGGGAATTAAATCGGATCGAAGAAATTGTTTTTGATAGCCTACACATTCCCTTGACTCGGCTGACTTTAATTGATGAGGAGCAACTTATTACCCAATTAAATGTTGTCCGCCTCAATTTACCTGAGGCTTTTAACCAGGCCCAGGAGGTGATTAGGCAGCGCGAGGCAATTATCATGCAAGCCGAGGCCTATGCTCAGGAAATTATTGCAGCTGCTGAACGTCGAGCCGATGAATTGATTGACGAAATGGGACTAGTCCAACAGGCCCAGATTGAGGCTAGGCAAATTCGCCAGCAAGCTCAACTAGAGTGCAATGAGCTGGAAGATAAGACTTATCAGGAGTTGGAGTTGAGGCGGTTACAGGCTCAGCAGGAGTTTGAAGAGTGGCGCGAGGCTGTAATTGCGGAATGCGAAGAGATGCAGGAGGGGGCCCAGGAATATGCTGAGGGGGTTTTATCGAATATAGAGCAGCAGTTGGGTGATATGCTGCGGATTATTCGTAACGGGCGGCAGCAAATTCATCGCGATCGCGAAACTTCATTGGTCAACCGCCGCGTCCAGCAGCGCTCTCCTAGAAAATCTCCGTAAAACCCCTCATCAAAAAATCATTGCAACTTAAACATAGGGAATCAGCATGAATTACGACTTTGATCTGTTTGTGATTGGGGCTGGGTCTGGAGGTGTTTCCGCAGCTCGGCGCGTCGGCAAGGAGTATGGGGCTAAAGTAGGCATTGCCGAGCGGGACTTGGTGGGCGGTACCTGTGTAATCCGTGGCTGTGTACCCAAAAAGTTGATGGTTTATGCCTCCAAGTTTGCCCACCTCTACACCGATGCTCTGGGCTACGGTTGGAGTCCAGTTACTCCGGAGTTTGACTGGGCAAAACTAACCAAGGCTGTCCACGGGGAGGTGATGCGCCTCAATGGTATTTACAAAAACATGCTTAGTAATTCCCAGGTGGAATTGTTTGAGTACAGTGCCAGCTTTCTTGATCCCCACACTCTCCAAGTGGGTGATCGCACAATCACCGCCAAGAAAATTCTGATTGCCGTGGGCGGTGAAGCAGTCAAGCTAGATATTCCAGGCAAGGAACACTGCATCACCTCTAGGGAAATTTTTAACCTACCCCAACAGCCCAAACGGATGCTTGTGGTCGGCGCTGGCTATATTGCCGTAGAGTTTGCAGGGATTATGCATGGCCTGGGTACGGAAGTCACCCATGCAATTCGGGGTGAGCGGTTTCTGCGCGGTTTTGACATAGACATTCAAAATAGCCTATACGATGCAGTGATCCAGCGGGGAATTAAGGTGTTAACGGGCTGTCACATAACTAAAATTACTAAACAGGGTGATGCCTTGCTAGTTGACATCCAACGCCAAGGAGAAGATATTACCGTTGAAACCGACGCGGTGCTGATGGCGATCGGCCGCGCTCCTCTATTGGGTGGTCTGGGCCTAGACAAGGCTAAGGTCAAGGTTGTCTTGGGCAAGCACTACGAGGATTTACCCAAGTTGGATGGGTACACTCCCAACAGTGCGATTAAAGTCAACAGCTTTAGTCGTACCTCCCAGCCCCACATTTTTGCGGTGGGAGACTGCACTAACCGGATTAATCTGACCCCAGTGGCGATCGCTGAGGGACGAGCCTTTGCCGACACGGAATTTGGTGGCAAACGCCGCGCCCCCAACCATGCGAATGTACCTTCGGCGGTGTTTTCTCAGCCGGAAGCTGCTTCAGTGGGCTTAACTGAGGCGGAAGCCCGCCAAAAGCTGGGAGACGATCGCACCAAAATATTTAAATCCACCTTCCGGCCTATGTTTAATACCCTGGCAGGCTCCCAGGAAAAGGCGTTGATCAAACTAATTGTTGACGCTAAAACTGATAAGGTATTGGGGGCCCACATGGTCGGGGATAACGCCGCTGAGATCATGCAGGGGATTGCGATCGCCATTAAAATGGGAGCCACCAAAAAACAATTTGATGCTACAGTCGGCATCCATCCCTCGGCAGCGGAGGAGTTTGTCACCCTGCGGTAGGTGTTTTTTTAGAAAACTAGAAAATCAGGAAATAGTAAAGAAGTTTAATCGACTGCACTGCTGATTCATTGGAGAACCCACCAGTATTCGTGTTTAGAGATATCTACCCGCGTTGGGATTGAATTGCAGAATTGTTGATTCGGTGAATTTGCACAGCACATGCCTTCAGTTCTGGCTGGTGAGATATGGGACAGACCGCACCGTGGGTGAGGGCATTACCTTCGGCCTGTTCAGCCCAGAGTGCCCCCCAGTGCAGGGGCACAAACACAGTTCCAGGGGTAATGTTGGCGGTGATTTGGGCTGGAAATTTGGCCTGACCGCGGCGCGATCGCAACTCCACCAGTTCCCCTTGATTAATTTCCAACTTGGCCGCATCCCTGGGATGAATTTCCACAAAGGGTTGGGGATGCATTTTTTTGATTTTGTCAACTCTGCCAGTGCGAGTTTGGGTATGCCAATGGCCGTACAGGCGGCCGACCGTAAGGACAAAGGGATAATCTACATCCGGTGGCTCCGCCAACCCCTGGGAATGGAAGGGACGAAACCAGGCCCGGCCGTCTCCTGTGGGAAATTGCCAGTCGGTATAGAGACGGGCTTGGCCAGTCTGCCCAGTACAGGGCCACTGGAGCGGGCCCCCGGCCAGGCGATCGTAGCTAATTCCGGTTTGATCGCAGACCCGTCCCCTGGTTAATTGCACATATTCCTGGTGGACTTGGGCTGCACTGGCAAAGTCAAATCCTGCAAAGCCCAGTTGCTTGGCCACTTGAGCAAAAATTTCCCAGTCGGCTTTGGCTTCCCCCGGCGGCCGGCGCAGGGCCGGACAAAGGGTAACGTAGCGTTCCGAGTTGGTCATGGTGCCAGTTTTTTCAGCCCACTGGGCAGCGGGCAAAAGTAGGTGGGCAAATTCGGCGGTTTCGGTCGGGTAGTAGGCATCTTGATAGATTGTGAAGGGCGATCGCCCCAAGGCCCGCTTGACCCGCTCCAAATCTGGCATACTCACGGCGGGATTAGTAGCCACAATCCACAGTAGCCCAAGCTGATCAGACTCTAGGCTGGCAATAATCTCCCCGGAGGTCAGCCCCGGCTGGGGTGAGATGCTCCCCGCTGGCAGATGCCAAAATTGCTCCACAGTGGCACGATCGCCGGGGTCACTTACCACACGATAACCGGGCAGCAGATGGGCTAATCCCCCCACTTCCCGACCGCCCATAGCATTGGGTTGGCCGGTCAGGGAGAAGGGACCACAACCTGGTCGGCCAATCTGACCAGTCAACAAATGCAGATTGATGATACTGCACACCTTGGCGGTGCCTTCACTGGACTGGTTCACCCCCATCGACCACAACGAGAGTACCCGCTTTGCCTGGAGCCAATATTGGGCGGCCAGGTAAATATCCTCTGGCCTGACCCCACAGCGACCAGCCACCTGTGCCGGGGCATAGTGGTGGATTACCTCCAGAAATTCTCCGTAGTTGTTGGTGTGGGCCTTGATAAATTCATAATCGACCCCACCAGCTTGCCAGATCAAGTAGGCAATGCTGTTGAGCAGGTCAATGTCAGTGCCCGGCTGGATTGCCAAGTGCAAATCCGCAGCCTCCGCTGTGGGGGTGCGGCGCGGGTCGATCACCACCAGTTTGACCCAGGGATTTTGCTTGTGGTAGCGGCGAAATCGGTTAAATACGATCGGGTGACATTCGGCGGTGTTGGTACCAATCAAAAAGGCACAATCAGTTAATTCTAGATCTTCATAACAGCAGGGCGGCCCGTCGCTACCCAAGCTGTGCACATAACCCGACACGGCCGATGACATGCACAGCCGTGAGTTGGAGTCAAAGTTATTGGTGCCCAAGTGACCTTTTAGGAGCTTTTGAGCTACGTAGTAGTCTTCGGTTTGTAATTGACCTGAACCGTACATGCAGATTCCGCCGGGCCCTTGGTTTTGCAGGGTGGTTCGGATGCGATCGACAATTAAATTCTCAGCCTGCTGCCAGCTAATCCGTTGCCAGGGACTGGCTAAGGTGCGGCGGTACATGGGATATAGCAAGCGGTCTTGATCCAGAGATTCAGTGATCGTTGCCCCCTTGACACAGACCATCCCTTGGCTAGAGGGGTGGTGGCGATCGCCCCGCACCTTCCAAGCCGGGAGGTCGTCCCCAGTATTACAGACTTCTAGGCCACACCCCACCCCGCAGTAGGGACACAGTGTTTTGCTGCTACTCATCACCCACATCTCGACAATAAATATTCGACAGTAGTTGGTTGAACCACTGATGACCAGTGATCCTCAATCCTTACTCCGCGTGGGCGTAGCGAGCGTATAGAAAATCCATAGCATAGTTACGCAGCTCGTAGAAGTTCGGGCTTTCGACAATCTGCTGCCGACTCCGGGGTCTGGCAAAGGGCACATCCAATACTTCTCCGATCGTAGCGGCCGGGCCATTGGTCATCATCACAATCCGATCGCTCAAATACAGAGCCTCATCGATATCGTGGGTGATCATCAAAACAGTAACCTTGTTTTGATTCCAGATATTGAGCAGCTCATCCTGCAATTCTTCACGGGTCATTGGGTCTAGCGCCCCAAAGGGTTCATCGAGGATTAGCACTTGGGGACAGATGGCCAGGGCCCGAGCGATCGCCACCCGCTGCTTCATCCCGCCGGAGAGTTGCCCTGGTTTTTTATGGAAAGCCTCCTCTAGGCCCACCAAACTCAGGTAATGCTTGGCAATGGCCGTCTGTTCAGCCCTGGGCTTGTGGCCCAGAACTGACTTGACTCCCAAACGCACATTTTCTAGGGCAGTCTTCCAGGGCAAAAGCGCATAGTTTTGAAACACCACCATCCGGTCTGGGCCAGGGCGGGTGACCCTACCCGTAGGGAGGCGGACTTCTCCGGTAGTCGCCGTGGTAAAGCCAGCAATGATATTGAGCAGGGTAGATTTACCACAGCCGGAGTGGCCAATTACTGTGATGAATTCCCCTTCTTGCACTTGCAGGTTGATATCCTTCAGGACTGGGTAATCCCCTTGGGGGGTCGGGTAAACTTTGGAAACTTGGTCAACTAACAGGAACGGCTCAGTGGCTGTGCGGTTGCCAGTAGGGTGGGGGTTGAGAGTTTGCATAGGTTTAGGGATTGTGTTTATGGGCAGATTGAAACTGGCTCTATTCGCGGGTTGTTAGGGCTTCATTAATTTGAATTGGGCGTTTGATCTCCAAGCTATGGAGGTAGGCTAGGGGGTCATCGGGGGAGAAGGTCAATTCGTCAAATAATCGAATTGCACGACGATCGCGCTGCTGTTCTGGGAAATTTAATTCGGCATTGGCTTGGCGGAAGACCTCGAATTGGCAGAGGCGATCGACCACCTCCACCCAATTGCGGGGAAATGGAGTTATGCCCCAGCGAGCCATCTGGGTAAGCATCCACAGGTGCTCAGCCGGGTCGGGGCAGTTGGCTTGATCGGTGTAGAACTGGAAAAAGCGGGGCAGGAATTCTGGTTCCTGGCCGTCGCCGCGGTCGTAGGCATCCACTAGCCCCCAGCGGGTGTAGCTCAAATCTGTGCCCAGATGCCGGCTGAGGATTTCAGCCACTTCCGGCCGGTTGCGGGGATCATCGCAGTAGGCACAAGCTTCTAAAAGGGCTTTAACCAGAGCCACATGGGTTTTAGGATACTGGGCAGCCCAGTCTTCATGCACCCCCAGCACCTTTTCCGGGTGACCAGACCACAGATCTAAACTAGTCGCCAAAATCACTCCCAAATCTTCATGGACAGCCCGGCTATTCCAAGGGTCTCCAGCACAGTAGCCAGCAATGTTGCCAGCTTTGAGATTAGAAACCATCTGGGCCGGGGGAATGGTCAGGATGCTCACATCTTGATCGGGGTCGGTTCCAGAGTTAGCTAGCCAGTGGCGCAAAAGCAGGTTTTGCATTGAGGCTGGATGTACAACCCCAAAGGTGGGTACTTGGTCGGGATGGTTTTCCGTAAACTGTTTGATGTTAGAGGCACTACGTAGCCCTTGAGCATAGAGTTGCTTACCGATGGTGATGGCATTGCCATTGCGCGATAGGGTCAAGGCGGTGCAAATGGGTACTGGTTCTGGGGCGAGGCTCAGGGCTAGGGGCATTCCTGCCACCATGGGGGCTGCGTCTAGGCGGCCTTCGGCTACCCCTTCGGCGATCGCCCGCCAACTGGGTTCCCGATTCAGGTTCACATCTAGGCCGTGCTTGGCAAACAGGCCCTTTTCCTTGGCCATCAGCAGGGGGGCGCTGTCACTGAGGGCGATAAATCCCAGCTCTAGGTTGACCTTCTCAAGATTGGCACTGGTAGTGACTGGGGTGCGTTTATGCTTCTTGCTACGCTTCTGTTGCTCCAGGAAGTAGAGCATTTCGTTGCGGAGGCTGTAGTAAGCGGGGTGGTTTAATACCGAGTGGCGATCGCGCGGCCGGGGAATTGGCACCTCTAGCACTTGCCCAATCCGGGCCGCTGGGCCGTTGGTGAGCATCACTACCCGATCGCTGAGCAACAGAGCTTCATCCACATCGTGGGTGACCATTACACAGGTTACCTGGTGCTCTTGGCAAATCTGCATTAGTTGTTCCTGCAAGCCCCCCCTAGTCAAGGCATCCAAGGCTCCGAAGGGTTCGTCTAGTAGCAAAACCTTGGGGCGGATGGCTAGGGCCCGGGCGATCGCCACCCGCTGCTTCATCCCCCCCGATAGCTGGGCCGGCCGCCTGTGGGCCGCATGACGCAATCTGACTAGATCAATGTGCGATTCCACAATTCCCCGCCGCTCTCCCTTTGGCAGGTGGCGCAACACGCGATTGACACCCAGGGCAATATTCTGCCGCACCGTCAACCACGGCAGCAGCGAATAGTTTTGAAACACCACCATCCGGTCTGGGCCGGGACAATTAATGGCCTTGCCCTCTAGGATTACTCCGCCCGCCGAGGGGCGGTCTAGCCCAGCAATCAGGTTTAATAGGGTAGATTTGCCACAGCCAGAGTGACCAATCAAGCTAATAAATTCACCAGGATTGATCGTCAAGTTGATATTTTTAAGGGCAATATATTGACCGCCATTGGGTAAGTTAAAAACCTTGTCAAGGTGGTCGATTTCCAGGAATTTCAACATGTTTTTGGGAGGGTTTAAGTACGAGAAGTGATTGGATTATGGATGGAAGGCTGCTAGTTTTGTGGATAGTTGCAGTTGTTGATTAAGTCTAAGATTTCTGCTCTGGAGGCAACACTAAGCTCCCTAGGAAAGCTACTAATTTGTCTAGGAGCAGACCCACCAGACCAACATACAAAAGTGCCAAGATGATTTCGCTGATCAAGGAGCTGTTCCACGAATCCCAGATAAAAAATCCAATTCCGACTCCACCAATCAGCATTTCCGCGGCTACGATCGCCAACCAAGACAAGCCCACCCCAATCCTTAGCCCTGTGAATACGTAAGGGACGATCGCTGGAAATAAAACACTAAAAAAGTACTCAATTTTAGATAACTGTAGTACTCGGGCCACATTTTTATAGTCCTGGGGAACCTGTTGCACACCCACTGCGGTGTTAATCAACACAGGCCAAACTGAGGTAATAAAAATCACAAAAATTGCCGAAGGTTGGCTGTCTTTAAATGCCGCCAAGGAAATTGGTAGCCAAGCCAAGGGTGGTACTGTCCGCAATACCTGAAAGATTGGATCCACCGCATCATAAATTAAGGCACTACTGCCAATGATAATTCCTAAACCAATTCCGACCGGCGATCACAAAACCAACTGCTACCCGGCCCAAGCTTGCTGAAATATGCCAAAATAGCCCCTTGTCAGTGCCGCCATTATCAAAAAATGGATTGATAATCAGCTCCCAAGTGTCGCTTAAAACTTTAGTCGGCGGTGGTAGGGGCGGCTTGGCTCCGGAGCAGAGCAACTGCCACACAGCTAGAAAAATTACAACTGCGATCATCGAAGTAATTAACTTTCGGGCATTCCTGCGGACATTGGTTACAGCCTGATAGAAAAATAACTGGATTGGATTGGTCGGGTAAGTTGCAGTCATAGGATTAGGGATGGTTAGAAAAGAAATTTCTAGTTACGCAGTCAAGCTACAAGTTAGCTAGCGATCAGCGATTGCTTGATCACGCTCAAATCAACCCCCGATCCCCAGCTATTCAGGTTTATTAGGCTTTTTTGATCTTGAGAGCCTTGAGGTATTCACTGGGGTTCTCTGGATCAAACTTGACCCCATCAAAGAAAGTTTCTACCCCACGGGAAGTACTCTTAGGAATTGCTGCTTCCTGGCCAATTGCTTTGGCTGCTTCCCGCCACAGGTCTTCCCGGTTCACACTGTCGATTAGAGCTTTCTTGTCGGTACCCTCTGGCAGCATTCCCCAACGTTCATGCTCAGTTAAAAACCACAGGTCGTGACTCTTGAAGGGATAGGAAGCCGCATCGGCCCAGTATTTTTGCTTGAGGCTGGGGTTATCAAGGATGCGGCCGTTACCAAAGTCAAACTTGCCCATGGAGCGATCGAGAATATCACTGACCGGTACCTTCAGCCACTCCCGCTTAGCCAAGGTTTCGCACATTTCCTTGACATTCTCAGTCTTATCACACCAAATTTGCGCCTCCTGCACCGCCATCAAAATCGCCTTAGCCGCCTTGGGATGGCGATCGACCCAATCAGCCCGCATCGCCAAAGCCTTCTCTGGATGATCCTTCCAAAACTCACCAGTAGTGATCGCCCCGACCCCCACCTGTTGGTTCACAGTCTGCAACGGCCAAGGCTCGCCCACACAGAAAGCTTCCATATTACCAACCTTGACATTGGCAACCATCTGCGGCGGCGGCACCACAATCAGAGATATATCTTTTTCTGGGTCTAAACCACCAGCAGCAAACCAGTAGCGGATCCACAAATCATGGGTACCACCAGGGAAAGTCATGGCACACTTGATTTCTTTACCCTCCGATTTAGCCTTAGCAAAGGCCTCCTTGAGAGGAGCACTATTGGCAGCCACTTTCAAATCCTTGTAAGCATTGGCAGTCAGAATGCCCTGGCCGTTTAAACTCAATCGAGCCAAGATGTGCATGGGCACTTTCTTGCCATCGGTGACCTTGCCACTACTAATTAAATAGGGCATCGGGGATAAGATGTGTGCCCCATCAATGCCGCCGCCGCCGGAACCCAGCACCAAGTTATCGCGGGTAGCACCCCAAGAAGCTTGCTTGACCACTTCCACATCGGGCATTCCATATTTGGCAAAAAAACCTTTTTCCTTAGCAATAATCAGGGGTACCGCATCCGTTAAGGCGATAAAGCCCAGCTTGGCAGTTTTCACCTCTGGAGTATCTGCTGGTGCTACATTTGCATTTGGGCTAGTCTGGGGGCTGGTTGTAGAGGTGGTACCACTTGAGCAACTGTTGAGGACCACAGCCCCCAAGGTAGTGGCCCCAGCGGTAGATAGAAATTTGCGGCGAGACAGGTTAGACATGGTTGTAGTATCGTGGAATTTGAGTTACTAAAATTACTAAATGTGGGACAGGGGTAAGCGTTACTCCTGTTGTGTTGATTTAGCTGTTAATTTGACTGTGGCTCCAAAGTGTTCCGTCAGGATTTGCCGCAGAACCCCCTTGAGTTCTTCGCAAGGAATTCCCTGCATCGCGCGGCTGCCCAAGTGGGCATCTTTGCCGACCTTGCCACCCATGTAGATATCAACTGCATCGAGGGTTTTACCATCTCTGCGAATCTTGGTACCCATTAGGCCAATGTCGGCCACTTGGGGTTGACCGCAGGAGTTTGGGCAACCAGTCCAGTGAATCCGGATGGGTTTGGTTAGCTCTAGCTCCTCGTCTAGTTCCCTAGCAAGGGCCATGGCTTGGTTTTTAGTTTCCACTAGGGCAAAGTTGCAAAACTGGGCCCCGGTGCAGGAAACTAAACCCCGGAGGAGTGGCGGGGGGTCAACGGCAAACTTTTTTAAGATGGGTTCCTGGAGCATGGTTACCAGGCGATCGTCACTGATGTGGGGGATAATTACGTTTTGTTCAACAGTGAGGCGCAGTTCCCCTTGGCCATAAATTTGGGCCAGGCGGGCTAGCTCGAAGAGGTCGGGGGCGTAGAGCCGCCCGGCGGGTATGTTTAAGCCCACGTAGTTGAGGCCGGGTTGTTTTTGGCGGTGGATACCAAGGTGGTCGCGTTTTTCCCAGTTGATTTCATCTTTTGGGGCGGCATGGGTGAGGTGTGTGCCCAGTTCCTGCTCGATCGCGTCCCGGAATTTATCGATTCCCCATTCGTCGATTAGCCACATGAGCCTGGATTTTTGCCGATTTGCCCGTAGGCCGTGGTCACGGAACACAACTAAGATGGCTCGACAAAGTTCGACCACTTGGGCTGGGCTGACCCAAGCGTTGAGGGGGATGGCTGCTTGGCAGCGTTTGGCTGAGAAGAAGCCGCCGACTAGGACGTTGAAGCCAAGCTGCTGGTCTTTATAGGCGGGGATAAAGGCTAGGTCGTTGATTTCGGCGTGGACTGAGTTGTCTGGGCAACCAGCGATCGCAATATTAAACTTGCGTGGCAGATTGGCAAATTCCGGGTTGCCCTCTCCATTATTGGTAATTAAGGCTTGGACTTGATTGACCAGGTCTCGTGTGTCATAAAGTTCGTGGGCATCAATGCCAGCCACCGGGGAAGCGGTAATGTTACGCACATTGTCCATGCCGGATTGCACACTGGTCATGCCGACAGCTTGCAACCGTCGGAAAATATCGGGAATATCTTCGATGCGGATGCCCCGCAGTTGCAGGTTTTGTCTGGTGGTAATGTCGGCGTTGCCTTCGGTGCCGTAGCGCTGGGTAATTTCACCGAGGGTCTGCATTTGCTGGCTGGTGATAATCCCGCCGGGGATACGCAACCGCATCATGAATTTACCGGGGGTAACTGGTCTGAAGAAGATGCCGAGCCATTTGAGGCGATAGTCGCGATCGCCCTCATCCATGGCTTCCCAGCCAATCCTGGCAAAGTGCTCCAGTTCAGTTTTAACTGCTAGGCCGTCCTTTTCAGATTTGATCTTTTCAAACTTATTCATGCCAGAAGTTGGCACTGGAATTGCAGTAGTCATTTTCAGTTTTGGGACTGGTTGGATAAACCCCAAACACCCCAGGCATCTACCAATTAGCCAATTGGCGGCTAGTTTGAGCCGTTATAAACTCAGGGCGACTGTGGTTTATGGAAATTATTGACTCAGGTTATGCTGACCCCAGGGGATGGATTGTAGCTGGATATACTAAACATGAATTCCTATGAAATAACTGCATTCAAACCATGCAACATTCGCATAAATATTTAAGTTCTGTGTATTCAGTTAATAAATCAATGCAGGTATACAGGCCTCTGTGGGTCTGATTGAGCAATGAATTGACCATGGGCAACAGCAAATTGGCCGTAACAGGTCGGCAGGTTTTACGGTCTAGAGATACAGCACTTTTTGATGGAGCGGCAGTCGCCTCCTCATCAAAAATCATCAATCATTAACTAGCAAGGATTTCAAAAATAGAGATGTCTTTCATTGACATGAAAAGTGCTGTATTTGCGAGGGAAATATCTATAAAGATCTGTTAATTGGAGATGGCCGAGCGATCGCCGTAGCGCAACACCAAGGCCACAGCGATCGAAACTGCCGTGACTAAAAACATACTCAAAGCCGAGCCAAAACCCCAGTTCTGGGTAGCCCCAAGGAATTGGTTATAAATCAGGCGAGCCACGGTCATACTAGCTGCTCCGCCGAGGAGTTCTGGATTGACAAAATCCCCCAAGGCCGCTGCAAATACCAGCAAAGAACCAGCAATTACCCCCGGGCGCACCTGGGGAACTACCACATCACAGAAAACTTGAATTGGGTTGGCCCCCAAGTCAGCAGCGGCCTCCAGCACTCGACGATCGAGCTTGGCGATCGCCGCATACAGCACCAAAATCATAAATGGCAGATAACTGTGGATCATCCCCACCACCACAGCCGCAGGTTGGTTGAGAATCTGCACCGCTGGTAATCCCAGCCAAGCCAAGCCCAAATTTACTACCCCAGTCGGCCGGAGGATCGAAATCCAGGCATAGGAGCGCAATAGCGAAGAAGTCCACAGGGGCAGCACAAAAACTAACAGCAGCAGATTGTTTTGCCGTCGCCCCAACCAATAGGCCACCGGAAACCCCAAGCCCAAACAACCCACGGTAGTAACGGCCGCCAACAGGAGCGATCGACCAATTACCTGCAAATACAACGGCTGCAACCCAGTCAAATAATTATCAATCCCACTGGGGTTAACCACCATCCCCGGTCTAATATTAGGCACTAGACTCAACTGAGCAATGATCAACACAGGCAAAACCAACAGAAAAAAAAGCCATATCCCCGCAGGCAACAGCAGGAACACCCCCATAAACACCCTGCCTAGGTTCGATGGTTTAGGTTGGGAAGCAGTTGGCATAGCAAAATGCAAAATGTTGAAACTAACTATGTTGCCAGATTACTCAGAAGTATTGAAAAATAGCTTGGCGGCAAGTAAGAGCAATTTTATCCATAAACGCCAGCAGTAGAACGGGCAATACAACTGGATTAAGCTTAAGCCCAAAGACAACGAAAACTTCAATATCTGCCCCCTGCGAAACTGAATTTATACGCTTGGGAACAGGAGCAAGTAACATCACTAACAATGTAGGTCAAGCCAAAGGTGTTGGGCGCTGGCTTAACACCGGAAAATCGCCGCGGTTTTTAGTTCATGTATTCTATTTCCCATAAAAGACTACGCACCTTGTTGCATCTACTGTCAGTTTTGGCTCCTGCTCCAATGAGTAAATTGTAAAGTTTTACCATCAAAATTTGACGCTGCTGAGGTCAAGCACCAGATACAGGTGGTATGGCAATTGCCAAGAAATGCAGGACAAAGACCATAACTGCCAGAAGTTTTGAAAGATAGCTTTATGTAGAAAAATAGGGACAAATTATAGTAATTTGGGCCATACAAAATCTCTGTAAGTCAAAGCTCTAACGGACATTGGGAAATCCCTTGAATAGCCTTCCAGCAGGACTCCCTCTTGCACCATTCTGTAACATTATGACCATTAGGTGGATTCGTGATTACTCGATGAACTTCCCTAGAAATCATTTTAATTGCCTGTTGAAGTGACGGCGTAAGGCTTTGCTGCTTCCAGATCTTATCTAGATCGATGTCTTGCTGAGTTTTATAGCTCATGTAGGCCAGGGTATAGGTCACGATATTGGCACGATAACCGCCAAACTGCTCATTCCCAACAATTTTTTCAGCAGTTTTGAACAAAATTGCTTTGGCAATGAGGTGCTTAAAGTAAGTTTCATCTGGCTCAGGGCGGCTCTTCTCTGTCAAGCTAACTGTGAACTTAGCAAAGTTTTTTTGGGCACCTAAACTAACGATGTGGGGGAGTTGATCCCAAGTATGTTCAAATTTTGCAAGATCGGTTTTGGTGAACTTTTGGGCATTCGGGTGGGTAAGCGTGAAAGCTTTTTGTTGGGCAGGCGTTGATTCACGATTTTTGGCATCGGCGTACTGCCCTCGCGATCGTTCATAGAACCACCGAGTTTGGCGTTGGGTGCCATCAACCGCAGGTGCCTGAGTATCGCTGGTAAATCAAGCGCCAAGAAAGACTTCTTCTCGATGAAAACGGAGAAAATCTGGTTCAGGATAAAACTTTTCAGGTGAGCGCAGTTGACTGCCAGCATAAGCAACAAAGTTACTTTCTAATGTTTCTTCAGGCAGAAAATCTTGAAGATAGCGGCTTAGAAGCAATTTATTATTTTCATCAAATGTGATTAATCCCTGATCAAATGCAGCATCATGAGTACGTGCAAGACACAATCCATTGTGAGGATTAAGGCGATGCTCTGGTTGTTCATGCCAAGGAATAATATGGCTCGCAATTAGCAGTTCTGGAACAGGATTTCCGGTGATACAACAACGGTTGCCATATGATGACAAAACCATTTGTCGAAAGAAGTTTTGCCCAATTCTAATTTTGGTTGTAACTTGAGCTTCCGTTTCTTCTATTGTTCGAGTTAGAGGATATTTTATTGAAGACGGCTTAGATATTTTAGATTTTTGCTTGATAAACAATTGATTGAGGGCAGAAAATTCAACCCCAACTAACTCTTGAAAACGCTCTTCACTTTCCGTTCCCAGCTGTTCCCAGTTTGCTGCAAATTCTTCCCAAATTTCTCGGTCAGCCTTACTTGCTCCACTCAACCCTCGAATGCCACGCGCTTGCTGAATTGGATCAAGAGAGGCAAAATTGTTGAGTTTCATCGCTAGACTACTAGGCGTTCTACCCAGCTTTTCAGCGACTTCTATGATGATTGGTGTTCTATGGTCAAGTTGACCAAATGGCAGCTTGCAATATAGATTCATTGCAATGATGAGTTCATCTCGTGTCCAGGGTTTTCTAAGATTCATGAACTCCCTACCTTGTAATCCTGGAACGTCGGATCAGTGTAAGGATCATGGACACCGATCAAAACTGTGCGCCCGCCTTGCGAAATCCACTTTCCCTTGGGCTTCGAGAAGTACACACGGATCTCAAAATCTCCACCACATGTATCTGAATGCCTCATCCAAAAAGTTTTTCCTGATTTGCTGATATGGGTAATGGTATAGGAAAGTCGATCTGTGTACCATAACTCTGTAACACTCATCCCAATAGCTGGTGCTGGCGTGCTCTGCATTGTAGACAGCATGGAGTTCTGTAATGATCCATACATCTTCTTGTTCTCCCATAGGAAGTCATGTTCTAGTATATGCTTTATAGATTCTTGCAAGAGTTTCTTTCTTATTTACTAGATTATCAACATTCTCCATGACAAAAGCCAAAGGCTTATAGTAGCCAACGAATCTAACGAACTCCCTGTACAAGAAGTTTCTATGGTCAGATTCTATATCTCGACCCAGTTTCCTCATTCTTCCAATGCCAACCCGTGAGAAAACTTGACAGGGTGGCCCACCCACTAAAATATCTACTTCACCAGGATGCAATCCTAGTTGATCAAGATTACGAAGATCACGGATATCTTGAGGTGCTAATTTTAACCTAGCAGTAGGGAAGTTTCGATGGTGGGTATCAATGGCATACCGACTCTGATCAATGCCACCCAATATCTGACACCCGGCATTCTCAAACCCCAAGCTCATACCACCTGCACCACAGAAAATATCGAGTACAGTAGGCTTGATGCTAGATGAAAAGTGGTCAGAGTTCATGACAGAGATTTGATTTCAGGACTTAATACTTATGGGTGATCAGGCAAAATTACATGCGTTACGAGAATTTTCTAGCTGCTAGTTAAGCGAGTCCAGTATTCTTCAAAGGTAGCTGTGGCTGAGCCGATTGGCTCTAGGCTCTCTAGCTTGGCTAAAACCGCCGGGGAGGGGAATAGGGTTTGATCTTGCTGCTTGGCGGCGGTCAATTTGGTGAAGGCGGCCTGGTTGGGGGTGGCAAATTCCAGTTGTTCTACCACTTGGGCAGCGATATCCGGCTGGAGTAGAAAGTTGATCCAGGCGTAGGCCCCCTGGGGGTTGGGGGCAGTGCGGGGAATCACCAGCGTGTCGATGAAAAAAGATGACCCGCTGCTGGGGACTGTGTACTGGAAGGTCTGGTTTTCGCTGATTACTTGTTTGGCATCGCTGGAGTAGCACATGCAGATAAATAGGTCTCCGGCTAGGAGTTGGGGCCGCCAGCCATCGGAGGTAAATGCAGCGATCGCAGGTTTTAGTTTTACCAATTCCTGGTAAGCCTGCTGGATCTGCTGGGGATTAGTGCTGTTGTAGGAATAGCCCAGCTTCTTAAGGGCGGCTCCCATGGTTTCGCGCACGTCGTTGAGCAGGGTAATTCGTCGCCGCAGTTTAGCTTGGTTGGCCCACAGAAATTGCCAATCTGTAACTGGGCCAACTTTTTGGGGATTGTAGAGGAGGCCGGTTGTGCCCCAGGCGATCGGCACACTGTGGCGGTTGCTTGGGTCATAACGGGGATTCTGAAACCGGGGAAAAAGCTGGTCTAGCCCAAAGATTAGGCTTTTGTCTAGGGGTTGGAGCAGAGCCAAATCGAGCATTTTTTTGACCATGTAGTCGGAAGGATAGATGATGCTGTAGGCTCCACCCCCCCCGGCTTGGAGCTTTGCCAGCATGGATTCGTTGGATTCAAAGGTGTCAGCTACGACTCGGATACCAGTCTGCTGTTCAAATTGGGCCAGTAGCCGTTCGTCGGTGTAGCCAGCCCAGGTGTAGATGTAGAGTTCGTTGGGGTTACTGCCGGTGATGGGCGATCGCACATTGCCCAAGGTCCAGCCACAGCCAGACAATAATACCCCCGCTGCCGCCCCCTGCAAAAGTTGTCGTCGCTGCATAGCCCCCCCTAATCCCAAACAATTAATGCATCAGTCGGGTGCCAAGCAATGTACACCGCAGCCAAGGGATCCGGCAACACCACATTGGCTTTGGGATACAGCACCTTGACACGATCGCCACTCCCTAGACGTAGCACCAGCAAAGCATGGGTACCCTTGTACATAACACTTTCTAAAGACCCCGTAAAACAGTTGGGCACATTCCCCTGGGGCGGCTTGAGGGAGAGTTTGACCTTTTCGGGACGGACACTAACCGCCACAGTCTCTGGAATCTCCGCACGGGATTGAGCAAAAATAGTCAGGCCGCGATCGCTAACCACACGCACAAAATTCCCCTGGGGCTGGGCTTTGCCCCAAAACAAATTAGTCTCCCCAATAAAATCTGCCACAAAGGCCGTTTGGGGATGATCATAGACCTCACTGGGAGTACCCACTTGGTCGATCTGCCCCTGGCGCATCACCGCAATCCGGTCAGATAAACTCAAGGCTTCATCCTGGTCGTGGGTAACCAAGATAAAAGTCATACCCAACTGCCGCTGGAGAGTAACTAGTTCTAACTGCATCTGCTGGCGTAACTTCAGGTCTAAAGCCGCTAGGGGTTCATCCAATAAAAGTACTGCTGGCCGATTGACGATCGCCCTCGCCAAGGCCACCCGCTGCTGCTGCCCCCCCGAAAGATGCCGGGGCATCCGGTCAGCCAACTCGTGCATCTGGACTAGTCGCAAAGCCTCCTGCACCCGGTTCCTGCGCTCAGCCCGCTTTACCCCACTGATCCTCAAGCCAAAAGCCACGTTCTCGGCCACCGTCAAATGCTGAAACAACGCATAGGTCTGAAACACCGTATTCACCGGACGGCGGTGAGCTGGCACCCGCTCCATAGATTGGTCTTGAATCACCACCTCCCCAGTGGAAGGCTGCTCAAACCCGGCCACCAAACGTAAGGTGGTAGTTTTGCCACAGCCAGAGGGCCCCAAGATGCTAAAAAACTCTCCAGTCCGGACTGCCAAGTTCAACTCTTGGACAGCTATTTCCCCATTAAAGACTTTACTGACATGGTGTAATTGCAGATCAAATCCCGACAGCTCCGTTGGCTTGGCTTTGGCAAAAAAAGGCATAGGGTTTCCGTTTGGCAGCAAATTTACGCGAATACAGGGATAATTATGCTTAAGTTGGCCTGCTACCTAGAGTTTATATGACCATTACCCAAAGAAATCCCTTCTCAGCCTACTACACCAAAGAAGGCAAGACCGCTCGTACCGTTGGGCGGAATTGGCAATCTGTGGTCGTCATGGTAATAGTCAGTGCTGCCCTTGGCCTTGGCATTGTACCCCGCTTGGCTTATTTGCAAATTTTAGAGGGCGATCGCAACCGGCAACTGGCCGAAAACAACCGAGTCCGGATCATCCCCAGGGCCCCAGTCCGCGGCAATATCTTCGATCGCCACGGCAAGATCCTAGCCAGCAGTCGCTTCTCCCACGCGGTTTACGTCTGGCCCCTGGCCATCCGCAAAGAAAACTGGCTATCAACCCGCCGCACCCTAGCCCGCATCCTCAATATCCCAGAATCCGAAATTCAAGAACGCCTAGAAAAAGAAGGAGCTAAATCCCCCTCCCTAGTCAGAATTGCCAGGGGAATTAGCCCCTCCCAATTCACCGAGATATCCGAAAACAGACTACAGGTCGAAGGGGTAGAGCTGGATATCGAATCGATCCGCAACTACCCCAACGGGGATCTGGCCGCCCACATCCTCGGCTACACCGGAGAAATGAACGAAGAGGAACTAGTTAAAAAGAGATCCCAAGGCTATCGCATGGGCGATGTAGTCGGGCAAATGGGTGTGGAAGCCGCCTTTGAATCAATCCTGCGGGGCGAATGGGGCGGGCAGCAGGTCGAAGTAGATGGCTCCGGGCAAGTTTTGCAAATTCTCGGTCAAAAGCAGACCCAAGCCGGCCGCAACGTCCAACTCACCATTGATCTAGATCTCCAAAAAGCCGTTGAACAAAACTTGGCCGGCCGCACGGGAGCGATCGTCGTCATGGATGTCCACAACGGTGGCATCTTGGCCATGGCCAGCTACCCCACCTACGACCCCAACATCTTCTCTAGCCGGATCACCCCAGAGGTCTGGCAGCAGTTGCAAGGGCGGGGCAATCCCTTTTTAAATCGCGCCCTACGGGGCTTCCCCCCAGCCAGCACCTTCAAAATCGTCACCGCCGCCGCTGGCATGGAGAGCGGCAAATATCCCCCCAACACCATCTTGCCCACCTACGCAGCCCTCGACCTAGGCGGCTCGGAGTTGGGGGAATGGAACCTAGCAGGTTTCGGCCCCCTGGGATTTGTGGAAGCTATAGCCATGAGTAGTAACACCTTTTTTGGGCAGGTGGCCAGGGGCATTGGCGGCCCAGAACTGATTGCCTGGACTCGCCGGTTTGGATTTGGGAAAAAAACTGGCATCGAACTGGCCGCCGAGGAGTCCCCTGGCCTGGTGGCCGACGATGAATGGAAACAGGAAAACTACAACTGGGAGTGGACCGTGGGAGATACGGTAAACATGTCGATCGGCCAAGGATTTACCCTAGCTACTCCTTTACAGGTAGCTGTAATGTTTGCAGTGCCTGCCAATGGCGGCTTCCGGGTCAAGCCGCACCTACTCAAGGACAATGAAGATGCCCAAAATTGGCGGGAGTCTCTCAACATGAAGCCCGATACAATCCGGGTAATTCGTGAGGGGCTGCGCGGGGTAGTCACCTTCGGTACCGGCCAAGCCCTGGGGGAACTGCCCATCCCCACTGCTGGTAAGAGTGGCACGGCTGAAGCTCCCCCAGGGGAGTCCCACGCTTGGTTTGGGGCCTATGCCCCGGCCGATAACCCGGAAATTGTGGTGGTAGCTTTTGCGGAACACTCCGGGGGCGGGGGCGGTTCTGTGACTGGGCCGATGGTGGCCAAGGTAATTCAGGCTTACCATGATCTGAAACGGGTCAGGGCTGGTTTGCCGCCTTCATCTAAGCCCTCCGCAAGACCCGGCGGCTAGGTTTTGCAGTAGTCCTGATGTTAGATTAACTGTTGTTAAAAAACGGGGAAGTTTTATGACGATCGAACTGTACCAATTTGAACCCTCCCAATACTCAGAAAAAGTCAGGTTCATTCTCGATTACAAGGGCCTACCCTACAAAAAAATTGAAGTCACCCCCGGTGTGGGCCAGCTAGAGGTGTTCCGCATCTCTGGTCAGCGCCAGGTGCCGGTTATTAAAGATGGGGCAACGGTGGTGGCTGATTCGACGGCGATCGCTCTCTATCTGGAGCGCAAGTACCCAGACCAGCCACTAATTCCCACCGAACCCAGGGCGAAGGCTTTAACTTTAATCATGGAGGAATGGGCCGATGAGTCGATCGGCACTAAGGGGCGCAAGGTACTTTTTGGTGCCCTAACCCAAAACCAGAGCTTTCGCACCGCGTTCTTACCCGCCAGTACCCCTGATTTTGTCAAAACGGCGATCGGAGCTGTACCGCCGGAGTTTTTAGATGTCTTGGGGGCCGGAGTCGGCTTGGGTATTGATACGATCAAAGCCGCCCAAGATGCCCTCAAGCAAGACCTAGAAGCTCTTTGCCTGATCCTCCAAGATAGTCCCTACCTGACTGGTAGCCAGCCCACCCTGGCAGATTTGACCGTGGCGGCCTTGAGTATCTTGATCAAATTCCCCGATGGTGATTACATGAATTTACCTAGTACCCTCAAGGGGCGGGGTATCCCTGGAATTGCTGACAATCCAGATTATGAGGTGTTTTTTAGCTGGCGCGATCGCCTCTACCAACAGTACCGCCGCTCCAGCAGCGGCACCGGCGGCGAAGCTCCCCCCAACCGGATTGAAATTGATTAGCCCAAGAGCTTAAACCAATCTAAGCCCTCCAAAATCCCCCCGGCATAACTATGCTCAGCTAGGTAGTGCCGGGGTTGCCTATGGCTTTGCCACCAAGCTTTTAACTCGGCTTGGGCATTGGCCACAATCACCCCCAAAGCAGGCTGCTCAAACAGGCTAATGTCGTTGCCGGAATCTCCGCAAACTAAAGTTTCACCCCAGGAAATTTGTAATATATTTTGTAAATAAGCCACAGCCTTTCCTTTGCCAGCGCGACTGGGCAAGATATCCACCTGTTCGCCGGAGCTAAAGACCACTTGGGCAGCAATTGCTTCTTGATCAATGGCAGAACAGAGTTGCTTGATCGTCAGGGCTGGAGCAGCAGGGTGCAAATTAAAGCTCAGTTTCCAGGGATTTTGCTCCGCGATTGGCTGGGGTAAGAGTTGTGGAAAACCGTGCACTAGGGCAAATATTGGTTCTGGATGCCAGTCTTGGGAAATATGGCCGGCCCAATCCGCCCACAGCTGATTATTTTGGTAGATTTGGCTGCCGACTCCAGTGATCCAATAGTCCGGCTCCAAAAGTTGCTTTTGCCGCTGTAACTCTTGGGCAGATTTATACGATCGCCCAGTTGCATACACCAGATATAGGCGATCGCGCTGGTCGAGTAGTTTTTGATTCAGTACCGCCAAGGCCTGGTCATCTCCAACTAGGGTGTTATCCAAATCTGTAACTAAAAGCACAACCGTTTTCCTCCGGTATTTCCAGTCAACCCACAGATAAAAGAATTTAGAGGCTTGTAATTGTGACCTGCTTCTGCACGCTTGACCTCAATTCCTCAATTCTATTGGTTTCCCGGCTAGCATTCTCCGTCCATACCATAAACTAAGTTACCGATCCACCTGCACCCATGCCTACCCCCCCCGTCGATTCCCGTGAAAGTGGCATTCTCGATCGCGCCAGGAGCCTATTTTATCAACACGCCCTAGTCAAGCTAGACCAGCGCCACATCGGAGCTGTAGCCGCCATCAACCCCAAAGACATCAAAGACAAAGCCGCGGGTGCCTTCCATGAAGACTTAAACTACGGCGAGGTTTTTATCCGTGACAATGTGCCAGTAATGATCTTCCTGCTGCTGGAGAAGGAATTTCAAATTGTCCGCGACTTCCTCAATGTCTGCTGGAGTCTCCAGAGTAACCAGTTCCAGACCATGGGGATTTTTCCAGCTAGTTTTACCGAAAAAGCTGGTGCCCTCGTAGCCGATTACGGACAGCGAGCGATCGGCCGGGTAGTCTCGGTAGATGCCACCCTGTGGGTGCCGATTATCGCCCACGCCTACGTTCAGGCTTCTGGAGATGTGGCCTGGGCCCGCCAGCCAGTCATTCAGTTTGGCATTCAGCGATTTTTAGACCTCATCCTCCATCCCCGCTTCCGTGATGCTCCGACCATCCATGTGCCAGATGGAGCCTTTATGATTGACCGGCCCCTGGATGTGTGGGGTTCACCCTTGGAAATTCAAGTTTTATTGTATGGTTCGCTGTGCAGTGCGGCGGGCTTGATTAAGCAAGACCTCCGCCATGGGAAACAGGGCCATTTTATGGATGCTTTCCGGGATAAGCAAAAGCAGCAGTTTATGTCTGCAGTTGCCTGGGCCAAGCGCCTGCGCCGGTATCTGCTCAAGCATTATTGGGTTAATATCAAGACTGTACAGGTGTTGCGCCAACGCCCCACGGAGGAGTACGGCGAGAGTGCTGCCAATGAGTACAATATCCAGACAGAGTCAATTCCCCATTGGCTACAGGAGTGGTTGGGAGAAGATGGTGGCTATTTGCTGGGGAATATCCGCACTGGCCGGCCGGATTTTCGCTTTTTTACTCTGGGTAATTGCTTGGGGGCAATCTTTGATGTGATTAGCCCGCGCCAACAGCAGGCTTTGTTCCATTTGATCTGGCGTAATCAGGCTCATTTGGTGGCTCAAATGCCTCTGCGGATTTGTCACCCGCCCCTGGAGGGTAATGATTGGCAGAGTCGCACGGGGTACGATCGCAAAAATCGCCCCTGGTGCTACCACAACTCTGGCCATTGGCCGTGCTTAACTTGGTTTCTGGCAGCGGCCATGCTCCGACATCAGCAGCTGTACCCCAGCCTCAGCCAAGATATCTGGGAAAACTGCCAAAGCTTACTGTACTCCAGCTATAAAACTTTACTGAAGCGTTTGCCGCAACAGCGCTGGGCTGAATACTTTGATGGGCCCACTGGGCTGTGGACGGGGCAGCAGGCTCGCTACTATCAAACCTGGACGATCGTTGGTCTGTTGCTACTCCAGCACTTACTCAAAGTCGAGCAGTCCGCAGCACATATTTTGAACATCCCCCGCCTCTCGGAGCTGAGCCAACCTTTTTAAGCTGCTATAGTGAGTTTCGGGCAGGGATTCTGAAACTGCGATGGCAAAACGCGATGCTAACTACGTAATCCGGTTGATGCCGATTGCCGTCGGCAGTTTGGGGGCTGTGCTTCTGCTTTTTAACCGGTTGACTACGCCAGCCCTGACCACCAACCAAGCCCGCTCTGATGTTTTGGGAGTTATTTTGGCAGCGGTGTTGGTATTGGTGGGTCTTTTGTGGCAACAGGTGCAACCGCGATCGCCTGATACGGTAGTCCTTGAAGGTCAAGAGGGCTTTGAACTGCAACCTGACCTACCGGACGAGCTAAAAATTGAACTGGCTTGGGCTTCTCATCTGCTTTTGACCAACAGTGCTACTAGGACGATCATCGTGGTACACCGCAGCCGAGTATTGCTGCGTCGAGGTATCCTCGGCCCCAATCCTCAGGTGCAGGCCGGGGCAATTGTCCAGCGGGTGATGGCTACCCAAAAACCAATTTATCTAGTGGATCTCAAGCTCTACCCCGGCCGGATTGAGTTTGACTACTTACCTCCCAACACCCAAGGGGTGATCTGCCAGCCCCTCGGCTCCCAGGGGGTAATGATCTTGGGAGCCAACGCCCCCCGTAGCTACACCAAGCAGGATGAGGCTTGGATTACTGGGATTGCCGACAAGCTGACCAATACCCTGGCTGGCTGGCAGCCGGAAGGCTAGCGATCGAATACCCGGCTTCCCCAAGGGATAATTTTTATTACTAGTTCAGCGACATCACTTACTAGATTCAACGTCAGTCCGGGTAGCCTTGATCCAACAAAATTCGGCTGAAATCAAGCAATATCCTTGCCAAAGTGACTAAATTGGCAAGGGAACCATGGGGTTTCTGGCTTATTCCGGACTCATGTTAATTCAGGAGTACTGTCAATAACAGCGGTGATTATTTCTCCAGTCGTTCCGTCTTGCGCTGGAGTTTCGTAATGCCCTTGTCTAATGTTTTGCCGGTCTACTTTTTCATATATAGCCCTTTTCATGTCGACAAAAGACATCTCTATTTTTAAAATTCTTACTGATTACTGATTGTTATAATGATTTTTAATGAGGCGGCGACTGCCACTCCACTAAGAAGTGCTGTGAAACCTTGGACGAGGCCCCTTTAATTTGAGGATTTTTATTTGATTTTCTGGATATTTGGGTAATGGGAATTAACCTGCTCTTAGGTTTTAGGAGAGGCAAATTTTAACTATCGATCGCTAAAGTGTTCCCCTAGCAGTTGTCAATCTGGCTGTGATTTTCGTGATTCAGGGGATTTTTATGGCGACACCAATCAATCAGATTCAGGGCGCAAGCCACATCTCACCACTGCTGGGTCAGACTGTTACCACCACTGGGGTAGTTACAGCGGTCATCCCCAGCGGCAGTGGTCGGGGCTTTTACCTACAAAATCCGATCGCAGATAACGATCCAGCCACCTCAGAGGGCATTTTTGTATTCCTGGGTTCGGCTTCCCTGGTCAATCCTATTCCCGGGCAGGCCATAGCAGTGACTGGTCGGGTTGAAGAGTTTCGCCCCGGCAATAACCCCAACAACCTGACCATTACCCAGATCAATGCCAATGTCCCCGGCAGCAGCCTAACGATCGTCCCCGCCCTAGGGCCAGTACCCGTCACCATTCTGGGGCAAGGGGGTAGAATTCCGCCCGATCGCACCATCAAAACCACACCCATAACCCAAAACCTCCCCGTGGTCGGCCGAGCTGCCCTAGAGGAAATCCAACAGACGGCAGTTGTACCCAACACTCCATCTACTGGTTCTTTCACCTACCAGCTCAGTGGCAATCAACTGGTTATTTCGGGCAGCTACAGCAGCCTCACCAGCCCCCTAGTCTCTGGAAATCCGATCCGTCTCCAAGTTGCCCCAGCGGGCAGCAATGGCCCAGTCATTCGGGATCTAAGCGTTACCACCACCTCCACCACAGCCGGAAACTTCAGTGGAAATCTGAGTTTGACCCCTGGGGAGCTGGCAGATTTTCAAGCCGGGCGGCTCTACGTCAACTTGGCCACCAGCACCAATCCCAATGGGGAACTGCGTGGCCAGCTAGGCCCCAGCGTGGAGTTGAGTAGCTTTAACGCCAACACCGATGGCATAGATTTTTATGAGTCGGTGGAGGGGATGTTGGTGCAGGTGAATAATGCCGTGGCGGTGTCGCCCACCAATGTGTTTAGTGCCGGAACGTCTGGGGAAGCCAGGGAGTTGTGGGTTTTGGCTGATGGTGGCAGCGGAGCTAGCGGGCGATCGCCCCGGGGCGGCATCAATATCAGTCCCACTGATTTCAACCCAGAGCGCATTCAAATCGATGACACCCTAATTCGCCCCAGTAGTCGCTTACCGCTGGTGGATGTGGGGGCTAAGTTGGATACAATTAGCGGGGTAGTCAGCTACAACTTTAGCAACTACGAAATTCAAATCCTAGCACCAGTCAGTGTCAGCACCCCCAGTTCCTTGACCCGCGAGACCACTAACCTCAAGCCAGACCCCAGATTTTTGCGGATTGCTGATTTTAATGTGGAGAATCTCAGCCCGGGGGCAGTGAATGACCGCGAGTTCGGTGGCAATCGCATGGCTGCCGTTGCCAACATCATTACCCGCAATCTTTTGGCTCCGGATATTCTCAGCTTGTCTGAAATTCAAGACAATAACGGCAGCACCGACGATGGTACAGTTTCGGCCACAGCTACCCTCAGTGCCCTGATCGAAGCCATTAGAGCGGCGGGCGGCCCCACTTACGAATTTCGGCAAATTGATCCAGTCAACAACCAAGATGGTGGCCAGCCGGGCGGCAATATCCGGGTGGTATTTTTGTTTAACCCGGCCCGCGTCCAGTTTGTTGATCGCCCCGGCGGCGGCCCGAATATCAATACCGGGGTTGTCAATGTGGGTGGTCAACCCCAGTTTTCCATTAGCCCCGGCCGGATCATCGACACCAACCTTGCGGATGGGGATGCCTTCAGTGCCAGCCGGAAACCACTGGTGGGAGAGTTTGTGTTCAATGGGGAAAAGTTCTTTGTAATCGGGAACCACTTTAATTCCAAAGGTGGTGATCAACCCCTATTTGGTCCGACCCAGCCGCCCATCCTCAGCTCTGAGTCTCAGCGGCAGCAACAGGCGGCGATCGTAGCTGGCTATGTTACGGAAATTTTGAAGATCGATCCCAATGCCAAGGTGGCTGTCTTGGGAGATTTGAATGATTTCCAATTTTCTAGGCCGGTTAATACCTTAAAGGCGGCGGGTCTGATTTCCTTGACTGAGACTTTGGCAGCGGGCGATCGCTACACTTTTAATTTTCAAGGCAATAGCCAAGTCCTTGACCACATCCTAGTCAGCCGCGCTCTTAGTTCCAGCACCTACGATATCATCCACATCAACTCCGAGTTTAGCAACAGCGCCAGTGACCACGACCCGACTATGCTTAAGGTCAACACTCTGACTTCTACCACGTCCCAGTTTTTAGCAAAACCAAACCCCAGCAACGGCAATATCAGGGTAGGTACCAGTGGTAATGATGTTTTGTACGGCTCCACCCTACCTGGGCCTGTGGATACTGCACTCATAAACGATGACATCTTTGGTGAGGCTGGCAATGATTTACTGAGTGGATTAACAGGCAACGATAATTTATTTGGTGGCCTGGGTGATGACCTGATCTACGGTGACAGCGGCAATGACTGGCTTGCTGGTGAAGGCGGGGATGACCAGCTTTTTGGCGGCGGGGGCAACGATCTGTTGGAGGGCGGGGCTGGCAATGATCTACTCCTTGGCGGGGCTGGCAATGACACCTTGGTCGGCGGTAGTGGGAGCGATCGCTTCCGGCTGATTAATGCTCCTGGCCCGGATATCATCACTGATTTCACCCCTGGCACAGACTTAATTGAGTTATCTAGGGGCTTGGAATTCGCCAGCCTGCGAGTTTCTGCGATCGCTCCCAACATTACTGCGATCGGCACCGCAACCAACCCAAACATTGCCCTTTTATTCGGGGTAAATCCTGCGGCCCTCACAGCCAGCAGTTTTGTGACTATCTAGCCCAAAAATCACCCAAATTTAGTTAACGTAAATTCAGGATTAGCCAGAAACCGCAGGCTGCCAATTTAGTCCCTTGGGTAAACACATTGCTTGGTTTCAGCCAAACTTGGTTGGCTCAATGGCACCCGGACAGAAGTTAGTTAGAAGGCGATTACAGTCCAAGCTGTGATCATACCTGTGGTCAATAATGCCTCTAGTTAGAGACCTTCCAGCCAGCGAACCACCGCAGACACATCCCCTACCTTCTCGGCATCGGGCAGGGGGGGGCGTTGGATCATAACCACAGGCAACCCCAATTCACGGGCAGCTACGATTTTGGCATAGGTGGCCTGACCGCCGCTATTTTTACTGACGATCGCCCCAATTTGGTAACGCTGGAGGAGCGATCGCTCCTCCCCAAGCTCAAAGGGTCCCCTAGCTAAAATCACCTCCCCCGCAGGTAGTGGTGGTCGGGGCATCTCAATCATCCGCATCAAAAACCACCCAGCCAACCCCGCATAGGCCGCCAGCTCCTGCCGGCCTATGGTCAAAAAAACCCGTTCTGCCAGCCCAGGCAGAAGGGCCGCCGCCGCCCCATGGTCGGCAACTTCCAGCCAGCGATCGCCCACTTGAGGTTGCCAAGGAGGTCGCACCAGCAACAGGAGGGGAACCCCGACTTGGTGAGCCGCTGCGACCGCCTGGGATGAAATTTGCCCAGCAAAGGGATGGGTAGCATCCACCACAGCCGTAATCTGCTCCCGGCACAGGTAGCTCGCCAAACCCGCAACCCCCCCAAACCCACCGACCCTAGTCGCTGCACTAGCAGGGTTTTGGGTCCGTCCTGCCAAAGAAGTGATTACCTCCCACCCCCCAGGAACTTCCTGAGCCAGCCGACTAGCCTCGCCAGTACCGCCCAAGATCAGCAGCCGCCTACCCGCCATAAAACCTCCGAGCCGCCAGCCTTATCCTTCTTTACTTTCTTGATTAGTCGGGATCATAATCCTAAACTCAGTACCAACACCCAACTGGGAGCTGCACTCCATTCGGCCGAGGTGACGTTCAGTAACAATTTGGTGGCTAATGGCCAGACCCATGCCAGTACCTTTGCCGATCGGCTTGGTGGTAAAGAAAGGGTCAAACATCTGCTTCTGGATATCTTCAGGGATACCGGGGCCATTGTCTTGAATGACAATTAGAACCATGGGCGGAGTGTTCACCAAAAGCCGGGTGTGAATTTTAATTTCTGGTCGGAAAGCTTGATCACCCACATTGGCTTTAATTTTGTCTTCCAAGGCATCGATCGCATTGACCAACAAATTCATAAACACCTGATTGAGCTGTCCAGCATAACATTCCACCGCGGGCAGATTGCCGTAATCTTTGCTAATCACAATTTTAGCCCTAGGGTAATCGATGCCATCGACCTTGATACTCTGAGACTTGAGACGATTTTGTAAAATCATCAGGGTACTGTCGATCCCATCGTGGATATCCACAGCCTTCATATCGGCCTCGTCCATCCGGGAAAAAGTCCGCAAAGATAGAACAATTTGGGTGATCCGGTCAGCTCCAGTCTTCATAGAATCCAGCAACTTGGGCAAATCTTCAACCAAAAACTCTAGATCAATTTCATCCTGCTTGTCTTGAATCGCGGCCACTGGCCTTGGATAGTGATGTTGGTAAGCCTGCATCAGCTCCAGCAAATCATCCACATATTCCTCAGCGTGGATTAGGTTGCCGTAGATGAAACTGACCGGATTATTAATTTCGTGGGCCACCCCAGCCACCAATTGCCCCAGGCTCGACATTTTTTCACTTTGAATCATCTGGGTCTGGGTGCGCTGGAGTTCCTGGAGAGTTTCCCCCAATTGCCTAGCCCGCTCATTGCTCTGCTGATAGAGTTCCGCTTGGTTGAGGGCAATGGTCAACTGCTCTAGCACATCTTGGAGTAGGTCAATTTCCAAAGACCGCCAAACCCTGGCTTGACTGTGGTTAGAGCACATCAGAATACTAATTTGCCCAGATTGGGAACGGGTCGGCAAATACAGCATAGCCTTAGCTGCAAAGTCTTGACTGAGTTTTTGCAGTTCTGGCTGCTCCACTAGGTCAGCATTGTCAATTTGGAGAATTTCTAGGTTTAACAATCGACTCGCCCAAGGCTCGTCAGCATTGGCTGCATAATCGCCGACTATGCTTTTTGCACTGGCAATTTTTGATTCGTGGATCACTTGCCAAGTCGGTTCCGGTGAGGGCTGGAAGTAGCAAAAGGCCACCCGCTCAATCTGTAAATAATTGCGAATCTCCTCAAGGACTACATTAATGATCTGTTGAAAATCAAAGGAGGTACGAATTTGGCTAGTGAGTTTATTTAGTAGTTTCTCCCGCTGGCTCTGCTGAAGAAGCAGGGTTTCGGCTTTTTTGGCTTCCGTAATATCGGTGGTAGCTCCGACTACGCTGATAATGTTGCCTTGGCTGTCTTTAATGGGGTAGGCCCGCAGGATTGTAGTCATGGGCCGGCCCGTGCAGGAAAATTGCTCCACTTCGCCAATCCATGTCTGTCCTGCTGTGATTGTGGTTAAGATTTCCTTGGCCACGGCGGGGTCTTGAAAGACGGCTACAATTCCACCAGCTTGGTTAAATTCCTCTGGGGAGTTACATTCGTAGAGTTCATCGAAGGCGCGGTTTTGATAGTAGTGATTGCCTTGGGCATCGGCAATGCCGATCGCATCACTGGATTCTTCCACTGCCCGCTTAAAAATTTCTAGGGATTGCTCGGTGAGCTTGCGATCGCTAATGTCTAGGGCCGCACCAATAATCCTGTAGATCCTACCAGAATCATCTGTCAAGGGGGATAGGGTGGTCACTGACCACACCTGGTTACCAGAAACTTGGAAGCATTCTTCGTAGCTAATGGCGGTTCCCCTAGCCAGGCAATTCCGATAATTTTGAATGATTTCACCTCCCAAGACTGGGCCAAAGATTTCTAGGGGGGTCTTACCGCAAATTTCATCATTAGTGAGACCCACTGCCTTCTCAGCTGCTGGGTTACACCCAACTAGGCGAAATTCTAATTCCTCAGTAACATCAACCACAAAGATGACCATTGGGGTACCAGTATAGATACTGCGGAGAAACTCCTCTTTCTCTTTAAGTTGGGCTTCCGCATTTTTGCGATTAGTAATATCTTGAAAATAAATCGATAGCCCGTCTTCAAAGGGATAGACTTTAACTTCAAACCACGTATCAAGGGGCGGGTAAAATTCCTCAAAGTTTAAAGTAACCCCCTCCGCCGATGCTCGGTGGTAATTTTTATAGAAATTTGAGCCGATCGCCTCAGGAAACTCATCCCAAATTCCCTTACCCAAAAGTTTCTCCGCGGGTTTACGCAGCAGTTGCTCCGCCTGCCCATTGATATAGGTAAACCGCCATTGATGATCCAAACTAAAAAAAGCATCATCAATGCTAGCCAAGATATTTTTAATTTTTTGATTTGCCCTTTGCAGCGAAGCTGCTGTACCAGAATCCACCTGTTCTAGGTGGTTTTCAAGGATGGTTGTACAAATCTGGTCTAGGGTAGTTTGGCCATGGGTAGCTAGTTCGGTCAAGCGGGCAGCCAAGTCGTCTGGGATTGAAATAGTGGTGGTCATAGGGGCAGCAGTAGGGTAAGTGAGTTAGCAGTACTTGAGAAGACGCGGGGGACTTTAGATACAAATTAAGATAAAATTAAAACCTTTCGGGGTATAAATGTCAGTGAATTACCACATCTACATAGCATTAAGCTTGGCAGTTTGATGTCAAATAAAATTATCCGGTAACAAGAGTTACTATCGGGAAAGTCTGTATTCCTATCAGGAATAGCTAAACCCTAGTATTTATTACCAGTTACTAATGATCGCTTAGTGTTGGTCTAAATTCATTGGGTTTGATCACACAATTATTTCAGTTAGTAAGCAGACCCTCAAGCATTTTTTTGCAAATTCTCCTTTAGCTTTTATCTTAGTTTACTTTAATTGGCATTGAATGATCGCCAAGGTGACTATTCTCAAGGGAATACAGTTAACTTAGTAGATGTTTGAAAAGTCCGGTGTCAAATTATTTTGATGACTAAAATCATCACTAAGAGCTGAAAAATCCTCGTGTACCCACCTAAAGTTCTGAATTTTGTAGTGACAGTTTTAACCGTCTTTACCTTTTCAAACATCCTCATTAGTCGAGCTTTTTAATCATTCAGCAAAAAAAAATTTGTCTCCACTGTGGTCAGTTGGGGATCAAAGCTCTAGCATATAGATGGACAATGAACTCCAGCTATATTACTAGCTCAACTTTAACTTTGCATGGTTAACGCAGATAGCAGTATTTCACCAAATCCCGGTGATTTATCTGATCTCCAGAAGCTTCTAGAGATTTTGCCCCCTCCCCTCTACACGGCTATTGATCAACACCCGGAGCGCGATCGCCTAGTCGAAGTGGTACTAGATCTAGGCAGGTTACCAGAGATCCACCTAGCCAGCGGAGCAGAATACCTCAGAAACACCCCGGTATCCCTCGAGGAAATTGACTACTGCATCCAGCGGGTCGGGCTATTTAGCAGCGATAACCGGGCGGGTCTAGAGAGCACCCTGCACCGGATCAGCGCCATCCGCAACCGCACTGGCAAGATCATCGGCTTGACCTGCCGGGTCGGCAGGGCTGTGTTTGGCACAATTCGGATGATCCGGGACTTGGTGGAAACGGGACAGTCGATTTTGCTGCTCGGCAGGCCTGGGGTGGGCAAAACCACCGCCTTGAGAGAAATTGCCAGGGTGCTAGCGGATGACCTCCATAAACGGGTTGTGATTATTGACACATCCAATGAGATTGCCGGAGACGGGGATATCCCCCACCCGGCGATCGGCAGGGCCCGGAGAATGCAGGTGGCCCGTCCAGAATTGCAGCACCAAGTGATGATCGAGGCGGTAGAAAATCACACCCCCCAGGTAATTATCATTGATGAGATTGGCACAGAACTAGAGGCCCTAGCCGCTAGAACCATTGCAGAGCGCGGTGTCCAGCTAGTAGGCACCGCCCATGGCAACCAACTGGAAAATCTGATTAAAAACCCGACTCTGTGTGATTTAGTCGGCGGCATCCAAGCGGTAACCTTGGGGGATGATGAGGCTCGGCGGCGCGGCTCCCAAAAAACTGTCCTAGAGCGCAAGGCTCCGCCAACGTTTGAGGTGGCGATCGAAATGCTAGAGCGACAACGCTGGGTAGTCCACCAGAGTGTATCCGACAGCGTAGACCAACTCCTGCGTAGCCGCCAGCCCAGCCCCCAAGAACGCAGTGTCAACGACCAAGGAGAAGTTATCATCACTGAACAGACCCCCAGCTACGAAGATGACCCCGTGGAGTGGCGGTCTGGAGAAAACGGCTGGCGATCGACCGGTAGAATGTACCCCCTGGCTCCGGCCAAGGTCACAGCGATCAAAACAGCTATCAAACCCGAAAGATCAGAATTTGAATCGCTGCTCCACCAGTCCCTGGAGGCCGAGGATTTGCTCATGCCCACGGATGGTGAAGACCCCCTCCATGTTTATCCCTACGGCATTAGCCGCCAGCAGTTAGACCAGATTATTCGAGTGTTGCAGTTGCCTGTGGTTTTGACCAAGGATATGGAAAGTGCCGATGTGATTCTGGCATTGCGATCGAACCTCAAGCACCAGGCCAAACTCCGCCCGGTGGCCAGGGCCCGTCAGATTCCCATCCACACCATCAAAGCCAGCACCACCCCCCAAATTGTCAAAACCCTGAAGCGGCTTTTGAACATGGATGACCCAGCCACCCCAGAGGTAGCCGACATCAGCCTGTTTAGTCAAGCGGGCACCGATGACGAGATCGAAGCCCTAGAGGAAGCCCGCCTAGCGGTGGAGCAGATCGTGATTCCCAAAGGTCAACCCGTGGAGCTATTGCCGCGATCGGCACGGGTGCGAAAGATGCAGCACGAACTAGTGGAGCATTACCGGCTCAAATCCAGCAGCTTCGGCGATGAGCCTAACCGCCGTATCCGCATCTACCCCGCCTAGTGGGTATAGGTTTTAGGGATTTTGGGGTATAGATTTGATGGCCAGACTTAGGCTATTGCCTGGGCCGGGATTATAATGTGCTGTGATCAAGGGCTAATTTTCAGAGCATGGCTAAGTTTGTTTTTGTGACTGGCGGGGTAGTATCCAGCATTGGTAAGGGGATTGTGGCCGCTAGCCTGGGGCGACTATTGAAATCTCGAGAGTATTCGGTTTCGATCGTCAAATTTGACCCCTACATCAACGTCGACCCCGGTACCATGAGTCCGTTTCAGCACGGGGAAGTATTTGTCACCGAAGACGGGGCCGAAACAGATTTAGATCTAGGCCACTACGAACGGTTTACGGATACCTCCATGTCTCGCTTGAATAGCGTAACTATTGGTTCTGTCTATCAAGCCGTGATTAATAAAGAACGCCGCGGGGATTACCAAGGGGGAACAGTCCAAGTCATCCCCCACATTACCAACGAAGTTAAAGAGCGCATCCACCGGGTTGCCAGGGATACCCACCCGGATGTGGTGATTATTGAGGTGGGTGGCACCGTCGGGGATATAGAATCTTTGCCAATTTTGGAGGCGATCCGCCAGTTTCGCAAGGATGTGGGGCGGCGGAATGTGGCTTATCTGCATGTCACCCTGGTGCCTTGGATTGCTTCGGCTGGAGAGATGAAGACTAAGCCTACCCAACATTCGGTCAAGGAGTTGCGATCGATCGGAGTACAGCCAGATATCCTCGTCTGCCGCTGCGATCGTCCCATCCCCTATCCCCTCAAGGAAAAGCTCTCAGAATTTTGTGATGTTCCCGCTGCCAATGTAATCACTGCCCAGGATGTGGGCAGCATCTATGAAGTGCCCCTAGTTTTAGAACGGGAGGGCCTAGCCCATCAAGTTCTAGAATTGCTGGAGCTAGAGCAGCGCCGCCCGGCCTTAGACCAGTGGCAGACCCTGGTCAATAAAATGTATAGCCCGACCACTCACCTGGAAATTGCGATCGCCGGTAAATATGTCCGCCTCAATGATGCCTACCTCTCTGTAGCCGAGGCCCTGCGCCACGCCAGCATTGCCCAAGGAGCACAGGTCACAGTACGCTGGGTCAACACCGAAGACATTGAACGTAGTGGAGCCGCTGCCCATTTGAGCGGGGTCGATGGCATTATTGTCCCCGGCGGTTTTGGCAATCGGGGTATTGATGGCAAAATTGCCGCTGTTGAATACGCCCGGCGCGAGCAAATTCCCTTTTTAGGTTTGTGCCTAGGGATGCAATGTTCAGTAATTGAGTGGGCACGCAATTTAGTCAAGCTAGAGGATGCCAACAGTTCTGAATTTGATCTAGCCGCCGCTAACCCAGTGATTCACTTGCTACCAGAGCAACAGGATGTGGTCGATCGCGGCGGCACCATGCGTTTGGGCTTATACCCCTGTCGCATCTCCCCCAACACCCTAGCAGCGGCTCTCTACAATTCTGAGGTAGTATACGAGCGCCACCGCCACCGCTACGAATTTAATAATGCCTACCGTAACCTATTTATTGAAAGCGGGTATGTAGTCAGCGGTAGCTCCCCCGATGGCCGCCTAGTCGAGATTATCGAACTACCAGAACATCCTTTCTTTATCGCCACCCAATTTCACCCGGAGTTCAGCTCAAGGCCCAACACCCCCCATCCATTATTTTTAGGTTTGGTCAAGGCGGCTTTACGTCAACCCAGCACGACTCCGATGGAAGTTACCTAAGGAGGCATTGTGGCAAATTGGCTGAGGTTCCAGTATGAACGCAATGACTACATCGTGGATCTTGACCGGATCGCTGCTTTTAGTAGCGCTCCCAACGGGAGATTAACTTTCTGGCTGCCGGATAGTGCTATACCCATAGTCCTCAATAGGCAGACTGACCCCATTACCTATGAAAGAGTGCAAACTTACATCACACAACGCATGGCCCTACCCTATTGGTTAAAAATTACCTACGATCGCAGCGAGTACCTGGTAGACCTACAGCAACTCAGTGCCTTTAGCCACTCGCCCAACGGTAAGTTAACCTTTTGGTTGCCCGGTAGCTCTCTGCCGATTATCCTCAGCACCCAGACCGACCCGGCCAGCTACACCAAGATAGTTCAATTTATCGCTAAACAAACTGGTTTAGACTGGCCGCCCCCAGAGTCTTAGGTATTGGCGGCTAGCAATTGCTCGGTCTCAGCCGCACTAATTACCCGCCCTTGGTCAACAAATCCACTAATCTGATCAAAATTCAAATAGCGATAGAGTTCGCTGGCTAGGGGGTTAATCCTGTTTTGAACGATCGCTAAGTACTCCTCAGGAGTGGGAATCTGCCCTAGTAGAGCACAGACTGCCGCCAGCTCGGCCGAACCGAGATACACCCTTGCCCCTTTACCCATGCGGTTATTGAAGTTGCGCGTGGAGGTGGAAAACACGGTAGTGTTGTCGGCTACCCTGGCTTGGTTGCCCATACACAGGGAACAGCCGGGCATTTCTAACCTAGCGCCGGCCGCTGCAAAAATGCTGTAGTAGCCCTCTTGGCGGAGGATTTCTTCATCCATGCGGGTGGGTGGGGCAATCCAGAGCCGGACTTTTACTTGGCTTTGGCCCTCTAGGATTTTGGCGGCGGCTCGGTAGTGGCCGATATTGGTCATGCAGGAGCCGATGAATACCTCATGAATGGGATCGCCAGCGCACTCGCTGATGGTTTTGATGTTGTCGGGGTCATTGGGGGCAGCGACCAGGGGTTCTTTGATTTGGTCTAGATCGACTTCCAAGATGTCAGCATATTCAGCGTCGCGATCGGCTTGGAGCAGATTGGGGTTAGCAAGCCAGGCTTCCATTTTGGCAATCCGGCGGGCTAGGGTGCGGGCATCCTGGTAGCCCCTGGCGATCATGTTTTGCATCAGGGCAATGTTCGATCGCAAGTATTCGGCTACGGTGTCGGTATTCAGGGCGATCGTACAACCGGCACAGGAGCGCTCCGC
>Ga0272446_1001163_pt1 | contig 39071 bp, 27 predicted proteins | sample YNPCB0061_FD_194587 | JGI IMG/M metagenome (GOLD analysis project Ga0272446, IMG submission 194587) | Hot spring microbial mat communities from Yellowstone National Park, WY, United States - YNP-CB-006-1 | ecosystem: Environmental > Aquatic > Thermal springs > Hot (42-90C) > Sediment | place...
GCGCGCAAGGTGAGAGCAGGCAATAACTCTTTTTCTGGTTTTGCCTCCGCACTTGAGCAGTGAATTTTTGGGTTGCGGCTGGAAGCCGCGCTATGCGGTTACGGTACTTATTTGTTAATTTTCATAATCCGCTGGCTACGCCTACAAAGCCCGCTTCAGCGGGCTTTGTGGGCATCCGCCCGACAATTTATCGTCGGGCGGTGGGGCGGAAAATGAAACTGTCAGGTGGCTAGTATTTATCTCAGACTTTTCTTTGCCGTGTTTCCATTGCGGTAGTGTAACCTACCCATGCCGCAAGCCCGTAGAACAGCAGGTCCATGAAATCGAAGGCAAGCGTGAACACTTCGAACAGGGCGGAGGGGTTCACAAGAAGGAAGAAAAACACTTCGAAGAATGATATTTCGTTTTCACGGGCAATGACCCCCGAGTAGAACATCAGGTTTCCCAGAACACATCCCAAAAGGGCAAGGGCGGCGCTGATGATGCCAAAGATGGCGGACCTGCCCTTTCCGAAGAAGCGAACGGCAGTGCCAACCAGAAACCCAACGCCGACCGCTATCCAGCCAATCTGGTATTCGGTGAAATAGGTGACTGCACCCCAGACGATTGCGCTGACCAGCATGGCAATACCGCCGCCAATCAGCCCCAGCAGCAGGTTTGATCCGGTCTCAACTTCCTCAATCACGGGCGAAGAGGGGGGAATAGGGTTGTTCATCTTTTTTGTTCTCCTTTTGGATGAGATAGGAGGATTGTAAACGAGGCGGGCTGTAAAGGGAACTTTTTTCAGTCACTGCCGTCACATGAAGGAGACCTCATCATGAAACGGAGACAATCGAATGAATAAAATACTGGTTGCAGGCTTATTTGCCATCTTTGCCCTGACCGCCTGCGCCGGCGGTAAAGGCACTCCATCCATTGAGGGGCAGTGGAAACTGGTTTCGTACGGACCACCCGGATCTCCTGCCAATCAAATCTCCGCTGCGCCTGACGTCGAAACCTCAATAGAGTTCAAAGACGGTCAAATGAGCGGAAATGTCGGTTGCAATAGTTTCGGCGGCGAATACAGTGTGGACGGCGATACAATCACATTCGGGCCGGTCATGTCTACGATGATGTTCTGCGAAGCGGTTGCAGTGCAGGAATCTAGCACGCTGGCTGTGTTTCATGAGACGGCGAGTTTCGTCCTCGACGGGGATATCCTGACTATCAAATCCGACGGCGGCAGCATGTCCATTGTGCTGGCAAGGAAGTAGAAAAGCAGGCTAAAACGAGCCGGAGATGCAAGGTCTCTGGCTTGTTTTGTTTCAGGTCACTGCCAACTTTTGGCGGGGGTATTTCTCGTATCGTTTTTCTTCCATGACGCGTTTGATGCGGTTGAAGCCTTCCCAGACTTCGGTGAAGGAGGTGTAGAGCGGCGCGAAGCCGAGACGCAGGTTGTCGGGGGCGCGGAAGTCGGGGATGACGTTCATTTCTTCGATGAGGGCGCGGGCGATGCGGTAGCCTTCGGGGTGGCGGATGGAGATGTGCGAGCCGCGCATGGCAGGGTCAGGCGGGGAGCCGAGGGAAAAGCCAAAGGGGGCGAGCCAGGTTTCGGTCAGGAAAGAGGCGTAGTCGGTCAGCAAAATGGATTTGGCGCGGATGGCGTCCATACCGGCCTTGAGAGTCGGTTCGAGGGCGGCTTCCATCGTCAGCAGGGAGAGCATGGGCTGTGTCCCGACGAGGAAGCGGTTCACGCCGGGCGCGGGTTCGTAATCGAGGTCGAAGTCGAAGGGGTTCTTTTGCCCCCACCAGCCCCAAATGGGGGAGGTGAGTTTTTCTTGCAGTTGTTTGTTGATGTAGAGGAAGGCGGGCGCGCCGGGTCCGCCGTTGAGGTATTTGTAGGTGCAGCCGATGGCGAGGTCGGCGTTGCAGTCGTCGAGGGCGATGGGCAGCGCGCCGACGGAGTGGCTGAGGTCCCACAGCACGAGCGCGCCTTTGCGGTGGGCAAGGTCGGTGATGCGGCGCATGTCGTAGAGGTAGCCGCTTTTGAAGAGGACGTGTGACAGGGTGACGAGGGCGGTGTCTTCGTTGATGGCGGCTTCGAGCGCGGCGAGGTTTGGGGTGATGCCGTCGTCGAGCGAGCCGATGCGGAGGATGTGGTGTCCCTCACCCCCGTCCCCTCTCCCATAGGGAGAGGGGGGCAGGGGTGAGGGAAAAAGGGTCTGCACAGCGCCCTGTAAAATATAAAGGTCGGAGGGAAAGTTGAACTCGTCGGTGACGATGCGCTTCTTTGCGGACTGGAGGCGGAGCGCCGCCATGGTGAGTTTGTACAAGTTGACGGAGACGGTGTCGCAGACGATAACCTGTCCTGCTGCGGCGCCGATGAGTTGACCGATTTTGTCGCCGACGCGGCGCGGCGCGTCCCACCAGCCTTTGTTCCAGCCGCGGATGAGGTCGTGTCCCCATTCTTCCTCCACGATTTGACGGGCGCGCTCGGCGGCGGCTTTGGGGAGGCGTCCGAGTGAGTTGCCGTCGAGGTAGATCAGGTCGGGGTCGGCGATGATGAATTGGTCACGGAAGGAGGCGAGGGGGTCCTGCGCGTCGAGTTCGAGGGCGTGGGCGCGGGAGGGGGAGAAGTCGGTCATAATCCTTTTTTACCACGAAGGACACGAAGAGCACGAAGGATTTAGGAATGTACTCGGTGGTTGAGTAGAGTGGGTGCTTGTCCCGCTCGTATCGAAAGCGCCACTAATGGAACTTCTTTGCATACCTGCTGGTTTCGATACGGGTTTCGCTATCACTCAACCCTACTCAACCAGCGGACTTGCTTTGTATCTTGCTCATTGCATATTCCGCCAGCGCCGTGATAGTCAGCGACGGGTTGACGCCGGGGTTGGCGGGCATGATCGAGCCGTCAATGATATACAGGCCGGGGTAATTGTGTATCTGGAAATTTTCGTCCACCACGCCTTCGTCGGCGTTTTTTCCAATTGGCGCGCCGCCCAGGATGTGCGCGGTGGTTGGCATCCCCAACAGGTTCTCGCCAATCGAGCCGAGCGGAATGCCATTCGTGCGGCGGGCAAATTCGCGCGTAATCTCGTGCGAGCCTTCCACCTGCGCGTTGATGGTATAGCCGGGTTCCTCCTCTGCCACCATGCCCTTGCGGAAGAATGTGAACAAACTGCGCCCGATGCGAAAGCGCATGCGGTTATCGGCGTGCTGCATGACGAGCAGGATGGTCACATTGTGCGCCCAGCCCGGCAGGATGAGCGCCCTGGCAAAGTCTAGCGGATGGGTGAGCGCCCACCAGAAAAATTTCAAAATGCGAACCGGCACACTGACATCTCTGGGAATGAGCGGCGCGGCAAGGAAGCGCATCAACGACGACCCGTCGGGATAGCGCACCGGCTCGATGCGCGTCTGTTCGTCGTGGTTATAGATGGAAGAAATGGCAACGCCCTCCGAATAGTTGACATCGGACCTCCGCGCCACGCTTCCCAACAGACCTTCGGAATTGGTCCTGACCATTGTGCCGAGTCTCCCCGACAGTTTGGGCAGCGATTTTTTCACGTCGCGCAGCGTGAGCAGCAGTTTCATCGTTCCCATCACGCCGGCGGAGAAGATGACGTTTTTCGCGCGGACTTTTGTCACCCGCTTGAAGAGCCGGGTAGAAGGACGGTAGGTGATTTCATAGCCAGACGATGCGCCATTGACGGTGGACCGTCCGTCGTCCATCGTCAACGGTCTGACATCGGTCACCTCCACTTCCGAGATGATTTCCGCCCCATTCTTCTCGGCAAAGTAGAGATAATTCTTCGGCAGGGTGTTCTTGGCGTTGTAGCGGCATCCGACCATGCACCCCCCGCAGTGGCGGCATCCTGCCCGTGCGGGTCCCTGTCCGCCGAAGTATGGGTCGGGGACGGTGACTCCAGCCTCCCCGAAGTAAGCGCCGACGTCGGTGGCGCGGAAGGTATGTTCCATGCCGCGTTCCTCCGCCATCTGTTTGAGGACGAGGTCGGCAGTCCACAGTTTGGGGTTGCGCGCCGCGCCGAGCATCCGTTTTGCCGTCTCATAATGCGGACGCAGGACTTCGCCCCATTTCATGGGCTGGTTCCAGGCGGGAGTGGCAAAGGTTTCCTCGGTAGGGACTTCGAGGACGTTGGCGTAGCCGAGGCTGCCGCCGCCCACGCCCGCTCCATGTAAGACCATCACCCCTTTGAGCAGGCTGATTTGCAGAATGCCGTGCGCGCGCAGGGCAGGCATCCAGAGATATTTCCAGAACTGCCAGTTGGTTTTGGCGAAATCCTTGTCTTCGAAGCGTTTGCCTTTTTCGAGGACGAGGACAGAATAGCCTTTTTCCGTCAACCGCATGGCAGAGACGGAACCCCCGAAGCCGGAACCGATGATGACGTAGTCGTAGGTTTTATTTTGAGTCATAGTCGTTATTAGCAGTCAGCGCTCAGTACGGATGATTTTGGGGAGGAACGTCAGCATTCGTTTGACCTCTTCCACATCGTTATGAAGTTTTTCGTGGGTCTCTTGGGAGGAAAATTCTAGATCACGCGCCAGGATGAGTTGGCATTCCCTCTCGCTGGCTGCTAAACAACTACTCCCTCCTCCCCTTGATCACGATCCGAATCGGCGTTCCTAAAAATCCATACTCCGCACGGATCTGGTTTTCCAAATACCGCAAATACGTAAAGTGCATCAACTGCGGGTCGTTGACGTAAATCATAAACGTCGGCGGGTCGCTGCGCACTTGTGTGCCGTAATACATTTTCAACTGCCGCCCGGCATGAGCCGGGTGTGGGTGCGCATCCTGTGCCTTGTGGATAACTTCGTTGATCTTGGATGTCGTCAGCCGCGCCAGTCGTTCCTCCTGCACGCGCAGCGCCATTGGCAGCACCTGGTCCACGCGCTGACCGGTCTTCGCAGAGATGAACAACAGCGGCACATAGTCCATGAAGTTCAGGTCGGCGCGGATTCGGCGAGTGTATTCTTCCATTGTGAACGAATCTTTTTCGATGGCGTCCCATTTGTTGACAACCACCACGCACGACTTCCACTGTTCGAGGATAAAACCCGCAATGTGGGCGTCTTGTGATGTGATGCCTGTCGTCGCGTCAATCACCAGCAGGGCAACGTCTGCCCGTTCAATGGCTTTGAACGCGCGCAAGACGCTGAACTGTTCCACGCCGGGGACAATCTTCCCGCGCTTGCGGATGCCCGCTGTGTCAATCAGCGTCACCGGCAAACCGTTGAATTCAATCTTTGTGTCAATCGCGTCGCGCGTCGTGCCGGGGATTGGGCTGACGATGGCGCGTTCCTCGCCGACCAGTTTGTTGAGCAGGCTCGACTTGCCCGCATTCGGCTTGCCGACGATGGCAATTTTGACGCTCTCATCTTCCTCCTGCGCTTCCTCCGCCGGGAAGGCGGCGACCAGTACATCGAGCAGGTCGCCGGTGCCTGTGCCGTGCACGGCGGAGATGGGAATTGGCTCGCCCAGCCCCAGTTCGTAGAATTGAGATGCGTTGTCGCGCCGTTCTTTTGATTCACATTTATTGACGACAACCAGGATGGGGGGGTGGAATGAACCATCCGCCATTTTTTTTTGGAAACGGCGGAGGAGGTCTGCCACTTCCAGATCAGGCGCCGTCACCCCCGCTTCGCCATCCACGACGAAGAGGATGGCATCTGCTTCCTGAATTGCGGCTTGCGCCTGAGCCTTGATCTGCTCGATGAAATCTGCCGAGCCGATCGAGAGCGGGGTTTTTCCGCCGTGCGTCGGGTCAATGCCGCCGGTATCCACCACGTGAAAGGAGCGCCCGTTCCATTCCGATTCTCCGAACAGACGATCGCGTGTGGTGCCGGGTGTGTCATCCACAATGGCAAGGCGTTCACCGACAAGGCGGTTGAATAGTGTGCTTTTTCCTACGTTGGGTCTGCCAACGATGGCTACGATAGGTTTGGTCATTTACGAATTCCGATTTTTGATTGATGATTTCGCTTAGCGCGAAGGGATTATGGCGTGGGGAAGGGTGTGATGGTCGGCGTGCCTGGGGGAGATATTACCACTTCTACTGTTCCGGGCAAAATGGATTCGACCTCCACATTGTCGAGCAGAATATCCACCTGCGGGGTGAGTTGATGGGTACCCAGCCCCAGCCCGCTGACATCCACCGTTACAATCACATCCTGCGGGGTGAGTGAATCCAGGGTGGGGAGCGGACCGGAGAGGATGACATCCACCGTCTGCGGCAGGATGCGTACGGTCAGCCCTTCGGTCAGCCCGATGACGTTGATTTTCTGGTTCAACAGGGTGAGGCTGGTTTGAATGGGCGAGATGCCCACGGTTACCTGAACCGTCTGTGCGCCGACGAGAGTGACGTTTTCTGGCAGGTTGAGCGCCAGGCGGGTGGTGATGTCTTTGTCTGCGCCTTGCAGGTCGAGCGGCTGGGTCTCCACCACGCCGGGCAGGCTGGTTACCAGGTCGGGGTTGGATGCGAAGACGGTGACCACCGGCGGGAAGACGGAGATGTTTTCGAGGCGGTAGCCGGCGGCTATTTGTCCGGTCACCACTACTTTGACAGCCACGTCGCGGAAGCCGCCTTGTTGGATGATGGGTACGCGTACCTGAACGGTTTCCGGGGTAATAGTAAGCCCTTTGATGGCTGTGTTGCTTTCGTCCAAAATTTCGACCAGGCTGGATTGTTCTATGCTTTCCCGCACGCCGTTCAGGTTGATGTTCACGCGTGCATGGACAGCCTGGTTGACCAGCGATTCGGGACCGGAAATGATGACCTCAGATGGAGCAATGACTGCTTCGCCTGCCTGATAGCCAATAGCGGGAATGCCGTTGATGAGTTTTTCGATGGAAAGGGTGCGGGAGGCAACCGGTTCGAGTTTGACGGTGACAGTTTCCGGCGTGGCAAGAACGATCTGGTAGGGGCGCGCCAGGACGCGAATCTGGATGGGTATGTCATACTGCCCGGCGGTCAGCCCGGAAAGGTCCAGAGAAGCCTGTACCGAGCGTTCGGTGGCGTTGAGTTGTTCCCACACCGAGCGCGGCGCCCGCAGGGTGACTTCCACTGTGGCGGGGATTTCGGAGGTGATAATCAGGTTGGGGGCTTTGCCGATGACTTCCAGCGGGACGGGGTTTGGGTAGAGGCGTATTTCGTCTGGGTCTGCCGATGTGACGGCGGAAACCCAGACGGCGACGCCCAGAACGAGGGCAAGCAGAAAGGTGCGGAGGTTGGCGGCGAAGGTACGCATTATTCATCCTTGCGGGTGGAGCGGGGAGGAAAGAAGCGTTTTATCCATACCTGCTGAGGGGTGGTGGTGTCGGGGCGGAAGAATGCGGCAAGGATTTTTTCCAGCCGTTCGGGGTCTATGCGGCGAATCATGCGCCCGGCATGTGAGATGGAAATGGAGCCGCTCTGTTCGGACACGACAATGGATACTGCGTCACTGACCTCTGACACGCCGAGGGCGGCTCTGTGCCTCAGCCCCATCTGACGTTCCGGTGAGCGGTTCAGTACGCCGCTGGCAGAGAGCGGCATGACGCACGCGGCTGCGGCAATGCGCCCATCCACGATGATGACGGCGCCGTCGTGCAGGGGGGTGTCGGGGTAGAAGATTTGCAGGAGCAGTTCAGGGGTCACCTGGGCGTGCATCTGGACGCCGGTTTCGATGTATTGTTCGAGGTTGTCTTGCCGCTGGATGACGATGAGGGCGCCGTGCTGCCTGGCAGAAAGCCGTGTGGCGGCTTCGACGATGGCTTTCAGGGCTTTGGGGGTGTTTACGTCTGCAGGCTGCATGGAGGTGGCGGCGAGAGTGAAGATGCCGGCGCGCCCCAGCCTTTCGAGGGCGCGGCGAATTTCTGGGGCGAAGACAACGGGAATTGCCACCAGCAGAGCGGGCAGGGCATTTTGTACCAGCCAGGAGAAAGCAGGCAGTTCAACCAGGGTAGTGAATAAGACCAGCGTGACAACTAAAAAGATGACGCCGCGCAGCAACACCATTGCCTGAGTGTCGCGGAAGGAGTAAAGTACGGCAAAGAAGATGAGCGTGACGAGCAGGATGTCGAGCACGCTCAGCCAGTTAAGGCGCTGGAAGATGTAGAGGAGGTTGTTGAGGAAGTTTGCCATTTGAGTTTGCGCAGAGGCGCCGCTTGTTTCTGCTGCCGGCGAATGGGTTGGTTTGTTTTGTGTTGCCCGCCCTATGATAAACCAGTCTGATGGGTTGTGCGATTGGAAATCAATGGCACTCAGATGGGGCGGAGGACGCGGTCTGCGCGGAGTTGCTTGAAGAAGAGCGCCGAGCCTTTGGGCATAGATTCGAGGGCGGCGTCTGTCCATGCCTGCACGCCGAGGCTTTCGGGGGTGCGGCGTTCGTAGCCGGTCTGTTTCCAGACGGTATCAAAGCCGACAAGTTCGATCGGCGGGAAGATGAGCGAGGCTTCGCATTGCAGTTCGCCGGAGGCGCGTTCGATTTCACTGAGGAGGAGAGGCAGGGCGCGCGCGGCGGGGGCTTTCGGGTCGAGGTACAGGTCTGTGGTGCGGGCGACGAGGTTTTCTACCTGCCAGCCTGCCAATCCCACGAGTTCGTCTCCCATGTAAAGGAGGATGAAGGCTTTGTCGCCGAAGGCGTCCATTACGTCGTCAGGGGTCATGGTGCGTCTGCCGCGGCTGAGACGGGTGATGAGTTCGGCGATTTTTTGCGCGTCGCGCGGTTTGCCCCGCTGGAGGGCAAACGCTTCGGGACCCGCCTCGGGCTGGGTGAGGGTACGGGCGGTTGGTTCAGGCTGAGGGGTGGGAAAGAGGCGTTTCCATGCGGCGTCCACCTGTTTCCACAGGTCTTCGATGGTGCCGTCGTTTTTGAGGACGACGGTGGCGGCTTTGATTTTTTCTTGTTGTGCAGATTGGGCGTGGATGCGCTGGAGGGCGTCTTCTGGGGTCATGCCGCGTTTGTGGGTAAGGCGCTCTAACTGAACCTTGGGGTCTGCCTCTGTTACCCAGATGCTGTCGCATTTGTTGCGCAGGTCGGTTTCGAGGAGTTTGATGGCTTCGATGACGACGACGGGCTGGGTGGAGCGGCGTACAAGCAGGTCAATTGCCTGTGCGACGAGGGGGTGGATGATGTCTTCAAGTTGGGCGAGCGCCTGAGGGTCTGTGAAGACGAGGCGCCCAAGGCGGGTGCGGTTGATTTGCCCGTCGGGGTCGAGCAGCCATTTGCCGAATTTGTCCAGCACGGGTTGGTAACCGGGTGCGCCTTTGGCGATGACGCGGTGAGCGAGCGCATCGGCGTCAATGGTGTAGGCGCCGAGGTGTTCGAGCATGCGCCGCACGACGCTTTTTCCTGTGGCGATGTTGCCGGTGAGACCTATGACGGTTTTGCCTTGCCAGTTGCTCAAAGGTGTCTCCAATTGAAGGGGTGTGCTGTGTTCCTATTCTAATGTCTTTTTGGGGATTCTCCAATGTTTGTCTCTTTTCAAGAGTGTCAGCCGGGTGGTTGACTTGTGTCTTTCAAACGGGTATGATGATGTTGCCTCAGGTCGGTCGGGCGATCGCGGTCCTGCGTTGTCGGGATCGAGGAAAGTCCGCACTCCATAGAGCACGACGTCGGGCAGCACCCGGGGCGGGGACGCCTCCGTGAGGAGCTAACCTGCCGGATGAGGGCCACAGAAACAAGTCGCTCCCTCACCCCCATCCCCTCTCCGATTGGGAGAGGGGCGCAGGGGTGAGGGCAGTCAGAGTGAAAAGGTGGTGTAAGAGACCACCGGCGCGCGCAGTAATGCGCGCGGCCAGGTAACCCCCGTCGGGAGCAAGACCAAGCAGGGACGAAGCCATCTGTTGATGGCGGGAGGCTGCTCGCCTTCATATGTGCCTTCCCATGCGATGGGAAGGTCAGTCCCGGGTAGGTCGCATTGAGCGGCGCGGCAACGCGCCGCCCAGAGAGATGATCGCCCAGTGGCGCTCAGGCGCCATGGACAGAATGCGGCTTATAGACTGGCCTGAGGCAGCCTGAAACTTATCTACGAAGGGTTATGAAGTACACAAAGGGAAAAGTGTGAATTTACACTGCCCGCTCTAGTCCCATCGTTGAAAAACGGTGGGATCGCTTTTTTCAGCCCTGGAGTTGCATGAGCAGTTGACGGTATTGGGCGGCGTTGGGCGGGTTCATCAGCAGGATTTGATTGATGATGACAATCGCCTCCTCTTTGTTTCCCTTGTCCAGCAAGGATTCGGCGAGCGAGTCGAGTTCACGCACAGCGTCTTCTGTGCGCCCTGTCTGGTAATATGCCTGCGCCAAGCCGCGCCGCAGGGTGACATCGCCGGGGCGTTCTTCGAGCAGGCTCTCGATGAAGGGAATGGCGCGGTCACTGTTGCCGTGGGTTTGCAGGTATGCCATGTAACTCTCAAGTTCGGCGGCGGCTTGCGAGGACTGTCCCAGGCGCAGGCTGAGGTCAATCAAGTTTTTGCGCGCCCCTTCATCGTCCGGGCGAAGCGTGCGGATTTGTTCATAGACGCGGATGGCTTGTTTCCAATCCAGCCTTTGCATGTCAATATCTGCCATGCGCTGCAGGATGTGAACGTTCCACTGACGGTCGGCATTGGCTTGTTGGATGACGCGCAGGGCGGTGGTGTAGGTTTTGCGGGCGTTGTCGAGGTCTGCCAGACGGTAGTAGATGTCTGCCAGTTCGAGGTATTCGCGGACTGCATCGTCCACCTGTCCGCGCGCCACCAGCTGGTCAATCAGCCGTGTGCGGGCTTTCATATCCATTGGCGCAAGTTGGATGACGCGTTTGAGGATGCGGGTTGCCTGTGCCGCTTCGCCGCGTATGCTGTATGCCTGCGCCACTGCCGAGAATTTGGCAATTGCTTCGGGGATGTGGTTCTCTTGCACGAGTAAATCGCCCATCAGGCTGTGCAGCGGCAAGTAGGTGGGGGCTGAGGTCAGCGCGTGGAATGCCTCTTCCATGGCGGTGCGCAACTGCCCGGCGCGCGCCAGTTGGTGAATGTGATTGATGGATTCAAGTACCTGGCTGGATTGCGCCTGCAAGAGGACATCTGCCAGCGGCATGAGCATGTCGCTCTTGGGCATTTGTTCCCGGGATTGATGGAGATGGTCGCGCCAGTTTTTGCGCATCAGCAGGTTGTGGATGTTTTCGCACAGGCGTTTGAGCGCTTCTTCCTCCGCCTGAGCAGACTGCGCCTCGATGAGCGGTTCATATAACTGACGGATTTCATCTGCCTGCTCGGGCGGGACTACGGCCGCATCGGCGATCTTCAGCGCTTCCAGGTATTCGATGGCGGCTTGCTGCCAGCGTCCGAGTTTGCTGTTGATTTGCCCCATGAGCAGGCGGGCGCCCAGGTTGAAGTCATTGTGTTTGACGGCATGCACAAGGTGCCGCAGGGCGGATTCGTAGCGTTCTTCGTTGGCGCGGAGCAAGCCGAGGTTGAAGTAGAGAGCCGGGTGGGTGAAGCCGGCTTCGAGGGCGCCTTCGAGCTCCTCGGCGGCTTGGGATGCTTTGCCCTTGCTTTGCAGGTCAATTGCCTGCCCCAGGTGCAGAACGACCTTTGCCTGTTCGTTTTGTTGGAGGTTCAAGGGTCCAGTGCTGCCGCGCATGAGCGCCTGCATGCCGCGCCGTGATTGCTGGGCGGGAGCGCTGTCTTCGCTGGAGTAGTCGAAGAGAATCTCTGCCAGGCGGGTGAGGGCTTTTTGGCGCGCTTCTGCTATCGGGTCCAGCCCGGAGTCGGTTTCTGTGGGTTTATCCAGTTGTTTGACCTGCGCCATGGCGATGGGACCCGTCCCGCCTTTGGGGCGCAAAGGTTTGGGGAGGAGTTGCCCGGCGCGCAGGAGGGTCTGCGCTTGTTTGGCTTCGGCGCTTTCGGGCATGATGTGGAGCGCTTTGTTGACGAGTTCGGTGGTTTTTTCGAGGTTGCCTGTGCGCTGGACGAGGCTTGCCAGCGCGAGGTATTCGGTTACCGCCTGCACTTTGTGACCAAGCCGTTCGTGGGCAAGCGCCAAGCGCGAACGGGCGAGCATGTGCTCAGGGTTGAGGGAGGTCACCCGCACCCAGTTTTCGATGGCTTTATCTACATCGCGCTGGTTGAGGAAGAGGTCGGCGGCTTTGAGGGCGGCTTCGATGGCTTCTTTGAGCTGCCCGGTACGTTCAAAGAGTTGCGCCAGTTTTTCCATGGCAATGGCGTCTTGCGGAGAGACTTGCGCAACGCGTTTATAGATTTCCAGCGCTTCTTCGTAATTTCCCTGCTGAAACAATGCCAGGCCGAGGCTGTTGAGCGCCTTGGGGTGATCGGGAAATTCCTGCAGGGCGTTGCGGTAGGCGGCGGCGGCTTTGCTCCACTCCTGATCCCATGCAAAGGAATGTCCCTCGTTCATGGCTTTTTGGAAGATGTCTTCTCGTCCGGGCATGGTGGGTATTATACCGTAGGGGGTGAAAAGCCACCCTTACAATAGTCTGGTTTTATCGGAAAGACGGATCATAGGCGATGGCGCATCTACGTTTCTATATCACTTTCATCTCGCCCCAATTCTTTCCGTATCGCGCTTCTGTAGAAAGGGGAATGCTCAACGGGTAGGCGTTTGCCATCGTTTCCTGAACAACCCTGGCGGTTTTTTTTAGTTCCTCCTGCGGACATTCCAGCACAAGTTCATCATGCACCTGCAAGAGCATTTTTGCCTTCAAGCCCGCCTCTTTGAGCGCAGGCGGGATCTTGAGCATGGCGATCTTCATGATGTCTGCTGCAGTGCCCTGGATGGGCGCGTTGATGGCTTCGCGTTCTTCGCGGTTCTTCATCTGGACGTTCTGCCTGCCCTGCAATGCCGGGAAATATCGCCTCCGCCCAAGCAGTGTCTCGACATATCCTTGCTCCGCGGCTTGTTTGCGGATACCGTCGAGATATTTTTTGACGCCGGGGAACTTCTCGAAGTAGGTTTTGACGAACGCTTCGGCTTCTGCCAGGGTCAGTTCAGTGGAGCGGGTAAGACCGAATGCCGACATGCCGTAGATGAGTCCGAAGTTGATGGCTTTGGCGTGGCGGCGCATTTCCTTCGTCACCGCTTCGGGACTGACGCCGTAAATTGCCGCCGCCGTCGTGGCGTGGATGTCCTCTCCGGCGCGGAATGCCGCCAGCATCGCCTCATCCTGCGCCATGTGCGCCACGATGCGCAGTTCGATTTGCGAGTAATCTACCGAGAGAAGCACATTGCCTTGACCTGCAATAAATCCGTTGCGGACTTTGCGCCCGGTCTCTGTGCGGATGGGAATGTTTTGCAAGTTTGGGTTGTTCGATGAGAGTCGTCCGGTTACCGCGCCGACCTGACTGTAGGAGGTGTGAACGCGTCCGTTGGCATCTACAGCGGGCGGGAGTGCATCGAGATAGGTGGATTTGAGTTTGGAGAGTTCGCGGTGTTCCAGCACCAGATCCACGACGGGGTGTTTGCCCTTCAGCAATTCCAACACGCCCGCCGCTGTGGAGTAATGTCCGCTGGCGGTTTTGTTGGTGGGGTCTGGCGGCTGCAAGCCGAGCGTGTTGAAAAGAACATCGGAGAGTTGCTGGGTGGAGTTGACGTTGAAGGTTTTGCCGACCATGGCAAGGATTTGCCGTTCGATTTCTGCCAGGCGTTTTGCCAGTTCGTTCGACATTTCCTTGAAGAAGGGCAGGTCGAGCAGTACGCCTTCCATTTCCATCTCTGCCAGCACGGGGGTGAGAGGCAGGTCAATCTCTGTCAGCAGTTTTTCGCCGTTTACGCGTTTGAGTTCTGTTTGCAGAATGGGGAGCAGCCGCAGGGTCACTTCGGCATCTGCTGCGGCATACTGCGCAACCGACTCGACCGCCACCTCTGCCATGCTGATTTGCTTTTTCCCCTTGCCGATCAGGTCTTCGATATGGGTCATTTCTTCGCCGAGCCTGGCTTGAGCGAGGTTTTTCAAGCCCAGGTTGCGTGATGACGGGTCGAGGATGAATTCTGCCAGCATGGTATCGAAGGTGAGCGGGGTGACGGTGACACCGTGCCTGGCAAGTACGATGTAATCGTATTTGGCGTTGTGGGCGATTTTGCCGATACGGGGATTGGTCAGTGGTTCGCGCAGTGCGGAGAGAGCCTTTTCGAGCGGGAGATTGTTCCCTCCTCGATGCCCAATCGGGAGGTAATAGCCTTCGCCCTCTTTGACGGCCAGCGAGATGCCAACGATTTCGGCGTTCATTTCTTCGGTGGAGGTGGTTTCGGTGTCGAAGGAGATGACCTCGGCGTGATTCAACGCCCGGAGGAGTTCTGCCAGTTTGTCGTCTGTGTCCACAATGGTGACTTTGAGATTGGTCTCCACCTTTGGCGAGACGATGACCTGCGGTTCGTTTGCGAAGAGGGATAACTGTCCGGCCGCCCGGGGAGGAGAAGAGGCTGAGGCGGAGGACGAGGCGGGTTGACCGGTCAGCCGTTCGAGGGTCTTGAGAAGCGAGCGGAATTCCATTTCTTTGAAGAAGGCTTCGATGGCGGGGATGTTCAGTTCGCGGGCTTTGGCGTGGTTGAGGTCGAGTTTGATGTTCAGGTCGGTGCGGATGCGCGCGAGTTCGCGGCTGAGGTAGGCGTTCTCTCGCCCGGCTTCGAGTTTGGTCTTCCAGCCGGGTTTGAGTTCGTCGAGGTGTTGGTAGATGTTGTCGAGCGTGCCGTATGTTTGAAGCAGGGTGATGGCGGTTTTTTCGCCGATGCCTGCCACGCCGGGGATGTTGTCTGATTTGTCGCCGACGAGGGCTTTGTAGTCCACTACCTGGTCGGGGCGGACGCCGAGTTTTTTGACGACGTCTTCTTCGCGGATGTAGGTTTGGTCGTCGCCGGCGAGGTAAACAACGGTTCGTTCGTTGACGAGTTGCAGAAGATCGCGGTCGCCGGTGACGATTTTGACGCCCAGTCCCTGCGCGGCGGCGAGGCGCGCCACCGAGCCGAGCACGTCGTCTGCTTCATAGCCTTCCATTTCGAGGCGCGGGATGTTGAAGGCGTCCACCATCTGACGGATGCGGTCGAGTTGGGGGCGCAGGTCGTCGGGCATTTTGTCGCGTGTGCCTTTGTAAGCGGGGAAGAGGTCGTCGCGGAAGGTTTTGCCCACGTCGAAGGCGACGGCGATGTATTCGGGTTTTTCCTGTTCGAGGATGCGGAGCAGTTCGCGGGCGAAGCCGTAGGTGCCTGCGGTGGGTTCGCCTTTGGATGTCTGCCAGCGCTGGCTGCCTCCGCCGCCGGAGGTGAGGGCGAAGTACATGCGGTAGGCAAGGGCGTGTCCGTCAATCAAATAGAGAGTAGGGGGCATGGGAAGTTCCAGTGAGCAGTGATCGGTAATCAGTGAGCAGTGATCAGTGATCAGTGATCAGTAATCAGTGATCAGTTGTGGGTAGAGGTGATGCGTCTGGCGTCTATGAAAACAAACAAAAAAGCGCAGGGTGATTATACTCTGCGCTTCTTCGCCGGGCGTGAAGGGGTCAGCGGCGGGGGTGTTCGAGTCCCTGGCGGATGCGGGTTTGCTTGATGTAGTCTTTCACCAGTTGCGGCGGGTGAGGTTGTGTGCCGCCCATGATGAGGTAGCCCGGCGCCCAGAAATCTCCCGATGGGTTTTCTTTTTTGAGGCGCGGGAATTCGGCGAAGATCTTTTCTGAGGTCTGCTGGCGCATGATGCGCATAAGGTAGCCCGGCGAAGCCGAAGGGGGGACGTTGACCACCCATTGCACATATTCCGGGCGGACGGCAAGGTATTCCAGCCGCCAGCCAAAGGCGACGCAAATTTGCGGGATCCACTCCGAGAGGCGGTCGGAGAGGTCACCGGTCAGGTAGTGAGAGGTGAAGCGTGGGACAAGCAGGCAGGCGTAGGTGAGATTGTACAGCCCCGGTGTAATCGGTTCGAGCATCACACGCCCTGCCACTTCGGTAATAGAGTGCGGGCGGGTTTCGTCTAACTCGCCGGGTGCAGGCCGCCGCACAGGGGTTTCGGGGCGCCGGCGCGATTTGGAGGGCATGGTGGAGTCGAGTTCTTCCACCACGTGTTCAACCGTTTGGTCGTTTTGATTAGCCATGAGCAGGTCGTTCACATGCACAGCGGGAGAACTCTCGCGGCTGTATGGGCGTGAGGCGGAAGGCTGGTCGCTGTTTTGTGCCGATGGTTGGGAGGGTTTTTCCAGCGAGGGTGAAGGCGGGGGGACATCCTGGAGGATGCTGGCAATGTTGGGGATTTCGGAATCCGTCTCTTCCTCTTCGGGGATTTGGGTCGGCGCTTCATGCGAAGCCGGAAGCGGTTGCTGCTCCCGGACCGGTTCCAACGCCTCGGTCAACCCGGGGGTGGAGAGGCGGTTGACCAGCTGCCCTGCCTGTGTGCGGATGGTGCTGAAGGGGGTTTCGGCGTCGAAGACGAGGGCGAGTACCACATCATCGGCGAGGCGGGTGGCGTAAAGCATGTGTTCGGCTTTGGTGCTTTCCAGGCGGACGAAGCGCAACAGGTCGCTTCCGCGTTGACCATCCCAGTGCCGTGTGACGGCAACGGTCAATTCTTTTGCGGCTTCTTGTGAAAGTTGACCGGCATATGCCCACATGCTGCTTTTGCGCGTGATGAGCGCCGCCTGTGCAGAAGACTCAAGCGTGAGCCGCGTGAGGTGCTGAGCGGCTTTGTTGGGGTCGCTCAGCCAGGAGAGTCCCTCATTTTTGCCCACATCCGGGCTGGGCGTTGCTTTGTTCCGCAAGGGCTGGGAAGAGAAATTATCGTTGAACATGGGCTCAAATTTTTCGGGTAGGGCTGAGTCAAAGGTGAAGACTCAGGTTGCGGGTCAGTAAGAACCGCTTTTCCTTTGTAGTTTATCACGTCAACAGGGTGGAAGCAAGCAGGTGAATTTCCAAATGCTTACGAAAATGCGAGTTTCCCTCAAAAATTTGTACATGCAACTTGATTTTCGTCCGGGTTTATGCTAATAATGGGGAAAAACAGGAGAGGGTCGTTCATGCATCGGGAACGTATTTCTGAAAATGTGTACTGGTTTCAAAGTGAAGTGTATGCACAGGTGACGGCGGGGGTGGTGGTAGGTCCGCAATGGGCAGTGGTGATTGATACGCTGGCGCTGCCAGATGAAACGTTATCCATCCGTGAGTTCATCGAGCATGAATTGAGTGTGCCGGTTCGTTATGTGATTAACACCCATTATCATGCTGATCACTCATGGGGGAATTGTTTCTTTCCGGGGGCGACGGTGGTGGCGCATGCCCGTTGTCGGGAGTTGCTGGAAGAACGCGGCATTCCCTCGCTGGAGGCGGCGAAGAAGCAAAACCCGGCGCTGCGCCCGGTGAAGATTGTCCTGCCGCATATGACGTTCAGCGGCGGCGATTTGACTTTACGCGTAGGCAAGAAAAACCTGATTCTTTCTCCCGCCTTCGGTCACAGTGAGGATGGGATTTCCGTGTTGGTGGAGGAAGACCGTATTCTGTTTGCGGGCGATTCGTTCATCCCTGTACCCCACGTGGTGGATGGTGATGTGGATGAAAACATTGCATCCATTAAGCATGTGGTCAAACTGGGGTTGGAAAACATCGTGCAGGGGCATGGCGATATCATTCTGCGTGGCGAAATTGATGCGGCGGTGAAGGAAAATATCAATTACTTGAATGCGATCAAGAAATCGGTGAAAGCGGTGGCGAAGAAGAAAAATGCCGCCGAACTCTTGCAGGAAATCCGCATCGAGGATTGCGGCAAGAGCCGCGTGTACCTTGGCGGGCTGGCAGAGACTTTGCACCAGAGCAACCTGCGCGCGCTGCTCTATAAAATGAACTCCCAGTGAACCTCTCGAATCAAAAAGTCCCCGCGCTACGGGGACTTTTTGACTCACCTTACGCACCGTCCCGAAGGTTGGAACGGAAAACAGGCTTGATTTATGAGAACCTTCGGGACGTTTCGCGTAACATCAGTTTTTGATTCAGCGCCTGCCGCTTTGTTGGGCTTCTTTTTTGGCTTTCAGCCAGCCATGCAGGCTGATGCTCACCACTCTTTCCTTGCCTTCGATTAACTTCTTGATATTGGGACGCAGCGCCCACACGAGCAGAAAGAGCGCCAAAATTCCATACACAGTGTCAATGGGGTTTTGCAGCCCCAGGTAGGCACGGATGGCAAACACAAGGGTCACAATCAACGCAATGGACATCGTTGTGACCGAAGCAATTCCGACGGTGAAAAAGATCAGCGCGCCGGTGCTGAAGGCAATCGGGAACATGGGAAGCCACAGCCCCACTGCGCCGCCCAACGCGGGCGCCCCGCCTGCCCCGCCGTGAAAGCGTAGTTTACCGTCTTCATCGCGGCGGATGAGGAAGACCGAATAGTTATGACCAAGAATCGCCGCCACCGGCGCAAGCACGTGAACCAGATGGTTGCCCGGCGCCAGCGCTTGCGCGATCCATACGGATGCGGCGCCTTTGAGAATGTCCAGGACGGCGGTCAGCAAGCCTGCTCCAAAACCTGCTGCCCGCAGGGTGTTTGTCCCGCCGGTGCGCCCGCTTTCAATTTCGCGCAGATCTTTGCCGGTTTTAACTTTTACGATCAGCAGCCCGAAAGGTATGGAGCCGAGGAGATATCCCAGCACAACAACCCCGGTTTCGATCAAAGTTTGCATTTGCAATCCTCCTTCAAGGTTATACAACTGGAAACACAAAGCGATGCCGATGGTTTCTCTATGCTGTCACCTGTAACGCCACTTCAGCCGCCTGACCGTTTTCGATCCAAAAACCGCGCAGGGTCCATTTCTCTGCTTTGCGGGAGCAAACGACGTGTACCACGGCGTAAGCCGCCTCCGCAATGTCGGTGGGGGAGACCGTTTCAGGTCCAGAGGGATGCGAATGGAAGATGCCAAGCAGGTCCAGTTCGTTCGCCTCGATCCACTCAAACGCCCGTAGTTGTTCCTGCGGATCCATGACGAATCGCACCGGACTTTGAGCCTGATTCGGTACGAACAGCACTTTCTCCACCCGCTTCCCTTTTCCTGCCAGCAGGCCGCATGCCTCCAGCGGCAGGTTTGCTTCAAGGTATGCGGTCATCTCCTGCACTTGCGCCTGGGTGAGAATCAGCCCGTTTTCTATCATCGCATTAGAATTGCCAGCCCCCAGCAGAACGCCGTCACAAGGGATGGTTCGATGGCGGCGCGCTGTACGGAGGCGCCCTCGCCCAGCCGTATGGCGAGACTGTTCAGCCCATAGAGGGGACCCATCAGCAGCAGCCCAAACTGCACCGGCGTGAGGGGCCAGTAGTGCAGTCCTGCTGCCAGTTGAACGCAAACCAGCCCAATGCCCAGCGACCAGCCGCTTTCCCATTTATTGCCCAGCCACAAATGCAGGATGCGCAGGCTTGCCGCTGCCGCCGCTATGAAAAGGGCAGGCAAGAGCAGGTATAACCGCACCCCGCTGGCGCTCAAGGCAAACGCCAGGATGAAGAATAGCGTATGAGAAATCGCGGTCAAGCCTGCCACTGCCAGGGTGTACTGTGGAGCCCCGGCATCTACTACCACATACTCTGCCAGAGATACAAAGAAGATCAACGTCCCGCCGATCAGAAACCCGATGACCCATGTCACCCCACCGGAGAGGGTGGAGAGTGCAACGCCGAGGACAAAGGTGGTGAGAGTGGGCAGATACCACCATTGGAAGGTCGAACGTCCGTTGAGGGAAGGGTGACCGCGTACGAGCCAGTCCATGCCGGCGGCGGCAAGGGCGGCGGTGAGCAGATTGATCAGGCTGGGGGCATCCAGAGGCAGCGCCAGCAGAAAGCCGGGGAGTTGCACCTCAAAGGTAAGCCCTGTAGCGGGGATCCATCTACCGAGCGCCAGCGCCAGTAAAACCGTAGAAGTCAGCAAACCGATGCGGTTGGGGTCTGGCAGGGAATGAGGTTGAGTTTGCACGCTGAAGATTGTACCCGTCCCCCCGGTGAATGCCAAGACGCGCCATCTGCCTGTATGGTAGAATCAATTGGTTATGGAAATCCAAAAACTGGAGACTTTGCCTCCGCCCCCTGGGGTGATTGGCTCGCTGCGGGCGGGGTTCGATGTGGTTGCCAATCGTGTGGCGCTCATCCTCCTGCCGCTGGGTTTGGACCTGCTCCTCTGGCTGGGTCCACGATTGAGCGTAAGTGAATTGTTCTCCCCTTATTTCCGCCTGGTGTTCGAGCAGGCGCGCCTCGGTGTGGCACAAGCCGACCTGGAACGCTTTAACACCTATCAGTCATTTTTAATGGAGCGGTTGCAGGATTTCAATTTGTTGAGTTTATTGTCGAAACTGTCCCTGTTCCCAATCGGCATTACGTCTCTTTCTGCACAGACGCTGCCGTCGCAAACGCCGTTTGGGGCGCCGCAGGTCATTCCCATTTCTTCGTTTTGGATTGTGCTTGGCTTGATGGCGGCGCTGATTCCGCTGGGGTGGATCGGCGGAGGGGTGTATTTTCGTCTCGTGGCGGGAGCCGTTTTCGGGTCGAATGAAGCGGCGTTCAATATGACGGGCGCGGTGCTGCATTCCCTCCTGCTTTCGGTCTTGTGGATGATTGGGTTGTGCATCCTGTTCGTACCGCTGACGGTTGTGCTGGGTTTGTTATCTCTGATCAGCCCATCGCTGGCAAATTTTTTTGTCCTTGTTTTGATGGTGCTGTTTTTCTGGCTGGTGGTTCCGGCGTTTTTTGCCCCGCACGGAATTTTTGTTCACCGTCAGAATGCCTTTCTTTCGATTTACTCCAGCCTGTGGCTGAGCCGTTACTCACTGCCAACCAGCGGGCTGTTTGTATTGAGCGCCTTTCTTCTCTCGCGCGGTTTAGACCTGTTGTGGAGCGCGCCGACAAGCGACAACTGGCTGATGCTGGTAGGCTTTGCCGGACACGCCTTCATCACAACGGTTTTGCTGGCGGCGAGTTTCATTTACTATCGAGATATGACCGGCTGGCTTCGCAACATGCACGAGCATTTTCGCCAGTTTAGCAAAAAGACATCTTCTACATTCTGAACGATTACTTCGTCATCTGCTTTCAGCGCAGAGACGAGCGCCTCTGGAGGTTTTTGTGGTTACCAAAGAACAAACTGTTACCTACGACGTAAATGCCATTCAGGCTCTTGAAGGGATCGAACATGTGCGCAAACGCCCCGGCATGTATGTGGGCGGCACCGACATCAAAGCCCTCCATCACCTCGTTTATGAAGTGGTGGACAACGCCATTGACGAAGCGCTGGCAGGGTTTTGTACGCGCATTAGCATCACCATCCACCCCGATAGCAGCGTGACCGTTGAAGATAACGGGCGCGGCATTCCGGTTGGTCCGCATCCGACGAAAAAAGACGCCAGCGGCAAGCCTATGGAAACAGTGGACGTGGTTATGACCGTCATTGGCGCGGGCGGTAAATTCGGCGGAGGCGGCTATAAAGTTTCCGGCGGTCTGCACGGCGTAGGCGTGAGCGCAGTCAACGCCCTCTCCGAATGGATGGTCACCGAAGTCAAACGCGATGGAAAATGGTGGCGCCAGCAATACAAGCGCGGCGTGCCTCAAGGAACCATCCAAATGGTGGGCAAGGTTCCCAAAGAAGAAACCGGCACCAAACAGACCTTCAAATTCGACAAACAAATCTTCACCGAAGACATTGACTACCGCTTCGACACCCTCGTCCAGCGTTTCCGCGAAATGGCGTTCGTCACACGCGGCGTAACCATCCGTTTTGTGGACGAACGCGCCGACCGCCAGATGACCTTCTACTTTGAAGGCGGTCTCACCTCCTTTGTTCGCTACCTGAACCGCAACCGCGAAACCCTGCACCCGGTTGTCCACGTGGAAAAAGACATCGAAAACATCGGCATCGAAGCCGCCATCCAGTACACCGATGCCTACACCGAATCCGTCTATTCCTTTGCCAACACCATCAACACCATAGACGGCGGCACCCACCTGACCGGTCTGCGCGCCTCCCTCACCCGCGTCATCAACGACTACGCCCGCAAAAACGGACTGCTCAAAGATTCCGACCCCAACTTCTCCGGCGACGACACCCGCGAGGGGCTCACCGCCATCGTCTCGGTCAAACACCCTGAACCGCAGTTCGAATCGCAGACCAAAGTCAAGTTGATGAACCCCGAAGTGCAGACCTACGTCACCCAGGTGGTGGGCGAAGCCTTCAGCACCTTCCTCGAGGAAAACCCCCAGGCGGCAAAAGCAATCATCGCCAAATGCCTCACCTCCGCCCGCGCCCGCGACGCGGCACGCAAAGCCCGCGACCTCGTCATCCGCAAGTCTGCCCTCGAATCGCTCACCCTGCCCGGCAAACTGGCAGACTGCTCCGAACGCGACTCCTCCAAAACCGAACTCTACATCGTCGAAGGCGACTCGGCAGGCGGCTCCGCCAAACAGGGACGCGACCGCCACTTCCAGGCAATCCTCCCCCTGCGCGGCAAAATCATGAACACCGAACGCGCCCGTCTCGACAAAATCCTCTCCTCCAACGAAATCAAAGCGCTCATCTCTGCCCTCGGCACCGGCATCGGCGACAACTTCGACATTTCGGGCCTCCGCTACGGACGCATCATCATCATGACCGACGCCGACGTGGACGGCAGCCACATCCGCACCCTCCTGCTCACCTTCTTCTTCCGCTACATGCCGCAACTGATCGAAGACGGTCACCTCTACATTGCTCAGCCGCCGCTCTACCGCATTGCCTACAAAAATCAGGTCAAATACGCCTACACCGACAAGGAAAAAGACAAAATCCTCAAAGAAGTCGGAGAAAAAGCCACCCTCCAGCGCTACAAAGGTCTCGGCGAAATGAACCCCGAGCAACTGTGGGAAACCACCATGAACCCCCAAAACCGCACCCTGCTCCTGGTCACAATCGAAGATGCGGCGGAGGCAGACCGCACCTTCGACATGCTCATGGGCGACGCCGTAGACCCCCGCCGCAAATTCATCCAAACCCACGCCAAAGCGGTTCGCAACCTCGACATCTAGCCCCCCCGTCCCGAAGAGCCTGCCTCTTCGGGACGTTTTTTTTCGCCTTTCTTCTTTGTTATGAAAGTACCATAGTTAACGGAGGGGGATGTAGTGTAAAATTTCAAAACCGCTGACATACTTAGCGCACGATGGAGTCATGACCTACCCCTCCCAGTCCCCTCGCAATCTCCTGAACCGGACGCTTCAAGGCATCGTGCTGATTTATCAGCTCGTTGCCGTCCTGGTTTTTGCCGCCTCGCTCTACCTCGCCTCCGACTGGCTCACCAACCCCTTTATCGGTGGCTTCTTCGAACACACCTTCATCCTCAACGGCTCCAACACCGTCGAAGAAGGCAAAACCTGGGCAATGTACGCGCAAGGGTTTGAACTCGGCGACCAACTCCTCGCCGTAGACGGCGCGCCGGTCACCACATCGGCTCAGTTGAGGGATATTCTCGGGTCCCACGCACCCGGTGACCAGGTCACAGTGACGATGCGCCGCACCGACGGAACGACCATCACAGCCGCCATCATCCTCCAGCAACTTTCACCCGCCGACCGCTACGCTTATTTCTACATCCCCGAATTTTTAGGCGTCATTTTCCTCATTTCCAGCCTGTGGATCTTCGGACTGCGCCGCACCGACCCCGCCGGGCGAGCCTTCTCGGTCTTCACCTCCTCGCTTGCCATTGGCACCTGCTCCCTCTTCGATCTGTACACCTCCCACCAATTGACCCACCTTTGGACGCTGGCGGTGGCGCTGATTGGCGGCTCGCTGATTGACCTCTCCCTTGGCTTTCCACGCGAAGTACACTTTGCCGTCGGGCGTCCCTACGTCCGCTGGGTGGGCTACCTTGCCGCTTTCATCCTGACGTTCAACGCCTTCCCCACCCTCTTCAACTTTCAAAAACCCGCTGCCTACTTTGCCGCCTGGCAAAGCATTTATGCCTTTGTAGGCTTTTCCGCAATTATTTACTTTGGCATGTTACTCTTCCATTCGCTGACCTCCTTCTCACCGGTGGTCAAAAGCCAGGCGCGCGCCATTCTGGCAGGCTCACTTGTCTCTTTTGGACCGCTGGCAGCATGGCTCCTCTTTCAGCGCCAGTCCTTCAACCCCTATCTGCTTCCCTTCCTCCTCGTCTTCCCCCTCGTCAACGGCTACGTCGTCTTGCGTTTCCGTCTCCTGCGCACCGACTTCTGGGTACGCCGCGGACTGGTCTATGCCCTGCTGACAACCCTCATCGTCCTTGCATACGGCTTCATGGTCAGCGGCGTGGCGCTCATTTTGCCCCTGCCCCCCAACAACCCCTACCTCATTGGCGCCCTCGTCCTCCTCATTGCAACCACCTTCAACCCTCTCCGTGACCGCCTGCAAACCATGGTGGACAGCGTCTTCTTCCGCGGTCAGCGCGCTTACGAAGAGCGCCTGCGCGCCTTCAGTCAAGCCATCACCTCCGCGGCAGACATCACCTCCATCGGGCGCGTCATCCGCGAACAGGTGACCGAAACCCTCATGCCCGACCGCCTGCACATCTTCATCTACGACGCCCTCACCGACCAATACGCTGCCCTGCCCGGTGAAGACGGACGCCCCACCAGCGACATCCGTTTTTCATCCACCAGCCCGCTCGTCCAATACTTCCAAAAAGAGAACATCCCCCTCTACCTCGACACCATCAACCCCCCCACGCTCTTCAAAGGCGACCAGGCGCGCCTCTCCCTCCTCGGCGCCCGCCTCTTCATCCGCCTGCAAAGCGAAGGCAAAACCATCGGCTGGCTTGCCCTCGGAACATCCCTCTCCGGCGCACCCTACACCCCGCAAGACCTCGATTACCTCGAAAGCATCGCCAGCCAGGCATCGCTCGCCGTCTCCCGCATCCAAACAGTTGCCAACCTCGAACGCCGCGTGCAGGAAATGAACGCCCTTTCCCTCGTCTCGCAAGGCGTAAACGTCACCCTCACCTTCGACGACGTCCTCGAACTTATCTTTGCCCAAACCACCCGCATCATCCCCTCCGACTACTTCCATATCTGCCTCTACGACAAAGCCGCAAACTACTACTATTACGCCTTCCGCGTGGACGACAACGAACGCATCAAATCCCTCGAAAACCAACCCCTGCCTTCCAACTTTGGGCTGGGGCAAGAAATCATCCGCCGAGGGCGTTCACTCATCACACAAGATTACCGCCAGGAATGCCAGATACACAACATCACCCCCTCATCCTCCGGCATCTACGCCTGGATGGGCGTCCCCCTCAACTCCGAATCTGGCACCATCGGCTCCCTCAGCGTTGGCAGTCGTGACCCCACTGTCACCTACACCCGCGCCCAACTCGAACTCCTCCAAGCCATCGCCGACCAAACCGTTGGCGCCATCGTCAAAGCGCGGCTCCTGCAAGAGACCGAACAGCGCGCCCATCAACTCGCCACCCTCAACGAAATCACCCGCCAGCTCACCTCCACCCTCGAACAGGAACCCCTGCTTCGCAACATCCTCGACAACGCCGTCAAAATCCTCAACTGCGAAGCCGGCACCCTCTTCCTGATGGACGAACAAACCGGCGAACTCATCTTCCGCGTCACCACCGGACCTGTAGCCGGCAACCTGCTCGGACAGCGTCTCCCCCCCGGAACCGGCATCGCCGGGCGCGCCGCCCAAACCCGCTCCCCCATCATCGAAAACGACGCGCAAAAATCTCCCTCCCGCTTCAGCAACACCGACCGTCAAACCGGCTTCGTCTCACGTTCCCTGCTTGCCGTCCCCATGCAAGTCAAAGACCGCGTCCTCGGCGTCATCGAAGTCATCAACCGCCGCGACGGACTGCCCTTCGTCGAAGACGACCAAAACATCCTCACCGCCTTTGCCGGCCAGGCAGCCGTCGCCATCGAAAACGCCCGCCTGCTCGCCCTCACCGACCAGGAACTTACCGCCCGCCTCGACGAACTTCAAGTCATGGGGCGCATCGTCCGCGAACTCAATGCCAGCCTCGACGTAGACCGCGCCATGCGCACCACCCTCGAATGGGCAATGCGCCAATCCAACGCCGAAGCCGGGCTCATCGGCATGCTCGAAGGCAACCGCATCCGCCTCATGGCACAGGAAGGCTACGAAGGCATCTTCACCGACCCCTCCAACGGGCATTTACCCCTTGACAACATGCCCACCATCCAATCTGCCCTTGCCAGCGGGCAGCCCTGCCAGATTTCACTCATCGAAAGCAACGAAAAAGGACTCCTACCCGCCGCACACACCCAAATCATCGTCCCCATCCGCCGCGAAACCGAAGTCATCGGTCTGCTCCTGCTCGAAAGCATGTCCGACTCCCACCAAAACCTGCAATTCCTCAACCGCCTGAGCGACAACGCCGCCATCGCCATCTACAACGCCCAACTCTATGCCGAAGTTCAGCGCGCCAACGACGCCAAAAGCGACTTTGTCTCCTTCGTGGCGCACGAACTCAAAAACCCCATGACCTCCATCAAAGGCTACACCGAACTCCTCGCCGGCGGCGCGGTAGGACCCATCAACGAAATGCAGACCAACTTCCTCAACACCATCCGCTCCAACGTCGAACGCATGTCCGTCCTCGTCTCCGACCTCAACGACAACGCCAAAATCGAAGCCGGGCGTCTGCGCCTGGACTTCAAAGCCGTCAACATCCGCGACGTCCTCGAAGACGTTCTGCGATCCACACGCCGTCAAATCGAAGACAAAAAACAAACGGTACAACTCCATCTTGCCGAACCCATCTCACCCGTCTGGGCAGACCCGGTGCGCGTCGGGCAGGTACTCACCAACCTCGTCAGCAACGCCCACAAATACACCCCCGAAGGCGGGCAAATCCTCATCGGCGCCGAGGAAGCCGAAAACCAGTGGGACCCCGAAGGCGCTCCCCGCGTCGTTCACCTGTGGGTCAAAGACAACGGCATTGGCATCAGCATCGAAGACCAGGCAAAAATCTTCCAAAAATTCTTCCGCTCCGACGACTCCAAAGCGCGCGAAGCCCCCGGCACCGGGCTGGGCTTAAACATCACCAAAAGCCTTGTCGAAATGCAGGGCGGGCGCATCTGGTTCGAAAGCGAATTCCGCCGCGGCACCACCTTCCACTTCACCGTGCCTGTCGCCGAAGGATGACCTCATGAACCTCAAAGCTGCCATCGGATACGCACAAGCGCTCAACGGACGCGAAGCCGGCCTGCAAGCCACCCACCACGCCCTCAACAACCTTGGCTCCGCCACCCCCCGCATGGGCATCGTCATCGCCCCTCACCAATATCAGGCGCGCGATGTCGTCAACGGCGTCACCAGCCTCCTGGGTGACACACCCCTCATCGGCTTGAGCAGCCCGGTGGGATTTTCTCACCGAGGGTTACACCCCAGCGCCGTCATCGTTGCCCTCCTCAACGGAGAACTCCAGGCAGAAACCCTGTGGATGCCCGGCTTTGCCCAAAGCGGGCGGGGAACCGGCGCACAACTGGCAAGCCAGCTCCTCGCCAAACAAGATACCAGCCTCTGCCTCTTCTTTGCCGATGGCTTCAACGGCGATGCCGACCAGCTATGCTCTGCCCTCTCATCCGAAATCCCCCTCGCCGGCGCCCTTTCCTCCGGTGACCTGCACACCGGTCATTCCTACCAGATGACCGCTGCACAAACCGGAAACGGCGCCCTCGCCGCCGCCATCCTGCGCGGATCCCTGCAGGCGGGCATCGGCTACGCTCACGGCTGGAACCCCGTTGGCAGCCACTTCCGCGTCACCCGCTCACGCGGCTTCTGGCTGCGAACCCTGGATGGACGCCCCGCCTCCGAAACCTACGCTCAACTCTTCGGTTACCCTGCGCGGGAATGGGCATTTCCTCCGCTCAGCCACCTGGCACGGCTCTACCCTCTCGGCATCGAACAGGGTGACCAAATCCTCGTGCGCGCCCCCATTCGCGTCGAAGCCGACGGCAGTTTTCGCATGAACGCCCCCGTGCGTGACGGCGCAGAAGCCTACCTCCTGGTTGGCAACCGCGAAGCCTGCGAAAAAGCCGCCCAGCAAGCCGCCCAACAGGCGCTTCAAGCGCTCAACGGCAACAAACCCGCCTTCGCCCTCATCCTTGTAGATGTTGCCTGGGAAATGCTCCTCAAATCGCACCCTGGCGCCGAAATTGCCGCCATACAAGACATCCTCGGCAAAGACGTTCCCCTGGCGGGAGCCTACACCCTCGGGCAAATCGTTCCTGGCAAAGAAGCATCCCCGCCCCAACTGCTCAACCAGCATATCGTGGTGGTCGCATTCGCCGAACCCAAAGCATCCTGACCCTCCCTGAGGGTCTTTTTTTCACCATCCAGCGGGGCAAAACCACAAATAGCCGCCGCTACTGGCTATAATCATTTCTAGACAGGACCTGCGCACACCACAGCACCAACGTAGCGCCCTGCCTCCATACATCCTGTGTCGAAAAGGAACACACAAATGAAAGCCAAAACATCAATCGCCTTGATGATTGCCTTCTCCCTCCTGCTTGCGGGATGCACAACCGCCTCATCGCCTCCCACCCCGACCCAGCCTGTTCCCATCTTCCCAAGCCTTTCCCCAACCGACACCCCGTCCCTCTCCCCAACAGCCCCAAACGTCACCCCTGCTTTTACCCCGCTGGCCTCCTCCGGGCAATCCATTTGCAGCGACCCGTCAGTCATGGTGCTGCTAGACACGTTCAAAACCGCCATCCTCAACAGCGACGGCAGCCTGCTTCGATCCATTGTCAGCCCCGACGGAATCGAAGTGCGCTACTACCGCAATGGAAACACCATTACCTACACCCCTTACCAGGCTGGCTTTCTCTTCGAAACCACCTACGAAGCCAACTGGGGCAGTGACCCTGCCAGCGGACTCGAAAAACGAGGCTCATTTCATGATGTAGTCGTTCCATCGCTTGTCCAACTCTTCAACCAGCCCTACACCCTCCATTGCAACGACCTGAAACATGGCGGCGCCAGTTACGAACTCACCTGGCTCTACAATGACGGCTTCTACGCCATCCACTTCCCGGGCACCGAACAAAACGGCTACCTGGACTGGCGCACGTGGGCGGCAGGAGTGAAATACAACGGCGGCAAGCCCTACCTCTATGCGCTTGTGCAATACTTCTGGGAACCCTAAAAACATCCCGAAAAATATTCTTGCGCCATCCCGCCCGGACATGATGAAATTTCAATAGAGCTCTTGCAAAAGTGCGCCAGAGGGCGCACATTACGCCCTCGCGTAAGAGACGCTCTCTAGCGTCGAACTTTGCGCTGTCATACTACCATTACACCGCAAAGTCAATCAAATGGGTCAGGTCGTCCCTGAACGAATATTGCGCCGCCACGCAGCGCAAGTCTCTGACTTGCGCGGACACAATCACCCTGATTCAAGTATTCGTGGACGGTCGGTCGGCAAAAAATCAACCTTGCGCTGTCCTGCTAATAGCCCGGAGATTATGAAAATTAACAATTGATGTTACGCACCGTCCCGAAGGTTTGGGCAAAATCCAAGCCTGATTTACGTGAGCCTTCGGGACGTTTTGCGTAAGGTGAGTTAACAAATAAGCACCGTAACCGCATAGTTGGCGCTGCCGAAGGCGTCTAACGTCAACAGGCACGTTAGAGAACGCGCCCTACGCAACGTTACGAGATTATTTTGTTAAAAACCATGATCTCGGGGCAGATCCGGCAGGGGGCAAATTTTCGGATGGGTTCTTACTGAGCCTTTGGGGCGTTTCAAACTAAATCAGGCAAACATCACCCGAAACGCCTTGACTACTTCTTCCTTCACCCGCGTCATGGAAGGCGGCTCGGCGAATAAATCTGCCAGTGAAACTACTGGTTCATCCTGCAGCCCGCAGGCGATGATGCCGTTCCAGTATTCCATTTCCGGGTTGACATTCAAGGCAAAGCCATGCCGCGTTATGCCATGCGAATCTACCTTCACGCCGATTGCCGCAATTTTAGCGGGTTTTTGGCGGTCTTGAGGAGAACAGCGCCGGCAGCGGGAATGTACATCTGCCTGCACCCATACGCCCGTAAGCCCGGTGCGCTGACCTGCGGCAACGCCCAGATTTGCCAGCGCAAAGATGAGCGCTTTTTCCAGTTTGCGGAGGTAGCCAACGTAATCAGCATCAGGGATACGGCGATCTCCCTCGTCTCCGTTCGTTCTCTCATTGGGGGAGGGGGGTGTCAGCGGAAACAATGGATAGCCGACCAATTGCCCCGGCCCATGATAGGTAACATCGCCGCCGCGGTCCACCCAGTGGATGGCAATGCCCTTTTCGCGGAGTTGTGCCTCACCCCACAGCAGATTTTCCGTTTTGCCGCGCCGCCCAAAGGTATAAACGTGTGGATGTTCCAGCAATAACAGGGTGGGTGCACGTTTGTTTTCTGCGATTTCTGCCGCATATTGATTCTGTAATTTCCAGGCGGTCTCGTATTCGATGATGCCCAGGTCTTCCACAACAAAATTCATAGGCGTTCTAAGGTCTGAGGTCCTTGAAGATGCGCCGGTACAGAGCAGATTCGAGCAGGTTGTTTGGGTCACAGCGCTGTTTGAGTTTTTTGAATTTGGCAATGGTTTCCCCGCCAAGGAAAGCGAGGGCAGTTTCAGCAGAGGTTTCACTGTTTTTGGCAAAGTAAAAACGCCCGCCTGCGCTCAACACGATGCGGTCGAATTCCTGCAATAAGTCCCTCAAGCGGGCGCGGTTTCTGTCTGTGACCTTGAAATCCATGGCGAGAGAAAAGCCGTCCACAGCGTGGGTGAGGAGGAAGTTGTCGGGGCGGTGACGCTTGGTGACGCCGAGGTAAGATGGAAGTCCGCGCCGATGCGAGAGTTGAAGCATTTCCCGCCAGGCGTCTTCAGCAGTCTCTTTAGGCAGGAAAGACTGGTATTGAATCAATCCGCCGCGGCCAAAGGAGCGTTCCCAGTTGGGAACATAATCCAGCAGGAAGTGAAATTCGGCATGCGATTCGCGGAAGGAGTGCCGGCGCAGGCTGACAAGGTATTTGGCAGTATTGATGAGCCACACCCCGGCGTTGTTCAAGAAGGGGTTCATGAAGTAGTGCAGGAGTGATTTGGGCATGACCCCAAACAGGCGGTCGGGCAAATGCTGGTAGGAAAGTTTCATTGTCTCGTGTGCGTTTGGGTCTTCGCCTTCTTTCAGGTTGGTGGCGGCGTGGATCTGCCCGCGCCCGAGGCTGTTCCCTTTTGCCAGCGTGTCGAGCCAGCCAACAATGTAATCGTAGTGCGGAGCGTGTTCGAGCAGGTCGCTCAGGTGACGGTGGAGAGTCGGCACGGGCCAGGCGTCCACGGCAATCAGTCCGGAGTGGATGCGTTTCATCTTCAGGGTGATGGTGGTGAAGACGCCGAGCATTCCCAGCCCGCCGATCATGGCGTAGAACAGGTCGGCATTTTTTTGGGGAGAGCAGGTGACCAGCGCTCCGGTGGGGAGCATGGCGGTGAATTCGGTGACATGTTCGCCGATGGTGCCGACGCGGAAGTTGTTTTTGCCGTGGATATTTGCCGCCAGACAACCCCCCAGCGTGGTCTTCATGGTGCCAGAGACGACGGGGGGCCACCAGCCGTCGGGTTCGACGCGCTTCCACAGGTCTTCGAGGGTGACGCCCGCCTCGCATCGGACGACGCCGGAGGCGGGATCCCATTCGAGGATGCGGTTCATCCCCCGCATATCGAGGACGATGCCTCCGCCGTTGAGCGACACATCGTTATAGCTGATGCCTGTGCCGCGCGCGGTGACGGTCAGCCCGATGCGTTTGGCGAGTTGAAAGGCTTCGTAAATATCGTCGGTTTTTTCGACTTTGATTCGATAGCAGGAGGCTTTGAGCGAGTGCCCAAAATTTTCGAGTTGGGTGAAGGTATTGAGAGGAAGGGACATTGGAAGTAGATTGGAGATTGGAGATTGGAGATTGGAGATTGGGAACCAGTGCCCAATCTTTGAATTAAATCCCATAGGGCAGAACGCCCCGAAGGTTCGTTGTGAAAGAACCCTGGCAAACGCTAACACCTTCGGGACGGTGCGTAACATGTTTTAAAATGACAACCGTCTAAAAATGAACGACGGGGTGTGCTGAATAACCAGCATAATCCAGCGCCAGAGAGGAGCAGTGTAGATGGTTTGCTTCCGTTTGCGCATTGCGCGCAGGATGTCTTCGGCGGCGCGTTCGGGTTCAATGGCAAAAGGCGTGGGTCCCGGTGCGGCTTTGAGCATTTCGGTCTTCATAAAGCCGGGTTTGACGGTGAGCACGTGCACGCCGTGACGGGTGAGGCGATTGCGCAATGCCTCCAGGTAGGTGGTCAGCCCGGCTTTGGATGCGTTGTAAGCGGGGTTGCCCACCCGTCCGCGGTCGCCTGCCACCGAGGAGATGCCGACAATTTGGCCGGCTTTTGCCGACTGGAACATTTCGGCAATGGGCGTGAGCCACGCCATCGCGCCGATGAGGTTGACTTCGACCATCAGGCGGTCGTTTTCAAAGTTGTAACGGTCTATACCGCCGGGCGGCAGGTTGACCCCTGCGGCATAGATGACGAAATCCAATCCGCCCAAATCGGCGACAATTTTTCGAAGCAGGGCAGGGACTTTGTCATAATCGCAGACATCATGCGGATACGCCAGGGCGTACCCGCCTTTTGCATTGATTTGACGGCAAAGGGCATCCAGTTTATCCTTGCTGCGTGCAACCAGCGCCAGAGAGGTTTCCTGCCCGGCGAGTTTTTGGGCAAGCGCCGCGCCCAGCCCGCCGGATGCGCCGATGATGAGACCGTATCGGCGCGGGGTTAGAGGTGTTGTATGAGCAGGTTTCGGGGTGTCCGACACGAGTATCCTCCAAAGAAATTCACGCTTGATTGTAACCCATCTAATGCTGTAACGTGCGTGTAATACAGGATAACCGCGGGTGTTGCTATAATGACCCCGAAGTTAATTGAAATTGTGCGGGCATGTTTTTGAAGCCGCGGCACGCATGATTGGAAGTGTATGAAAGAACAGGCATTACAAATCCTGGCAGAAGCCCGCAAACGGCTCGATACCGCACAGGTTTCTTTGGCAGAACGGGAGACTCTTTTGAAACTCATTGAAGTTCTTACCACTGCTGTGGAGCAGTTTTCTCAAGATCCAAAAGAATTGACCAGCCTTGCCCAGGCGGTGGTTGACCATCACGCCTTGCTGACAATGCTCAAACAACAGGCGGAGGAATTGAGCGCGCTAAAAAAATTGAGCATTACCCTGACCTCCAGCCTCGACCTCTCGGATGTGCTCGATACCCTGGTCTCGGAAGCGCTGCAACTCATTCCCGACACGCAAGACGTTCACATCTTTCTCTATAACGACGGCAAACTTTCCTTTGGAGCGGCGCTGGATGCCAGCGGCAACAAAAGTACTCCCTGGTCGAAGCCGCGTGAAAACGGATTAACTTACACGGTGGCGCGCAGCGGCGAGATGATCATTGTGGACGACATTCAAAATCATCCCCTGTATGCAAATGCCCCCTCCATCTGGCATGGTTCGATCATTGGCATCCCTCTCAAAACGGATGATACCGTGGTAGGCGTGATGAACCTGGCTCGTTCCAATGTGGGCGGCTTTACCGCATCCGAACTGAGGCTGATAAGCCTGCTGGCTGATCAAGCCGCCGTTGCCATCTCCAACGCCAGGCTGCATCAGATGGTCAGCCGCCAGGCATACACCGACATCCTGACCGGCCTCCCCAACCGCCGCGCGTTGGACGAACGGCTCGAAGAAGAAATCATCGCCGCCCGCCGCGGAAATTACTCATTCGCCGTCGTGATGATGGACCTGGACGGCTTCAAAAACATCAACGATACCTACGGTCACCCCGTCGGCGATGAAGTCTTGAAAATCGTCTTCAATCAAATGGCGCGGCGCATCCGCACCACCGACTTCCTCGCCCGCTACGGCGGCGACGAACTGACCCTCATCCTCACCCAGTCCGATATCGCATCTGCCAAAATCGTCACCTCCAAAGTCAGCGACGAACTGAAACGCATCAAATACACTCTGCCCGACAAAAAACGCCTCAGGCTCAGCGTTTCTGGCGGCATTGCCATCTACCCTGTCCATGCCCGCACCGCCACCGACCTGCTGCGCGCGGCAGATGCCGCCCTCTACCAGGCAAAAAAATACAACCGCGGCACCTTTCAAATCGCCCGCGGCGTGACCGGTCCCCTTGCTCCCCAAAATATTATTGCAGAATAACCTCCCTTCCTTTCGGCGGGGGTTATAATCACCGAACACTTCAGACCCTAAAGGTCTTTCGACAGCCTTTAGGGTCTTCTTTCCGGAGGCAGCATGCAACGCAAAATCAAAATCATCCTCAACCCCATGGCAGATATGGGCAACGCCTGGCGCATCGCCCGCGACCTGCGCTCCATCACCGAAGAACACGGCGGCATAGACTGGAGCGGAACTGTCTACCCCGGTCACGCCATCCAACTTGCAAAACAGGCAGGCGAACAGGGCTACGACCTCGTCATCGCCATGGGCGGCGACGGCACCGTCCACGAAGTAATGAACGGACTCATGCAACTCCCCGCCGAGCGCCGCCCCATCCTCGGCGTCGTTCCCGCCGGCTCCGGCAACGACTTCGGTCATGGCATTGGCGCTCCCACAGACGCAGCCGAAGCCCTCCATCGCGCCATTCACGGCGAACCCTCCACCGTCGACCTGGGACTCATGATCGCAGAAGATGGACGCAGAGAATACTTCGATAACACCCTCGGCATCGGCTTTGGCGCCATCGTCACCATCCGCTCGCACCGCCTGCCCCTCCTGCGCGGCTTCCTCATGTACCTCACCGCCGTCCTCCAAACCATTTTGCTCGACCACAACCCCATCCACATGCAAATCGAAGTGGACGGCAAGCGCGTGGAAGAAGACATCATCTACCTCATCCTGTGCAACGGACCGCGCGAAGGCGGCGGCTTCCTCATCGCCCCCGAAGCCAAAATAGACGACGGCATCCTCGACTACGCCATGATTACCAACGTCAGCCGCCTCAAAATGCTGCGCATCGTCCCCGAAGTCATGAAAGGCACACACGGCCGTTTCAAAGAAGTCACCATCTCCACCTGCAAAAAATTCACCCTCACCGCCGACCGCCCCCTCTACATTCACGCCGACGGCGAAATCTTCTCCGGTCCCGGCTCCGACCTCCGCAAAGTCTCCTTCGAAATCGTTCCCAACGCCCTCAAGGTTATAAGAGCGTAAACACAGAGACACATATATACAGGTACAATGCAGGTATACCTGTTTACCTGTTTACTTGTATCCCTACCCCCATGCCCGACCTCTTCCACTCCCTCCTCAAACAGGACATCGGACACCTCCGCATCATTGCCGAACTCTGGGGACTTGAACTGACCTCCCCCAAAGCCGAGGGCGCCCTGGAAGAACTTTGCGCCTCCCTCCTCGACCCGAACCTGCTCGCCGAAATCCGAGCCTCTCTCCCGCCCGAAGCCGATTCCGCCCTCACCGCCCTCGCCCATGCCGGCGGGCGCCTCCCCTGGCAAACCTTCACCCGCCGCTTCGGCGACATCCGCCAGGCTGGCGCAGCCAAACGCGACCGCGAAAAGCCTTACCTCAACCCCATCTCCCCTGCCGAAACCCTCTACTACCGCGGCTTGCTCGCCCGCGCCTTCTTCGACACCCAAAAAGGACCGCAGGAATTTGCCTACATCCCCGACGACCTGCTCCAACTCATGCAAACAGAAGAAGAGCAGCCCAGCCAGCCTCCCGCCTCCAATTCCGAGCCGCTTGGGCGCCCCGCCTCCCCCGGCGAACGCGGACGCGAACTTCCCGCCGGCGATACCCTGCTCGATGACGCCGTCACCCTGCTTGCCGCGCTTCGCATTGGCATCGAACCGCCCCCCACAAAAATTCCTCAACCCATCCTGCGTGCTTTTCTCCAAACCGCCCACATCCTCAACGACCAGGGAACGCCCCAACCCGAAGCAGTCAAACAGTTTTTGGCAGCCCCCCGTCCTCAGGCGCTACACCTCCTCCAGGAAGCCTGGCAGACGAGCGAAACCTTCAACGAACTGAAACTCATGCCGGGCATCACCTGCGAAGGCGAATGGAGCAACCAGCCGCTCGAAACGCGCGAATTCCTGCTCGAACTGCTCGGCGAAATCCCCGAAGGCAAATGGTGGAGCCTGAACGCCTTCATCCGCGACATCAAACAAAAATACGCCGACTTCCAGCGCCCTGCTGGCGATTACGACTCCTGGTTCATCAAGCGCGCCGCCGACGGCGTGTACCTGCGCGGCTTTGCCCACTGGGACGAGGTGGACGGCGCCCTGCTTCGATTCTTCCTCTGCGGCATCCTGCACTGGCTGGGGCTGGTGGATTTGTCGGTGGCGGAGGGCGCGGCAGAACCGACCGCTTTCCGAATCACGTCGAACGTCGCGAGTCAAACGTCAGACATTGGACGTTCGACCTTTGAAGAAAACGGAAAGATCACAGTCTCTTCAAACGGCAGGATCAGCATCGAGCGGACGGCTCCCCGTGTGGTGCGTTATCAAATCTCGCGCTTTTGCGAGTGGGACGACCCAACGGACGATGTGTATCGTTACCATGTCACCGTCCACTCCCTGAACAGAGCCAGAGAGCAGGGACTCAAAGCCGAACACCTGCTGGCGCTGCTCGTCAAACACACCGACAACAAAGTCCCGCCGCCGCTGGTCAAAGCCCTCAAACGCTGGGAGGCGCACGGCACAGAGGCTCGGATGGAGACTCAAGTCGTTTTGCGGGTGAGCAAGCCCGAGGTCCTGGAAGAGATGCGTAAATCGAAGGCGGCAAAATTTCTGGGCGAGATGTTGAGTCCCACGGCGGTCATCGTCAAAAGCGGAGCCATCCAAAAAGTGATGGAAGCGCTGGCAGAACTGGGCTTGCTGGTGGAGGTCGAGGAACCATAAACGGTTGTCACCGGCAAAATGTGACAATCGTTTTTGGGTAAGTCAATATAATCAGTAAATGACGAAAACCCTGCGTAATTTTCGCTCTCTAGCGAAAATCTGGCGGTAGAGACCGCCAAATACGCGCTTTCGTGAAATACTGATAAGGAACAGGGCTTACGCGCCTGGCGCGGTGACGGCGTTAGAGAACGCCTGATACGCATGAAAAGAGAATGTTCATACCTACAAAAAGGAGTCTCCATGTCGAAACTCGATTGGCTCACACAGGAAATTGAAGGCTTGAAAGAGCAGGGCTTGTACAACCGCATCCGCACGATTGGCTCGGCGCAGGGCGCCCGCTTGATTGTGGACGGGAAGAACGTGCTCAACTTTTGCTCGAACAATTATCTTGGGCTGGCGAATCATCCCAAACTGGTGCAAGCCGCCAGCGAGGCGATGAAGAAGTACGGCGTCGGTCCGGCTGCGGTGCGTTCGATTGCCGGGACGACCGACCTGCACGTGCAGCTTGAAGAGCGCCTCGCCAAATTCAAAGGCGCGCAGGATGTCATCACCTTTCAATCGGGCTTCACGGCGAATCTTGGAACCATCTCTGCGCTGGTGGGCAAGGAGGATGTGATTTTTTCCGACCGACTGAACCACGCTTCGATTATTGACGGTTGCCGCCTCTCCGGCGCGAAGATTGTCGCCTACGAACATAACGACCCCGGCGCGCTGGAGGATGCCATCAAAGAACACGCTTCGAACTTCCGCCGCGCTTTGATCGTCACCGACGGCGTTTTCAGCATGGACGGCGACATTGCCCCTCTGCCCGAACTGTACGAAGTTGCCAAAAAGTACGACATCCTGTTCATGGTGGATGATGCGCACGGTGAAGGCGTGCTGGGCAAAGGCGGTCGCGGCATTGTGGATCACTTCGGTTTGCACGGTAAAGTGGATATCGAAGTCGGGACCATGTCCAAGGCGTTTGGCGTGGTCGGCGGGATGGTGGCAGGCGATAAGAAAATCATCGAGTGGTTGAGACAGCGCGGGCGCCCCTTCCTGTTCTCTTCCGCCGTCACTGCGCCCGATGCAGCGGCGTGCCTGGCAGCGGTTGACCTGCTGGAAGAATCTACCGAATTGGTGGATAAACTGTGGGATAACGCCAACTATTTCAAGGCTGAGATGAAGAAACTCGGCTTCGATACCGGCGTCAGTCAGACGCCCATTACGCCGGTCATGCTTGGCGAGGCGCCGCTGGCACAGCAGTTCAGCCGTGAGTTGTTCGAGGAGGGCGTGTTTGCCATGGCAATCGGGTATCCCACTGTGCCGAAGGGCAAGGCGCGCATTCGGGTGATGATTTCCGCTTCGCACGACCGCGATGACCTCGGTCAGGGTTTGGAGGCGTTTGCAAAGGTGGGCAGGAGGCTGGGTGTAATTTAACGCCGGCTCCGAGCATTCCGAATTTTGTTGAAAACATCCCGAAGGCTGAAACTCCATTCGGGATGTTTTTTTGGTTCTACTGCTCTTAACGGGAAAGCGGAAAATCTCAGCGGATTACACAGATTTTTACTGATTTTTCCTTTTTAACGTCAGTTCGGGTGTAAGCAAAACAACCGTTCCGAAGGTTTGGTTTTGCTGCCAAAATCTCGCTTTCTAAAACCTTCGGGGCGTTCCTGATGGTCTATCCTGAACTCAGGTTTTTTAATCCGTGTGAATTCGTCAAATCCGTGGCAAAGTATTGGCTTGCCGATGCACTTCCCGTCAGAAACAGGAGAACCGTTTTTTTTGTTTTGTACCGTTGGCAGGCGCAATGCTCAACCTGGTTACGGCTTTTCCAACCCATGTTCGTTCAGAAACCGTTCATCCGAAAGGATGTCCTTTGTCTCTCCATCTGCTACGATGACGCCTTCATCCATTACGATGGTGCGCGGGAAGAGTTCCTGCACCATGCGCATATCATGCGTGGAGACCAGCATCGTAATTGGCAGGTCACGCAGCAGGTTGATCAAAGTCCGTCTTGCGCGCGGATCGAGCCCCGCCGAGGGTTCATCCAATACCAAAATTTGCGGGTTCATCGAAAGCACAGTTGCAATAGCAATCCGTTTCTTCTCGCCCACGCTCAAGTGATGCGACATGCGGTTGCGGTAATTCGACATCCGCAC
>Ga0272446_1001164_pt1 | contig 39049 bp, 30 predicted proteins | sample YNPCB0061_FD_194587 | JGI IMG/M metagenome (GOLD analysis project Ga0272446, IMG submission 194587) | Hot spring microbial mat communities from Yellowstone National Park, WY, United States - YNP-CB-006-1 | ecosystem: Environmental > Aquatic > Thermal springs > Hot (42-90C) > Sediment | place...
GGGCGGGAAGTTGGCTTCGGCGAGGGCGGGGACACCTCGCCCCTACGCAAGCCCAAAGTGCTTGCGGCTATGAGCAGTCGTTTGCGGAGCAAACACAACCGCTCAGCCAACTTCCCGCCCGCCGTCTCCTTAGTGATGAAGACTTAGTGATCGCCCTCATGGAAAAGACGGGCATTTTTGTCCATCCCGGATATTTCTACGATTACGACAAGGGCATAAACATCTTGATTAGCCTTTTACCACCTGAGGATAACTTTGAAGATAATCTGAAGAAAATACTCAAATTCATTTCTTGAACTCATCGCTTGCGTAGGCGACAATCGTTTTTTAAACGGCTTTGCCGCCCGTTTCCGCCGCCCACCCCGTTGTCTCCGCCTTTCACCCCGCGCCCTCCTCCTCCACGCGTATCTCCTCCGCTGTCTGTTTCCACTTTGCTGTTATCCAGATTGTCTCCTCCGCCGCCCGTTTCACTCTGCCGCTATCCAGATTGCATCTTCCTCTGCCCCCACCGTCCCCCGCTCGCTCCCGTCACACTAACGGATTTGATCATCATCGGGAAGGTGATCTTAAGTAGCGCTTCAAACATCATCCGCGCGCGTGAATCCTCTCCCCCGCCCATAATGAAAGGTCTGGCGCTCTTTCCCCGCCCATAATGAAGGGCTGGCGCTCTTTCTAAGTCCGATCACTAGCTGATCATCGTCTTCGGCGGAAAAGGCGTTAAGGTCCGACTTTACAGATTCAGTCATGAGACAAGGTTGTAAAGTTCATTCAATGAATTTATGGTCATCCAGGGTTGCTCATCTTCAGTGGATGGTTCTTCAACCGCATACCTGCCATTCTTGAACCATATTGTCTTGAACCCCGCGAGGTTGGCAAGCAAGATCTCTTTTTTGATGCGGTCTCCGACGGCATAAGCGTAACTATCCGGAGGTACAAGTTTTTTTGCCGTCTTGAAATCTTCAATCGTCTTTTCGTCTTTTAAAATGATCTTATTAAAATATTTTTCAATGCCAAGCTCCTTTATCAGCTCACCTCTTTCGCGTGGCGCTTTTCCGAGTAAAATCAAAAAATGCCCCGCGGTCTTGAGTTTTTCCAATAATTCCAAGGCGCCATCAATCAGGCGACCCTTATCCGGATCAAACAAAGTCCTGTTGAAGTCAAAAACAACCAGCTTTTTCATAGTACGGGTGAGTTAATGGAGTCTATCATCGCATGCACGTAATCAGTATTACTGCACATCGTGGATTTTATCGTAAGCAATTCGCCCGTCCGGACAAGGTAATATGGTGTCAGCCTGACTTTACCCTTCATTTCCTTCAAGGAGCCGGAACCGAAATCAAAATACTGTTGGCTGTGTTTTGAGCCCTTCCTAAATTCCTGTATGATATAAAGAGGATGGCCGTTCAATGCTTTCAGAATGGCCTCGCGACAGCGGGTTTTTGACATCTTTGCCAAAAACATCACCCCTTTGCTCCATGAACTTGCAGGGCTGAACCCTGACGGTTTCAGGACAAATTGTCTTCTGCTTGTGGGCAGGTCAGCAATATCCGTCCATGAGTTCATTCCCGGAACCAGTTCATCGGGCACGTTGTTGGCGTCAACCACATAAGTGCGGGGGATGATCCGTTTCAAGATGTCATAATGATTACCCAACATATCTCTCAATCCATGTTCAAATTCCTTGGCATGGATCATCCCTAGCAACGCTTTTTCTTCCATCTGCGGGTAAAAGGCGGGGAAGCATTTTTCTTCGTGCTCATGTTGCAACCGTTCAAGGATGGGTGCGCCACCGATCTGGTAAGGATAAAAACATTTGTAAATCGCGTGTATCTGTTGGCCGGCGGCGTTTTTGATCATATCTTTTTCCAAAACAAGGTCTTCCGGGTACAATACCTCCGCTTCAATCCCGACCGATTTGAATTGAGCCGCAAGGTATTCAAATTGGCCCCTGTATCCTTCCGTCCGCGGCGTCATCACAAAAGCCAAGCGTTTTCCGGGCATGAGGCCCATTTCTTCGGTTAGCGCGAACAATACTTGCTCTGTATCAGGTGAGAACGGCTTGGCCCCAGACTCCTGGTAAAGGCTGTTCAGCATGAGGGATAAAGGCAGTCCGAAAGGTGAAGTTTCTATCTCTGTCACGAAAACTTCATCATCGGTCAGGATGAAATCCGGTCGTATGAAGATATGATGCCTAGGGTGGCCGCCATGTCCGACAATAAGATCCTCCGCTTTTGAATGATCTAGATATTTTTTCCAGCGATGGTCCTTGGGCAGGTTTTGATACAATTTACTGCAAGCGCCATAATATGACGCAATTGCCACTCCGTATTCGCGGATTCTATCTTTCAGTTCAGGTGATAACCGGAAAGGGTTAGGACTTAAATGAAATGGCAACGGCTTGCCATCAGCGATCTTTTCCGTGCGGGGACTCCGGTAGACCGAATACGCGTTCGCTCTGCAAATTTCGGCAATGCGCCGGATCGTTTCAACCTGGATCTCGGATATCTTTTCTGCGATGCCGTCCTTTTCAATGGAAAGATGTTTGGCGCGCGCTCCGTACAAACCCGGAGTGTTTTGGCCGCCAAGACCTTCTTCGTCGCTGTCCTCTTCAATGGATGCTGTTTTAGGGACTGCCAAATCGCTAATGCCGATGGTCATGAGTTTTTTTAAGGAGAAGAGGATAACGTTTTTTGGTTTTATGTCAACTTGTAACAATTATTTACCCGCGGATTTTATCAGCTGTTAATAACAATCTTCTAAATTATCACTTGTCATTAACTTTAATCCATGTCAATAAAAATTTTTTCATGCATGCCTTTCGGGATGGAGGGCAAACTTGTTGAAGTGGAAGCCGATATTTTGCAGGGACTTCCCGCGTTCACTATCGTGGGTCTTGGCGATACCGCGGTGCAGGAAGCCAAAGAGCGCATCCGCTCGGCCATAAAAAATTCAGGGTTCGCCTACCCGCAGACTAAGAAGATCATTAATCTGGCGCCAGCGAATCTAAAGAAACACGGACCGCAGTTTGACCTGCCGATGGCGTTGAGTCTGCTGGTAGCATCTAAACAGGTTGGGGCAGGTGGTGATATTGTGGCGTCAGGGCGAGTGGGACAGAGTGATTATGATGGAGCATCTGAACAGGTCAGGGCGGGGAATTTTGAGCAGACGCTGGTTTTTGGCGAACTGGCGTTGGATGGCTCTGTTCGGGCTGTTACGGGAGTTTTGACGATGGCGCTTTTTGCGAAGAACAAGGGGTGGAAGCGCATCATGATCCCGCGTGAGAATTTTGCGGAAGCATCGCTGGTGAAAGGGCTGGAGATCATTCCGGTCGGGCATTTGAGGGAGATTGGAGATTTTGAAAATCAAAACAGCTCACAGAAGCCAAAAAACAGTTTAAATGGTAACCGCGCGGCGCTAAACTCAGTGCGTGGTTTGCGCGCGCGGACTTTCAGAATTGACAACATGGCGGTAGAAAAGTCAACATCGGGCACCGGCGCCGCGCCCGCCTCATCGCAAGAGTACATCGATTTCTCCGACATCGCGGGGCAGGAGCAGGCCAAGCGCGCCCTCACAATCGCCGCCGCGGGCAATCACCATATACTGCTTTTTGGGCCGCCGGGCACGGGCAAAACGATGTTGGCCAAAGCGATGCCGGGAATAATGCCGCCGCTCTCCGAAGAAGAGATGTTTGAGGTCCTGCAGATCTATTCCTGCGCGGGGCTTTTTCGCGAAGTGGCGTCTCTGCTTGAATCAATCGGGGCGGCGCCCTCGGAATCAATTGGGACACACCGGTCTTCTGGTTCCGTTTTGGCCTTATCTAAGCGCCCCTTAGCCCCGCGCCCCTTCCGCCAAGTTCACAATACCTGCTCGCTGTACGCGCTCACTGGCGGTGGAACCAATCTCAAGCCCGGAGAGATTTCTCTTGCCCATCGCGGAGTGCTTTTTCTGGACGAGGTCGCGGAGTTCCCGCGAGGGCACCTAGAGTCGCTCCGTCAGCCGCTGGAAGCGCATGAGATACACCTCGCGCGGGCATCGGGCAGTCTGCGATACCCCGCCAATTTTATGCTGGTCGCGGGCATGAACCCATGCCCCTGCGGTTACTACGGTGATCCCCAAAAAGAGTGCGTCTGCCGCCCGTATCAGGTCATCCAATATCACAAAAAGATTTCCGGACCGATCACCGACCGCATTGACCTTTACATAGAAGTCCCTCGCCAACCTGTAAAAATCTTCAGCGGTTTGGCGGGAGAAACTTCCACGCAGGTCCGCGAGCGGGTCGTCAAAGCGCGCGAAATTTTAAAACCGGGTCTTGGCCAACATCGGGTATTGGATCTCAATTCCGACTGCCGCGATTTTCTCAATGAAGCTGGTGAAAAAGTGCGGCTATCCGGGCGCGGTTTTCATCAGGTCATCAAAGTCGCGCGAACCATCGCCGCCCTTGCCGCCCGCGACAAGATTCAAACGGAAGACCTCGCCGAGGCCCTGCAGTACCGCAAAAGGACCTGAACATGGAATAATCAGTAACCATGTTCAAAGCTCTTCATCTGGCTTGGGCTTTCATCTGTTCCATCGTTGGAGCCTACATCAGTACGCTCTAGGGCGAAAGCGTGCTTGCTTTATTGCGGGGTAACGAGTGTCGCGGGGTGACGTGACCGTTTGCCTATTCTGGGCAAGACAATCCGCCGACTGGCTGTAAGTACTTTAACTGAGTCAATGGGGCGCCGTTACCTGCTCGCGCGAGATCAGCGGATCCCTCAAAAGGAATCGCCCTTTGGCAACAAAGAACGGCTCATCGTTTTGCGCGGAGAAAAGCTAATCGTTTGGCCAATGCCGCGCATGTTATAACGCCACAATATTGCATCGTTTTGCGCAGAGAAAAGCCAATCGTTTGGCGGCGCGAAAATTAAAACTCTCATTGGAAAACTCTGCCCAAAGACGGGAAAAAGCTAGTCGGTGAATTTTTGGAGAGAAGATTTTAAGAGGGCTGGATGACATATAGGAGATGGGTTGAGAAGAGATCAATCTGCCCAATGGAATTCAGGTACAGCGGTTTACCAAAATCAGCAGCGGTTAATGCCCACGGGAAAAACATCGGAGCGGAGTAAACAGTGTCGGAGCCTCGCGGTAGACTGCGCGGGTGGATAACTAGAGATTTTTTCCGATCACGCTGGTTAGTCCGCCCCATAGAGGAAAGGCTGTTCCCGCGCCCACCGGTTCCGTCAGTATAGCCGCGTCATCGCTGTCAAAAAGGCCTATTGCCAAGGTATCGCTTATGCCCACCCGCACGCGGTCGCCTGAACGCGCTTCCGGCCCCATGTTGCCTTTGACCATGAACGAGGCTTTTTGCCCGGGTTCAAGCAATATGTCTATCTTGTCAAAAACCGCTTCCGTGCCAATCACGGGTGCTTGTCCGGCCAGCATATTGTCGTAATATAATTGCAGGCTGGAAAGATCGCCCACGCTGGCGTAACCGTCCACGCTGAAGGTCAGGTTCTTCAAACGCGCCTTGACCGGGGAAGTTAGCTCAAAGCGCAGTAATGGAACACCCCTCTGGTCTAGCGACGCGTAGCCTTTTTCCGCGGAAACGGTGATCTTCGCGGTTGACGCGGATGTCTTTAAAGGGATTGCTGATGATGGGGAGGAAGCCGCGGTGGAATTGTTGGTGGCATTTTCAATCGCCAGGGCGCCTGTACTGCCGGATGCCGTTTTATTTGAACCTACCACGGTTGCCGCTCCGTGCAGGGAATTTGCGACAGGAGTAACGGCCTGACCGTTTGAGCCTTTTTCCTCCGTCGCGCCACCAAAATTCAATTTTACCCCGGCCAATCTACCTGCTCCAATGATCAATCCCACGGCTAAAAAGACCGCTAAAGTCATCACCGCCAAATCGGCGATCAGACTGCTGTGCTTTTCCCATTTGTACTTGTATAATCCTTTTCTAGCCATCTTAAAATTATAGCACTTTTCTTTGCCTTTATTAAGGGCTATAATTGGCCGCGCGGTAAATTAATTTCTGTCCGCGCGCTTTACAACCGTGCTTTACAACGCGCCGATGTAACCGGCTCTAAGGTGATGATTCCAGATTCAACTCAAAAATTTATTGTTGAAGGACTTCATCCGCTCAACGGTCAAATCACCGTTTCCGGCTCCAAGAACGCCGCTTTGCCGATCCTGTGCGCGGCTTTGTTAAGCAAACAAAAAACCATCTTGCATAACGTGCCGGACATTGCTGATATCCGCACCCTACTGGAAATTTTCGGTTACCTTAATGTGAAGACGACTTTTAAGGGCGGCACGGTGACAGTGGATCCGCGAGGCCTTAAAATGAATGAAATACCTGCTCCGCTCATTTGCAGGATGCGCGCTTCTGTGCTTTTGATCGGGCCGCTTTTAAGCAAATTTGGGCGCGTTAACATCCCTTTTCCCGGAGGATGCGTGCTTGGAAAAAGATCCGTTTCCGCGCACACTTTCGCTTTTAAAAAGATGGGAGTGGAAGTGATTGATGAAACGCAACGGCTTAATCTTAAAGTAGTCAATAAAAGGCCCGCGGATATTATTATGCCCGAAATTAGCGTTACGGGGACTGAAAACGCGATCATGTTCGCGTCGCTCAACCCGGGGACAACTCGTCTGCGCCTCGCCGCCGCGGAACCGCATGTGCAAGACCTTTGCCGTTTTTTGGTCAAGATGGGCGCGAACATTAGCGGCATTGGCACGCACTTTTTGGAAATAGAAGGCGTCAAGCAATTGCGCGGAACCGAGTACAAAATCACTGGTGATTATCTAGAAGCAGGAACTTTCGCGATCGCGGCTTTGGTCACTAACGGGCAGGTTAAAATCAATGGTATCAAGACCGGTCAGTTGGATAGTTTCTGGCAAAAACTGGACGAAGCGGGAGCACAGTATAAATTACATGACGAAAGCGTGGAAATTCTGCCTTCAAATCAACTGCGAGCGGTGGAATCTTTGCGCACGGCTGTTTATCCTAGTTTCCCAACCGATCTGCAAGCGCCGTTCGCGGTTCTTCTGACGCAGGCGGAGGGTCAAAGCAAAATTTTTGAGACCCTATTTGAGGGGCGACTGCAATACCTATTTGAATTGGAAAAAATGGGAGCTAAGGTACAGATGTTGAATCCGCACCAAGCGGTTATTACCGGTCCAGCCAAACTGAGGGGAGTGCCAATCTCCAGCCTTGATCTGCGCGCAGGCGCCGCGATGGTTTTGGCGGCGTTATGCGCTGAAGGTGTTACGGAAATTAGCAATATTCGCTACATTGACCGCGGCTACGAAAATTTTGATCGCAAACTTAGAAAGCTGGGAGCAAAGATCAGGCGGGTCTAATGGCTTAAAAAAGTAAGAAACGGACTCAATGCGCGCTTATTTTAAGCGGAGTTTTACGGGGCGATGATTGAATTTTCATCGTTTGGTAATCCGCTGTCCATCGCTTATAAATTCTATTCGTCCATCTAGGTCGGTGCGCGAGATCCGAACGCCGCGGTCTAGTAGTTTTGAAATGTTTTCGGGATGAGGGTGCTTGAATCTGTTTCCCACGCCGCATGAGATTATGGCGTATTTTGGCCGGGCGCTTTCGCCGGCGCCGATGGGATTTGCGCCTGCACTAGTGCCGGTGGGATTTGCGCCTGCACTAGTGCCGATGGGATTTGCGCCTGCACTAGTGCCGATGGGACTTGCGCCTTCACTCTTGCCGGTGGAAAGTGCGGCGGAACCCGCCCCGCCGGAGGCGTCAAAAACCGCGTCCAGAAAAGCGTCACTGCTGGCAGTCCTGCTACCGTGGTGACCAACCTTTAGCACATCCGCGCTTAAATCCGCGCCTGTGGCGGCGGTATTCTCCAATATTGCGTGTTCGCATTCTACTTCGCAGTCGCCCGTGAATAGGAAAGCGGTTTTGCCATAGACTAACTTGAAGACGATGGAGCTATTGTTGATGTTCATAAACTTGCGTCCTTGGATTGAGCTTGAAGGGTAAAGAAAATCCAGTTTTACCTCGTTGACTTGATCTAAGCTTGCTTCCTCCGCGCTACCGTGGAATAAGGCCTCTTTTTCAGCAGTGGGTGAGTGAGTCCTATCAGCATTGTTCTCGCTAAAACGACCTAAATGATCCAAGGCCAACTCTGTTCCATTGGCAAATTTGACGGGAACGTGCCGCGAGGCAATCGTCTCCAAAAAAGCCGTGTAACCGGCATAATCATAAGAAATGCCAGTCATGACCACCAGCTCAACTTCATATCTGCGCAACACTTCCACCAGTCCATTCACGTGATCAGGATGCGGATGGGTTAAAATGACCAGCTCCAAGTCATGACGGTAAAACGGCATTACCTCGGACATCTCGTTTAACACTGAATCATCAGGGCCGCCATCCACCAGAATGAACTGGTCAGCTGGGGTGCGTATTAAAAGCGCGTCGCCCTGACCAACATTTAGAGCGTACACGTGCAAACGGCCGTCAGAAAGGCCAGCCGCAAAAAAATAAGTCAGAGCGGCCGCGATCACAAGACCCCAAATGGCATATTTACGAAAGATCCGCATGTGAGGATTAAAGCGTGCTCGCATTAAATAACAATAAAATTTTGCTTGCTAAGTGAAAATTTATTGGTCACGACCCAAGGGAACTCAATGCCAAAAAATAAAAATAATAATATTATAATCAAATTGTCAATGCGGGAAATTTGACAGAATTATTAAAACAACCAAAATAACACCTCAATGAAATAAAACAATCTATTTATGGGATTATCGCGATCATACTTAGAAAGCTCCAATGATCTTGAAGAACCAAAAAGAAAGCGCTTTCAGGTTGTCAAGGGCGACGCGCTTGCGGCGGATTTAATTGATGACAAAGAAGACTTTGACTTAGCGTCATCTAAAGATAATGGGTGTGAGCCTGATTTTGCCGAGCTTAATGAAATGAATGAAGATGAGCCCGATTTATACGACTTCGCGACTCCAGAGGCTCTGTATAGGACGATTAGCGGGCTTGACCGGATTTCAAGCACGAAGATGCCAGAACCTTCTAGTGACTTTGAGCCGATCAACATAGCGGCCGTTATGGAAAAAAATGTGGCAAAGAAGAGTATTTTAGCGGATGATGACCAGCGCCAGGACGTGCTTAGCCTCTATTTGCGTGAAATTGAGCAATATCCAGTTTTAACCCGCCAGCAGGAACTGGAGATGGCAAGAGAGATTATGCGGGCAAAGCAAATGTTTATCGCGCTTTGGGAGAAGAAAAAAAAAGAATTACCGCCGCAAAAAGTCCGGAATGATGCCCAAATAAAATTTGCCAAGAGTCGTTTAGAAGAAATGTATAAGGCGTTTGAAGTTCATTACCTACGACTTGTGGTCAAGATCGCGCGGCATACACAAAGCGGGAAAGGCACACTTGATCTGGCCGATTTGATCCAAGAAGGCAACATTGGTTTGCGCCGCGCCACGATTGGCTATGATCCTGAAAAGGGATACAAATTTTCCACCTACGCTGGCTGGTGGATACGTCATTACATCCATAATGGTATTGTGGATAAAGGCAGGGCTATTCGTTTGCCAGCCCATATGTTAGCCGCTCGCGCAAAATACGAAAAAATCTTGCATGAAGAAAATTTAATCTCAAATGAGGAAAGGCAGCGGGATGCCGCGGGAATGGCTTCTCCCATTATTGAGGAAAAAACTGGCATGGGGCGTCAAAAAATCGCCATGGTCGCGACTCTTCCGCAAGTTTTACTATCCTTAAACTCGCCAATTCAAGGTGATGAAGGCGATAGTTTTGTGGATTTAGTTCCCGATGAAAAAACTGAAGCGGTTGATGCTGGCATAATCAGGCGCCAAAACCGTGTTTTCTTGCGGATGTTGCTTGGCACGCTTTCGCCAAAGGAAAAATTCATTTTAAGTCAAAGATTTGGCTTAAGCGAGATCGCCGATGAGGAAACAACACACAGGTCGCAAGCCAAAACACTTGAAGAAGTTGGGCAACTAATGGGTCTTACCCGTGAAAGGGTTAGACAAATTGAAGAACGGGCGCTAAAAAAGATGAAAATCAGGGCGGAGAAGCTGGAAAATTTAGCGGATGATTAACCTAGCGCCGCTTAATCGCCATCGCCGCCCGTAATGTCCTCTAATAGTTTGGGAAAGGATTAGCGCGGCAATCACTTTTTTAATCAAGCCGCCAACGGATTTGCCTTTGAGAAAGAGAGCTTAGCGGCGGGTTTTTCTCCTTTTGAGGAGTTTCCCAAGACCGAGCGAACCTAATAACAGTAAGCCAAGTTCAGGTCCGGTCTGCGGCAGAGTGAAAGAGGTGACAATCCCCTTGCTTTCGTTGCCAGCGGCATCCTTTGCCGTCAGTTTAAAGAAATATTTAATTCCCGGAATAAGATTGCCCACCTGGGTGCTGGTGGCGGTTGGATCAATTGCAGCGCCGGTACCGTAGTTTGTGCCGTCATTGCCCTGATAAAGCATGTAATGCGCCAGTGTTCCGGCCGTATTAGGACTAGCCTTCCAAATAAGCTTAACCATATCAGCGCCTGCTTTAGAGGCGGACAATTGGCTGGCATCTTCCGGAGCGGAGGTCAGGGGTGTTTGCGTCTGCTGTGTGCCGGAGGCTTCCTGCGTTCCAGCGCTTTTTCCCCCCAAAAAAACGGTGGCATTGTTGTCTACGTTAATGAGGTTGTTTGCCTTATCTTTCAGGTCAACGGCATAAAGATTGTAATTGATGGCTTTCTGCTCCTCCGTCGTCAATGTCACTGACTTCATGTCGTCCGAAAGCGTAACCGATTTAATTGTCAAAACCTTATCAGCATTGTTCTCTTCAGTGATTATAAAATTATCCGTTGGATTCTGACTGAGCTGAATCGGTTCATTGAAAGTCACAATCAGATGAGTGTTATCGGGAGCAGAGGCTGATACTAAATTGGGCCCCGTGGTATCAGCCGATGCTTGTTGAGTCTGTTGAGTCGCGGCTGTCGTCGGTATGACATCGGAGCCAGTAAAAACAGCTGTGTCAGATGTCCCGCTCACAATTGGGTTCCCGGCAAGGTCTTTGATTTGCAATCCCGCGGTTACAATATAATTTGTGCCGGCATCCTGCTGAGCTGTTGTTAAAAGTATCGTTTTGCCCGTGGAGTCGGCAGTGTATTTAACGGCCTTTCTTACCTCTAGCAAGGCCTGAGTGGAGTCATTCTTGATTGTAAAAGCGGTTTCAGGAGATAATGTTGGCAGAGTCACGGCTTCGGAAAAGACTACTTTCACTGTTTGTCTATCCACCGCGGTCGCGCTTACAACCGTCGGCGCCGTTGAGTCAGCTGATCCATGCCCGGGAGTAGCGGAAACTTCAACGCTGTAATTTTCGCTTTCATTGCCCGCGGCGTCATAAGCGGTTACGGCAAAATAATAAGTAGTGCCGTTGTTTAAGCCCTTTACGGTTGTGGTCAACACATCGCCGGCATCAATTGGGCCAAGATCATAAGTATCGCCATCTTTAACGACGGGCTTAGTGCCATAATAAATCTTATAACCTTTTACCCCAACATTATCAGTGGCCGCGTTCCAAGTAAGCGTGACTTGGCTTTCACCCGCGACCGCCTTAACTTTTTCAACATCAGCAGGCGGGGTTGTGTCGGCGGCGGCAAGTTGAGATGTTTCCGCTGGGATAATATCCGCCGCATGAACAGTTGGCGCGGCGGTAATCATAGCAGTAACTAGCAAAAGCATGACGCCTGCCAAAGTCGCGGTTGGTGTTTTTTGTGACGGCTCGTTAGTGAACGCGGGATTTTTTGTTTTCATTTTTGTTTGGTTATTTTTTTTAAATCTCCTTATTCTAACAGAAAATACAAAGATTTTAAAGCGCGCTGGCCTAGTAATGCTCAATATAATGTTGACGCATGTACAGTAAGGTTGTCTAATAAATTATATTGGCAGAAGTTTTGTCCAATTTCGGGTGTTGAATACAATGACCCGCTCGCCTATACTGTTTGCGTACTAAAGATTGTCATGAAAATAAGACTATCGCCCGAAATTATTGAAGCAATGCCCGGAATCGCGGTTCACGCGCTGGTGTTTTCAAATTTGCGCAACCAAAAAAAAATTTCCGCGGTGAGCCAGCTTTTGCGTGGAGTCATAGCCAAAAAGAGGCAGGAACTAAAAAATGAAGAAACAAAGAAGAAAATCATGGGATTCATCCGGAATGCTCAAATAGACAACAAAACCATTAACGAAGCCCAGTTATTAAAAGCCACTTTGAACAAAATCGGACTAGGACGCGAGATCAAGTCCGAAAATCCACTAAAAGACTTAGCTCATTATCTCGCCTTAAAATATGTGGTGCCTGTCTTTGGAGGAGATCTTGATCTTGCTTGCAAAGACTTTGAGATTGCTTTCACGGTGACGCGCCAAGGAAAGCGCGCTGAAGATGTTGATTTTGTGCCGGAAACAGAAAGAGCTGTTGTCTGGCTGGTGGACATTGGTTCAATGCCGCGCGAAGAATTCATGCAACTGCCTGAAGAGTTCAAAAAAGTCATCCTCAAATATTGTGGGGGCAGTTTAACAGCTGAATACACGCTTGACGCCAAAACAATGGAGGGGGATCTGCTTTATGTTTCACAACGAGAAATTGAATATCAAGAAGAGCAAAAAAGGCTGGCTGAAGAAAAGGCAATGGCCGAAAAGATCCTGAACAGTGATGACGTGCCTTTTTTATCTGCTCCGGTCAGCGCTGAAAAAATTTTGCTCTCGGCGCCGCGAAAGCCGCTTAAAGATCTGCTGGAGGAAGCAATCAGCGAGTCGGCGGGAAAATATCTCGCGGAAAACAACTTGGTTTATGAACCAGACGCGGAAGACATGAAAACGCCTTTAAAAGCTCACGATGACAAGGTTGAAAGATTAGCCGCGCAAAGCGGACTCCGCTTCGCGATTGAAACTCCGCGTGATCCGGCTCACGGCGATTATGCCAGCTCAGCGGCCTTAAAATTGGCCAAAACGGCCGGCCGTCCCCCGCGGGAAGTCGCTGAAAGTCTGATTAAACTGCTCCCATCACTTGATTTTGTGGAAAAGGTTGAAATAGCTGGTTCAGGATTTATCAATTTGCATCTTTCCGCCGCGTATCTGGCGCAAGAGCTGGATCTTGTAATTGCTCAAAAAGAGTATTATGGCAGAACATCAATTGGCGCCGGTAAAAAAGTGGTGATTGAGTATTCACAGCCAAACATCGCCAAGCCTTTGGGGGTGCATCATCTTCTTTCCACTATCATAGGGCAGACGCTTGTAAATATCTTCCGTTTTGCCGGATTCAAAGTTACGGCAATTAACTATTTAGGCGATTGGGGTACACAGTTTGGAAAACTTCTTTACGCCTACAAGCACTGGGGCAACGAAGATACCGTTAAAAAAGATCCGCTCAATGAACTATTGAAGCTCTATGTGCGCTTTCACGATGAAGCGGAAAAAGACGCGTCTTTGGACGATAAAGGCCGCGAAGAATTCAAAAAACTGGAAGAAGGCGATGAGGAAAATAGACGATTGTGGGAATGGTTCAGAAACATCAGTATTGAAGAAATTGAACGTCTTTATAAAATTCTCGGCGTTAAATTTGACGAGTATTTGGGCGAAGCGATGTACGCGGAGGCAGGCAGGGATGTGATCGCGGAAGGTCTTGAAAAAGGACTAATTGAAATTGGCGAAAAAAACGCTCTTATTGTTAAATTTGATCAAGACAAATACCCGCCTTTCATGGTGCGCAAAGCTGACGGCACCACCTTGTATTCCACTCGTGATTTAGCCTCAATTAAAGACAGGCTGGTTCGCTACGACCATCCCGACAAAATCATCTATGTGGTTGACGTGGCGCAATCTCTCCACTTCAAACAGCTTTTTGAGACAGCGCGCTATTTTGGCTACATTGGCGCCGAAGTAGCCCCCGCTCCTGCTCGCGCTGAAGTCGCCTCCTCTGCTACTGCCTCCGCTGAAGCCACCTCTGCATTCACCCCCGCCCCCTCCGTATCCACCCCGGCCGAAGCCGCGTCCGCCATCTCCACCGATCTAGCGGCTCAAGCAACGGCCTCCGCCACTGTCTCTGCCTCCACCCCTGCTGAAGTCGCCCCCTCTGCTGCCATCCCCGCCCCTACCTCCGTCCCCGTCGCGTCCTCTGCCTCCTCCTCAGCTCCCGCCGCCGCCCTTGCCGAACCCGCGCCCCCCGTCCCTACCTCCACTCTCGTCTCTACTCCCGCGCCCGGCGTTCCTGTCCCTACCTCCACTCTCGTCTCTACTCCCGCGCCCGGCGTTCCTGTCCCTACTTCCACTCCCGTCTCTACTTCCGCGCCCGGCGTTCCTGTCCCTACTTCCACTCCCGTCTCTACTTCCGCGCCCGGCGTTCCTGTCCCTACTTCCACTCCCGTCTCTACTTCCGCGCCCGGCGTTCCTGTCCCTACCTCCACTCCCGTCTCTACTTCCGCCGCCACTGAACTTGTGCACGTGGTTTTTGGTCGCATGCAGTTGCCGGAAGGGCGCATGAGTACCCGCAAGGGAGAAGTAATCTTATTAGATGAGGTGATTAAGGAAGCTGTCAGCAGAACCGCGAAATTGATCGCGGAAAAAAGCGCCGATCTTACACCTGAAGAAAAGTCAGAAGTAGAACTTGCAATGGCCATTAGCGCGATTAAGTACAATATTATTTCTCAAAACCGCGAAACTAACATCACTTTTGACTGGAACCGCATGCTTTCCTTGGAAGGCAACAGCGGCCCGTATCTTGAATACGCGCTCGCGCGGGCAAAGAGCATCTTGCGTAAGGCCTCAAAACAGATAAACGCGGCGATTATGACAAACTCTGCCGCGACCCCAGCCTCCGCGCATATCCTGCCTGGCACTACAACCGCGACTGAAGCAGGCTCCAAACAGACCAATCTTTTCCAAAAGAACGAAAAGCAAACTGATCTTTTTAGCCTTACTGAAGAGATTTTGAGCAAGGAAGAACAAGCAAAGGTCTTGACAGTCTCAAATAACTTGGCGGTTTCTGCGCCGGATATTATACAGCGTCAGCATGCGGCGGAAGAGTCTTCTGCTTTAAATAAAGACGCCGCGCCGCTCGGGGGCATTGCCGCGAATATCAAAGCGTCAGCCACTCCCGCGACTCAAGCAGAGGAAGAGGCAAGCGCCACCCCCTATGGACTTGAAAGTGAAAAACGTCTGCTCAGTATGATCCCCAAGTTTTCTGACTATGTTGAAGCATCAGTCCGCGACTATAAACCGAACCATCTTACCGGCTATCTTTTTGACCTTGCTCGCGCTTTCAACTATTTCTACAACGAAGTGCCCGTTCTCAACGCCGCGCGCCCGGAGCTGAAAAATTCCAGAATTAAGCTCGTCAAAGCTTTCGCAACGGTTTTAGAAAATGGACTCCGTGTGCTTGGTATCAGCGTTTTTGAAAAGATGTAATCTTCTCTAAGCGCCTGCCCGCCGCGTTGCTTAACACAGTGGAGGCGGCAATCGGATTTGAACCGATGAATGGCGGTTTTGCAAACCGCTGCCTTAGGCCACTTGGCTATGCCGCCACGGATTTTTAAATTTACTTATACCTTAGATTGCGACCTAACAACAGGCACGCACAAAATATTAAAGGGTTCCTTCTCAAAAAGCAAAAAAATTAAATTAATTTTCAGATTCAACGATTTTCTTGCTTTCAAAGCCAATTCTTAATGCCTTTTACCGACAGTGGTTTAGATTGCGAAATCCGTAAAAATCTTCGTGAGCGGCTCACTAAAGCCGCCGCGCCGATTTTTTCTTCTAAAAGGAAAAGGAAACTTTTTTGTGTTGCTCTGCTCTGAACGAGCAGGGCGGCGGGGCTGGACTCTGTTTGATTTCGCTCGGGTGCCGCGGAATTCCCCCACACCCCCTTCCGCCGCACCCTCGCTTGGCCGGACGGAATTTTTGGCGGAATTATTTCGCAAACCTTCCCAACAAGTCGGACTGTTCAAACTCAAACTCTACTTCGCCATGATTCCCGATACTGTTGAAATAAGTCCCGATTAGCTTCTTTTCCTTCGGTAAATACTTGAGTTTGACAGTACCCTTGTGCGCTTGCATTGTACCAGATTTTAAGGAATTTGGTTCGCTGTCGTAGGTATAGAAAAGATAGTTTTCTCCATTTAATTCGGAAAAATTTGCGACCACACTCTACGATTGGGATCGCTCATAGCAAGCGCATACGAAAATTTTAGAGAAGGTTTGCGAAATTTCTAAACAAGAGGGAATCTCTACGTTACTTCCGTTCTCTTGGTACGACGAGCGCTGTTTACCTTTCCAGCGTCCGCGTAAATCCGGCATTCTTACCACTCCTAAAAATCTAAATAATCCCAAATGCCAAGCATATTTCTCAAACAAAGCATAAAGAACACGATAAGCAAAAAGTGGCGAGATTGTTTCCATCCAAAAAGGAATATTTGGGAATAATTGATAAAAGCCGCGAGCTATAAAGTAACTTCCAAGCGGCAAAATCGCGGCGAAGAAGATGACATTTGAAGTTCGGGAAAGATTAACACCCATATCAGTTAGAATAATAGAAATTTTCTGCCGCTTGGAAAAATGCCGCCGCATTTTGCTGGCTCCATTGCCACGGCTCCGTACCAAAAAGTAAATGTTGGTGGCTTCCGGTTACCAATGTTGCCGCATTACACCGTCGCAAAATAAAATCGAGTGCGTATTCGAGCGAACCCTTGAAATCATTTTGAAAATGGTTGTCGGGAACTTTATATACCATACATTCGACAAAATATGATGGCGCAATCTTGGGGTCAAAATTATGACGTTCCACAAGTTGTCGTTTGATATTTTTTACCACACGCACCAATCCCTTATACATTGTGTCAGTCCGGTGTTGAGCATTTTTATCTTCCCCGTTTTCAATATGCACTCTCGGGAAGTTTATAATTTCCTTGCTAGGTACATCGTTAGCGGTCCAAAACTTCATACCCTCAACAAAATCATCATGGTTCCAAGTATAGAAACTTTGGTACTGCCGATGTTGCAAGCAAGGCACTACATCTGCATTCACTCGGTACTCATTCCCGGCCAGTTTGATACTTTTGTTGCCGGGTTTTACTGAAGCCGATCCAAAATAGCTATTTAGCGCGGCTATCACATCACGGCGGAAATCCGTCCAGTGATATGTCGCGTTCGGGAAAGTCTGATGAAAGAGCTGTTTTTGATCCAGCGAAAGCCGCGAAAGGTCTTGGTTGAATGTCGAGTTAAGTTGAATTACTACATCTACATCGCTATCTACTCGGACATTAGTGCTATTTGCATACGATCCTTGCATGTAAATTTCATATGTGCGCCCGCGCAAAGCGTCGCTTTTCTCTAAAGCCTTGCGGATTTGTTCATGCGTAAACTGAATTTTTGCGCTTGCTGGAGCATTGCTCCATGTTTGTAATTGGGATTCGCTTATAGCCAAAGAACTGGGGATAATTTACTAAATTGACACTTCGAATTTGTTTCGATACACTTATAGTATACGAACCATTTTAGGAAGTCAATATGCTTACCAAACGTCAAACTCAAATTTTATACTTCGTTAAAAAATATGCCGAGAAAAAAGGCTACAGTCCCTCTTTGGAAGAGATCGCGGGCAAGTTTAAGCTCTCCTCTCTCTCCACTGTCCACTATCACCTTACTCAACTCCAAGAAAAAGGTTTAATAACCCGGCAAGATTCTATTCCGAGATCAATTCAGATTGGCGAAGCGGCGAAACAGACCAGTGAAATTCCACTGCTTGGTTTGATTGCGGCCGGACAGCCGATAGAAGCTATTGAACAAACAGACACTATTACAGTTCCAAATTCCATGCTTTCGCGCTCCGGCGAGCATTATGCTCTCAAAGTCAAAGGCGACAGCATGATAGACGAAGGAATTTTTGACAACGATATTGTCGTTATTAGAAAACAAGACTTAGCGGAAAATGGAGAAATCATTGTTGCGCTTATTAATGGAAATGAGGCAACCCTAAAAAAGATTTACAAAGAAAAAAACGGCTTTCGGTTACAACCCGCAAATCCAAATCTAAAACCAATTTATACTCGCGAGCTTTTAGTGCAAGGAAAAGTCGTCAGTATTTTAAGAAATTTAGAAAACCAAATAGTTAGTAAACCACTAAAAGAGAACAAGTATATTTTTTCAGATGAATATGTCAGCGAGGAACAAATCAGAGAATTAGCCACTAAACTTGCCGATTTTAGAGAAAAAAATCTATCTAAATATGCCCTTGATGTAAAAGATAAAATTTTCAGAGAGGAAATTCTTGATTCAGTAATTCTTCAAAACGTATTCTCTCATATTGTTCAACAGCATGAAGCGTCTGATTCTAGCGAAGTTGTAAAAGCAATTTTGAAAGATTTAAAAATTGATGGCGTAAATCTTGCAGAAAAAGAGCAAGAAGAATTAGAGAAAATTTTAAATTCATACAATCTAAAAGGGGCCAAGGAAGATATTCTTGGTTTTATATACCAGAGCATTAGACCCCAGACAGATCGTAAAGAAGCTGGACAATACTATACCCCAAACAAGGTTGTTGACTTCATTATCGAAAATATTGAAATTGATCTAACGAAAGACCCTAATTTAAGCATTCTTGACCCGGCTTGCGGCTCTGGTCAATTTCTTTTGAGAGCTTACGACAAGCTTTTACAGGGCTATCAAAAAATAGGTGTATCACAAGGAGAAGCGCATAAGAAAATTATCGAGCAACACCTTTTCGGTATTGATATAGACGCTTCGGCTTGCGCTCTAACAAAAGCGAATTTGTATTTACGCTACCCAAGCGTCACAGATATAAAGTTCAACATATTTAATACTGATTTTCTAAAAAAGGACTACAACTTGATTGAACCCGATCCGTTCAAAGACATCTATAAAAAGATAGATTTTATAACAGGTAATCCTCCTTGGGGGGCAAAATTATCAAGCGAACAAAAAAAATATTTTCAGAAATATTATCAAATTGGCAAGGTTGGACTAAATACTTTCACTCTTTTTATAGAGCGCGCTTTGGATTTTATGCATGAAAAAGCACGTCTCGGTTTTCTTATGCCGGAAGCCTATCTAAAAATAAAAGTGCATCAGCCTTCACGCCTTCAATTACTGGAAAACGGCAGGATTAAATTACTCGCAACGGGGGGAGAATTGTTTAAGAAAGTATATGCCCCTTCTCTTGTTTTGATATTTGAGAGGACTAAAAACAACACGGATCATGAAGTGTTGATTAAAGAAAATGCTTTCAATGGAAATGTTATTGAGCGAAAAATACCGCAATCACTATTTCACGCTACGGCAGACAATATTTTTAACATTCATATTTCAGATTCGAAAACTACAGATATTTTGAAACACATTGATTCTCTTGACTGTAAATACCTGAAAGATAATTGTCTGTTTATTCTCGGAATTGTGACTGGAGACAACAAAAAATATCTCGTCAACAAACCACTAACCTCAAAACATAGTCCCATCATCGTTGGCAAAGATTTGCGAAAATATAAAATTGACTTTAGCGATCATTATTTTGTGTACGATAAAGAAACTTTGCAGCAAATAGCGCCACGAGAATACTATGAAGTACCAGAAAAACTAATCTACAAATTTATTGGCAAGGATTTAGTTTTTGCTTACGACAATGAAAGGCGTTTTTCCTTGAATAACGCAAACGCGATAGAGCCTAAAATACCAGAACTAGATATCAAATACATCTTAGGCATTCTTAATTCAAAACTAATACAGTTTTACTATTCTAAAATGTTTTTTACTGTACGTGTTTTGCGTGGAAATTTAGAGAGACTACCGCTCTTTAATGCAAACAAAGAACAGCAAAAACGAATTATTGATCTGATAAACAAAATAGAACAAACCAAAAATGGCGAGTACGAAACTTTAGTCAAAAAAATAGATGATGTAATTTTTGACCTCTATAAGATTAAGCAGGAATGGCGAGATTATATCGAAGCAGAGTTAGCGAGACGATAATTTTTTAATTTTTTCAAAAATTTCATCAGGGGTTACTTCGTATTTTTCAAAATCTGCTATATTTTCTGTTTTGATATGCATTTGCCCTTCGTATCCTTTATTCCCTCTATGCTGACCGACAGAAAAATACTTATTCTTTTTTATCTCGTCAGAAGTCATGAACCAATAGCGGATTTTGTCAGTCCAAACACCAATCATTATGATTGCGTCAAAGCAAGTCGGCTTCATCTGTTGAAAATTCATATCAAAAAGCCCTTCCTTGTCAGTGCTTACTAGCGCGCGTTCGTGATAAGGGACATGGTGTTTGGTTCTATCAATAGCCCTTCCAGCTTTTACTTCTAGTTTTATCGGCTTCTTGCCGTTTTTATATACAAGATCAAATTCACCTTTAGCTTCCGTGCCTTTTGTTGATTCAAGTTCAGGTAGTATTTCTCGTATATGTACTTCTGCCCAAGTCTCGCCAAAGGAGCGAGGTGAAGTAATGCGAATAATATCAATGTGTTTATTTCTTTTCTCGTAATCTTTCTTCAATTTAAGATAGTTTTCGTAGGTTAAAATTCCTTGGTGCATTAAAGTAACCATAATAAATTCGAGCTCTCCGCGCTCAAGTTTTGCGTGTAAGTCGCCTCGAGAAATGCTTTTATCAATTAGCTTTGCTAGTTCTTCTTTAAGATATTTCATAATTAGCGGTGAAATTTCAAAAGCTCACTTGGATCTACTCCAAGAGCGTCAGCGATTTTTTTGATATTCTCAACCGAAACATTACGCTCTCCGCGTTCAATATCGCTCATATACGTTCGGTGTAAGTTTGCTTTTCCTGCCAGTTCTTCCTGTGAATAGCCTGCGCGAAGACGCAAGTCTTTAATCTTTTGGCCTAATTGTTTCTTTATATCTGTCATATAAAGTCTGGTAACTTATTAACTACATCTTATATCTTTGTATAAAATACATCTATAGACTATAAGTGACATGATATTTTATTCAAAAAAACAAGGGAGCTCCTTAACCTTTTCCGCGCAGGGTGGGGGGCAAGGAAAAGAAGAATAATGCCACCAAAAATTCCGTCCGGCCAAGCGAGGGTGCGGCGGGAGTGGGGTGTGGGGGGAATTCCGCCGCACCCGAGCGAAATCAAACAGAGGCCAGCCCCGCCGCCCTGCTCGTTCAGAGCAGAGCAACACAAAAAAGTTTCCTTTTCTTTTAGAAGAAAAAATCGGCACGCGCGCCGAACCAAAGCCGCCGCAGGCTTAGCCAAAGCCGCGCCTGCTTAGTCAAAGTCGCCCAAACCAAGCTAAAGCCACCCCGCGCCTAACCAGAGCCACGCGGCCGCGCCTTCTGCCCCCCGCTTAACCAAAGCCGCGCGCGCCGAACCAAAGCCACCCCGCGCCAATTCAAAGCCACTCGTGCCAAGCCAAAGTCGCCGCGTGCTTAGCCAAAGCCACGCGGCCACGCCTTCTGCCCCCCGCTTAGCCAAAGCCGCGCCACGCCTTCAGCCACGCGCGCCAAGCCAAAGCCGCCGCATGCTTAGCCGAAGCCGTGCCACGCCCTCTGCCACCCGCTTAGCCAAAGCCAACCAAAGCTAGAGCGAGACAAACCTTACGCAAAAACGCTAAAATTGTAAACTGGCGGAGAGGGAGAGATTCGAACTCTCGCGGGGACTATTGTCCCCCTACAGGATTAGCAATCCCGCCCCTTCAGCCTCTTGGGTACCTCTCCGCGTTGCGGCTTCTTTGTTGCGTCGCGCTCAAATTATAATCGCTCATGACGCGTTGCGCAGCTTAAAAAATCATAATTGTTCTTGCCGCAAAAATCAATTAAGTATTAGTAAATACCTAAAAAACCTCGCGCTGGCTTGCATTATGGGCTTTCTCAATCTTTGATCAGTTTTGATTTAATGCTCTCTGGATCGGTTTCGGTAACGATCAGAAAAAGCGATCCATCTTTGAGGCGGGTTTGAATGGCCTCATCTTTGGCCATCAGATTTCTAAGCTTGCGGTATTCCGCCTGATCTTTGACGTTGCCCTTTGCCAAATCCAAATGGATGTAATGGGGCTTGTCCGGATTCGCGTGGCTGAACTTGTTGTCGCCGATGATTCTAAGCAAAACCTTGTTGTGCGCCGCGATGATGTCAGCATCGTTCCAGGTGATCTCCATCGCGCTCTGACCGTTCAAGGTGTTGGCCCATTGGAACTTTGAGACGCGCACGCCCTGTTCACTGTGTTCGGCGGTATCTATTTTAAAGGGGTTGCCGGTGTATTTTCTGACGATGTGCTTGTCTTTGTCTTCAAGCGCAGGCGGCGCAAAGCGGCCTTTAACCTCGTCAAAAAGGCCTGCGAACTCGCCCTTTTCTTCCGCCGTAAGGGTGGAATCAATATACTCACTGTCATAGACGTGGTTCTTGTCGCCGGAATCCTGTCCTTCTTCCGCGACGCTGTTGTCCTGTATAGTGCGAATAATCTTAAACAGGCCTTGCGCGTATTGTTCGGGATAGCTTTCCTTCAGCCACTTTTCCACTATCACAGCATTTTTGATTGTCTCTTTCTGGGCGTTGGCGAGGTTGCTGTCCCACGCGCCGCAACCATGTTTTGGATAATGGTCGCGGTTCCAGTGCGATTGCTGTTCAATAAAATACCTGGAAGTAGTGCCGGCTTTGTGCTCAGCAAGAAACTGTCGGATCGCCGGACCATACATGCCTTCTAGTCGCGCGTAGATCTTTGCTTTAAGCACAGGATTTTCATCAAGTTGGTTTTCCATGCCGCCGCAGGTGGGAGTAACATTGATTTCTGGAAAATATTTTAGCCCAGCCGCTGGTTGCCAATCCAAGTTAAGATGCTGGAGAGGATTGGACGGATCTGAATACAGCGCGGGATTGCACCTGCCATCGGCGCAAGTGTGGACCGTGGTGATGATGTACTTGTCAGGGTTTTCGGGGTCGCGCAGGCGGTATTTTTCGGGATTCGCCTTAAACTCAGCGTAATCTTTGACCGCGCGCGCGTTCATCTTGGTGATGAAACTTATGTAATCGTCGGGCCCCAAAAAACCGTTTTCAGGGGCCTCTGGATAGTAATCAGAGTCCTCGGCGCTGTTTTGACCTTCACTTTCAGAATCATCTAGCACTTTTAGCGCCTCACGTGCTTCGGCTTGCGCCATTGCTTTGGTCAGTTCATCGTCGCGTAATGTTCGCGGCTCGGTCGCGTCATCAACGCTTATTGCTTGAATCGTTGTTTCTTTGGGCATTTTAACTGGCATATTTGTTCATTTAAAAATTAGGCGTGCAGAGTTTACTGATTGAAAGAAGCTAAGTCAACACATCAATACAAATGTTATTTTAAAACAAAAAGCCAAAAAAATCAAACACAATATCAAACCTTATGTCTTAAACAACTATGATTTTCCAAAAAAAACTAAAAAACTGGCATTGTCTAGCAGGTGTGATTAAGCTAAGGCCGAACGAATCCGTCCACTTTTACTTTTCCGCCGCTCACCGCTTCAAGCGATTCAAGTTCTTTTTTCAATGCTTCAAGACCAAATACGCCGCCTGCCGCGTCGCCAACCGCTACAAGTAAGAACGGCGCTTCCGGGGTAATCAGTGAACCAAAGCCATGGTCGCCCGTGGCGATGCTTATGCAGACTTTCATTTCTTCCAGAGCGTAGGACTTATCAAGGTACCTGCGGTTGACCACGAACCCGCCCGGCAATCCCTCAACCAGTGAGCAGTCAAATTTACCCGTACCGTCATAGTAGGCTACGCGAGCAGAGTGAAAACCGCTGGGGCGAGCCATTTCTTTGATTGGAATATGCTTAGTATAGGGCAGACCAGTTTTTTCCGCTAATTTACGAGCAAATTCCTTGCCATATTCATCAGACTTGCTTGGATCAAGGCCATTTTGGCGCGCGTAGATGCCAGCCGCTCCGCACTCATCGTGGCTAGTGATCTCCGTAACCCCGGCTTGCTTCAAAATCTCCGCGGCCTTGTCCACGCCAAGCAAAATCCCGGATCCCGCCAAATGCACGCCTCCCGGCGTACCTTCGTCAATGCACCGCACAGCCATGTCATTCAGGGTGAATGCCTTGCCAAAATCCGCCAATTCCTTGACGTATTCCGCAAAGCCTTTTTTGTAAATGGCGCCCATCATTTTATCTTGCGCCGTGAATGCTTCACGCACTGCCGCTTGATCGTGTCCGTTCATAAATTTTGATTAAAAAATATTGCCGCCCCAGTTTAACGCAAAGACCGTTCGCGGACAATTGACATCACGCTAACTTGGCATTGTTACGAAGCGGAATATTAAAAGATTTAGTTTTAGTACTTTGATTTTGAGCAATCAGGCGTTGTTATCTTTGATTTGTTGGGACGGTTTAACCGCTACCTCCAACTCTTGTTTGAAAAAAATATAAAATATGTTAAAATGTAGTAATGATTTTTTTTTAATTAGCTAGCGACATCAATAAAACATGGCGCGACAACACACATTATGAAAAACAAAATTATCATAACTGGTCTGCTGGCCTGTGTGATCGTAGGCGGCGCGGCCATGGCAATAACCCAACAGGGGCAATTATTCCAAGGTATGCTTTCGTTGAACAAGCTTTCAAGCGTGGCGCAGGACAGTCAATCTTTAGCAAAAGTGAAACGAATCGTCACCACGACCGCCAAAAAAGAAGATCTGCTAAAAATAATTGACGAGATGAGCGCCCTTGAGAAGGCCAAAAAGTACGATGAAATTGTTTCCCGCCTTACCGCCAACGAACAAAACCTCTTTGCCAACCTGATGCTGATGAACCCGCCCGATGAAACCATGGGGTCAACTTTTGGTTCATCAGCCTTAAATAATGAAATTAATAGCAAAAAAGAGCAAAATTTGTCCAAGATTGCTTCTTTTAGCATGGTGTCACATGATTTACCGGTGCTGGATTTCTGGCAGAACAACTACAACGCCTACATCGTTTTGGACGAGCCGTTAGTAAGCCAGCTCAAGTATAAGGCGGCCATCTGTTACAGTTTTGAAAAGAGGAACAAGCTCACGCTCAGGAAGATGGCATCTATTCTTTACTCAACGGAAAAAATTGACCAAGAAACTTTGGCTGAACTTAAACAAGACTGTGAGACAAATTTCCCGTTAGTCAAAAAGATGGACACAAAAACCACGCTTGTGCCAGTGCAATACTCGGTTGGCGCCAAGAGGGCGTACGAAGTATTTATCAACGATCAGCTGGTGGACTTGGGCAATTATCTTGGCAGTTACTCGCAAAAAAGGTTGCCGCTTGTTAAAGGCAAGAACACAATCACCGTTAAATTGAAAAAGAAAAGCAATTTTAAGAACGAGTTCATGGATGCAATGCTTCAGTCAGATTTTAATTTGACGATAGAAAAAGATAATAAGAAACTAATAACAATTAACAACCAAAAGAGCGATCAGGATGTAGAAATAACCAAAACATTCACTTACTAACCATCAATGAATCTACTTAAAAAAATTTTTTCAAAATTTACCAACTCAGCTCTGCCGCCCGGCGCTCCGCCGCCGATACTGCCTGGGTCTCCGCCGCCGATACTGCCTGGGTCTCCGCCGCCGGCCATGCCGGCTTCTTCACGGGGAATGCCACAGATGTCCCCGCCCACAGTTTCGCTTTCATCAATCCGTTTTCAGGAAACCGCCGACTACGAAAAAGGCTTCACGGAATATTTTAATGAAAAGATCAGGCCGGTGATCAGGGACCTTGAACAGACAAGACTGCTGAAACTCCAGGAGATAGAGAAGATCAAACCGAAGGCGCAGGCGGTCTTTATAGGCGGATTTATCTTCGGGCTCGTCTTGACCTTTTTACAGCATAACGCCGGGTACCTGCTTTTTAGCGTGCTGATAACCTGGGGGATCAAGGCCGCGATGCTGGCCGCACCTATTAGCGCATTCGCGGGAGAATACAAGCAGAAGATCATCCCGCTCATCGTGAAGTTCTTTGGCGACTTCAGTTACAGCCAGAAGGTGGAGCCGCCGTATGACGCCCTTACTGCGTCCGGGCTCTTTGACTATTTCAGCAGCGTCAGCGGCGATGATTACATCGAAGGCAATTACAAAGGCACTCATTTCAAGTTTTGGGAGGTGCTTCTCTGGCGTCAAACCGGCAGAAAGAACGGCGGTACCACGACCGTATTCAACGGCATGATCCTGCTGATTGACGTGAAAAAAAGCTTTGCCGGCGAGACGATCGTGAAGAGGGACAGCCAGAAAGGGCTTTGGGCTACGCTGACGGGCAAATCCCGCGGCTTAAAGAAGGTCAAGATCAACGACACCGAATTTGAGAAAATCTTTGAGGTCTATTCATCGGACGAAAATGAAGCCCTCACCCTGGTCAACCCGGATTTCATCCGGCGCATGATGCAGTTGAACGCCGCGTACCCGACCAGCATGGTGCGCTGTAGTTTTCTTGGAGGGAAGATGATCCTGGCGATCTCGTACAATGTAGGCGAGGCCTCCGGCAAACTCTTTGAGATGGGATCGTTTGACAAAGCTCTCACCGACACCGCGGACATCCACAAGTACCTTGCGCAGATGAACTCGATATTGAAGGTGATCGAGACGGTCAATCCCGCGCAGACCTGACAATTAAAATCTCAAGCCTACGCCATCAGGTTCAAGCCAGTTTCTTCATCACGCCGCCTTTTGATTAGCCCTTTGAGCGGAAAGAAAGCCACCTCGCAGGTCGCGGAAACGCGCAGGCTTTTGATGTGTCCGCCAATCACTTTTAAATTTGGCCCGGCAAAACTGCCATGCGCATGGACGATTGGCGTGTTGTCTAAGTAAGAGATGTTGCCAGTCAGGTTGACAATCTCCAAGTTCTGTTCAAAACGGGTGTCTTCATAGGCTTTTTTTTGCATATTGTAATAAGATACGGTCACCTCGTCCGTCGCGCCGATGGCCGTGAACGACCCCGCGCCAAAATGCTCTTTTTCAATGTAGCTCGCGATACCGGAAATCAGCTCTTCCCCGCGGTCAAAACGCACAATGCGCCTCCCTTCGTCTTCAATAATCTTTTTCATGGGTATAAATATTACTGTTGCGTCCTTATTTTTACCTCTAAAATGGGTTTGTCGCAATTATTTACGCCTATCGCGATTGCAAATTAGCAGGATTCCTCCTGCTCGCCATTTGCCGCCTTTGCCAAAAAAAGGAAGCGGATTTTAATTATTTTTCCGGCTTTGATATTTATTTTTTTTAATAATCCTAAATCCTATTAACGCTAAAACTACTGCTAAAATTGTCAAAATTAAAATCCATAACCAAGGGTTTTTTGTTTTTATTTCTTCTCCGGCCTGTTCTACCGCTGTAATATTCTTTGAATCTTCTTTATCCAATTTTTCCCAATCAACTTTGTTTAGATTAATCCATGATTCAGATTCTTCTGCTATATCAAATTTAGCAATTTCAGATAAACCGTTAGTCGTCGCCTCAACCATTGCTCCAGCATTAACCTTAACCGCATCTTCTTTTGCTTTTGACTTAAAATCAACCACTCCTTCAATTACTTTTAATACAGACTTGCCGTCTTTTTCTTCGCAAACAAAAGTTGTCCCTTTTATTCCGGCGACTGCTTGATTCATTTCTACTTCCATTGTCCCATCTTTGGCCATTTTTTTAACATTAGCCCAAATTTTTCCAGCCACTAGTTTTAGCTTGCTGTCCTTTTCTGGAGGAGCGCTCACAATGATGTTAGTTTCTGGTTTCACCACAAAAGTGCTCATATCAATGAAAGAGATAATCGCTGAACTATCTTCTTCGGTTACAATTACCGCGCTCACGGGAATGACATCGCCCATTTTTGCCGGTCGTCTTTTGCCATTAAAAACAATGTCCACCTGGCCAGTTAATCCAGCAAATCGAGCGCCGGAGTCAATAAGCCGCTTTGGTTTTGAGAATACCTTTCCTTCATAATCAACCTCATCAAAAGCAGGGTCACCATAATCAAGATATTCAGTATTTTCTTCAGTTTTTTCCTCGTTGTTTGACAACTTAACTACCGGAGCCACCCTAAAAGCAACTTTATGGAAAGAATAGGCACATTTATCTTTTGTTTTTCTCTTTTCTTCTCCCCTTGCGTTTTTATTATAATCTTCTTCATTTGCTTTTTTACAAGAGAAATTTAAAACGACATAATCGTTGACAACTTGGCCCTGAAAGGTACCAGACTCGGTCATTTTGGACCAGCCTTCAGTATGCCAAGTTGCTTCTTTTAACTGATAAACATCGGCAACATCGGTAAATATTTGATAAGTGCCGCTTATTTTGCCTATTTCTTTTTCATAGACGCCAGATATAGTGAGCGAACCGGTACCGGTAAATCTCTGTGCTTCAGACATGCGAAAAGAAATTCCTGTGTTTTGGCTTTCAGAAAATTTACCATCTCTTACCTGAATAAAAGTATTGGCAAATATAATTTGATACGTTTTATCAATAGGAGCTGGATCTGATGGATTATTGATTCGGTAAACACCTTGAATCAGATCAAAATCACCTTGCGGCCAGTTTGGCTCCTCAGCTAAAGAAACCTGACTAAAAGCAAAAAAGATTAAAATTGCAGGAAAAAATAACAATATTTTTTCAAATAAACTAAAAGGCCGATTTTTAGATGATAATATTTGATTCATTTTAAATTAATTTTATTCTAATCGCTTAAAAAATAAAACAAAAAAGTTGGAAAATGGGACGGCGCCTAAATGCTTTTCATTTAAGCAATTATTTGATTGGCCGAATCCCTTTTATCAATCAAATAATTGACCCATTTGTTTGATTCTTTTTTCTTTCGTCCGGCGACAAATCCAAGTAAACGCCCGCCGTCAAGCTTGTTTGCTGCTTTATCAAATCGGTAGCCGGAACAAACCAAAGATAATCCCAACGGTCGCCTTCCTCTGTGTCAAAAAAGCAGAAAACAACCGCCACTGAATAATTATCAACGACGGTCGCGGCTTTTGTTGTGGCTGTAAAAATGCCATCAGAATTATCGCCAAAACGACTTTTGACTTGAATATACATTGTTCGTAAACTGCCTTTTTCTTTTACAATCAAGTCAATTCCCTCATCATCGGAAATCGGTTTGTAGCAAGATAATGTTGTGTCGCCGTAAAGTGTGATAAGTTCGGCGATTCTTGCTTCGGCGATATCCCCCTTTTGTTTAGTGGAAACATCTTTTGAAATTTTCCAAATCTTTTCTGCTTTTTTGACCTTCGCTTTTTCAGGAACAGCAAAAGTTTCGTTTATTCCAAAAATTGACGGGCCAGTTTTAATAAAACGAGACTTTTCTTTTTTAGAGTTTATGTCAACAACAAGCTGGGCGTTCATCGTTGCTTCGGGCGTTTTGCTGGCGGTTTTTAGCCAGCCACGATTAAGGGCAATTTTTGTAATTTCCTTACTGTGAAGCGACTTGCCCGCTTCTTTCAAAATTTGATAAGCGATATCTTTAAATGAGTTCATAATTTTATCTCTAATTTTGCAAGTTCACTTTTGATCCATTTTTCTGCTTCTTGTTCGTCTTTTTCAATGGCTATTTCTACGCCACGCTTGGCGATTTCAAGGAGGGATTTTGACAATTTCCTGTCGTTAAATGATTTTTCAATCAATTCTTTGATTTCTTTTTGTTTAGCTTCTTTTAAAAGGGGAATTAAGGTTGCTTTCACTTGATCCGGTCTCCAGTGATTTATAATTGACCCGCCAGCGTCACGTTCAATTTGTTTTTGAACAATTACAGAATTTAATACAAGCGTTAGATATTCAGGCAAAACTTGACCGTTATCTACCTTTAATCTCAATATCCCTCCCGAAACAATCATTTTTTGCGGTTCTTCATTCAAATAATAAGCTACGCCGGGTGTTGCGTCCTTTGAAAGCAGAATCTCACCTTGTTTTGGCTGATGATTTTTTAATTCCCCGTATAATTCCTCGGATATAAACTGCTGATTATTGTTAGCAAATTCAAATTTTGAAAGATTGCTTACGCGGACAAATGGAATTCCCTTTTCTTGGTATGCTTCACTTCCCGGCTCTACGCTTTTTTTGATTTTTACTAAATTCCCCAACTCATCAAACCCTTCCTTATATTTTTTCACCGCTTCAATGATTTCCTCGTATTTTGGCTGGAAATACTCCGCGTCTATCCGCTCGGCTTTTTGGGTTTCAGAAAAGTTTTTAACAAAAGTTAGTCTATGCTTTGGCTTCCAGTCGGCAAGGCCAAGCTCGGAAAGGAGCAACTCTTCGGCTTGAGAGTAGAAGGACTGAGAGTTTTCTAATTTTTGATAAGCCGAAGCAATTAATTCTTGAATTTTTTCTTGAAAAGGTTTTGATAATTCAACAGTAAATAAAGACGCAATGTTAAGAGAATTTAAATAAGCTTGGGCATTGCCAGTATTTAGTTTTCCTAATTGATATTGTCCATATTTACTTTTTAAAAAAGCAAACAAAAATTCGGGATAAATGTTTTCTGACTTTACACGCACTCTCGCAACATTTTGATTTGTGTTTCCTTCCTTTATCGTAGAAAATCCTATTTCTCCAATAGTCGCCCCGACAGCCGCAATTAAAATATCTTTTAATATTATTTTTGATTTGATTTGTTCTAAATGATTTTCTTTTTTTATATAAACTAAATCTCTATCATCAATAAAACCATTAGAGAAATTTTGAGAACGAACAAACGGAATCCCACTTTCTTGAAAATGAGCGCCTTTTGGTGTAGTGCCAAATTTAATATCCACAAAATTTTTATTAAAATAGACAACTTTGTGTTTTCTAAAAAGTTTTTCATTTCGTAAAAATTCCGGATAAAAATACTCCGCATCGATTCTAAAATCAGAATTTTCTTTTACTGTTTTGTAATTTACAATTGAATATTGCATAGTTAATTAATCATTAAATATTTTGAAAGATAATTTTTAAAATCTTTATTCTTAGTTAGTCCGGTTGGCACAATACCGAAACCAATAACTTTTCCTGTTTGATTTTTTCTTAATTTTTGTTGCAAGTAATTTTTATATAAATTTTCGGAAAATTGACGCTTCCTAAGAGTTCCTGATATAGCTCCTATTATAAAATCAGATATCTGAATGCCGCTATTTAAATGCGAATCTTCAATAAATAAATTATCGATTATATTTTCAAAGTTTTTTACAAATTTAGAATTTAATAAAAGAGATTTATAAATATTTTTGATGTCTGCATTATCCTTGTTATTACTTCTTGAATCATGAACAAAAATTGCTAATGAGCCGGAATTTTGGATTTCATACTGAACTCTTTCTAGTAAATCCTCTATTTGAAATTTAACAAAATTTTGCGCTACCCCATCAATCAAGTAATCTTTATTGGATATACTTAAAATTATTTGATAATTATATTTATTTAACAATCGAAAGAAATCTTCTATAAAATTTTCTATATCTTTCACGGCGACATTCTCCAAATACGCAAAAGATTTATTTTTCTTTATCGTTTGATTTTTATTTTTTAAATAAATAGCTGAAGTTAAATCACTCCACTTTATTTCTCTTACTTCACTATTTAAAAAAATTTGGTTATGTTTTTTTATTTCTCTACTTAAATTATGGTAATCATTTACCCTTATTAACAAACCTCCTAGTAGTAGCCATTTTTGATCATTACTAACATCGCCCTGATCATCTATAAAGAAAAATAATATATCGTCTTTTAAATTCATGATTCTTTCCAAAAACTTAAACTTTCTTGTTTTGCCCACTCAATAAATTTTTCCGCGATGCCGTCGGGTAATTCTCCGTTGTGATTATGCAGATCATGATCAATAATCAAGTGTCCGTTTTTGTCTAATTTGGGTTGATTGTTGCCATTTTTAAGGAAAACATACTCGCCGGAATTGTCTTTGCCGGATTTTTCGGAAACCGCAAAGAAAATCGGGTAGTCTTCCACTTTCGGGCAAAGCGGGCCAGCCTTGGGATCATCGTTCCATTTTTGGACAAACAAAACGCTGGTTTTTGTTCCCGTGTGCGGTTTGAAAGTGTTGACATGAAGTCCCACGACAGCCAGAATTCTGGCTTTTTCGGCGATATATTCGCGGATATATTTATCTGAAGTATTGTTGAATCGTCCTTGCGGTAAAACAATCGCCATTCTTCCGCCTGGTTTGAGAAAATTTAGATTTCTTTCAATAAATAAAATATCTCTGCCCACTTTTGATTTGGGTTTGTTTTTTTCGTTGTAACCAAGATCGTATTTGTGAATGATGCGTGATTCTTTGATGTCTCCGGCAAAGGGCGGATTGGCCATCAAGATATCAAAGTTGAATTCTTTGTAAGAATTTGGATCTTTGCGCAAAGCTTCAAGGCGTTTTAATCCCGCGCCATAGACTTCCAACCAGTCGCGACTTTGGATTGTTTCATTCCAGCGTTCATAATCCAAGTTGTTCAAATGCAAAACATTAGTGTTTCCATCTCCAGCGATCAAATTTAAAGTGCGAGCCACGCGCACGACTTTTTCATCAAAATCAATGCCAAAAACTTTAAGAACATTTTCTTTTTCTTCTTCGGAAATATCCGTGTTTTGAAATAAGTGTCCGGTGATTTGAAAAATAGTGTGTACGGTAAAACCGCAAGAACCGGCGGCCGTATCTATCATGTATTCGCCCGCTTTGGGATTGAGCATTTTGACGCACATATCAATCACATGGCGGGGTGTGAAGTATTGACCTTTTTCGCCTTTTGATGACTTATTGACCAAATACTCAAAAGCTTCATCTATGATTTGCAGATTAGAATTAAAAAGTTTTATGTCCTGCAAACTGGAAACGCTGACGGAAAGATGAGAAGGTGAAAGTTGAATTTGACTCGCTTCGTCAAACACACCCGGCCATTTAGCTTTGGCTTCATCAAAAAGTTTTTGGATTTTCTTTTTGAGTTCACTTTCTGATTGTCCGGTATTTCTAAATTCCAAAACCCTGAAACTGGAATCATCAATTTTTGCCAAAATTTCTTTTACTTTGTCATAATCCCCGCGATCTTCCGTGCTTAATTTGTCTTCAAGATAAAACTCAATCCGCATTTTATCTTTTTTACTCTGCAGTTCATCGTAAAGTTTAGTGAATATAAGTTTAAAAACTTCTTCAAAAACATCTACGCCCGCATTTGCCAAAACCTCGTCTTCTATTTCCTGAATAATGGCTTTGAGCGATTTTCCCTCATTCGGGATTTTGTCTTTGATAATTAAGTCTTTGAGGGTAAATCTCTCCCTTAGAATATCTTCGAGTGTTTGGTCAGCTTTGGGAATTTCGGTAATGTCTTCAAAATAGTTTGGGTCTTTACGGTTATAATGGCTGATTTGTCCGCCGTTGGTCCAAACAGCAATCGGCGCACCGGTGGCGTTGGCATAGGAACGAAGCTGATTTTTTCCGTCTTGGAGTTTTGGCTTTTTAATTTCAACGATGATATATTCAACAGTCGGGCGATCCTTGTCAAAAACAACAATGTCTGCCGATTTTACCTCGCGGCCAAAATGGATCGGGTGTTCAAATTTAATTCTTTGTTTGGGATAGCCATATTCTTTAAGCAATTTCATCGCATAAAGCTGACGAACAACTTCTTCTGGTTTCAAAACAATCTCTTTGTCGCGAATAACACAAACAACATACGGCTTACCGTCTTTGAATGTGATTTTACTTTCAAGTTCGTCAATCAGCTGTTGATCGAAAAGCGAAAAATTATAATTTGAATCTTTGATAATGTTTAATATATTTTTCATAGTTTTTATTTAAACAATTCTGCCACCGGCACGCCAAGGACTTTAGCTAATTTTGCATAGTTTCTACTTGATTAACTTCTCAGCGCCAACTTCCAGCGCTTGGCACGCATAGTTAGCATACCAATAACTGCAAAATTAAGCCAATGACTCTTTCTTTATCTTTGGGGTCACTTTCGGCCACTAAGAGCGTAAGTGCGGTTAGGGCCTCTGGCGACATTTTATCTTTGCGCAAAATCCCGGCTTTATTCAAAAACCACACAAAAGCAAAGGCGCCAGTGTGCTTGTTGCCGTCCAAAAACGGATGATTTTTGACGATAAAATGCAACAGGTGCGCGGCCTTTTCCGCGAGTGTTTCATAGTTACCGCGCCCAAAGGCCGACTGAAACACCGTCCCGACAATCCCCGCGATGGCGTCTTTGTTTCGTGCTTGGCCAAATAATGCGCTTGCCTCTTGTTTCCTTATCAGATTACTTTTAAGCTTTATAAGCGCCTCGACTAATTCTGCCGCCGTGATTTGCACCTGTTTTTTGCTGGCGCCGGTTTTTGGCAGTTGCGCTTTATCCTACGCGTCCAAAGTTAGCCACGTGCTAGCAAAGAGTTTCACCAGCTCCAGCGCGTCTTCTACTTTTACTTTCTCCCCCGTCAGCAAAAGTTTTTGGACGGATTCTACCGCTCGCAAAAATTCGTCGTAATTTTTGGCAACCATTTTGCGGTTTATGGTATAGCCCTTGATGATATGCGCGCGCAAGATTTTGGTTGCCCACTGGCGGAATTTAGTAGCTACTTTGGAATTTACGCGATATCCAACCGAAATGATCAAATCAAGATTATAATATTCAATTTCTCTTTTTACCTTTCTTTTGCCTTCCGTTTGAACTGTTGCAAATTAGCCCAAAGTGTTTGCTTGTGAATATCGCCCTTAAACTCTATTTCGCCCCATTTTGTTTGATAAATAATAATATCTTTGTTCATATTACCCGATGAAAGCCAACATTGGCTAGTTACTTTCTACAAATTTTTCACTCATAATAAACATGCCGCCGCTACCGCAACAAGGATCATACACGCGCCCGTGGCATGGCTCTATCATCTCTACCATGAGCCGCACGATAGATTTTGGCGTATAAAATTGGCCACCATTGTGCTTGTATTAGGCGGCATCCATATTTTTGCGCAACTTATCCGCCGCCTTAAACAGCGCTTTCTCAAATTGCTCTGTTTTGGTGAATTATTTTTTGCCATAGCTTTATTTAATTAAATCATCAACGCCAACTTCAAGCACCTTAGCGATCTTGGTTAGTTAGTGTTTCAAGGGTTGGGTTTGTATTAACGCCATTTTCATGCTTAACAATAGTGTTATGTGATAAACCGGCAAGGGGCGCAATCTTTTCCAAAGATAGACCTTTTTTAGCCGGTGCTTGGGCGGGGCAATTCCATTCCCCCGCAAAAATAGTTTGCCCGCCGCGCCAAAATCTTTTAATTTTGCTGAAATCCTAAATTGGCGGAGAGAGTGGGATTCGAACCCACGAGGGGCTTGCGCCCCTAACGGTTTTCAAGACCGTCGCGTTCGACCGCTCTGCCATCTCTCCGCGCATCACCTTTCGCGTTCCTATTGGCTAAATCCTCTGTTTGTTGGCGCGTGGCATGACTCTTGGTGCGTATGACAGCTCCAAGGGTCAATTTGGTGCCGTATAGCGTGAGTAATATACTAAATAACTACGGCGGCTACAAGTGGCGGCGTCTTTAATCAAGTTTCCATTTTTTTGTAAGGAATTTATTATCCCGAATTCATTGTGAATTAATCAAATCTTAAAAGTTGTTAGATATGATCGTGTCCCGTAAGTCTTTCCCGCGCGAGGGATTTGACGACGGCATTATTTATCCTTAACAAAAACAAAAATGACCAACCAAGTTTTGGGCGTGACTGCTTCGCAAGCCCGTCACGCAATCGCAAGTATTGTTGGGGATATACCAGCAAAAACGGCACGCAAAAACATTGGGGGTGCGGGCGCTGAATCTCGCACAACCTACCCATCGCCCTCTTTCGCCGATTATTGTCCGCTCACATTGCTACCCCACGAGCAAGCGGTCTTGCGTGAGGGCAAAAAAATCTCTCTGCGAAAAAAAGAGTTTGAACTGCTTCAATTTTTGGCGCGCAACCGACAAAGGGCTATTAACCGCTTGACAATCCTTGAATACGTTTGGGATTGCGGCGCCACCTCAATCACCAATACGGTAGAGGTGCACATGGCGTCTTTACGCAGGAAAATAGATGACGGTTTTGCCTTGAAACTGTTCATGACTATCCCCGGCGGCCATTACATGATGAGATAACTTACATCTGGTTCGCGGGCTTGTCTAAAGGCGGCATAATATGCCGCGTCATAAAACATTTGGGCATAAGGTTTGCCCCCGATAGCTTTGCGCGATGCCGTTTTTAGGGGCGCAACCGGTCAGTGCTCCTGTCAGCGGCATCAGTCAGCGCAACCGCCCAGCGGCGCCGGTCAGCGCTCCTGTTTTTAGCGATAAAGGAATATTAGCCCGCTTTATTTGCGCCCTCGCTTGCTTTAGTTTCTGTCTTGTCCGCACCGCGCGAGAGGTCTTTTAAGTATTTTACTGCCGCGTCCAGCTGTGTATCCGCGCCACCGGCTGAATCATCCGCGCCGGGTTTTACCTCTATATCCGGTTTAATGCCGACCTGATCTATATTATTGCCCAAAGGCGTATACCATTTGGCGATCGTGACGCGCAAGCTGGAGCCGTCAGGCAGCTTGTCTACTTCCTGCACACTGCCTTTGCCAAAAGACTGCTCACCCATCACAATTCCTCGTTTGTGGTCTTGAATCGCTCCTGCCACAATCTCTGACGCTGACGCCGATCCGCCGTTAATCAGCACCACCAAAGGTACTTCAGCGAGCCTTCCCGATCCGCTTGTCTTCATGGTTTCATTATTGATGTTGTCTCGGCGCTTGATCGTAACCGCGTCTTCAACTCCCTTCAAAAAATCGGAGAGAATATCAACCGATATATCAAGATATCCCCCGCCATTAAAACGCAGATCAAGCACGATTCCTTTTGGCTGAAGCAAAAGCAGTTGCTTGACCTTGTCTTCAAACTCAGGCTTGGTTGTATCGTTGAATTGATTGATGCTTAAAAGGTAGATGCCATCTTTTTTATCTTCCATGGAAACGCTTTCCACATTGACGGTGTCGCGGGTAATAGGTATTTCAAACGGGTCGTTCTTGCCTTCACGCACTATCGTAAGCACAACTTTTGAGCCCTTGGCACCGCGGATTTTCATAATCGCGTCAAAAAGCGTCATGTCAGAAGTGATCTGCCCATCAATCTTGTAAACAATGTCGCCCGGCTGTAATCCCGCCTTTTCCGCTGGTGAATTTTTCAATGGAGAAACCACGATTAAGTTGCCGTTTCTTACGGTAAGTTCAGCCCCAATCCCTTCCAACTGGCCGTTTAGGCTCTGATCAAACTCCCTTGTTTCTTCAGGCGTCATATAGACGGTGAAAGGATCGCCCAGCGAGGCGACCATGCCCTTAATCGCGCCATATGCCATTTGCTGTTTGTCTATTTTAGACTCATCAACGTACATTTGTTCAACCATGTCCCAAACTTTCCAGAATATAGTCAAATCAGCCTTACTAGCGCTTGAAGACGTCATCAACGAAGAAAGCGCGGCCACTGGAGACACATCTTCCTGTTTCATTACAACATTGGTCTCGGCCTGTTTTTTGAGGATGTAATAGCTGGCGCTCTCCCAACCAAAAAAGAAAACAACAAGAAAGGCTAGGATATAAACGGATGCTTTTGGGGATTTATTCATCTTTTGATTTTAACATAAAAAAGGAGCTTAGTCCAAATATTGCTGTAGGTGAAATATTGAGGTGGCTTTGCGGGTTTTGTCGTCAATTTCAATCTTTACAGCGTTGAAGACGGTCGGACCTTTGGCAACTTCATGCCTTACCGGCATTTGTGTTAAAAAATGCTCAATTATAGCTTCTTTATCTGCTCCGATAATAGAGTCTGTCGGACCCACAAAGCCAGCGTCTGTCATAAAAGCAGTGCCTTTAGGCAGAATACGCGCGTCCGCGGTCGGAACATGGGTATGCGTCCCGATCACCGCGCTTACTCTTCCATCAAGATATTGCGCCAGCGCCATTTTTTCGGAAGTAGTTTCCGCGTGAAAATCAACTATGATTGCCGCAAGTTGTTCATGGGCGTTTTCTTTTAAGATTTCATCGGCCTTGCGAAAGGGGCAATCAAGATGATTAGGCATAAAGACTCTTCCCAAAAGATTTATAACCAGCACTCGCTGTTTAAGAGCCCCCTCGGTTATTTGCCAACCAAGCCCCGGCACTCCCGAGGGGTAGTTAGCCGGCCTTACCAGTTTAAGGCGCTTGTTGTTAAGAAATGGCACGATGGCGCGTTCTTTCCAGATGTGGTTTCCTGACGTGAAAAAATCCACGCCAGCCTCGCGCATTTCATCCAAGTTCGCCTCTGTCACGCCCTTGCCGTGATGCATGTTTTCGGCGTTGGCAATTACAAGGTGGATTCCATGTTCTTGCCTAAAGTTTTTAAGAACCTTCTTGACCGTACCACGACCGGGTCGTCCATAGATGTCTCCAATAAAGAGTATATTCATGACAAGATTTGTAATCTGTGCCTTAATGGCCGCGTCTGTTGCGGTGAATTTTTTAACGCGCTTTATTTAAGGTATTTTTTCAAAGCAGTGGGCAAAGCGGCGGGCAAAGTAGTGGGCAAAGTAGTGGGCAAAGTGGCGAGCAAATTAGCGGACAAAGCGGCGGGCAAATTAGTGGGCAAAATGGCGAGCAGATAAGCGGACAAAGCGGCGGGCAAATTAACGGGCAGGAAAAAAGATAGCATAAAAAACTCTGTTTTCCAAACCCGTTGCTCGGGTACCCGTGGCGGGTGTTCGGTGTCGGCCCACGCCCCGGTGCCGGATAGGTGCCGTCGCGCGCTCCGGTGCCGGATGTTGACAGGGGGGTGTTTCCGATTTCCGGTGCGCACCCCGGGTGCCGTTCGTTCCCTTTGCCGGCATGTGCCTCGTTGCTCGGGTACCCGTGGCGGATGTTCGGTGTCGGCCCACGCCCCGCTGCCGGATAGGTGCCGTCGCGCACCCTGGTGCCGGATGTTGACAGGGGGGGTGTTTCCGATTTCCGGTGCGCGACCCGGTTGCCATTCGTTCCCTTTGCGGGCATGTGCCTCGTTGCTCGGGTACCCGTGGCGGATGTTCGGTGTCGGCCCAC
>Ga0272446_1001165_pt1 | contig 39048 bp, 38 predicted proteins | sample YNPCB0061_FD_194587 | JGI IMG/M metagenome (GOLD analysis project Ga0272446, IMG submission 194587) | Hot spring microbial mat communities from Yellowstone National Park, WY, United States - YNP-CB-006-1 | ecosystem: Environmental > Aquatic > Thermal springs > Hot (42-90C) > Sediment | place...
CGATGAGGAGCGCGGCCACGCCATAGTGCGCAAGACGCAGCACTGCCTCGTTGCGCTGGAAATACCACGCCAGCATCAGCGGCAGGGCGAGCTTCATCATCTCCGAGGGCTGGAACGCGACGACGCCCAGGCTGAGCCAGCGCCGTGAGCCATTGCGCACCTCGCCGAACAGCGCCACGGCGACGAGCAGCACCACGCCGAGGACGTACAGCGGCGGGCCGACGCGCGCCAGCAGATGGGGCGGGACGTTGGCCACGACGACCAGCACGGCGACCGCCAGGGCGATGTTGAGGAGATGGCCATATAGGCGCGGCGCGCTCTGGCCCGAGGCGCTGTACACCACGGCGGTACTGACGACGAGCAGAGCGAGCGCCAGTCCCAGCAGGATGGGATCGAGGTGCGCGAGGCGGGACTTGATCCAGAAGCTAATCGCCCGGGGCGTCATTGCCGTCTCCGATGTTCAAGCCCTGCGGGCGTTTTCCCAGCAGGTAATAGTCGAATACCGCGCGCGCGATCGGCGCAGCGGTGCTGCCGCCATGGCCGCCGTTCTCGACCAGCACCGCGAGCGCGATCCTGGGCGCGTCGGCCGGCGCGTAGGCGATGAAGAGCGCATGGTCGCGATGCTGGCGGTCAACTCTGGCGGCATCGTAGCGGCCGCCCTGGCGGATGCCGATGACCTGGGCCGTGCCGGTCTTGCCGGCGATCGCATAGGACGCGCCGGCGCCAGCGCCGGCAGCCGTCCCGCCGGGCTTGAGGACGTCGACCATCGCCGCGCGCACGGCGTCGAGGTGCCGGGCGTCGAGTGCCACGTGGTCATGCACGGCCGGCGCCAGCGGCCGCCATGCACGGCTGACCGGATCGCGCACGGCCTGGACCAGGCGCGGCTCGACGCGGGTGCCGCCATTGGCCAGCATCGCGGTCGCGGCGGCAAGCTGCAGGGGCGTGGCCAGATGGTAGCCCTGGCCGATCCCGGCGATCACCGTCTCGCCCAGATACCAGGGCTTGTTCCAGCGTCGGGCCTTCCACTCGCGTGACGGCAGGAGCCCGCCGGATTCGCCGGAAAGATCGATGCCCGTGGGCGTCCCGAAGCCGAAGCGGGCGAGGAAGTCGTGCATGCGGTCGATCCCCATGTCCACCGCGAGCCGGTAGTAATAGGTATCGCAGGACTGGACGATGGACTTGTGCAGGTCGACGACGCCGTGCCCGCCCGCCTTCCAGTCGCGGTAACGGTGACTCGAACCCGGCAGACTGTAGAAACCGGGGTCGGCAATGGTGTCCTGCGGCCGGCGCAGCCCCAGTTCCAGGCCGGCCAGTGCCATGAACGGCTTGAGCGTCGAGCCGGGGGGATAGATGCCGCGCAGGACACGGTTGACCATCGGCCTGTCGGGCGACTCGTTGAGGTCTTTCCAGGTGTTTGGGTCGACGCCGTCGATGAACAGGTTGGGGTCGAAGCCGGGCTTGGAAACCAGCGCCAGAACCCCGCCGGTCTTCGGGTCCAGCGCCACCAGCCCGCCGCGGAAGTTGCCGAACGCATGCTCGGCCACCGCCTGCAAGTCGGCATCGAGATACAGTTTGAGGTCGTAGCCGGAGACCGGCGGCACGCGTGACAGGACACGCACCGCGCGCCCGGCGGCGTCGGTCTCGACCTGCTCGAAACCGGTGCGCCCGTGCAGCCAGCGCTCGTAACTCTGCTCCAGACCGACCTTGCCGATATGCGAGCTGCCTTTGTAGTTCTCGGCACGGCCGTCGGCGCGCAGCGTTTTCAGATCGGCGTCGTTGATGCGGCCGATGAAACCGACGACATGGGCCATTCCGGGCCCGGCGCGGTAGTTGCGGAACAGGCGCGCGCGCACCTCGACGCCGGGCAGGCGGTAACGGTTGGCGGCGAGGATCGCCACTTCGGCGTCGCTGAGCTTGCTCTTCAACGGCACCGTCTCGAATTCACGCGACTCGGCGAGCAGCTTGCGAAACCGCCGCAGATGCGCCGGCGTGATCTCGATCAGGCGGCCGATCTCGGCGAGCAAGGCATCGAGATTGGCGGTCTTGGCGACGACGATCTCGAGCGTGTAGGCCGAATAGTTCTCCGCCAGGATGCGCTCGCCGCGATCGACGATCAGGCCGCGGCTCGGGGCGATCGGCACCAGCGCGATGCGGTTCGCCTCCGCCAGCGCGTGGTAATGCTCGTGCTGGCGCACCTGCAGGTCGAGCAGCCGACCGGCAAGCAGCACCGCGAGCAGCAGCACGAAGCCGCCGCCCACCTTGAGTCGCAGGGTGAAGCGCGCCAGCTCCTGATTGAGGTTCTTGATGACCGTGCGACGCGTCATCGGCGCGAGAGGGCGTTCTTGCCGTACCAGTAGACGAGCCCCTGGGCGACGACATACCACAGCAGCGTCCCGGAGAGCGCGGGAAGGAACACGCCGATGCCCGCGGGCGGCCCGGCGGCGAGCCAGCCCACCAGGACCACGATGAACTGGACCAGCAGAAACACCGGCAACATCTGCGCCGTCTGCCGCAGGGGGTCGAACTGCAGCAGGCGCAGCCGCACATACTGCACCGCATAGACCCCGACGACATAGGCCAGCGCGTGCTGACCGAGCACGACGCCATCGAGCAGGTCGGCGATCACGCCGAGGCCGAAACCGACGCCCAGGCCGACACGCGACGGCCGGTGCAGCGCCCAGAAGAGGAGCGCGAGGAGCAGGAAATCCGGGCGCAGCGCGAGCGCCACACCCGACCACGGCAGGACCATGGCGACCAGGCCGAAGGCGAAACTCGCGATGATCGGGCCGATGCGGCCGGACGCCTGCGCGATGACGTCGTGATGCGCGCTCATGGCGAAGGCCGCAGAACCAGAACCGCGCGGTCGCGCGCCAGGCCGGCGAGCGGGACGCATTCGATGCGGGCATACGGACTGCCCTGCGGACGCGTGACGCGCAGCACGCGCGCGACCGGCAGGCCCGGCGGGTACACGCCATCGATCCCCGAGGTGAGCAGGCGGTCGCCCGGCACCACATCGGCATGCACCGGCACGAAGCGCAGTTCGAGGCGGTCGGCCTGGGTGCCGCCGGCCGCCAGGGCGCGCTCGCCGGTGCGTTCGACCATGACCGGCGTGAGCTGGTCGTTGTGGGTCACCAGCGTCACCTCGCTGGTCGTCGAATAGACGCGGGTGAGCTGCCCGACCAGCCCCTGCGCGTCGACCACCGGCAGGCCGGCGACGAGGCCGCTGGCTGCGCCACGGTCGATGGTCACGCGGCGCGCAAACCAGTCCTGGCCCTGATAGAGAATACTTGCGGCGATCGCCGTCCGTCCGGGGCGGCGGGCGAGGCCGAGCAGTTCGCGCAGGCGCGCGTTTTCCTGTTCGAGGTCGCGCTTGGCGTAGAACTCGGCATAGAGCGTGGCTCTTTCCTGCGCCAGCCGTGCGTTGGCCTCCTGCAGCGCACGGTGGCGAACCAGGAAACCGCCGATTTCCGCGGCGAAGTCGAACGGCGCGCGCGCGACGCGCTCGATGGGCGCGAGCACCCCGGAAAAACCGCGCTTGAGGACATCCATCAGCCCGACGCGGCTATCCGTGACCACCAGCGCGACGCCGACGAGCACCCAGATTGCCAGGCGCGCGGCGGGGCCGAGGCGGCGTGCGAAAGTGAGCTGGCCGGGCGTCGCCATTCAGCCGTGCCCGTGTGCCGCGCGCGCGGGGGCCACGCCCTTATTCGTTGGTGAAAACCGTGGACAGCTTGTCCATGTTTTCCAGCGCCATGCCCGAACCGCGCACCACGCAGGTCAGCGGATCGTCGGCAACGATCACCGGCAGGCCGGTCTCTTCCATCAGCAGACGGTCGAGATCGCGCAGCAGAGCGCCGCCGCCGGTCAGCACCATGCCCCTTTCGGCGATGTCCGCACCGAGTTCGGGCGGTGTCTGTTCGAGCGCCTGCTTCACCGCGCTGACGATGGCGTTGAGCGGCTCGGTGAGCGCTTCGAGGATCTCGTTCGAGGAGACGTTGAAGCTGCGCGGCACGCCCTCGGCGAGGCTGCGCCCCTTGAGTTCCATTTCCAGCACTTCGGCGCCGGGGAAGGCCGAGCCCATTCTTTTCTTGATCTGCTCGGCGGTGGCTTCGCCGATCAACATGCCGTAGTTGCGGCGGATGTAGTTGATGATGGCCTCGTCCATGCGGTCGCCGCCAACCCGCACCGAATTGGCGTACACCACGCCGCCGAGCGAGATGACGCCGACCTCGGTCGTCCCGCCGCCGATGTCGACGACCATCGAGCCGGTCGCTTCGGCAACCGGCAGGCCGGCACCGATCGCCGCCGCCATCGGTTCCTCGATCAGGAATACCTGGCGCGCGCCGGCGCCGATCGCCGATTCGCGGATCGCGCGCCGCTCCACCTGGGTCGAGCCGCACGGCACGCAGATGATGATGCGCGGGCTCGGGCGGAACATGCGCGTGTCGTGCACTTTCTTGATGAAATACTTGAGCATCTGCTCGGTAACGGTGAAGTCGGCGATCACGCCATCCTTCATCGGCCGGATCGCCTGCATGTTGCCCGGCGTCCTGCCCAGCATCTGCTTGGCCTCCAACCCGACCGCCTGCACGGTCTTCTTGCCGCCGCCCTGGGCGTCGGTGCGGATCGACACCACCGACGGCTCGTCGAGGACGATGCCCCGCCCCTGCACGTAGATCAGCGTATTGGCCGTCCCCAGGTCGATCGCGAGGTCGGTGGAAAAGTAACTGCCTAGAAACTTGAACATGGCGCGTCCGGCTGCCGCTTTTCGCGGCAAAATGAGAGAAAAAATTGGGGGCTATGTTAACCTAAAGGGCTTATTCCGAGTAAGCCATCAGGTGTTTTCATGTCCCTTACCCTGGACGACGTGCTGCGCATCGCGCGCCTGGCGCGCATCGAGCTTGGCGCCGCCGAGGCCCCATCGGCGCAGCAGCAGCTCAACGCCATCTTCGGCCTGATCGAGACCATGCAGGCGGTCGACACCACCGGCATCGAGCCGATGGCACACGCCCAGGATGTCGCGCAGCGCCTGCGCGACGACGTGGTGACCGAGACCGACCAGCATGCGCGCTTCCAGGCCATCGCGCCGGCCGTCGAGGATGGCCTCTACCTCGTCCCCCGCGTCATCGAGTAAGCCATGCTCAACGCCAGCCTCAAAACGCTCGCCGCGGCACTCGCCGCACGACAGGTCTCCAGCCGCGAACTCACCCGCACCTGGCTCGAACGCATCGCAGCGCTCAACCCCAGGTTCAATGCGTTCATTACCGTCGATTGGGAGAAGTCGCTCGCCGAGGCCGACGTCGCCGATGCGCGCATCGCCGCCGGTCAAGGCGGCCCGCTGACCGGCGTGCCGGTCGCCCACAAGGACATTTTCTGCACCGAGGGCTGGCTCACCACCTGCGGCTCGAAAATGCTCGCCAACTTCGTCGCGCCCTACGATGCCCATGTCATCCAGCGCTTCAAGGCCGCCGGCATGCCGTCCCTGGGCAAGACCAACATGGACGAATTCGCCATGGGCTCGTCGAACGAAACCAGTTTCTACGGGCCGGTCAGGAATCCGTGGGATGCGGCGCGCGTGCCCGGCGGATCCTCCGGCGGCGCCGCTGCCGCCATCGCTGCGCGGCTGGCCCCGGCAGCCACCGGCACGGATACCGGCGGATCGATCCGCCAGCCGGCCGCGTTCACCGGCATCACCGGGCTGAAACCCACGTACGGCATCTGCTCGCGCTACGGCATGATCGCGTTTGCCTCCAGCCTCGACCAGGCCGGGCCGATGGCGCGGTCGGCCGAGGACTGCGCGCTGCTGATGAACGTCATGGCCGGCTTCGACCCGAACGACTCGACCAGCCTCGAACGCGAAAAGGAGGACTACACGCGCGACCTTGAGGCACCGCTTGCCGGCCTGCGCGTCGGACTGCCGAAGGAGTTCTTCGCGACCGGCCTCGACAACGACGTGGCCGCCGCCGTCCAGGCCGCCGTAAAGGAACTGCAGAAGCTCGGCGCGACCGTGGTCGAGGTCACGCTGCCCAATGCCGGGCTTGCGATTCCCGTCTATTACGTACTCGCCCCGGCCGAGGCGTCGTCGAACCTGTCACGCTACGACGGCGTGCGCTACGGCTATCGCGCACCCGAGTATGCCAACCTCGACGACATGTACGCCAAGACCCGCGCCCAGGGCTTCGGTGCCGAGGTCAAGCGGCGCATCCTGATCGGCACCTACGTGCTCTCGCATGGCTATTACGACGCCTATTACCTGCAGGCGCAAAAGATCCGCCGCCTGATCGCCAACGACTTCGCCGAGGCTTTCCGGGCATGCGACGTCATCCTCGGCCCCACGACCCCCGGCACCGCGTTCCGGCTGGGCGAGAAAACCGACGACCCGGTGCAAATGTATCTGAACGACCTCTACACCATTCCCGCCAACCTCGCGGGCCTGCCCGCCATGTCGCTGCCGTGCGGCTTCGATTCACGCGGTTTGCCCATCGGCCTGCAACTCGTCGGCGATTATTTTTCCGAGGCCCGGATGCTCAACGTCGCGCACCGCTACCAGCAGGTGACCGACTGGCACACCCGTCAACCGGAGGGTCTGGCATGAAGTGGGAAACCGTCATCGGGCTGGAAGTGCACGTCCAGCTCTCGACCCGCTCGAAAATCTTTTCCGGCGCGTCCACGGCGTATGGCGCGCCGCCCAACACCCAGGCGTGCGCGGTGGACATCGCGCTGCCCGGGGTATTGCCGGTGTTGAACCGCGGCGCCGTCGAGCGGGCCATCAAGTTCGGCCTGGCGATCGGCGCGACCATCAACCGCGTCAACGTTTTCGACCGCAAGAACTATTTCTACCCCGACCTTCCCAAGGGCTACCAGATCAGCCAGCTGGCGAAACCCATCGTCGAGAATGGCGTGCTGGTCATCGACGTCGACGGCGCGGAAAAGCCCATCCGCATCACCCGTGCGCACATGGAGGAAGATGCCGGCAAGTCGCTGCACGAAGACTTCCACGGCATGACCGGCATCGACCTGAACCGCGCCGGCACGCCCTTGCTGGAGATCGTCTCCGAACCCGACATGCGCTCGTCGGCCGAAGCGGTCGCCTACGCCCGCGCGCTGCACACCCTGGTGACCTGGATCGGCATCTGCGACGGCAACATGCAGGAAGGCAGCTTCCGCGTCGACGCCAACGTCTCGGTGCGTCCGTTCGGACAAGCCGAATTCGGCACCCGCCGCGAGATCAAAAACCTCAACTCCTTCAAATTCCTGCAGCAGGCGATCGACTACGAGGTGCGCTGGCAGATCGAAACCCTGGAGGACGGCGGGCGGATCGAGCAGGCAACGGTGCTCTTCGACCCCGATCGGGGCGAAACGCGCATGATGCGCAGCAAGGAAGAGGCGCACGACTACCGCTATTTCCCCGACCCCGACCTGTTGCCGGTGAAGCTCGGCGAGGACTGGATCGAAGCGGTCCGCGCCACCCTTCCGGAACTGCCCGCGGCGATGCAGGCGCGCTTCGTGCGCGACTACGGCGTCTCGCGTTACGACGCCGTCATCCTCACCGCCACGCGCGCCACCGCAGAGTACTTCGAAGCCGTGGCGCGGGAGTCCGGGCAGGGCAAGCTCGCAGCCAACTGGGTGATGGGCGAGCTGTCGGCGGCACTCAACAGGGCCGACCTCGGCATCGAAGCGAGCCCGGTGACCCCGGCGCAACTCGCGCAGCTCATCGCGCGCCTCGCCGACGGCACGCTGTCCGGCAAGCTCGCCAAACAGGTGTTCGAGGCGCTATGGGCGGGCGAGGGTGATGTCGATGCCATCATCGAGGCGCGCGGCCTCAGGCAGATGTCGGACAGCGGCGCGCTGGAAAGCATCATCGACGAAGTGCTGGCCGCGAACGCCAAATCGGTCGAGGAGTTCCGCGCCGGCAAGGAGAAGGCCTTCAACGCGCTGGTCGGCCAGGTGATGAAGGCCAGCCGCGGCCGCGCCAATCCGCAGCAGGTCAACGATCTGTTGCGCGCAAAGCTCGCCGCGCACTGAGCGCCGGCGTCAGCGCGCCTGGTCCTGGAGCGCCCGGAAGCGCGCCTTGTCGGCGGCGTATTTCTCGCGCACCTTGACCATGGCTTCCTGGTTTTGCTGGACGATGCGCTCGAGCTCCCGGGCTTCCGCCTCGCTTGCCGCGAGCTGCCGTTCGAGGTTTGCGCCAACCGGCCTGCCCGCCTTGCGGATGCCGGCGATTCTTGCGCCAAGGTCCTGGATGTTGGCCGCCACCTGCTTCAGGCGCAGCTCGGCGCTCTGGATGGCGAGCTGGTGGTGCTCCAGCGCCCGGTCGCGGGCGAGGTCGATTTCCGCTTCGGTGGTATACGTCGATGCCAGGGCACGATCGAGCCGCGCCTGCTCGTCGGCCTCGCGCTTTTTGCGCTCCGCCTCGGCGCGCGCCGCCGCCGCGGCACGCCGCTCCGCCTCCGACTCGGTGCGCCTGACGGTGACCCCCTGCTTGTTGAGTTCCACGGCGCCGCTTTTCTGGTAGGTGGGCGGCAGCGTATCGCCGTAGTGGACGCGACCGTTGCTGTCGACCCAGCGGTAGAGCGCCGCGTGCGCCGGCGCCGCGCCCACCAGCAGCGCGATGACGAGCGCCCTACACGCCGTATTGCGCGCGGTAGGCCGCCACGGCCTGCAGTTCGTTCTTGCGGTTCGCATCGTTTTGCAGAAACTCCACCAGATCGTCCAGGGTGACCACCGCCACCACGGGTATGCCATAGGTTTCGCGCACTTCCTCCACCGCGGACTTCGCTGCGCTGCCACGCTCCATGCGATCGAGCGCGATCACCACCCCCGCCGGTTCGGCACCGGTCGCGCGGATCAGTCCGACCGACTCGCGCACCGACGTGCCCGCCGAGATCACGTCGTCCACGATCAGCACCCGGCCATGCAACGCCGCGCCGATTACCGTCCCGCCCTCGCCGTGATCCTTGGCTTCCTTGCGGTTGAACGCGAACGGCACGTTGCGCCCCATTCCCGCCAGCGCGATCGCCGTCGCCGCGGCCAGCGGGATGCCCTTGTACGCCGGGCCGAACAGCACGTCGAATCCGATCCCGGAATCGACGATCGCTTTGGCGTAGAATTCGCCCAGGCGCTTGAGCTTCTCGCCGTCGTTGAAGAGCCCGGCATTGAAGAAATACGGGCTCAGACGCCCCGCCTTGGTCTTGAATTCACCAAAGCACAACACCCCGGAGCGGATCGCGAAAGCGAGAAACGCATTCTTGTAATCGGCCATTTTCCATTTTTCTTGAAGCAATCGATGCGGATTATATCGGCCAACCTCAACGGCATACGCTCGGCGGCGAGCAAGGGTTTCTTCCGGTGGATGGAGGTGCAGCGCGCCGACGTCGTCTGCGTGCAGGAACTCAAGGCGCACATCACCGACCTCACCCGCGAAATGCTCCAGCCCGGCGACTACTACGGCTACTTTCATTGCGCCGAGAAAAAGGGCTACAGCGGCGTCGGACTCTATTCCCTCAAGCAGCCCGACGTCCTCGTCGAGGGCCTGGGCATTCCCGACATCGACCGCGAAGGGCGCTATCTCGAAGCGCGCTTCGAGCGTCCCGACCGCCCACTATCGATCGTCTCCCTCTACCTGCCGTCCGGGTCGAGTTCCGACGAACGCCAGGCGATCAAGTTCGACTTCATGGAGCGCTTCTTCCCGCAGCTCGAAAAGCTCGCCCGTTCGGGGCGCGAAGTCATCCTGTGCGGCGACTGGAACATCGCCCACACGGAGAAGGACCTGAAGAACTGGAAATCCAACCAGAAGAATTCCGGCTTTCTGCCGGAGGAACGCGCCTGGCTATCCCGCGTCTTCGACGAACTGGGTTTCGTCGACGTCCACCGGCGCCTCGCCCCCGACGCCACCGGCGAAGCGTACACCTGGTGGAGCAACCGCGGCCAGGCCTGGGCCAAGAACGTCGGCTGGCGCATCGACTACCAGATCGCCACGCCGGGCATCGCCGCGCGCGCGCGCTCGGTGTCCGTTTACAAAGACCAGCGCTTCTCCGACCACGCGCCGCTCATCATCGACTACGACTACACGCTCTAACCCTGCGGCTTGGCCCGGGCTTGTTTTGGTAAGGGTATTTTTGCCTACCACGCCGTCCGGACGGGATATTGGCTGATGGCCTCGTCCGGCGTGAGAATAGTCAAACCCTCGGCGACTGCCTGACAAACCAGCATACGATCAAATGGGTCATGATGAATGCCGGGCAGTTTTATCAGTGTCAGCACATGCGCCTCCAGCAAGGGCAAACTTGCCAGCATGTGGTCTTCGCGCTGGCGGCGCACGAACAGGTCAGGCTTTTGTGGTAACGGTAGCTTTTTAATGCCGTGTTTAACCACGATTTCCCAGGCGCTCACCACGGAGAGACAAACCTCGTTATCGGGACTGCGAATGATTTCCCTTGCCGCTTGAGACAGCGCGTCGCTGCCTGCAACCAGCCAGAGAAACGTGCACGTATCCAAGAGGTAGCGGTTCAACTTCCGCGCCCCTCGAATGCAGCGATGATTTCCTCCGGCAGCGGCTCAAAAAAACTTTCCGGAACGGAAAACTGACCCTTGAGCAACCCAATGGGGCGTGGTTTCTTTTGCGGTTGTGGAATCGCGCGGAGCTCGGCCACGGGTTTGTTCCGTTTGCAGATGACCACCGTCTCCCCGGCTTCGGCTTGGGCGATGCATTCGGATAAACGGGCTTTGGCTTGGTTCAGATTCAGCGTAATCATGGTCTGATACTAGACCATATATAAAACCATATCAAGATGCCGCGGGAAATAGGGACACCCTGACTACCAAGTCGCCACCCCGGGCATCGCCGCGCGCGCTCGGTGTTTTCAGTCCGATTCGGCCATTTGCCAATGCGACAGGTGCCGTCCGCGGTGCACCCATTGGCGAGGGAAGAGCGAGCCGATGGCCATTCCCAGAATGCTCATCAACAGCCCCGCGAACTGGGGCGGCCAGAAGCCTTCCGGATTGGTGTACGACAGCCACAGCCAGGTCACGATGCCGAGCACCATGGAAAGGTACGCGCCCTGGGTGGTGGCGGGCTTCCAGTACACGCCGGCGGCGAGCGGCACGAAGGCGGCTACCAGGGTGACCTGATAGGCGTTCTCGACCATGGCGTAGATGCTCATCCCGCTGTTGAGGGCGAAGATGACGATGCCGACGGTGAAGGCCACGACCACGCCGCGCATGGTCCAAAGCTGCTGTTTGTCGCTCTTGAAGGTGATGAACACCTTGAGGATGTTCTCGGTGAAGGTGGCGGACGGCGCGAGGATGGTGCCGCTCGCGGTGGACATGATCGCCGAGAGCAGTGCGCCGAAGAACATGACCTGCGCCAGGAGCGGCGTATGGTCGAGGATCAGGGTCGGCAGGATGCGCTGGGGATCGTCGGCGAGCAGTTGGCCGACCCGCTCGGGCATGACCAGAAACGCCGAATAGGCGATGAAGATGGGGAAGAAGGCGAACAGGAAATACAGGCTTCCGCCGAGGACCGAACCGCGCACGGCGGTTTTTTCGTCCTTGGCCGACATCACGCGCTGGAAAACGTCCTGCTGGGGAATGGAGCCGAGCATCATCGTCGTCCACGCGGCGACGAAGGCGACGATGTCGCGGGCGTCGAGCGCCGGCAGGAGATTGAGCTTGCCGTGCGCCGCCGCGTGCGCGATGACCGTGCCGGCGCCACCCGCCATGCCGGCGACGAGCCAGGCGATGTAGCCGATGCCGGCGACGATGATGGTCATCTGGAAGAAATCGGTCAGCGCGACCGACCACATGCCGCCGAACAGGGTATAGACGAGGACGATGGCGGCGCCGATGACGATACCGGTATGGGCGTCGATCTGCCCGCCGGAGAGCAGGTTGAATACCAGCCCCAGCGCGGTCATCTGCGCCGACACCCAGCCGAGATAGGAGAGGATGATGCACAGGCTGGACGCGACCTCGACCACGCGGTCGTAGCGGCGCCGGTAGAAGTCGCCGATGGTGAGGAGCTTCAGGCGATACAGGGGGCGGGCGAAGAACACGCCGACGAGGATCAGGCACAGGCTGGAGCCGAACGGATCGGCGACGATGCCGCGCAGACCTTCCTTGAGAAAGGTCGATGAAATGCCAAGCACGGTCTCCGACCCGAACCAGGTGGCAAAGACCGTCGCGGTGACGATGTACAGCGGCAGGTGACGCCCGGCGACGACGTAATCGCGCGAGTTCTTGACACGCGTCGCGGCGTAGACGCCGATCAGGATCGAGACCAGGAGATAGACGAGCACGAAGTTCATCAGCATGGCGCAACCCTAGCGAATGAGCGTGTAGAGGAAGGCGGCGGCGATGACCGCGAGCAAGGCCACGACGGCGCCGAGCAGGCGGTTGCGCTGGCGTTGCGTGTCGGCGAGCGCGGCGAGCGCGCCGGCCAGCGGCGTGACCGCATCGCGAGCGAGCCAGGCATGCGCGAGACGCGGCAGTTGCGGCAGCAGCCCCGCCCACTTCGGCGCCTCGTCCGAGAGGTTCTTGATCAGCGCGCGCCAGCCGATCTGCTCGTTCATCCAGCGTTCCAGGAAAGGCTTGGCGGTTTTCCACAGATCGAGGTCGGGGTCGAGCTGGCGGCCAAGCCCCTCGATGTTGAGCAGGGTCTTTTGCAGCAGCACGAGCTGCGGCTGGATCTCGACGTTGAAGCGGCGCGATGCCTGGAAGAGTTGCAACAGCACCCGCCCGAAGGAAATGTCCTTCAGCGGCCGGTCGAAAACCGGTTCGCACACCGCGCGCACCGCGGCTTCGAGCTCGTCGACGCGGGTGTCCGGCGGCACCCAGCCGGATTCCAGGTGCGCTTGCGCGACGCCGCGGTAGTCGCGGCGGAAGAAGGCGAGGAAGTTGCGCGCCAGGTACTGTTTGTCGACCTCGGTCAGCGTGCCCATGATGCCGAAGTCGAGCGCGATATATTGCGTGGAACCCGGACGCACGAGAATGTTGCCAGGATGCATGTCGGCGTGGAAAAAGCCGTCGCGGAACACCTGGGTGAAGAAGATTTCCACCCCGGTCGCCGCGAGGCGCGGCAGGTCCACGCCCGATTCACGCAGCCGCTCGATCTGGCTGACCGGGATGCCGTCCATGCGGTCCATGACCATGACGTTTTTGTCGCAATAGTCCCAATACACTTCGGGTACCAGCAACAGCGGCGAATCCTTGAAGTTGCGCCTGAGCTGCGAGCAGTTGGCGGCCTCGCGCATGAGGTCGAGCTCGTCGCCCAGATGCTTTTCGAATTCCGCGACGACCTCGCGCGGGCGCAGGCGCCGGCCATCGGCAAAGAGCCGCTCGATGAGCCCCGCGGCGGCGTAGAGCAGCGACACGTCGTGGGCGATGACCGGCGCGATGCCGGGGCGCAACACCTTGACCGCCACCGGGTGGCCGCCCGGCAGGCGCGCAAAGTGCACCTGGGCGACCGAAGCGGAGGCGACCGGCGTGGCCTCGAACTCGGCGAAGACCTCGGCGAGCGGTTTCTTGTACACCGCCTCCAGCACCGCGACCGCCTCGGCCGAGGGAAAGGGCGGCACGCGATCCTGCAGGCGGGCGAGTTCATCGGCGATGTCGGCCGGGACCAGATCGCGCCGGGTCGAGAGCATCTGCCCGAACTTGACGAAGATCGGCCCCAGGGCTTCGAGCGCAAGCCTCAAGCGCACCGCGCGCGGCGCGTGCAAGGGCCGCCACACCAGGGCGAGGCGCACGATCCAGCGCAAGGCGCGAACGCGTTCATGGCCGAGAAAGAACTCTTCCAGGCCGAATTTGAAACCGACCTGGACGATGCGCGCGAGCCGCAGGACGTTCATGCCGGGCGCTGCGTCTCGAGCCGCGCGAGCCGTGCTTCGAGACGCGCCACGTCGTCGGCCAGCGTATCGACATCGCGGTTGAAGCGCTCGACGTCGACGCGCCTCGCCATCACCTCGGCCTCCTCGACGGCATATTCGGACACGTTCCGCGCCAGCGCCCGCGCGGCTTGGCCAAGCCAGGCCACGGAACCGCGCCCGGCCAGGACGAGCCGGTGCGCGGCGCCGTCGCCCACCAGCGGCGCCAGATCGGCCTCGGCATCCCAGGCCAGATGCCGGAACACGCGATCGAGCGCGCCCAGGAGCTGCGGCTCGCCGGCGTAGTCGGCAAGCCGCAGCGCCTCGCGCCCGGCAAACGGCAGACGCGCGAACAGCGCGGGCGTCGGCCGGATCACGACGTCGGGTTCGGTGCCGGACGGCAACGCGGTTTCCGACAGACAACCGTCTGCGGCGATCCGGTAATCGAAGCGGGCGGCGACGAGATCGAAACGCAGCGTCTTGCCGGCATGTCGTGCGAGGACGTCCGCCGCGCCCGCCGTCTGGCGCAACAGATGATTGATGCTCCGTTCGATCAGGACCGCCGGGATCAAACCTTGAAACCCTTGTGCAGCGCGACTACGCCGCCGGTGAGGTTGAAATAGTCGACCTTGACGAAGCCCGCAGCCTCCATCATGGCCTTGAGTTCTTCCTGGCCGGGGTGCATGCGGATCGATTCGGCCAGATAGCGGTAGCTCGCGGCGTCGTCTGCGACGAGTTTGCCCATCAGCGGCAGCAGCTTGAACGAATACAGGTCGTACGCGGGCTCGAGCGGTTTCCAGATTTTCGAGAATTCCAGCACCAGCAGCCGGCCACCGGGCTTGAGCACGCGGTGCATCTCGGCGAGCGCCTGCTCCTTGTGGGTCATGTTGCGCAGTCCGAAAGCCACCGAGACGCAATCGAAATGATCGCTCACGAAGGGCAGACGCTCGCCGTCGCACTGCACGCTCGGCGGCGTCTTGCCTTCGTTGAGCATGCGGTCGCGGCCTTCGTTGAGCATGGAAAAATTGATGTCGGTGAGGACGACCTCGCCCATGGGCCCGACTTCCTTCAGGAACAGCCGGGTGAGATCGGCGGTGCCGCCGGCGACGTCGAGCACCTTCATTCCCGGCCGCAGGCCCGCCTGGGCGACGGCGAAACGCTTCCACAGGCGATGCAGTCCCGCCGACATGAGGTCGTTCATCAGGTCGTATTTCTTGGCGACGGAGTGGAACACCGCCGCGACGCGCGCGGCCTTCTCCGATTCGGGAACTTCCGTGAAGCCGAAATGCGTGGTCTTGTCCATGATCTTCCTTGCCGGGCGAACGGGGATTTTACCCGAGCGGGGCGCCCATCGCCGTCATAATTCAGTCATGAAACCGTCATAGGATGGCCACCGCAACAGAAATCAGAGAGGCAAGAGAACATGGCCGCGAACATTTTGCTGGTGGAAGACGAGCCTGGCATCCAGGAACTGCTGAAATTCAACCTCGGCCAGGCCGGGCACCGCGTGCTGACGGCGGAAAACGCCGAAGTGGCGCTCCGGATTCTGAAGGACACCCTGCCCGACGTGATCCTGCTCGACTGGATGCTGCCGGGGCTTTCGGGGATCGAGCTGTGCCGTCGCCTGCGCGCCGACGCCCGCTACCAGGCCGTGCCGATCATCATGCTCACCGCGCGCGGCGAGGAGCGCGACCGCGTGCTGGGCCTCGATACCGGCGCCGACGACTACGTCACCAAACCGTTTTCGCCGCGCGAGCTGCTGTCGCGCATTCGCGCCGTGCTGCGCCGCCGTGCCCCGCAGATGACGGATGAGCCGGTGGAAGTCGCGGGGCTGCGCCTCGATCCCGCAAGCCACCGCGTCGCGGGCGGCGGCCGGCCGCTGGAACTGGGGCCGACCGAATTCCGCCTGCTGCATTTCTTCATGACGCACCCGGAGCGGGTGTATTCGCGCACCCAGCTGCTCGACCAGGTGTGGGGTGACGACGTGTTCGTCGAGGAGCGCACGGTCGACGTCCACATCCGCCGCCTGCGCCTGGCGTTGGAACCCTCGGGACATGCCGGCCTGATTCAGACGGTGCGCGGCGCGGGTTACCGTTTTTCCGCCGAAGCGGGATAATCTCCGTTCCGCTTCATCTGGGGCAGGGCATGGGATTCTGGTGGCGACCCTTGGGCGTGCTGGCGGCGACCTTGCTGGTTGCGGGCCTGTTCTGGGCCATTTCCGGCGCAACCGCCGCGCTCGGCTTTCTCGCCGGCATCCAGGCGCTGGTCATGCTGCGCCGTCTGTGGCAGGAATACCGTCTGTCGCGCTGGCTGGAAAACCCCGAGCAGGAAGCCGCCCCGGACGCCACCGGTACCTGGGGCGACATCTTCTATCGCCTGGAAAAGCTCCAGCGCCGCCAGCACGCCAGCCGCGACCAGCTCGCCAGCGCGCTCGGGCAGTTCGAGCACGCGGCCCAGGCGATCCCCGACGGCATGGTCATCCTCGACGACGGCGGCCGCATCGAGTGGTGCAATCCCGCCTCGAGCAAATACCTCGGCCTCGACTGCGAGCGTGACCGCGGGCAGTATCTGCGCTATCTCCTGCGCCAGCAGAATTTCCTCGAATTCCTCGACGCCAACGACTATTCGCGCCGCCTGATCGCGCGCTCACCCCTGAACCGGACGATGACGCTGTCGCTGCAGCTCATCCCCTTCGGCAAGGCGAAAAAGCTCCTCATCGCCCGCGACATCACCGAGCTCGAACGCGTCGATGCGATGCGGCGCGACTTCGTGGCCAACGTGTCGCACGAGTTGCGCACCCCGCTGACCGTGGTCGGCGGCTTCGTCGAGACGCTCGCCGACCATCCACAGCTCCCGGCGCCCGAGCTGGCGCGCTATATGCGGGTGATGGAGGAACACACGCGCCGCATGCAGCGCCTGCTCGACGATCTTCTGACGCTCTCGCGCCTCGAATCGAGCGAGAACCCGCCGGCGGAGGAACAGGTCGACGTCCCGGAACTGCTCCGCAGCCTGGAGGCGGAAGCGCAAGCGCTGAGCCACGGCCGTCACCACATCGTGGTCACGGCAGAAAGCCCCGTCTGGCTCGCCGGCAGCCTGCAGGAACTGCACAGCGCGTTCGGCAACCTGGTTTCCAATGCCGTGCGCTACACGCCGGATGGCGGCGAGATCCGCCTGCAGTGGCGCGAGGACGGGGATGGCGCGCGCTTTTCCGTGACCGACACCGGCGAGGGCATCGATCCGGCGCACATTCCCCGCCTCACCGAACGCTTCTACCGTGTCGACCGCGGGCGTTCACGCGAAACCGGCGGAACGGGGCTCGGGCTTGCCATCGTCAAGCATGTGCTGACCCGCCACGGCGCGCGGCTCGAAATCCAGTCCACGCCCGGCAAGGGCAGCACCTTCACGGCGGTGTTCCCCAAGGCGCGCGTCATCGGCCCGCCGGCGCCGGTGCTCAGGTTTCCGCAAGCGGCGCAAGCTGGCGGCTGAGCGCGACCGCAAGCGCGCCACGCAAGCCCTCCGGCGCCACGCGCTGCGCGGCGCGCAGCGGCTCGCACCATACCGGCCGTGGATAATGCGGATCATCGACGAACCTCGGGATCACGTGCCAGTGCAGGTGGGGGACGAGGTTGCCCAACGCGGCGAGATTGATCTTGTCGGGCGCCATGACCTCGCGCACGGCGCGCTCCGCCGCCAGCACGCCGCCTAGCAGCGCGGCGCGACCGGCGACATCGAGGTCGGTCATCTCCTTGACATGGGCGTTGGCGATTACCCGCAGAAAGCCGGGATAGCCCGGTTCGTCGGCGAGCACGATGCGATACAGCGCGTCGCGCCACAGCACCGCGCCACCGTCGCCGTCGCAAAACACGCAGCTCACAACAGCACCCGTTCGATCCCGCCCGCGCTGACCCGCGCGATGTAGTCCTGCATCCAGTTCTCGCCCAACAGCCGGCGCGCGAGTTCGATGACGATGTAATCGGGTTCGACCGCGGCATCCTCGCGGTAGCGCGCAAGGCCCTGCAGGCACGACGGACAACTGGTGAGCAACCTGACCGGCTGGCCGGCATCGCCGCGCTGCAGGGCTGCGGCGCCGCGGCGGATCTCCTCTTCCTTGCGGAAGCGGATCTGCGTGGCGATGTCCGGCCGGGTCACGGCCAGCGTCCCGGATTCGCCGCAGCAGCGCTCCGACAGGACGACGCCGTCGCCGAGCAGGGCGTTGGCGACTTTCAGCGGCGCGTGGGTTTTCATCGGCGTGTGGCAGGGATCGTGGTAGAGGTATCTGGCACCCGTCACGCCATCGAGGCGGACGCCCTTCTCCATCAGGTACTCGTGGATGTCGAGCAGGCGGCAGCCGGGGAATATCTTCTCGAACTCGTACTTCAACAGCTGATCCATGCACGTGCCGCACGACACGATCACGGTCCTGATGTCGAGGTAGTTGAGGGTGTTGGCGACACGATGGAAGAGCACGCGGTTGGCCGCGCTGATCGCTTCGCCGCGGTCGGCATCCCCGCCCGCGGTCTGCGGGTAGCCGCAGCACAGGTAGCCGGGCGGCAGCACCGTCTGCGCGCCGAGCTCGAAGAGCATCGCCTGCGTGGCAAGCCCGACTTGCGAGAACAGACGCTCCGAGCCGCAGCCCGGAAAGTAGAACACCGCCTCGGCGTCGTCCGAGCGCTTCGCGGGATCGCGCAGGATGGGCACGATGGTCGGGTCTTCCAGGCCCAGGAGCGCGCGCGAGGTCTTCTTCGGCAACCCGCCGGGCATGGGCTTGTTGACCAGATGGATGACCTGCGCGACCGGTTTGGGCCGGCCGAGCGTGGCGGGTGGATGCGCGACCTGATCCTGGATCAGCCCCACGCGCCTGAACAGGAAATGCCCCACACGTTGCGCGGCATAACCCCACTCGATGAGCGTCTTGCGCAGCGCCTTGATCGTCGCCGGGTCGGTGGCATTGAGAAAAGCCATCGACGCCCAGGTGCCCGGATTGAACGGCTTCTTGCCCTGCTGGCGCAACAGGTTGCGCATGGCGATCGACACGTCCCCGAAGTCGATGTCGACCGGGCAGGGGTTCTTGCACTTGTGGCACACCGTGCAGTGGTCGGCGACGTCGCCGAATTCGTCGAAGTGCCTGAGCGAAACGCCGCGCCGGGTCTGCTCCTCGTAGAGCAGCGCCTCGATCAGCAGGGACGTGGCGAGGATCTTGTTGCGCGGCGAATACAGCAGGTTGGCGCGCGGGATGTGCGTGTTGCACACCGGCTTGCATTTGCCGCAACGCAGGCAGTCCTTGATCGAGTCGGCGATGGCACCGATCGCGGTCGATTCGAGAATGATCGACTCGGCTTCGAGGAGGCTGAACGACGGCGTATAGGCGTTGGAGAGATCCGCGCCGGGCAACAGCTTGCCGCGATTGAAGCGCTGGTGCGGGTCGACCGCGCGCTTGTAGTCGGCAAAGCGCGCGATCGTCGCGGCATCGAGGAATTCGAGCTTGGTCAGCCCGATGCCATGCTCGCCGGAAATCACGCCGCCCAGGTCGGTGGCGAGCTTCATGATGCGCGCCACCGCTGCGTTGGCAGCCTGCAGCATCGCATAGTCGTCGGAGTTGACGGGGATGTTGGTGTGCACGTTGCCATCGCCGGCGTGCATGTGCAGGGCGACGAACACGCGGCTCTTCAGCACGTCCTGGTGAATGCGGTCGCACGCTTCGAGGATGGGCGTGTATTCGCGGCCGACGAACAGCTGATGCAGCTCGCGGCGCAGCTCGCGCTTCCACGACACGCGCAGCACCTTGTCGCGCAGGGCTTCGAACGTGCTGAGGTGCGGCGCACCCGGCGCCGGCGCGTCGAGGTGGGCGAGGTAGCCCGCCCAGCGTTCGCGGACGGCGGCGATCAGCGCGAGCGCACGCTGGCGTTTTTCTTCCACCTGGGCCGGGTCGGCGACCGTGTCGTCGTCTTCGAGGAGCGGTAGCGGCCCCAGGAAAAATCCCTGCAAGGCGTCCGCGAGCTTGAGCTTGTTGCTGATCGACAGCTCGATGTTGATGCGCTCGACGCCGTCGGTATAGTCCGCCAGGCGGGCGAGCGGAATCACCACATCCTCGTTGATCTTGAAGGCGTTGGTGTGCGCAGCGATGGCGGCAGTGCGCGCGCGGTCGAGCCAGAACTTGCGCCGCGCCTCGCTGGACACGGCGATGAAGCCCTCGCCGCCGCGCGCATTGGCCAGCCTGACGATGGTCGATGCCGCCTCGCCGACCGCGGCCTCGTCGTCGGACACGACGTCGATCAGCAGCACCATGTTCGGCCGCCCCGGACGCGGCGCCTTGGTCGCATAGCCGACCGCCTTCACGTAGCGCGCGTCCAGGTGTTCGAGGCCGGCGAGCAGCACCGTGCGATGGGCATCGCAGTAATCCTTGATTTCGACGATCGCGGGCGTCGCCTCGCGCACGCTGCCGAAAAATTCCAGACAGACCGTTCGCCCGTGTGCCGGCAGGCGATGCAGCACGAAGGTAGCCTGCGTGATGAGCCCGTCGCACCCCTCCTTCTGGATACCGGGCAGACCGGCGAGGAACTTGTCTGTGACGTCCTTGCCGAGGCCCGCTTTGCGGAAATGGCTGCCGGGCAGGGTCAGGGTCTGCGCCGCGCCCTTCGCGGTCTTGCCGTCGGCGGCGTAGCGGCGGATTTCGAAATGGACGTGCTCGGCGTCGCCGAGCTTGCCGAGGTTGTGGTCCAGGCGCGTCACTTCCAGCCATTCGGCGTCGGGCGTGACCATCTTCCATGACACCAGGTTGTCGAGCGCGGTGCCCCACAGCACGGCCTTCTTGCCGCCGGCATTCATCGACACGTTGCCACCGATCGTCGAGGCATCGGCAGACGTGGGGTCGACCGCGAACACCAGTCCCGCGGCATCCGCTGCGTCCATCACCCGGCGCGTGACGACGCCGGCACCGCACGTGATCAGCGGTGCCTCGCGCTGGCTGCCCGGCAACTGCCGGACGGTGATTTCCGACAGCGTTTCGAGCTTTTCGGTGTTGATGACCGCGGACTTGTCCGTCAGCGGAACCGCGCCACCGGTGTAGCCGGTGCCGCCGCCACGCGGGATGATGGTGAGGTCGAGCTCGATGAGCGCGGCGACCAGCGCGGCCGTTTCCGCCTCGGTGTCCGGGGTCAACACCACGAAGGGGTATTCGACCCGCCAGTCGGTCGCGTCGGTGACGTGCGAGACCCGCGCCAGCCCGTCGAAGCACACGTTGTCGCGCCGGGTGACGCCGGCGAGCCGGCGGCGGATGCGCGCACGCAGGCTCGCGGTGTCGGCAAACCAGGCCTCGAACTCGCGCACCGCGCGGCGCGCGGCGTCCAACAGCGCGCCGACCTGGACGTTGCCCTGGCGGCGTTTCTCGATTTCCGCCAGGCGGTGATGGAGCGCCCCGACGAGGAGCTGGCGGCGCCCCGGATTGGCCAGCAGATCGTCTTCCAGATACGGGTTGCGACGCACCACCCAGATATCGCCCAACACCTCGAACAGCATGCGCGCCGAACGCCCGGTCCTGCGCTCGCCGCGCAACGCGTTGAGGGTTTCCCAGGCATCGGCGCCGAGCAGGCGAATGACGATTTCGCGGTCGGAGAACGACGTGTAGTTGTAGGGGATTTCCCTCAGGCGGGCGGTCATGGCAGGAGGTGCTGCAAAAAGCTTATTCTACGGGATTCGCCCGTTCCCCGCGTGCTCCGCCATGACAGTCAACCGCACCCTCGCCTTCCTCACGCTCGCCGCGCTGGCCATCTCCGGCATTCATCCGTACGACCGCCTGACCTGGGTGATGGAAACCCTGCCGGTGATGATCGGCTTGCCGCTCCTGATCGCGACACATCGCCGTTTTCCGCTCACGCCGCTGGCCTACCGGCTGCTGTTCGTGCACGCCCTGATCCTCATGGTCGGCGGGCATTACACGTATGCGCGGGTGCCGCTGGGATTCTGGGTGCAGGACGCATTCGGCCTTGCGCGCAACCATTACGACCGCCTCGGCCATCTCGCCCAGGGCTTCATTCCGGCGATCGTCGCGCGCGAGATCCTGCTGCGCCAGACGCCGCTCAGGCCGGGCCCGTGGCTTTTCTTTCTGGTGAGCTGCGTGGTGCTGGCGATCAGCGCCTTTTACGAATTCATCGAATGGTGGGCGGCGCTGCTTCTGGGTGGCGAAGCCGAGGCCTTCCTCGCCACCCAGGGCGATGTGTGGGACACGCAATGGGACATGTTCCTGGCCTGGGTCGGCGGGCTTGCCGCGCAGCTCACGCTGGCGCGCATCCACGACCGCCAGGTGGCGGCGCTGCCAAGGGCTCAGTCGCCGAGCTGAATGCGCCCGGCCTTTTCGGCGGCGGCGAACTCCAGCATGCGCTCGATCGAGCGCTGCGCGCGCACACGGACCGGTTCGTCGATGTGGATCTCGTTGGCCCCGGATTCCAGGACATGCAGCAGTTTGCGGAGCCCGTTCATCGCCATCCACGGGCAATGGGCGCACGACACGCAGGTCGCGCCCTCGCCCGCGGTCGGCGCTTCGATGAAGGTCTTGCCCGGCGCGGCGGCGAGCATCTTGTGGAAGATGCCGCGGTCGGTGGCGACGATGAACTCCCGGTTGGGCAGCGTTCGCGCCGCTTCGATGAGCTGCGTCGTCGAGCCGACCACGTCCGCCTGGGCGATGACATCCTGCGGCGATTCCGGGTGCACGAGCACGGCTGCCTGCGGGTGCTCGGCGCGTAACGCCGCCAGGGCGCGCGCCTTGAAGGCCTCGTGCACGACGCAGGCGCCGGGCCACAGGATCATGTCGGCGCCGGTCACGCGCGCGACGTATTCGCCGAGGTGGCGGTCGGGCGCCCACAGGAGCTTGTGGCCCTGACGATGGAGATACTTGACGATCCTGGCCGCGATGCCCGACGTCACCACCCAGTCCGCGCGCGCCTTCACCGCGGCGCTGGTATTGGCATAGACCACGGACAGCCGATCGGGATGCGCATCGCACCAGGCAGCGAAGGCGTCGGCCGGGCAGGCCAGATCGAGCGAACACTCGGCCGCGAGATCCGGCATCAGGACGCGCTTTTCGGGATTGAGGATCTTGGCCGTCTCGCCCATGAACCGGACGCCGGCGACGATCAGCGTGCGGGCCGGGTGCGCATGGCCGAAACGGGCCATCTCCAGCGAATCCGACACGCAGCCGCCCGTCTCCTCGGCGAGGTCCTGGAGATCGGCGGACGTGTAGTAATGCGCGACGAGCACCGCGTCCTGCGCCCGCATCAGCGCCTTGATGCGGGCCTTGAGCGCGTCACGCTCGTCGGCGTCCAGCACCTCCTCGACCAGCGGCGGCGGCTGGATGACGGGATTGACGGGGATCCGGAAATCGACCTGCATCATGGAACTGGGGTCTCGCTGCAAAACGGCAAGTATAGCCGCGCGTCGCACGCGTTTCACTGGCGTGCGGGCGCCGTTGTGGCATAGTTTCAAGCATGCAACAGCTGCTGCTCGACATCCGCCCCCGCGCCCGGCCGTCGCTCGACCGCTACATCGTCGGCCGCAATCATGAGCTCCTCGCGCACTTGACGGCCATGCTCGATGGCCGCGCGGCGGAGCACAGCGTCTACCTGTGGGGCGATGCCGGCAGCGGCAAGAGCTATCTTTTGGACGCCTTTGCCGCGGCGGCCGCCGAACGCGGGATGCGGGTCGGCAGCGTCGGCCAGACCGACGCCACGGTCGTCGTCGCCGACCAGGCCGAAGCGTGGGACGAGGCAATGCAGGTGGCGGCATTCGCGGCATTCAACGCGGTCCGCGAACGCGGCGGCATGTGGCTGGCCGCGGGCCGGGCGCCCCCCGCCGAGTTGCCGCTGCTCGCCGACCTGCAAAGCCGCCTCGGATGGGGGCTGGTGTTTCGCGTGCACAACCTGAGCGATGCCGAAAAGCGCGCAGCGCTGACCGAGCACGCGGCACGCCTCGGCTTCGCGCTGGAACCGCACGTCGCCGACTACCTTTTCAACCACCTGGCGCGCGACATGGGAACGCTCATGCAGACCCTCGACGCGCTCGACCGGCTGAGTCTGCAGACCCGCCGTCCGATCACCCTGCCGCTGATCCGGCAGCTCATCGATTGAGGCGCGGATGGACGACGACACCCTGGCCAGACTGCAGCGCATCGCCGACTTCGCGGAAAGCGAGGGCAGCCTTGCGGACAATCTCGCCGAGCTCGCGCGCCTCGCCGCTACAGCCTTCGAGGCCGAGCGCTGTTCGATCATGCTGTTTTCCGCTGGCGATGGCGACGCCATGCGCCTGCGCGTCGTCGCCAGTCACGGCGACCTGCCCGCCGCGGCACGCGATACGCTGGTCGCACGCGGTGAAGGCATCGCCGGCCGGGTAGCGGAAAGCGGCGAGGCGATCGTCATCGAGGACATCATGGACTCGCCGCTCGCCGGCTTCGCACGCCGTCCGAGGCAGGGTCGCCCGGGCCTGATGGCGGCGCCGATCCGCATCCAGGGCAAGGTCATCGGCGTGATGAATCTCACCGGCCCGCGCGCGGCGCGTACCTTCACGCCGGCGGACCTCGCAACGCTCGAGGTCGTCGCGCGCTTTGCCGCCAAGACGATCCAGGTAATCCAGTTGCAAAACCTGCTGCAATCGCGCTTTGCCCAGCTGGCGCTGGCGCGCGATGCCGAACGGGCGGTCGGCAGCGCGATGCTCGGCGCTGCCTATGACCCGGACAAAATGGCGAAGATCGTGGCGAAATCGTTTTTCCGCGAAATGACACGCGCCGGCTTCGACGCCGGCCAGATCATCGGCGCGGCATCCGAGATCATTTCCCAGTTGAGCACCACACTCAACCGGCACGGCAAACGCCGCGACCGGCAATGACGCCTCAGCCCTGCTGGCCCGCCTGCTGTGCGGCGATGTCCTTGTGGACCTGCGCCATGTCCAGCGCCATGACCTGCTCGATCAGGGAATCGAGCGCGGAAGCGGGCAGCGAACCGGCCTCCGAATACAGGATCACCTGCTCGCGGAACACCATGAGCGTGGGAATGGAGCGGATCTGGAACGAGGCTGCGAGTTCCTGCTCCTCCTCGGTGTTGACCTTGCCGAACACGATGTTGGGGTATTTTTCCGAGGCGGCCTCGAAGATCGGCGCAAACCCGCGGCAGGGGCCGCACCAGGGCGCCCAGAAATCGACAATGACGACGTCATTGCCGGTAACGATGGATTCGAAATTGTCTTTGGTGAGGTCGATGGTGGCCATGGCAGTTCCAAAATGAGGGTACGAAAAAGGCGCGAGGACGAGTCGCTCGCGCCTGAGTGCCACCCTACCACGGAAGGCCTGCCCCCGGCAAACGGGGGCGTGTTGTCATGGCAGCCGGGCGCCCGTGCCCGCTACCGGGTCCGGCCGAAGCCGGCCGGCCCTGATTCACTGTGCAAAGGCATGGCCCGGCGCACCATCGGGGAGCGCTTCGTTCGCCGGGCGGCGCGTCAGGCTGGCGCTGCGCCGCAGGTTGTTGCGCACCTCGGCACGGTTGACCGCCATGATGAGCTCGGTCGCGAGCACCCGTGCCTGGTGCGGCGTCAACGCAAGCACGCAGGTGCCGTTGATGTCGAGCACGACCCGATCGCCACCCTGCGCCGTCTCCTGCAGGGTGATGTCCAGGTGTCCGCCTTCTTCCAGCATGATCATGTCAATCTCCTTCGGTTCGTGTGTCATAGCTGGAGCACGCAGCGTGCCAGCCGCAGCGGCCGGCTCGCCAGCAGCAAACGCGCATTCAATCAATGGGATGTGACGGGGCAATGAATCCGCCGGCGCGCCGTGCGTGTCGAAGCTTCGACGGACTCGCGTGGCGTTTCGTCAGCGCATGCGAGGTCTCGGGCGGTCGGCGTATCGTCGCAGCGCAACGCGACGTGGTCGGCCACGGCCGACGGCAGGGTCGCGCACGCCGGTGAGGCGCTGCTGCCAAAGCGGACAAGAGACGACGGGGACGGGGCAGGGCCGACCCCGCCCCGTCCACAAAAAACGGGGGACACGCCCCCGTTCCAGGTCGGGCAAGGCCTGACCCGTCAGAGCCCGAAAGGCTTGATGACCGGTACCGTCGGCACGGGTGCCGGCGCAGGCGTCGTTGCAGGCGTCGTTGCAGGCGTCGTTGCCGTCGGGGTAGTCGCCACTTTCTTGGGCGCGGGCTTCTTCGCCGGCGCGGCCTTCTTCGCTACGGGCTTGGCAGCGGGCTTCTTCGCGGCAGCCGCTTTCTTCGCGACCGGTTTCGCGGCGGCCTTGGCCGCGGGCTTCTTCGCCGGGGCGGCTTTCTTCGCTACGGGCTTGGCAGCGGGCTTCTTCGCGGCAGCCGCTTTCTTCGCGACCGGTTTCGCGGCGGCCTTGGCCGCGGGCTTCTTCGCCGGAGCCGCTTTCTTCGCTGCCGGCTTGGCGGTGGCCTTGGCTGCCGGCTTCTTCGCCGGGGCGGCCTTCTTCGCTGCCGGCTTCGCGGCGGCCTTGGCCGCGGGCTTCTTCGCCGGGGCGGCTTTCTTTGCTGCGGGTTTCTTTTCTGTTGCCATACATCACTCCTTCAGAAGTTGGACACATTCACCATCAACACTACGGTTCCTGACGTGCAGTCTGAGTGCACTTCCAAAGCGTGGCATCACCGGGCCCCTGAGGGTTGACAACGCCCGAAACCCGCATGGCGCGGGCGATACCGCGGTATCGCTTGGTGAAAGTCATTCTAGTTGCTTTTTTTCTGCGTTCAATATAAGGCCGAACATATTCCGCAAATATTTTCAAGATATTGTCGCGGCCGAACAAACGGTATCGTGACGATACCGCTTTTTTGCCAGGCCGCGGCATGCCGGGCACGCCGGATCGCTAGCAGGCAAGCCGTTCTCCGGCCATCAACCCCTGCACCGTCTCGCGATCGCGCACGAGGTGAATTCGGTTTTCGTCGACGAGGACTTCAGCGGCGCGCGGCCGCGAATTGTAGTTGGACGCCATGCTCATGCCATAGGCGCCCGCGGAAAGCACCGCCAGGAGGTCGCCCTCCTCGACGGCGAGTTCACGCGCCGCGCCGATGAAGTCGCCCGTCTCGCATACCGGGCCCACGATGTCGTAGGTCCTCAGCGGTGCAGCCCGGTGCGCGACCGGAACGATGGCGTGATAGGCCTCATAGAGCGCGGGGCGCATCAGGTCGTTCATCGCCGCGTCGACGATGGCGAAATTCTTGTGTGCCCCGTGCTTGAGATATTCGATCCGGGTCAGCAGCACGCCGGCGTCCCCGACCAGCGAACGGCCTGGTTCCAGGAGCAGGCTCTCGCGCCGGCCCGCGAAGCGCTCGCGCAGGAATCGCCCATAGGCCGCGAGATCGGGCGGCGCCTCGTCGCGGTAGCAGATGCCGACCCCGCCGCCGAGGTCGATGTGCTCGAGCGCGATCCCCTCGCGGGCCAGCGCGTCGGCCAGGGCAAACACACGTTCCGCGGCGTCGGCGAGCGGCGCGAGGTCGATGAGCTGTGAACCGATGTGGCAATCGACCCCCACGACGCGCACATGCGCCAGGCGCGCGGCCTCCCGGTACAGGCGCGGCGCGTCCTCGATGGGGATGCCGAACTTGTTTTCCTTGAGACCCGTCGAAATGTACGGATGCGTCCCCGGATCGACGTCGGGATTGACGCGCAGCGAGACCGGCGCCCTCTTGCCCATCTCGCGTGCCACGCGGTCGAGCCGAATCAGTTCGCTTTCCGATTCGACATTGAAACAGCGGATGCCGGCAGCGAGCGCCTGGCGCATCTCGGCGACGGTCTTGCCCACGCCCGAGAAAACCACCTTGGCGGGATCGCCTCCCGCGGCCAGCACCCGCGCGAGCTCGCCACCCGAGACGATGTCGAAGCCGGCACCCAGACGCGCGAACAGATTGAGGATGGCGAGGTTGCCGTTGGCCTTGACCGCGTAGCAGACGAGATGCGGCACGCCCTCGAGCGCGGTCGTGTAGCGCTGGTACGCGGCAACCAGCGCCGCGCGCGAGTAGACATAGAGCGGTGTACCGAAACGCTCGGCGAGCGTTTCCAGGGCGACATGCTCCACGTGGAGCTGGCCGGCGATGCGGAGGAGCGGTTTCAAGATCGGCTCTTGGAAGATTCGGAAGGTTTGTCGGGCAGGTACAATGGCCCCTTGGAGCCGCAGCCGGCCAGGACGAGACTGGCCGCGACGAGGGCAACGAGAAGAACGGCGCGCGCATTCATGCGGCCGATGGTATTGAGCCGGTTCGATTTAGGCAAGCACACGACGCAACGAGGGGATGGAACGCATGGACGAAGCCGCATTCAACCGCGCGACGGCCGACGCTTTTGCGCGCATCGAGGCCGCACTCGAAGCCGCCGGGCTGGACTTCGAGACACCGGCAGACGGCATCCTGGAAATCGAATTCGACGACGGCAGCAAGCTCATCGTCAACCGCCATGGCGTGGCGCGGGAAATCTGGGTGGCCGCGCGCTCGGGCGGCTTCCATTTCCGGCCGCAGGACGGCACCTGGGTCGACACCCGGAGCGGCGAAGATCTCTTCGGCAAGCTTGCCGCCCTGATCCACGCGCAGGGCGGTCCGGCCGTGCGTTTCTAATCGCGCCAGGTGCTGAACAGGTAGTTGCTGTCCTTTTGCGGTGCGTGGCAGCCGAAGCAGGCTTCGGCTGCCTTGTCGCCGACCGCCCGCCGAGCCCTGTCTCCGGCAACGAAGCCCTCGAACCCCCAGCCGCCGGTTGCGGCATAACGCCGGCTGTCGCGGTGCATGACCCCGAGCACCTTGCGCGGACCTTCGACCATGGCGTTGTCCGCGCTTTTCGCCTCCAGCAAATCGAAAACGATCACCGCGCCATCGGCGAACCGGCCGCTCTGGTAACCCTTCAGCGCCCTGGGATTGGCGTAGATGTGATGCAGCCCGCCGAACGCGGCATACAGCGCATGTCCCGGCTTGATCTCCATCGACTTGACATGAACCCAGTGGCGATAGCCGTCGGGGTACGGGACGGGCGGCACACCCGCTGCAAAGACCGGCAGCGCAAGACCGGCCAGAATCGATGCGATGAGCGTCTTCATGGCGTTTCTCCTCTTTTCTCAATCGGTTGTCGAGGCATTAGTATCGCCTCGCTACTACCATAGCCCGGCCGTGCCGATTGTCAAGGTGCGCCTTGGCGATTACGATGCGCGAATGAAAACCCGATCGGTGGCGCTGTTCGATCTCGTCGAACGCCTCGGCAACCTGATTCGCGCAAGCCTGCGCGCGGCCGGCAGCGCGCATGGCCTGCAGCCCGTGCACATCCAGGCGCTCATGTATCTGGCCGAGGCCAATCGTTACAGCAACACGCCACAGGCGCTGGGCGAATACCTGGGGTTGACCAAGGGAACGGTCTCGCAGAGCGTCTTGCTCCTGGCGCGCAAGAAACTGGTCGCGCGCCAGGCCGACGCGCACGATGGGCGGGTGGTCCGGCTGTTTCTGACCGACAGTGGGGCGGCGTTCCTGAGGCAGCTGAACGTCGCCGGCACCTGGCGGGATGCCTTGCAGGCTGCGAGCCCGGCGCGCATCAATTCGGCCGCCGTCGTGTTGCGCCAACTGCTTGGGAAGCTGCAGCAGCAGTCCGGCAAACGCACGTTCGGTGTCTGCGCCACCTGCCAGCACAATCAGCGACTGGGGCCGCGTACCTATCTGTGCGGCCTCACCCGCGAAAGACTCTCCAGCCCGGAAGCGCGCAAGATCTGCCGCGAGCACGCCCCGCCGGCCGGCTAGCTGATCTTGCCGTTTTTTCCACGATCATCGCCAGCGCCCTAACGCATCCGCGCCCGGGCGCGGGCGATCGCCTGCCGCACCTGGGCCGGCGCGGTGCCGCCGATATGATTGCGCGCGGCGAGCGAACCTTCCAGCGTGAGGACGCCAAACACGTCCTGGTCGATCACCGGGCTGAGCGCCTGCAGCTCGGCGAGCGTGAGTTCCGCCAGATCGCGCCGCGACGCTTCGGCCGCGCGCACGGCACGCGCGACGATCTCGTGGGCGTCACGAAACGGCACGCCCTTTCTCACCAGGTAATCCGCGAGATCGGTCGCCGTGGCATAGCCCTGTTGCAGCGCCTCGCGCATCGCCGCGGGTTTCACGGTCACACCGCGCAGCAGCTCGGCATAGATCGCGAGCGTGTCGAGCAGGGTGTCGACCGTATCGAAGAGGGGTTCCTTGTCTTCCTGGTTGTCCTTGTTGTAGGCCAGCGGCTGCGCCTTCATCAGGGTCAGCAACGCCACCAGGTGGCCGTTGACGCGCCCGGTCTTGCCGCGCACCAGCTCCGGGACGTCCGGGTTCTTCTTCTGCGGCATGATCGACGAGCCGGTGCAGAAGCGGTCGGCGAGGTCGATGAACCCGAAACGGGGGTTCATCCACAGGATCAGTTCTTCCGACAGGCGCGACAGGTGCGTCATCACGAGCGCGGCGGCAGCGGTGAATTCGATGGCGAAATCGCGATCCGAGACGGCATCCAGGGAGTTTTCGCAGAGCGCCTCGAAACCCAGTTCGCGGGCGACGAATTCGCGGTCGATCGGATAACTCGTGCCCGCCAGCGCAGCCGCGCCCAGCGGCAGACGGTTGATGCGGTGCCGGCAGTCCGTGAAGCGCTCGGCGTCGCGCGCGAGCATCTCGAAATACGCCATGAGATGGTGGCCGAAAGTCACCGGCTGCGCGACCTGCAGGTGCGTGAAGCCGGGCATGACGGTCTCGACGTTGGCCTCGGCCAGATCGAGCAGCGACGCCTGACAGGCGCGAACCCCCCCCAGGATACGGTCGGTCGCGTCGCGCAGATAGAGGCGGATGTCGGTCGCCACCTGGTCATTGCGCGAGCGGCCGGTGTGCAGGCGCTTTCCCGCGTCGCCGATGCGGGCGGTGAGCGCCGCCTCGATGTTCAGATGCACGTCCTCCCGGTCCAGCGACCATTCGAAGCGTCCGGCGTGGATCTCGCCGAGGATCTCCTCCATGCCGCGGCGGATGGCGTCCAGATCCGCGCGGCTCAGGACGCCCACGTGATGCAGCATCGCGGCATGCGCGAGCGAGCCCTGAATATCGAACGCCGCCAGCCGATAATCGAATGGAATGGAGGCGGTGTATCGTTTGACGGTTTCGGACACCGGCTCGGAAAACCGGCCCGACCAGGGGGCTGTGGGGGGCGTACTCATAACGCGAAGTGACCCGAATGGAAAAGCGCAATCTTAACAACCGCGCGGCGCAATTGCCGAACTTCTGCCACCTGGGCGTCACCCTGCGCATCGCGCTCGCCGCCGAACTCCTCGTCGCTGCGGGTGTCGTCGCGCGCGTGGCGGACCTGCGCGGCTTCATCGATGAATTCGTCTCCCTGTCTGCGGTCGCGCAACCGGCGCTGCTCCTGACCCTCCTCGCGTTGTGCGCCGCGAGCCGCTGGCTCGCCCGCCTGCCCTACCGCAACGGGGTCGTGGCGACACTCGCCATCGGCACGGTGCTCCCGGTGCTCACCGCCGCGACGATAAACCCGCCCAACGCGGCCCGCCCGGTTCTGGTCGGCGTGGTCGCGCTGTTTCTCGGCATGGCGCTGCTGGCGTATTTCGATCTGCGCGGCCGCGCACTGTCGCCGGCGATCGCCGAAGCGCGTCTGGCGGCGCTGCAGGCGCGGATCCGCCCGCACTTTCTGTTCAACAGCATCAATGCCGTGCTGTCCGTGCTGCGCGGCGACCCGCGGCGCGCCGAACGCCTGCTCGAGGACCTGGCGGAGCTGTTCCGCGCGCTGATGTCGGATGCCCGCAGCCTCGTGCCGCTGGCGGACGAGATCGCGCTTACCCGCGCCTACCTCGAACTGGAGGCACTGCGCCTGGGCGACCGGCTGCGCGTCACCTGGCACGTCGACAACATGCCGGGTGACGCGCTGGTCCCGCCGCTCCTCATCCAGCCGCTGGTGGAAAACGCGGTCTACCATGGCATCGAACCGAGCGCCACCCCGGGCGAGATCAGCATCAATGTGTACCGGCGCGGCGACCACGTGCACATCGTCATCCGCAACCCGCTCGCGGACGAAGCGCGGCACCGCAAGGGCAACGGCATCGCGCTGGAGAACATCCGCGAGCGCCTGCTGCTGTTTTTCGATCTCGATGCGACATTCAAGTTGAAGCCCATGGGTGCCGTATATCAGGTCCATATCGCTCTGCCGTATACCCGTGACCGCCACCGTTCCGCTCTCCGTTCTGATCGTTGACGACGAAGCGCCGGCACGCCGCCGACTGCGCGACGTGCTGGAAGACGTCTGCGCGACCTTGCCGCTGACCGTGGCCGGCGAAGCCGATCATGGCCAGGCCGCGCTCGCGACGCTGGCGCGCGAAGCGGTCGACGTGGTGTTGCTCGACATCCGCATGCCCGGCATGGACGGGATCGAGTGCGCCAGCCACCTGCAGAATCTCGCCACACCACCCGCGGTGATTTTCACCACGGCCTACGATGCCTACGCCTGCCAGGCGTTCGATCTCAACGCCGTCGATTACCTGCTAAAACCGGTGCGCGCCGAACGCCTGCTGCGCGCGCTGGGCCGGGCGCAGCGCCTGACGCCCGCAGCGCTCGCGTCACTGCGCGCCGCGCACCCGCGGCCGCGCAGCCATCTGTCGGTATTCGAGAAAGGCCGCATCGTGCTCATCCCGATCGACGAAATCCTCTATCTCAAAGCCGAACAGAAATACGTCACGGTCCGCACCGCGACGCGCGACTATCTCCTCGAGGAATCGCTCGCCCGCCTGGAACAGGAATTCGGCGCGCGCTTCCTGCGCATCCACCGCAACTGCCTGGTCGCCGCACACCGCGTCCGTCAGATCGGCAAGCAGCCAGGCACCGACGAAGGCCATTTTCTGCGGCTCGACGGCCTGGACGAGCGCCTGACCGTCAGCCGCCGCCAGTATTCCGCCCTGCGCGAAAGCCTGAAGTCCTCGTAAGCCCACGCCCGGCCGCGTGGCTGCGGCTGGCGGGTGCATCTATGACTTTAGTCATATAGCCAAGCGCCTAGGCCATCCTTACGATGGCAAGCAAGGCATTGGGGTCCACACTTCACTTGAGACAACAGCGAGGAGTGGATCATGAAAGCAATCGGAACGGTGTTTCTGGCAATGGCGCTGGGGTCGGCATCCGCCCTCGCGCTGGGTGCGGACGCCGACCAGGCGCTGCATGACTGGCAGGTGCGTCGCCTCATGCAGCCCCTGCCACAGGAGATCGAAAAGGAAAAATCGGGCAGCGTGTACATCTACGACGGGCTGACCGACCGTGAGGTCGATATGGCGCTGTCGGCCCAGTTCAACCGGATTCAGCACATGATGTTCGTCGGCACCAAAAAGACCGACGCCAGCGGGCAGGTCCAGGTCGACGCGACCACCGGCCAGGTGCAGCAGGAATCGAGCGGCTGCTCCGGCTCGGAGTAAAGGTGTTCTCCGCAACGAGGGTTCGTCCCTCCACTTCGCCGGGCTCTCGTGAGCCCGGTTTTTTTCGTGCGCGCAAACCCGTTATCATCCCGGCATGGATGACGACGCCCCCTTCGACCTCGCCGAAGTCACGCTCGACAGCGAAACCGTCTATCAGGGCCGCCTGCTGCACGTGCTGCGCGACCGGGTTCGCCTGCCCGACGGGCGCGAATCGGCGCGCGAATACATCCGCCATCCGGGCGCGGTCGTCATCGTGCCGGTGTTCGATAACGGCGACGTGTTGCTCGAACGCCAGCACCGCTATCCCTTGCGTCGCGATTTCATCGAGTTCCCGGCCGGCAAGATCGACCCCGGCGAAACCGACCTGGCGTGCGCGCAGCGCGAACTGGAAGAGGAGACCGGCTACCGCGCGCGCACGTGGCACCCGCTCACCACGATCTATCCCTGCATCGGCTATTCGGACGAGCGGCTGGCGTTTTATCTGGCGCGCGGCCTGACCGAGGGCACGCACGGCCGCGACCACGACGAGTTTCTGGAGGTCTTCCGGCTACCGTTCGACACGGCGATGGACTGGGTGCGCGACGGACGGATCTGCGAAACCAAGACCGTGATCGGGCTATTCTGGCTGGAGAAGTCCCTGCATCACGGCTGGTAGGCGAGATTTGGCGCCAGCCAGCGCTCGGCTTCGGCCAGCGTCCACCCCTTGCGACGTGCGTAGTCCTCGACCTGGTCGCGCTCGATCCTGCCGACCGCGAAATACTGGCTGTCGGGATGCGCGAGGTAAAAGCCCGACACCGCGGCGCCAGGCCACATGGCGAAGTTTTCCGTGAGCTCGACACCGATGCGCGCCGTCGCGTCGAGCAACGCGAACAGGGTCGCCTTCTCGCTGTGCTCCGGGCACGCCGGATAGCCCGGCGCAGGCCGGATGCCCTGGTACTTTTCCGCGACCAGGTCTTCGTTGGCGAGGCGCTCGTCCGGTGCATAGCCCCAGAATTCGCGCCGCACCCGCTGGTGCAGGTGCTCGGCGAACGACTCCGCCAGGCGGTCGCACAGCGCCTTGAAGAGGATCGCGCTGTAGTCGTCGTGCGCGGCCTCGAAGGCCTTCGCGCGTTCGTCCTCGCCGATGCCGGCGGTGACCACGAAAGCGCCGATGTAGTCGGCCACGCCGCTGGATCTGGGCGCGACAAAATCGGCCAGACAGAGGTTGGCGCGACCTTGCGGTTTCTTCATCTGCTGGCGCAGGTTGTGCCAGGTTGCGATCGGGCGGTCACGCGCCTCGTCGGCGTAAATCTCGATGTCGTCGTCGCCGACGGTGTTGGCCGGAAACAGCCCGAACACGGCGCGCGCCTCGACCCAGTTCTCGGCGATCATGCTTTTCAGCATCGCCTGCGCGTCGGCGAACAGTTTTCTGGCTTCGCTGCCCACCACCGCGTCGTCGAGGATTTTCGGGTACCTGCCATGCAATTCCCAGGCGGCGAAGAACGGCGTCCAGTCGATGGTCTCGACCAGCCTTGCGAGGTCGTAGCCGGCAAGCACGTGTACGCCCGGTGCTTTGGGCACCGGTGGCCGGTAGGCCGACCAGTCCACCGCGAACTTGTTGACACGCGCCTCGGCGAGCGGCACGCGCACGGTGTCCGATTTGTGCGCCAGGTGCCGCTCGCGGGTCTGCGCGTAGTCGGCCCGGACCTCGGCGAGAAAGGCGTCGCGCAAGCCCGGCGACAGGAGCTGTGTGCACACCCCCACGGCGCGGGAGGCGTCCTTGACGTAGACCACGCCGTGCGCGTAGTTCGGCTCGATCTTGACCGCGGTGTGGGCAAGCGAGGTCGTCGCCCCGCCGATCAGCAGCGGAATCGTGAAGCCCTGGCGCTGCATTTCCTTCGCCACATGGGCCATCTCTTCCAGTGACGGCGTGATCAGGCCGGACAGGCCGACGATGTCGGCACGGTGTTCACGCGCCGCGTCGAGAATTTTCTGCGCCGGCACCATCACCCCCAGGTCGATGATCTCGTAGCCGTTGCAGCCCAGCACCACGCCGACGATGTTCTTGCCGATGTCGTGGACGTCGCCCTTGACCGTCGCCATGACGATGCGCCCCGCGCTCTGATTGTCGCCGGCCTGCTTGTCGGCCTCCAGGAAGGGCAGGAGATAGGCGACCGCCTGCTTCATCACGCGCGCGGACTTGACCACCTGCGGCAGGAACATCTTGCCGGCGCCGAAGAGATCGCCGACGACGTTCATGCCCGCCATGAGCGGCCCCTCGATGACGTGCAGGGGCCGCGCATAGTGCTGCCGCGCCGCCTCGACATCGGTTTCGATGTATTGGGTGATGCCGTGCACCAGGGCATGCGTGAGCCGCGCTTCGACCGGCAGCTCGCGCCACGCGAGGTCCTCGACTTTCTCCTTGGCCCCGCCCTTGACCCGTTCGGCAAAGCTCACCAGCCGCTCGGTCGCGTCCGGCCGGCGATTGAACAGCACGTCCTCGACGCGCTCGCGCAGTTCCGGGTCGAGGTTTTCGTACACGCCGAGCTGGCCGGCGTTGACGATGCCCATGTCCATGCCGGCGCGAATCGCGTGATAGAGGAACGCGGTGTGGATCGCCTCGCGCACCGCGTCGTTGCCGCGGAACGAGAACGAGACGTTCGACACGCCGCCGGAGACGTGCGCGTGCGGCAGATTCTGGCGGATCCAGCGCGTTGCCTCGATGAAATCGATGGCGTAGTTGGCGTGCTCCTCGATGCCCGTGGCAACGGCGAAGATATTGGGGTCGAAAATGATGTCCTCGGCCGGAAAGCCGACGGTCTCGGTCAGCAGTTTGTAGGCACGCGCGCAGATGTCGATCTTGCGCTGGTAGGTGTCGGCCTGGCCGGCCTCGTCGAAGGCCATGACCACCGCCGCCGCCCCGTAGCGCCGGCACAGCTTCGCGCGCTCGATGAATTCGGCCTCGCCTTCCTTGAGCGAGATCGAATTGACGATGCCCTTGCCCTGGACGCACTTGAGACCCGCCTCGATCACGCTCCACTTCGACGAATCGACCATGATCGGCACACGCGCGATGTCCGGCTCGGCGGCGACGAGGTTGAGGAAGCGCACCATCGCCGCCTCGGCGTCGAGCATACCCTCGTCCATGTTGATGTCGATGATCTGCGCGCCGTTTTCCACCTGCTGGCGGGCGACCGAGAGTGCGTCGTCATAGCGGCCTTCGAGGATCATGCGGGCGAACGCCCTGGACCCGGTGACGTTGGTCCGCTCGCCGATGTTGACGAACAGGCTGTCCTTGGTGACGTTGAGCGGTTCCAGACCGGCGAGCCGCAATGCGGGCTCGATCACCGGCGGCGTGCGCGGCGCGACCCCGGCGACGGCGTCGTGCATCGCCGCGATGTGCGCGGGCGTCGTCCCGCAGCAGCCGCCGACGATGTTGATCAACCCGGCGCGCGCCCACTCGCCGATATGCCGCGCCATCGCCTCGGCGCCCATGTCGTATTCGCCGAAGGCGTTCGGCAGACCGGCGTTGGGGTGGGCGGAAACGAACACATCGGCGTGGGTCGCCAGCTCCTCCACGTACTGGCGCAACAGGTCCGGGCCCAGCGCGCAGTTCAGTCCGACCGACAGCGGCGACGCGTGGCGCACCGAATTCCAGAACGCCTCGGTCGTCTGCCCGGAGAGCGTGCGCCCTGAGGCGTCGGTGATCGTGCCGGAAATCATCACCGGCAGCCGCAGCCCGTGGCGCTCGAAGTATTCGTCGATCGCGAACAGCGCCGCCTTGGCGTTCAGGGTGTCGAAAATCGTTTCCACCATGAGGATGTCGGCGCCGCCGCGGACCAGGCCGTCGATGGCCTCGCCGTAGGCCGCCCGCAACTGATCGAAGGTCACGTTGCGGAACCCCGGGTCGTTGACGTCGGGGGAGATCGTCGCGGTTCGCGACGTCGGCCCGAGAACACCGGCAACGAAGCGTGGCTTGTCCGGATTTTTCGCGGTCCAGGCATCGGCCGCCTCGCGCGCCAGCCGCGCGGCGGCGAAATTGAGCTCCGGCACCAGGAATTCCATGTGGTAGTCGGCCATGGAAATCGCCGTGGCATTGAAGCTGTTGGTCTCCAGGATGTCGGCGCCGGCGGCGAGATAGCGCTCGTGGATCTCGCGGATGATCGCCGGCTGCGTGAGACACAAGAGATCGTTGTTGCCCTTGAGATCGTGCGCGAAATCGGCGAACCGCTCGCCACGGTAGGCTGCCTCGTCGAGCCGGTATGACTGGATCATGGTGCCCATCGCGCCGTCGAGGAGCAGGATGCGCCGGGCAAGGAGGGCTTTCAGGCGGGCAATGCGATCGGACATGGCGGAAACGGGCGCGGGCAATGGGCAATTTTAGCACCGCGCCGATTCTGCTATGGTGAACGGGTAGCGAGGAGAATGCGCATGAAACACCTGACGCCGAAAGCGGCCTTCGACTTCCTGCAGCACCACCCCGAGGCCGTCTTCATCGACTGCCGCTCCGAGATCGAATACCTGTTCGTCGGTCATCCGGTCGGCGCGATCCACATCGCCTGGCAGGACGGGCCGGACTGGGACGTCAACCCCGATTTTCTCGGCCATGCGCGCCGCGCGGCATCGGTCAACCGGCCAGTGGTGCTCATCTGCCGCTCGGGTCGGCGCTCGATGGAAGCCGGCCGCTATCTCGAAAAATATGGCTTTCCCGAGGTCTACAACGTGCTGCACGGCTTCGAAGGCGACATGGACGAACAGCGCCACCGCTCGACCAAAAACGGCTGGCGCTTCGACGGCCTGCCGTGGGAGCAGACCTGATCAGCCCAGGGTCACGCCCATCAGCTTGCCGATGAAATAGGTCGCAAGCCCCGCCGTCCCGCCGATGAGCAACATGCGCAAACCGGAAACGATCGCCTGGCGGCCGGTGAAAAGGCTCAATGCCGCGCCGACCCCGAAAAGCCCCAGCGCGGTCACGGCGATCGACAGCTCCAGCGCCGGCGAACCGGAAAGGAACAGGAACGGCAACAGGGGCAGGACCGCACCGGCGATGAACGACAGGAAGGACGAGCCCGCCGCGCCCAGCGGCGAACCGAGGTCTTCCGGGTTGAGGCCCAGTTCCTCGCGCGCCAGCGTGTCGAGCGCGCGTTCGGGATCCTGGATCAGCGCCTCGGCCATGCGCCGCGCTTCGTCCTTCGACACCCCCTTGGCTTCGTAGATCAGCGCGAGTTCGGCCGCCTCCTCCTGCGGGTACTCATCGAGCTCCTCGCGCTCCAGCCCGATTTGGTATTCGAACATCTCGCGTTGTGAGCGCACCGAGACGTACTCGCCCGCCGCCATGGAAAACGCGCCGGCCAGCATGCCGGCGACGCCGGTGAGCACGATGACCGAAGGTTCCGGCGAGGCGCCCGCCACGCCATAGATGAGCGAGGCGTTGGACACCAGCCCGTCGTTCACGCCGAACACCGCCGCGCGCAGGAGATTTCCCGAGCCGGCGTTGCGGTGCCGCTGGCCGATTTCCTCCAGCCGCGACGGGATACGGTGTGGCATCGTGCCGGTGCTGTAGAGCGACATGCCGCGCACCTTCATCGCGGCCAAAACCCGGCGCATGGCCCGTGGCCCGAACAGGCGCACGAGCCGCGCCACGACCCGGGTACGCAGGTCCGGCCGAAAGCCGGCGGGGGCGGCTTCGCCGCGGCGGCGAATCGCCTCGAGCCAGATGTGCGCCTGCGCCTCGGCGGCTTCGGCAAGCTCGCGGAACAGTGCCTCGCGCGGGGTGCC